>Ga0182037_10001490_pt1 | contig 12240 bp, 9 predicted proteins | sample sta12Cox44000082_FD_125974 | JGI IMG/M metagenome (GOLD analysis project Ga0182037, IMG submission 125974) | Lab enrichment of tropical soil microbial communities from Luquillo Experimental Forest, Puerto Rico - statoxic.12C.oxic.44.000.082 | ecosystem: Environmental > Terrestrial > Soil >... | reverse complement strand
CAATGATCACATCATCATGTCGCCCGATGGCCAGGAAATGTGGGCAACTTGCAACACGTCCCATGAGATAGTGGTACTGGATGCAAAGACGCACGACATCAAGGCTCGTATCCCGATGCCGAACGTCGGCGATAGTCACGGGGGCGTGTTCGTCGCCTACACGCGTGCCCCGGGTGGCATAACAGCTGAGGTTGTGTCCGACCAGAATGGTCTACAAGGCAGTGCACTGGATGCCGCGTTCAAGAGAACGCCCTGGATTGTGGCAGGAGTCAGATAACATGGCGACGAACGAAGTCCTGGGAACATCTCTGGTGGCTAAAGGCGCGACCGTCGAAGGAGCGGAGCTGAGAGAACGAGTTGGCCGCTCGCGATGGGCCAGAGCAGGGGTCTTGACCCTCGCGGGCCTCATAGCCGCTTGGTCATGGCTCTTTGTGATATCCAAATGGGGGCCCGCGAGCCGGATTGACATCCTCACCTTCAAAGCTGGACTCACCTCGAGGGTGATGCGAACGTTACTGAAGGAGGGCAAGGGCACGGGACACCATAGCCATACGTCCGCGATGGTGTCCGGTATCTATGCGACGCCCACCTATTATGCCATGACTGAGCAAACTCAGGAAGCTGCCAAGTATCAACCTGACAAATTTGCGGTCTTTTATCTCTTCGAGGATATCCACATCGGTGCGCTTCCCAACTTACCCCCCATAGTGACGTTGCGCGTGGATGATGGGAGGGAACTCTCTCCGCTAAGCACAGAAGTGCTACGGGACTCTTTTCACCATCGGGCTACTGTCGTGCGCTTCCCAAATTCAGATGCTCGAGGGCGACGACTGATTAATGAAAAGACACCATCCTTGGAACTGGTTGCCCATGATCCGGCCAGCCACAGCCTGCAGACAATGCACTGGGATTTGCCGATCGTTTACCCGAAAGGTGTGGCGGCGGGAACCGATCTTTCGGTACCTACAGTCCTAGCGCTGCTGGCTGGCCTACTAGCCGTGCTGTCGCCCTGCCTGCTCCAGCTCACCGTGTATTATACATTCGCCTTGGCGGGTGTCAACATGAAGCAGAATAATCCGGCGGATGCTATTGCTGCGCGGGCACAGGTGATGCGAACGGCCCTTTGTTTTATTGCAGGTTTTACGATTGTGTTCACTGCAACCGGTTCCTTGGCGGGCCTGGCGGGCCAAAAGCTGCAGAGCTCCGGAATCATGGAAAGCTCGAACCGCCTGCTGACCGTTGCAGCTGGATTGGGTGTTCTTCTTCTGGGGGTTTGGGTCGGCGGGAACTCGGGTGCGCCGGGACTTTGTCGATTGCCGATTTTTGCCGATTGCGGTGCTCGTTCAAAATGGCCGGACGCGGTCAAAATGATGTTCATGGGCTCAGCGTTCGCAGTGGGTTGCTCAACCTGCTTCGGCGGGGCCCTCTTTATCTCGCTAATGATCTACGTCGGAACTGTGGGATCCGCATCACTTGGCGCGCTGACGTTGTTCCTCTTCTGCCTGGGGATCGCGCTGCCGTATTTGCTCGCGGCTTTCTTTCTATCCCGAGCCTTACCGGTTCTGAACTCCTTACAGAAGGCGTCGTCCAGTGTGGGTTTGGTTTGTAGCGTCGTCCTCACGTTTTTTGGGGTGATTCTCATCACGGACAATTTCCACGTCCCTAGTAACTGGTTGTATCATCTTTATCTTGGACTTTAGTCTCTCCACAGACGCCGCCAACCATCCCAGATGCAATGGATCGTAGCATCCAGGCCAAAGGAGCTTTGCGATGCCGGGTATCGATATTGATGCCCCGAGGAAAAGGTGGTTCGCGATCGGGGTGACTTCTGCTCCCGATATTAACTATTAACGCTCGATAAGGCTCTGGACAGCCCTTTTTCGAAGTCTTGTTCGAACCGTCGGCCAGCACCGTGCCGGCCGCGTCTCGCAACTGGACGGAGGTGCCGCTCTTGGATGACGAGACGGAGAGTGTCAGGGCGGGCCTGGTCAATCGATCGGCTCAGTGCCTTGAGTGTTCCCGTTTCGCCGATGCAGCGGACTGTGATGGAGCCCTCGTTTTGGAAATCGAGGACAGCGAAACCGAAGGGGGCGTATTGCCAGCCGGTGATCGAATCGGCCCGATTTTGTCGTTCACGCAAACCGCAAGCGTTGTTTGCAGCCCAAGTACCGCTCCGTCGTTGCCACCGAGACATGCCCCAATAGGAACTGGGCCCGATGGTTTCCTCGGGCGAATGGGATGAGGACCCAAAAAGTCGCATTGCCGGCGACCCTTGCCGGCTCGGAATGATTCACGGCCGAGCCACAGAAGCGGTTGAGGAACAGCGAGTTGCCGTTCAGGCACAAGTGATTCGTACAGAATCCGTACACGATCCGGCGGGTTCTCCGAAAGCCGGGGATAGAGGTGAACATCCAGGCGAGCGTAAACACATAAACTGCAATCGATAGCGCGAACTTCGCGGGCTTCAGCCACGCGGGCGCGCCAGTAATGAGCCGCGGATCTACGAGGAGGCCAACGGCGGCCATCGCCAAGGCAGGCAGCATCAGAATACCGGTAACCGTCAAAGAGGCGTCTGTTCTCCAGAGGCGCTTCAGCATGGGTTTCGACTCCTTTCCAATGTAAACACTGTCAACATCAGCATAGCAGCCTATGTTGACACTGTCAACACATATTTGCTAAAGTTTCCTTGTATGGCTCGTTCTGTACACCCGACAGCGGGAAAGAAGCGCGCTAAGCCTTACCACCACGGAGACTTACGCCGCGCACTTCTCGATGAGGCCCTTCGCACCATTCAGACGCACGGCGTCGAACAGCTGACGCTGAGGACTGTGGGTGAGCGCCTGGGTGTTTCCCGCAGCGCGCTATATCGGCATTTCGCCGATAAGCAATCCCTGTTGGCGGCGGTAGGGAAAGAGGGGTTCCGGAAACTCCGGCAAACCATCACCGATGCCTGGGAACAGAATGGGCGTGGCCGCGCCGGCTTTCAAGCCATGGGCAAGGCATATGTGCAGTTCGCGGTTGCGCATCCATCCCACTACCGAGTGATGTTCGGCGGATTCATCGAGTCGGCCGCAAAAGACGATCACTTCATTGCCGAAGCCAAGGCTGCCTTCCAGGTGTTGGTCGATGCGCTGGTCGAGCAGCAGAACGCCGGCGACATCCGTCGAGACGACCCGATGATGATGGCGCGCTTTGTGTGGGCGCTCGTCCATGGCACCGCCATGCTGTTCATTGACGGACAATTATCCGAAGCGGCTCAAACACTAGCATTAGAGCACTATGCCTTGGAGAGGCTCGACGCATCCATTCGCCGGGAAAGGTTGTACGAAGAGTAAATGCCGCCCGCGGATTGCGGATCTTCTGGGTTGCGGCCGGACTGCGGACGCGCCGAGCACTTGGTCGTATCACGCGCGACACGTCGGCGCGTGAGGCCGTAGTCTCTAGTCCGGCCGCTGGAGGCGGCTGGGCAATGAGCAAACACGCCATGAAAGCGAATCGCTAAAACGAGAAGGCCGAAAACGAAGCTCGGGCTTCTGGACTTGGATCACAGCCTGGCTTCAGGGTGTCCTGGCGAATACACTCTCAGGTGTCACTTCTGGTTTACTGACGATGCTGAAGTTGATGGCGACAAGCCCGTTTCAAAGGAGAGAATCGCACTTATACCCAGAAGTCCTCCTTCTCCAACTGCTTCAACCCGGTCGCCAGCAATTCCTGTTCCCGCAGGTTTTTCGGGGAAGTCGGGCATCTCTTGAATCTGGCGGACTCGAAAAACCTCACGTTTCTCCTATGTTTGGTTCTTCAAGGGCCCAGCGAACTTGTAGCGATTGACAACGATGCCTGAGGGCAAAGCTCTTGTGCTGGCGAGATCGAAGGAACGTGGCGGCGTTCCCTCCGAGAAGATACGTTTGCCTTGGCCCAGCAGGACTGGATACACGATCAGCCAGACCTCATCCGCAAGGCTGTTTTCGAGCAGTGTCGATGTCAGCGTTGAACTGCCCGAGAGAATCAGGTCCGGGCCGTTCTGTGCCTTGATGCGGCGAGCGGCTTCGACGACGTCCGGGCCGAGAGCCTCGAATGGGCCCCATGCGAGACTGTCCGGCCTGTGGGTCGCGACATATTTCGTTGCTGCGTTGAGGCGGTCAGACATAGGACTGCTCGGCGCCGTCGGCCAGAAGCCCGACCAGAGATCGTAGGTGCGCCGCCCAAGCAGCAGATCGAAGCTCTCGCCATACGCCGCGAGGATTACATCTCTGCCGGCAGGGGTGCGATAAGGTGTTGTCCAGTCGCCGTAGGGGTAGTCGCCGTCTTCGCCGGAGACCTCGATCACGCCGTCCAGCGAGATGTGTTCGAAAATTCTGAGCTTTCTCATCGCGAGTCTCCGTGGTCGAAGTTGTCGGGGGATTGAATTGCAGGCATCTATTCTCCTTTATTGTCCTTCAGGCGGGTCCCCTGCCCAGACTTCACTATAACGACGAACGGCCAGACCGGAATTCTACAAGCCGTCGGGCATTCGGACGGATAAACGCTCTAACCGCGCGGATGTGCCTTAAGCCGTTCCGTCCGGATGCAATACGGAAGTTGGGGGCGGCTTCCCGGAATGGAAGCTGCCGATAACCGTTTTCGAAAATATCGTCCCCGAGGCATCGATACCCAGTGCCGTGCTCATGACCGCAGTGCAGTCCCCGGCGTTGAGGAGCAGCAACGATCTAGTTTGAGCGATCGCTACTTGATGGCGGTTTGCAATGAAAGCACCCAGCGTTAGGACAAGGCCCGGTTAACTGCTTTTCTCAGCTCGCGGTCGGGATCGTTCTTGACCTCGCATGTATTATCGAAAACCATGACCGGGCCGGCCGTATCATATTTCGGCCAAACGGGCAGGCCGGGGTGGCCGGGGTCACCGGTACGGGCAAAGTTGATCCAGGCATCGCTGATCTTGGCGGCGAGCGCCCGGGCTTCTTGTCCTCCACCGGTGGCGAAGGCCGACAGGTTGGTGTTGTAGAAAACAAACGGTATCTCGCTGCAATGGAATGCACGCGGCCGCCCGTCCAATAAAGGGGTCTGCCAGGCGAACAGGTACATGAACGCAGGCGCGGCGTTCTGCGCAGCCTTCAACTGCGCCTGCGCCACGGCGTTAGTGCGGTCGCTGAACAGGCGCGAGAGCAGCTCCACCGGCTTCAGGTTGGGGAAGGCTCTCCGGTAAGTTGCTACGATAGTTTCGGCGTGGTCCAGATAGCGCTCGGCGGCTCGCTTCTTCATCTCGTCTTCCGTCATCGACTCCAACTCAGGATCTGTCATGCTCGGCGATTGCTCGTTCAGCACCGTGCCGATGAGCATCGGAACAGCGGCGGAGATAGCCGGGGCATCCGGGTCGAAGGGATGGCGGGTCACGATTTTGCCGTCCACCACAGGGCCAAAACCGAAACCGCCGCGCCTTCCGGAGTCGGGCTCCAGTTTTTTCAGTGCCGCCGCCTCGGCTTGCAGCAGCTGCCCGTACGGAACGCTGTGGATCTTGTCAATTGTCGCCTTACTAAGCTCAAGCTCCGCCAAAACCGAGGCCGCCAGCTTCGCGCAGCGCTCTGGGTCGCCCAGCCGCAGCGTCGAACCGCTCTGCACGACAGCGCGGTGAAAAAGGCCTTTGGCCACGGGCATCGACAGCAGCGTGCTGACCTTGGCGCCCCCGCCCGACTGCCCGAAGAGGAGCACGTTATCGGGATCGCCCCCGAAACTGGCGATGTTGTCGCGCACCCACTCGAGCGCGGCGACGAGGTCGAGCACGCCGACGTTCATGGACGATGAATACCTGGCGCCGTAGGCGGACAGATTCATGTAGCCCAGGAGATTGAGTCGGTGATTGACGCTGACCACCACGACGTCGCCTCGGCGGCTGAGGTTTTCGCCGTTATAGGCAGGTTGCTCATGTCCCGAGCCGGAGCTCCAACCGCCGCCATGCAGCCAGACCATGACTGGCCGCTTGCGGGGTTCCAAACTAGGGGTCCACAGGTTCACGCGGAGGCAGTCCTCACCCGGCTGGCCATCGTTCCACTGGAACAGGAACGCGTTTTCGTCATTCAACCAGCCGGCGCGGGTGCGCTGCGGGCAGGTTGGTCCGTAGTACATCGAGCTGCGGATTCCGCTCCATGGCTGCGGCCGGGATGGCGGTAGGAAACGCGCCGGGCCTTCCGTCGTTGCGGCATATGGAATACCTTTGAAAGTGTGAATTCCGCTACGGGTGAATCCGCGCACTTTGCCGGCGGTGGTGTCGGCCACCGGGCTTGTGGTGCTCGCGGTGATGGTGGTTCCTTCGGCTGCCGACGCGCTTTCTGTCCCAACTCCGCATCCGGACGTGAGCAGCGAGCCCCCCCCGGCGAGGGCTGCGCTGCGGAACAGGCGCCGCCGGCTGAAACCGCCACAGTTGCCGCGGTCGTTGAAACTCAAGATCCCTCCCGTTTCCCCTCGCGACGCGGCGTTGAACGTCCACGCGCCGCTTGAAATCCATGCTTCCGACGCCAAAGTATAGGCTGAGAGCTGCGCGATCGAGCCTTGTCACAGGTGAATAACCGGCTACTCTCCGGCGCGTGCGCGTAACCGGAGTTGCCGGCGAGTAGGCCGGGCTAACGCGACTGGGATATAATCTCGTCAATGTTGGTCAGGGACGAGGTCACGCAGGCTGAAATCGAGCGCATCCTACACAGCGAGACGTTTCGTAACTCTGAGGTTCTACGCCGGTTACTGCGCTTTCTGGCGGACAAATCGCTGTCCGGCGAAGCCGATCAATTGAAGGAGTACACAATCGGTATCGATGCGCTGGGGAAGCCGCCCACGTATGACCCGCGACAGGATTCGGGCGTGCGGATACAGGTCGGGCGCCTGCGTCAGAAACTGACCGAATACTACTGGCGGGAAGGCAAGGACGACCCGGTCGTCATCGACCTGCCGAAAGGGCGCTTCAAGCTCAGCTGGGAGGTGGCGAGCGCGCGCACCGAGTCCCAGCCGCAGTTGGAGGCCGTCCTGCATGAAGAAGCGAAAGAGCCGCGTCCCGCGGCTTCGCCTCTTAGCTGGCGGCTGGCCGCGATTGTGTTGGCCGGGCTGCTGGTGATCACTGCCGCAACGGCCATCCTTACAGCCGTTCAGCTTTCGGGCGAACGACACTATTCTGCAGCGGTGCGCGCGAACTGGTCACCGGAGCTGAACGAGTTATGGAAGCCGTTCCTGGTCCCGGATCGTCCGTTGATTGTAGCCGTAGCGACACCTCTGTTTGTCGGATTTCAAGGGGCCGGGTTATTTCGCGATCAGGCGATCAATACCTGGGAAGAAGCCCAGAAATCCGCCAAGGTCGAGGAGCTCCGCAAGACCTTGAAGAGTCCCGCCATCGTGCCGCGGTATTACGCGGCGGTTGGAGAAATATCGGCGGTTTTCCGTCTGGGCAAGATCCTGAATGCGAGCCCGGTGAACGTCTCGGTCACCCGCAGCACCCAGATTACGCAGCAGCAAATGGCGGACAGCAACATCATTTTCATAGGCGCGCCGCGCGTCCACGGCGACCCGCTGCGCGGGCTGCCTGTGCCCCTGGAATTCGCGATGGATGAAAAGGGAGTCCGCAACCTTCATCCCCGTTCCGGCGAGCCGGCGCGGCTGGACGACCATTACTCCGGCGTCTTCACACTCGAAAGCAGTTTTCCCGACAACGGCGAAGTGTACGCTGTGGTGTCGCACGCACCGGGTCCGCTGGGCTCCGGCGACATCGAGAGCTTCTCGGCCAATCACAACCCGGGAACACTGGCGGCCGTGGAATGGTTCACGCAGCCTCACCTGGCGCAAATTCTGGTATCCAAGCTGCGCAAGCCCAACGGCGAAATACCCCGCTATTTTCAGATCGTTCTCGATGTGACGTACAAGGACTCGGTACCCAACGAAGTATCCTACGTCATGCACCGCGAACTGCAGCCGAGGATGCATTCGAACCCAAGGTGAGGCGTTCCGCGAGGAACGAGTAGGCGGTATGAGAAGTCTGTTAATCGGCGGCTCCTGCATACTGGCAGCGGGCTTGGGCTTTTCTCAGTTCGAAGGGCCTCCCGCGGGACCGCGGGTTACCGATGAACCGCCGGCGGGAGTCAGGGCGCCGCAACCACCTCCTCTCAGCCCGCCGACAAAGACCTCCATCACCCTCGACGGCATGAAGATTACGATCAACTACAGCGCCCCTTCGATGCGCAAGCGGGTCATCTTCGGCGGGCTTGTGCCCTATAACAAGGTCTGGCGCGCGGGCGCAAACGACGCTACCCTGCTGCATACCAACGCGGATCTGGAGTTCAAAGGGCTGGTTGTGCCCAAGGGCGACTACTCTCTGTTCGTCTGGCTTGATCCACAACAATGGCAGTTGATCATTAATCAAGAGACCCGGCAATCGGGCCTCGAGTATCACCAGGAACGGGATCTTGGCCGCGTGGCGATGGACCTCAGCCGTCCGGCCAAACCCGTCGAGACTTACAGAATCACCCTGACGAAAACCGGCGCCACGGAAGGCCAGTTGAAGATGGCTTGGGAAAACACGGTCGCTACTGCCGCCTTTGTGGTCCGAACACCGCGATAGGTGGCGTATTCCCGATCTTGGTGGCATACTTACCTGGATGCGTTCGGTTTTGGCGCTTCTGCTGGCGGTTTCCTGGATAGTTGCCCAGCCGCAAGCCGAATCGCTTCTCAAGGACGCCATAACGGCCCACCAGTCGGGCGACTATTCCAGCGCGATACGGCTCTATCAGGAGTATTTGAAAGTGCGCCCGGATGCGCTCGATGCGCTGTCGAATCTCGGTGCCGCCTTGGCGCACGAAGGACGGTTCGCGGAGGCAATGGCCGCGTACAACCGGGCGCTCAAGATCCAGCCGAAGAATCCGCAAGCGCTGGTCAACATGGCCCTGGCTTATTACAAGACCGGGCGCATTTCCGAAGCGCGGGAAGAGCTGGAAGCGGCCCTTCCCTTGTTGCCCAAAAACCAGCAGGTGACATTCCTGCTAGCCGACTGTGACCTGCGGCTGGGCGATTACAAGAAGGCGATCGCGCTGCTCGACCCATGGGAAAAGGAGATGCCGAACGATCTGGGGCTCAGCTATCTGCTCGGCACGGCGCTGATCCGCGACCAGCAGACGGAGCGCGGCGCAAAGGTGATCGACCGCATCCTAAGCCAGGGGGATTCCGCGGAAGCTCGCCTGCTGCTGGCCACCGCGAAGTTGAACGCTCACGACATTGCCGGCGCGCGGGAGGACCTGGAGAAGGCGATCGAATTGAATCCACGGCTCCCGGAGGCCCATGCCTACGCCGGACTGGCCATGGTGAGCGCGGGCGATTTCGGCGCTGCCGCGGCGGCTTTTCGGGCGGAACTGGAGCTCGACCCATATAATTTCACGTCGATGTTTCAGTTGGGTATGATTGCCAAGCGCGACCAGCATTTCGACGAAGCGCTCTCGCGATTCGAGCGAAGCCTGGCGCTGCACCCCGGAGATGCCGCCGTCGAATATCAGATTGCGACTGTTCAACTGGCGACGGACAAGGTGGAGGAGGCCCGGCAGCGGCTGGAAAAACTGGTCCAGGAATCGCCCCGCTTTCTAGAAGCGCATGTCAGCCTCGCTACCGTTTACTACCGCTTAAAACGCCGGGAGGACGGCGACCGGGAGCGCGCGATCGTTCGCCAACTCACCGCGGACCAGGAGACCCAGAAAGCAGCCGGGAAATGATCCGCTGGTTCCTGCTTGCGGGGCAGCTGGCCGCGTGGGGCACTGCCTCGGCGCAGGAGTGCGGCCTTTGCCACCGCCGCGAAGCGGAAGCGGCGAAATCGTCGCCGATGAGTCACGCGCTCCAACCCGCACGGGAAAGCGATTTTCTGAAAAACAATCCGGACCTCGGGTTTCGCAGTGGAAATTTCGTATATTCGGTCCGCAGCGAAGGCGATCAGATCATTTACTCGGTGACCGACGGCACGACTTCCATGAACGCGCCGATCGAGTGGGCATTCGGCGCCGGCATCGTCGGCCAGACATATCTTTACCGCCGCGGAGGTGCGTGGTACGAGGCGTCGGCGAGCTTCTATCCCGAAGCAAAAGGCCTGGATTGGACGCCCGGCCATGCCGGGAGACCGCACCGCAACCTAGAAGAAGCGGCCGGCAGAAAGATCGATCCAGAGGAAGTCCGCCGCTGCTTTGGCTGTCATTCCACCGGCGCGATCTGGGGCCCGGCGTCCGGTCCGGAGGCGCTCACGGCTGGCGTGCAGTGTATCCAATGCCACGTGGGCGCCGACCGGCACGCCGCCGCGGTCAAGCGTGGGGATGCCGCTGGCGCGGCGCTGCCAAAGCTGGCCGCGAGGGAAACCGAGGAACTCGGCAATTTGTGCAGCAAGTGTCATCCGAGCTGGGCCGACATTGCCACCAACGGTCCGCGCGGAACCGGCAACGTCCGCTTCCAGTTCTATCGCCTCACCAATAGCCGTTGCTACGATGCCGCCGACACGAGGATCGCCTGTATCGCCTGTCACGATCCGCACGGCGGCTTATCGGAGGACAGCTCTACCTACGATTCCAAATGCCGGCAGTGCCATCCCGGAGTGGATACGCGCGCCAAAACCTGCCCCGTTTCGAAGGGCGATTGCATCGCGTGTCACATGCCCAAGGTGGAGGTACCGGGACTGCATTACCAGTTCACCGATCACTGGATTCGCGCAGCAAAGCCGGGCGATACGTATCCGAATTAGCCCAGCATCCGGCTGCCATTACGCTTCCCGGATGGTGTGGTACCGGTCCAACGGAGGATTCTCGATCCTTTGGACTTTACCGCTAGGTCTGGGCCAGGTAATCTCGACCCATTCCATCTTGGCTGCGGTCCCAACACCGAGGACTTCCCGCGGATCGTGGGAGGAGAGATAACTGCCGCCGCCGTTCTTCAGACGCGAGCGCACCGTGCCCCCGGCGGACCATCGGATCTTCGCGCCGATCCCGTCACGATTGCAACGGACACCCTCGAGCTTCAAACCGAGCCAGTGGTTCTCGGCATTGGAGACATTGCGCAATAGCAGAGGCCGCCCGCCATTATTGCCGATCAGGATATCAATCAAGCCGTCGTTATTGAAGTCTCCCGCTGCCAAGCCCCGCGCCGCGTACGACTTGCTGAATGCGGGGCCTGCTTCGGCGCTGACATTGCGCAACTTCCCGGCTTCCTGGTGAAACAAAAGAAGGGGTTCCCTGTATTTGACCTGGGCAGTACGGGTCTCGATCCGGTCGTCGGGATGACCATTCGCCAGAATTAGATCGACGGCGCCGTCGTTGTCGTAATCAAAGAACTTGAGGCCCCAGCCGCTGAGATAGCGCGTCAACTGGCCGATCCCCTGGTCTCGAGAGATGTCGCGGAAGGTCTCGTCCTTCATGTTCCGGTACAACGAGAACATTTCCTGGTCGATGTTGGCGACGAACAGATCCTGATAGCCTCTGTTGAAGACGTCGGCGGCATCGACGCCCATACCCGAGCGTGCCTGGCCGTCTTGACCGAAAGCCACTTCTGCCGGTAGCGCCGACTCCTCGAACCGCCAGGTTCGAACGCCCGCAGTGCCCGGGTGGGACGGGGCGCGCACGGGGCCGCGGTTCAGAAAGAGAAAATTCTGCACCGAGTCGTTGGCGACGAACAGATCCATCCAGCCGTCGTTGTTGATGTCCGTGGCGACGACCCCAAGGCCCTTGCCGGAGGAGCTTGCGATATCGGTTCCCCGCTCGACCCGAGTGAAGGTTCCGTCTCCATTGTTGTGGTAAAGGAAATTGGACGTGCCTTTGAAGACGCGCGGAACACAATAATAGTTCATGCCCGACCGGCCGTCGTCGCAAAGGAAGTGGTCGGCTTTTCCGTAATTGACATAGCTGCAGACGAACAGGTCCAGGCGGCCGTCATTATCGTAGTCGAACCAGACGGCGCTGGTTGTCCAACCAGGCGTTTCCACACCGGCGTGTTTGGTGACATCGGTAAAAGTGCCGTCACGGTTGTTGCGGTAAAGGATGCAGTTACCGTAGGAGGTCACGAAGAGGTCGGGCCAACCGTCGTTGTCGTAGTCCCCGACCACCACCCCCAACCCGAACGTGCCGCCTGTTACACCCGCTGCTTCGGTGACATCGGTAAAGCTGCCGTCGCGGTTGTTGCGGTAGAGCGCATTGCGCAAAGGCTGGACCGGTTTGTAGAAATCGCAGGGGCCGCTGTTGACCAGGTAGATGT
>Ga0182037_10001488_pt1 | contig 12250 bp, 7 predicted proteins | sample sta12Cox44000082_FD_125974 | JGI IMG/M metagenome (GOLD analysis project Ga0182037, IMG submission 125974) | Lab enrichment of tropical soil microbial communities from Luquillo Experimental Forest, Puerto Rico - statoxic.12C.oxic.44.000.082 | ecosystem: Environmental > Terrestrial > Soil >... | reverse complement strand
TTAGTTGGAATCCAGGCACTCAACGAACCGCGAAAGAGGCGGCGGACGTGGTTCCGATCCCCACCGCCCCAACCAATCATCCACAAATGCCCTGAATGACTTAGCGATTTCGCGAGGCGGCAATAAGATAAAGCGAGCCTCTTGGGTGTGGCACCTCTGGCTCTCGCAAAAGAGCTACAACTTCGAATTGCAAGCGCTATGAACTCTTTTTGTGGGTTGTAAACGAAATCACTTTTATATATATGAGGCGTGAGGCGTCGAACCTTCGGAGGTCACGTGCAGTTGGCTTAACGCAAATACATCCCCATCTTTAGCAAAGTCGTAGCGGGCTCGAAAGTATCGACCTTCTTCCAATCGAACGCCGGGTGCAGGCGCTGATCGACCTCCAATTGTCGGCGCAACTTCCTCTCGTGAAAGCACAGCTGTAGCAGATTGGCCGGGTCAGTTTGGAAAGTTTAGTTTGGCTTGCAGAGCCAGGAAGCGCGGATTCGCTCGCAAAGGATCGAGTTCCGATTCGACCTTCAGAAAAACCAAGCCATTCGACCGGTCCGTATAAGCTTTCTCCAACCAGTCCATCGCCAGGTCGTTTTTCCCCAAGCCCAAATATACAATCGCAAGATAATAGGGCGACACGTATTGCTTCCTGGCGCGCGACTGCAGTTCAGCAAGGAGTTTCGTAGCCGCCGCATGATTCCCGGACAGCGCGTAAGCATGAGCCAAGGCTGAAATCGCCAAGGGGCTCGAACTGGAGAGCTCGACGGCGCGTTGAAACTCCTGGATAGCCGACATGTATTCGCTTTTTTGCTCGTAAGCCTGCCCGAGGTTCACATGAGCCCAGACATAGTTGGGATCCAATTCCAGGGTATCGCGAAGCTGCGCGATGGCACGGTCGTACTCTCGCGCAAGATACAGCCGCCAACCCAGACTCACGTTGATGCTGAGGGAAAGTGGGTCTAGGTCGCGCGCCTTCTTGATCTGTTCAAAGCTGTCATCTGGACGTCCCATGGCGCTGAGGTAAAGGGAATAGCGCTGGTAAGCGGTCGGGTAGGTGGGATCCATCTGCATGGCCTTCTTGAAGCCTTCCGCGGCACCGGCCCAGTCCCAGTCGTAATTGAATTTCGCGGTGGCCAGCGAAGTTTCAGCTTCGGCCAGGGACGGATCAATCGCCAGGGCGCGAATAGCGGCGGCTTTTGCTTTGGGCGCCGCCTCGGCCGCGGGAACTGTGCCGTAAATTGTGGCGCCGATGATTCCGTAGCAGTCGGCGAGCCCCGCATACGCTAGCGCATATTGTGGGTCGCGACGCGTAGCGTCTTCAAAATATCCGATCGCTTTCGCAAAACCCTCCGAGGAGCGTTTGTTCCAGTAATAACGGCCCTTCAGGTATTCTTCATACGCTTCCGGGCTGACAGCGGGTTTTTGCGCAAGGCGCTCTTTGTCCTTTTGGGTTAGATTGATGCGGATCTCGTCCACGATTGCCGAAGAAACGCGATTTTGGAGCGCCAGAACATCTCCAATGGGGCTTTCATACGTATCCGCCCAAAGGTGCTGGTCGGTGGACACCTGCACGAGTTCCGCCGTGATACGCACGCGGTTCCCCACGTGCATCACCGTGCCTTCAACCACGGCGTCCACTTTGAGTTCCGCGGCAATCTGAGAAACCGTTTTGTGTGTGCCTTTGTAGGCCATGGCCGTGGACCGGGAAACCACACGCAACGAACGGATCTTCGCCAGATTGGCGATTAAATCGTCCGTCATTCCGTCCGCGAAGTAATCCTGTTCTTTGTCGCCGGAAAGATTCTCGAGCGGCAGAACGACCAGGGAATTAGTCCGGTTCCCTTTTGCCTTGCTGGCATCTACGCCGCGCACATAGTGAACGGCAATGCCAGAAATTAGGGCGCTGCCGGCGAGCACCGCCACCACCAATAAGGCGATTCTCGAAAATGAGAAGCGGCCATGTGCCGCCTCCGCCACTGCTCCAGCCACTGCGGGGGCTGGTGCTGCGGCCCTCGCAAATCCGCTCTCGCTCTTGGAAATTAGGGCGACGGCTTCCTGCGGCGTGGGCGCGGCAGCGCTCTCATACAGCTGCTCGACCGGAGCAATAAAGCGATAGCCGCGTCGGGGAAGTGTCTCGATGAATCGCGGATGTTCGGACGAGTCTCCCAGAACCTCGCGCAACCTCATCACGGCATTGTTTAGGCCGTGATCAAAATCCACGAAGGTTTCGCTCGGCCAGAGGCGTTCGCGGAGTTCCTCCCGGGAGACGATTTCGCCGGGCTTTGCCAGCAGCAGAGCAAGGATTTGGAAAGGCTGTTCAGAAAGTTTAAGGCGCAGACCGTGTTTGCGGAGCTCACCCGTTTCCAGATCAGTTTCGAACACGCCGAAGCGCACGTTCCTCCAAGAGCGACGCGATTGCTCCATCAGGGAATCCAGGATGCTGCAAAGTATAACGCCCGCCCTCACGCGGGTCAAAAGGATTGTTTTCACATCGTGAATTAACTCCTGTCTTTTCAAGGCTCAAGACGAGGACTTAGAAAGGTTCCCGATTGGACGCATCAAGGATTGCACTACGGAGTGATTGTCATCACATTCGCGCAACTAAATAAGCCGCCGGCCTGTCCGGCACGGAGTGCCTAGCGCGCGGGCGCTCACTTCCAAGGAACGCACGTCGAGGCCTAGGGGTAAGCGCGCCAGTGGAGAAAACTTATGACGAATTATGGTTGGAATAATCGTATTTCGTGGTTGATGCTTGTTCCGGTTGTTGTCCTGTCCCTGGCTCTCCTTTTCGCCGCTCCGGCCAGCGCCCAGGTAGCGGGTGCGACCTTGTCCGGATTGGTAACCGACGAGAAGGGCGGGGCCGTGGCAGGGGCCGGCGTTTCGGTCAAAAACCTGGGTACTGGGGATACCCGCGAATTGACGACCAACAGCGACGGCTTCTACTCAGCGCCAAACCTTATTCCCGGAAGCTATGAAGTTCGCGTGACCGCCGAGGGATTCCAAGCGCTTCTCCAGAGAGACATCACCCTCAGGGTCGGCGCGCAACAGGCGCTGAACCTTACGCTCAAGGTTGGCGAGTTGACTCAGACAGTGGAAGTGAACGCGGCGCCGCCCGACATTCAAACCACTTCCTCAACCATCAGCGCTACCGTCGATTCCACTACGATCCGCCAGTTGCCCTTGAACGGCCGAGACTGGACCTCCCTAGCTACGTTGGAACCCGGCGTGGTCAGTATCCCCAACCAGGCCACGACATCCTTCAGCGCCAACAAGGGCAATCGCGGTTTCGGAAACCAGTTAAGCAACGGTGGCCATCGCGCCAACGAGAACAGCTATCGCGTCAACGGCATCAGCATCAATGATTATTCAAACTCCGCTCCCGGCGGAGCGACCGGCGTAAATCTCGGCGTAGACGGGGTTCAGGAATTTTCGGTTCTCACCAGCAATTACACCGCTGAATACGGCCGCACCTCCGGCGCGGTCCTCAACGCCATCACCAAATCCGGCACCGACGAATTCCACGGCACCGGCTACATCTTCGATCGCGACAGCATTTTCGATGCGCGCAATTTCTTCGATCCAGCGAAGATTCCCACTTTCCACCGTGTCCAATTTGGCGCTTCCGGCGGCACGGCGATCGTCAAAGACAAGACTTTCGTCTTTGCCAATTACGAAGGCCTTCGCCAAAGTTCTTCTTCTTCCGGAACGATACACGTCCCCTCGCAGGAGGCGCGCAACGGGCAACTTTGCGTAGCCGCGGGAGGCAACCCCTGTGCATCCCTCAACACCATCACCGTAAATCCCCAAATCGTGCCGTATCTCGCTCTCTGGCCCTGCTCCACCACTTGCCAGAGCGCGACCTTTACGGACACGGTCGCCTTGGATTCCGTCACACCCAACCACGCCAATGAAAATTACGTCATTACCCGCATGGATCAAAAGCTCACCTCAAAGGACAATCTTTCGGGAGCCTACTTTTTCGATTCCGGCCCGCAGAACCAGACCGACCCGCTTGGCAACACGGTTCACGAAGTCTTCTCCCGCCGCCAGATGATCAGCGGTGAGGAAACCCACATCTTCAGCCCCGCGGTTGCTAACACCCTGAGGGCTGGCTACAGCCGCGTCGTCGGAAAAATCAACACTCCTGTTTCCGGGGATGCCGTCGCCACGGATGCCGCGCTGGCCATCGCTCCCGGCGCCAAGGCCACACCTCAAATTCCTGTCTCAGGGATCACCACAGCTTTTGGACTGGGTGGCTTCAACAAATTCAACCACGCCTGGAATTCCATCCAATTTTACGACGATGCTTTCTATACCAAAGGCACGCACGCCATCAAATTTGGTTTTGTCTTCGAACGCATGCAATACAACATCCTGGAGCAACTAAGTCCGAACGGGCGCATGAACAGCTATCCCTCCCTGGAGGCGTTTCTGACCAACGTCCCCCATCAACTCAACGCCCTCGCTCCCGGAGGGTCGCACGAGGTTGGGCTGCGCGAGAGCTTGTTCGGCGGATATATCCAGGACGACTGGCGCTTCCGCTCAAATCTCACGCTCAACCTCGGTTTGCGTTACGAAGCAACCACGCGGCCTACCGATTCGCATACCGTTCCGGGCTACACCGTGAACGGGTACACCGTGGCCACGGCAAATTTCCAGCAGATTCAAACCCTCTTGAATTGCGCTCCGGGCACGACCGCGTGCGGCCCCGTGGGCACCTCCAGCCCGATCTGGAACAACCCGACGACCTTGAACTATGAGCCGCGCGTCGGCTTTTCCTGGGATCCATTCAAGGACGGGAAGACCGCGGTTCGCGGGGGATTCGGCATTTTCGATGTACTGCCCCTGCCCTATGAGTTTGGTCTGAATACAGCGGCCACCGCACCGTTCCAGATTATTGGCGCCGACCACAACGCGACTCTAGGCACCGGCACCACCGACACAAACATCAATTTCAACCGCCAGAAAATCCGCAACCGGTATATTGATCCTTACCCGCATCGCGCGGACGTGTTGAATTGGAACTTTAACATTCAGCGCGAAGTCGCCAAGGACTGGACAGCCCTCGTGGGCTACGTGGGTTCGCGTTCCGTCCATCTTTCCGTCGCTTCTGACGATGTGAACCTCGTGCAACCTGCCTCTGTCAGCGGCGTTGGTTTTGTATTTCCCTGCGATCCAACGCAAGTTGTACCGTACAGCGCCACAAACAACTGTTCCAACAATCAGACCGGGACGCGCATCGATTCGAACTGGGGAGGCGGAGCGGGAATCCGGCCGGTCCAGTTCGACGGCGCTGCTTCCTATAGTGCTTTCCAGGCTCAATTGAAGAAGGCCTCCTCTCACGGAGTTCAGGGCCAAGCTTCGTACACTTTTGGCAAGTGCCGTGACACCAGTTCAGCTCCGGTCACTGGCGACACCTACCTCAATTCCATCGCCGTTCCCCTTCTGTTCCTGAAGAGCGCCAGAGTCGGCGCTTGCGATTTCGACATCCGCCAGACGTTTACCGGCACCGTGATTTGGGATATTCCGGGCCCCAAGACCGGATGGCAGTCCTACGTGGCCGGCGGCTGGCAGCTCGGCACGATCATCACCGCCACCACCGGCGCGCCGTTCACGGTCACCGTGGGCGATGGCAACGATCCTCTCGGCACAGGGTTCAACGGGGATTTCTCTATGGACTATGCAAGCCTCATCCCCGGCTGCAAAGCCATTCACGGCGGCGTCAACTACCTGAACACCGCATGCTTCACGCCGCCGACGGCGCCCGCTTCGTTGCCGTTGGCCACTGCGGCAAATCCGTACGGATGCGCGCCACTCTCCTTTACCAATTCGCTGGTAACCCCGCCGTCCGGGCAGCAGTTCTGCTCCAACGTGCTGGGCAATACCGGAAGGAACAAGTTCTACGGGCCGGGTCTCACGACGGTCGATTTCTCGGTCTTCAAGAACTTCCCGATCAAGAAGATCTCCGAAACTTTCAACGCCCAATTCCGGGCAGAGTTCTTCAATATCCTGAATCACACTAACTTCCTTTCGCCGGGATTCCTGAACACTTTCGGCCAGAACAATTCCGTGTACGATTTTGACGGTACCGCGTTGCCCACGGCCCTGAACCAGACCTCAACTTCTTCCCGCCAGATTCAGCTCGGCCTGAAGCTGGTCTGGTGATTTCGACCGCCCCCCGCGCGAGGCTGCGTCCGCAGGGACCGGCCTCGCGCATCTATTCGTTTCTTGAGATTGTCCTTTTGCCGCAGACTCCCTCCGACGGAAGGAAGGCATCTGGGGAAAAGATAGTTCCACGGTGAAGCAAAGAGAACGAGTTAGAGAACGAATGGGCCCCATGATGAATCCTTCTGAACGTCGAGGGAAGTTTTGGTCCGTGGTACGCGTTTCCAGCGGAAATTTTCTGGAAATGTACGACTTCATGGTTTTCGGCTACTACGCTTCGGCGATTGGCAAGGCGTTTTTCCCCAGTGGCAGCGCCTTTGTCTCCCTGATGCTCTCGTTAATGACGTTTGGCGCGGGGTTCCTCATGCGGCCGCTCGGCGCGCTCGTGCTCGGGGCGTACACGGACCGCAAGGGGCGCCGCGCGGGGTTGCTGCTTACGCTTGGCCTGATGTCCGTGGGAATCTTTTCGATTGCCTGCATGCCCGGCTACGCCGCGATTGGCCTGCTGGCGCCGCTGCTGGTGGTGATTGGGCGGTTGCTGCAAGGATTTTCCGCGGGCATGGAACTCGGCGGCGTTTCCGTCTATCTCTCGGAGATCGCCACGCCCGGCCACAAGGGTTTCTATGTGAGCTGGCAGTCCGGCAGTCAGCAAATTGCCGTGATGGTGGCGGCCTCTGTCGGTGTGGCGCTGAATTCCATTCTGCCGCCGGAAAAGATGGAGCAATGGGGCTGGCGTGTGCCTCTGCTTCTTGGCTGCATTATTGTTCCCTTCCTTTTCCGGCTGCGGAAGTCGTTGCAGGAGACGAATGAATTCACCGCGCGCAAACGTCACCCGGGTACGGCGGAAATACTGCGATCCCTGGCGAACAATTGGGCCATTGTGCCGGTGGGAACGCTGATGGTCACGATGACCACCGTTTCGTTTTACATGATCACCGCCTACACGCCTACCTTCGGCAACTCCGTTCTGCACCTTTCGAGTGCCGACAGCCTCATCGTCACGCTCTGCGTTGGCGCTTCTAACCTTTTCTGGCTTCCCATCATGGGCTCGCTTTCCGACAGCATCGGACGCCGCCCGTTGCTTTTTGCCTGTACCGTGCTGATGCTCGTCACCGCATATCCTGCGATGCTTTGGCTGGTTCGCGACCCTTCTTTCGCGAGGCTCCTGACCGTTGAGCTCTGGCTTTCGTTCCTTTATGGAAGCTACAACGGCGCCATGGTGGTTTTTCTCACCGAGATCATGCCCATGGACGTGCGTACTTCCGGCTTCGCTTTGGCCTACAGCCTAGCTACCGCCATCTTCGGCGGATTCACGCCCGCGCTTAGCACTTTTCTGATTCACATTTCCGGCAACCGCGCGATTCCCGGGGTATGCCTGTCGTTCGCCGCGGCTTGCGGCTTAGTTGCCGCCCTCTTCGCCAAGTCACGTGACGTCATGGGGCCACCGCTCACATCTGAAGCGAGTATAGCCGGTTTGGAGGAACATTGCGGATAACTACGACTGTCCCGCCTATCGGGTGTTTACTGCTCTACATTCGTTCGAGCCGCCAGATTGATGCCCTGTTTATCTTAATCGATGAAGAATGCGCCGGAAAGAAGTTCGAGGGCCACGCGTTCGATAACGAGAAGAGGTCATGCGTCAAGTAATTCGCTCCGGCTCGGCTTCCCTGGCTCTTCTGAGCTTGTGTGTTCTTAGTTCGCTGGCCCAGGAGGCACAACCTCTTCGGCTAGTACAGACGATTCCGATGCCAAACGTCAAAGGGCGTATGGACCACATGGATGTGGACGTGAAAGGCCAGCGCTTGTTCGTGGCTGGCTTGGAAAACGGCTCCGTGGAAGTCGTGGATCTGAAATCGGGCAAGTGGTTGAAAAGTATTCCGGGGTTCCAAAAGCCGCAGGGCATCGTTTGCCTGGCTTCTCTCGATAAGTTGTTCGTGGCAAGCGGGGACGACGGAATGATGCGGGTATTTCAAGCAGATAGCTTGAAACTTCTCGATTCCGTCCGGCTCGAGTCGGGCCCCAACCGGGTAACCTATGATCCAAGGGAAGGGTTGCTGTACGTCGGCTATGACGGGAAAGAAGGAGGAAAGGATTACGGCGAAATTGGGATCGTCGATGCTAAAGCTAACAAGCATCTCGGTGACATTCGAATAGGCGGTCACCCAGCAGAACTTCTCTTAAACAAGTCTGGCAAGACTCTGTTCGTCTTTCTTTCTAGAGTCAGCAAAATTCAAGTCATTGACACGCAAAAACGCGATGTGGAGGCGACGTGGCCGGTGAGCAGCCAACGGCCGGGCGACGCAGCTTTAGACGAGAGCACTCAACGGTTGCTGATCGGAACCCGTATACCGCCTCAAATGGTTGCCATGGATTCTCTGACTGGAAAAGAGGTTTCGAACATGCCAACCGTGGAAGGGATGGACGGCGTTTATTTCGACTCGGTTCGCAAGAGAGTATACGTTTCCGGTGGCCGCGACTTGGATGTTGGGTCTATTTTCGTTTACCAGCAGAAAGACTCCGACCATTACGAGCTTCTGGGCAAGATCCCGACAAGGCCGGGAGCAGGAACATCCTTCTGGTCGCCGGAATTGAATCGCTACTACGTCGCCGCGTCGGCCCACGACGGTGAAGACGCAGCCATTCTCGTGTTTGAGCCAGTGTCCTGAGGAACTTAAGAGCCCCCCCTGTGAGGATATTTTTATAGGAGGAAAGATGAAAAAGCTGTTGACCTTTGCTTGTGTGTCTGTTGTGTTCTTCTGGCTGTTTGCATTCCGGAACTCCAGAGCGGCCAGCGCCCGAACGCAGACTCGCGAATTATTGCCGCTGCAATTGGAGGAACAGATTCCCGTGCCCGGTGTGACCGGCCGATTGGATCACTTCACCGCGGATTTCAAGCGCAAGAGAGTCTTCGTCTCTGCCTTGGGCAACAACAGCGTGGAAGTGATTGACACTTTCGCGGGCAAGGTGGTCCACAGCATCAAAGGCCTCGCCCAACCCCAAGGGCCGCTCTATGTTGCCGGAGTCGACAAGCTCTATGTGGCAAATGCCGAGGACGGCAAGGTGCGCGTCTACGATGGGGCGACCTACACGCTTCGGAAAACGATCGATCTCGGCGAGGATCCGGATAATATGCGTTATGACGACGCTTCAAAGACCCTCTTCGTGGGATTCGGAGAAGAAGACGGCGGAATCGCCATGATCGATCCCAAAACCGACGAACGCGTCGGGATGGTTTACAAAACCGAAGGACACCCGGAGTCGTTTCAGGTAGAAGCCAAAGGGGGCCGCATTTTTGTAAATGTCCCGGATGCCGGCTACGTTGTGGAATCTATCGACCGCAAGACCGGTGCAGTGACCAAATGGCCTTTGAAGGGCTTGCGGGGCAACTATGCGATGGCGCTCGACGAGGAAAATAATCGTTTGTTTACGATCACACGCAAAACTCCAATGATGGTCGTACTGAACACGGAGACTGGCGCCGAGGTTGCCCGTTTGCGCTCTGCCGGGGAGTGCGACGATGTTTTCTTTGATGCATCCCGGAAGCGGGTCTACGTCATCGGGGGGTCGGGCGTCATCAGCGTGTTTCAGGAGGTCGATCCGAATCATTACGAGTTGGTCGCCGACGTGCCGACTGGGATCGGTATCCGCACCGGTTATTTCTACGCTAAGCGGGATCGCCTTTATGCCGGAGTCCCCGCAAAAGGAAATGAGCCCGCGCAAGTGTGGACTTTCGAGGCCGAGGACTAGTTGGCGGCACCGTGGCAAAAACTTTGGTGACTTTGCCTTGCGCTCTATTTTGGAGCTATTTCGCTCCGCCCCTTGGCGATTATGGCGTCTCCTGCGGTCAAAGTCCGGACGTCTAAAGTAGTTGGAGGGCAGAAAGTCAGGTTTCATGCGGGCAGAATGGTGGAAAACAGTTGGCACGTTTTGCGTGGCTCTGAGCTGTGCGGCAGCGGTAGGCTCAACACTGATGCCGGGGGAAAAGCGGAAATTCTGCTGAACCCTGGCATTTTTCTGCGCCTCGGTAACGATAGTGCGGTGGAGATGGTCTCGGGGCTGAAGAATGTCGAAGCACAACTCAACAATGGACGAGCTATCGTTGAAGTGGACCAGATATCTCCGGACAGCAAGGTCCGAATCAGGGAACACGGCATCACCGCCCATCTCAAAGCGACCGGCTTGTATCAATTCGATGCTGACGGCGATTGTGTTCTCGTTTTCGAAGGCAAAGCAATCATCGATTAACGCAAGGCTGTGCCAGCCTGGAGGTCGGCTTCGCCGATGTTGGTGAGATCTCCCGTTGCTCCAGCAAACCGCTCTGTTCCTCCGACGAATGGGCTAAAACAAACCTCCAATGTGCTCGTAACAGAAACCAAAACGTCCGCAGCTTCGGAAGGGTCCGTAGCGGCACAACGCCGAGCCGCTTCATCTTGTAAAGCAAAGGAGCATGGATTAGAACTGCATCAATGACCGACAGCCCACGCATCGGCTTCTCTAAGAATTCGTGACATTACTGCTCTCCTGTACTAAAGCTGAGTTTCTGGGGAACGCCTTTTTGGCTGATACTGAATGGATGAAACAATCGGGCCGCGACGCTCGTATACATCCACAGAAGGCCAAAAGCTCTACTCCTCGATACTGGCTGCGCATATTTGCGCTGGCACCGTAGGGGTTCTGTCCGGGACCGCCGCCCTGTCGTTCCGCAAAGGTTCTCCCCGGCATGTGTTAGCCGGAAAGGTCTTTGTCGCATCGATGCTGACCATGGCCGCAGCTGCTGTGTATCTAGCAATGGTCAAGCATCAATCAAACAATGTTGGGGGCGGGATTTTAACGTTCTATCTAATACTCACCGCGTGGCTGACCGCGCGTCGCATAGATGGCGAAACGAGCCGATTCGATTCCGTAGCGCTTCTGATTCCTCTGACGCTTGGTATTCTGACTTGGGTTAACGGAATAAAAGTGGTGCGTAGTGGCGCGGGTTCACAAGACGGCGTTCCTGTCGGAATGATGTTCTTCATGGGTTCAGTCATGCTGCTTGCTGCCGCTGGGGATGGCCGGATGCTTTTGCGCGGTGGCGTTTTCGGAAGTCAGCGCGTCGTGCGGCACCTCTGGCGCATGTGCTTTGGGCTATTCATCGCAGCAGGCTCTTTTCTTCTGGGACCGTCTAACCGACCACTGAGGCTGCTATCGAAAGTGGGGATCGGGCAACATCTCTCCCCGACTTTATTTAACACAAGCCTGTATTCAATCCTGACAATACTGCCGCTGGTTTTGCTAATTGTCTGGGTGGCGCGGGTTCGGTTCACACATGCGTACAAACGAAAGGCGGCGAGCTTACCCATAGTCAAATGATCACGGTGGAATCCTACGGAACCGCGGTTCGCCTGCCGCGCTGGATCATCGCGAAGAAGCCCGCGAGGTAGCCCCCGGGATGGCCTGAATGGGACCTCCGGTTTTACGCTGACATTCCTAAGCAATCGACGATAGCGATACGACCGCGTTGGTCCGCGAAAGTGCGGCCCGCTACGAAAACACATTGGTACTGAATCAAAGAGAAAGAGTCCGTTATTCAACACTCCCACAAGCTGACTTCTGGATTGGAAACGGGTTGTCCGAGTACAGGACACGCCGTGCTCTCCGTTCGATGGGCTTCCGAGAATCCATTCTAATCGAGTTCAATGAGGTGAGATTCCATTAGGAGGCAGTGTCGACTGGCTCTGCGCAGTTCAGAAAGTCCCCGCCCAGGAATTTCTGACAAACCCATCCGGTCAGGGGCCGGATCCGCCGCGCAGAGCTGGTTGACAACCGCATTCGAGAAGGGTCACAAAAAACTGGCGGCCGCAAGCCGCACACTCCGAACAGGGACAGGTTAAGCGCCGGCGGCAGCTGCCCTTTGACTGAGGAAGTCCTTGGCCTTGGCAACCTCGGCGTCTCATATTTTAAGTTGTTCAGGGGTCAGAAATTTTTCGATTTTCTCCCGCCCAGCGTCGCGATTCTTGGCAATGTATTTGGCAAGGTCTTCTCTAGAGACATTTGGATTCTGCTTCCTGTATTCCTGCAGCTGTTCGTATTTTTCTGTTAGGAAGCTCTT
>Ga0182037_10001483_pt1 | contig 12260 bp, 8 predicted proteins | sample sta12Cox44000082_FD_125974 | JGI IMG/M metagenome (GOLD analysis project Ga0182037, IMG submission 125974) | Lab enrichment of tropical soil microbial communities from Luquillo Experimental Forest, Puerto Rico - statoxic.12C.oxic.44.000.082 | ecosystem: Environmental > Terrestrial > Soil >... | reverse complement strand
GGCGTCGAAGATCGCGTGCTCGCGGTTGACCGCCGTAGGCGTGTCGGCGTAGCAGATGTTGCCGCCCGCCCGGTAGCAGGTCCACCCTCCACGGTAATACCAGCAGCGCGTATCCTGCGACACGTTGCCGCCGATCGTCCCCTGGTTGTGAATCTGAGGCGACGCGACGAGCTCCGCGGCCTGCATGAGCAGACTGTACTTGTCGCGCACGACTGGGTGCTTCACGACCTCAGTTAGCGGAGTCGTCGCGCCGATCTCGATCCCGCCGTTGACTTCCCGGATACCCCGAAGCTCTTTGATCTGTCCCAGGTCGACGACGACCTTCGGTCTCTTCAGCCGATCCTTCAGCCAGTCCATGCTGTCGAGCCCGCCGGCCAGGACCAACGCGTCCGCGCCGTACCGCTCCAGCAGCCTCAACGCATCGTCAATAGTCGCCGGCTGGAAGAGCTCGAACGCCGGAATGACATCTCTTATCACAGCCATAAAGGGCCTCTCAAATGTGCGCGGTCAGTGCTTCGTGGGTTCGTTTGCCGCCATTCTCCAGCGCATTCAGGATGATGTCCGGCGACACCGGCGACCGGCGGAAGATCTCGTCGCCGAGGGCATCAGCGATCGCGTTCATCACCGCGCCGTAGGCCGCGCCGACCGGCGGCTCACCGACGCCGCGCGCCCCCACCGGGGTTTCCGGATCGGGCAAGTCGACGGCGTCTCCAACGAACTTGTGCGGCATGTCCAGAATCGTCGGCGGCTTGTTCTGATAGAACCTGCGCGCGAGCGCCACGCCGTAGTGCTGGTCGTACGCCCAGCGCTGGGTTTTCGCGTGGCCGATCCCCAGCATCGATCCGCCGAAGAGCTGCCCTTTCAGGCCCCGCGGATTCATGACAATGCCGACGTCGCCGATCGCGGCGTACTCGAGGATCTCGAAATGACCCGTCTCGGTATCGACTTCCACCTCGGCGAAGCCAACGACATACGACTGCGTCGCGGTCCCATCTCGAGGATAGGTGTCCTTCGCCGCAGCGATGAGGCCTTGGCCGGCCAGCGCTTTGACCGAGTTCTTGGTGAAGGCGTTGATGTCGTCTGCTGTCTCGTGGCCGTCGTACTTCCCGCCGAGCTCGATGGCCTTCTGCGCAGCCTGAGCGAAGGTCATGCTCCCGCCCGGCCCGGACACCTTGCCTCCCGCGACTCTGTACGACTCGGGACTCCCGCCGTGCGTCTTCGCAGCGATCTCCCGCAGCTTCTGGATGCCGTCGGTGGCCACGGCATGCGCCGCGCGCGTCATGGCATGCGTCGTCTGGCTGCCCGCAGAAATGCAGGTCCAGGGGAGATTCTTCGACGTGTTGCCGAAGACGATGTCACACTGCTCCCACGGCACATCCAGCATGTCGGCAACCACGCGGTGGACGTCGAACAACGAGTGGGTGCCGAGATTGCCGATGCCCGACTGAATCTGAACCCGGCCGTCGGGCTTGATGATGAACAGACCGTCGAAGCCGATCGATCCGCCGGAAAACGGACTGACGGCGACACCGAGGCCACGCGCCTTGTTCCCCTTCTTGTGGCCGCCGTCGAGCGACGCCTTCTTCGCATCCCATTGGAAGGCTTCGCGCCCTTTGTCGAGCGCCTCCTTGACGAACGCGCTGGTGACATACGCCTGCTTCCCGGTCGGCAGCGCGGGACCGAAGGGCGCCTTGCCGGCCGGCGCGTTGATTTTGCGGACTTCGACCTGATCGAGTCCGAGCTGTCTCGCGGCCTTCGAGATGACCGGCTCCATGATGCCGACCCCCTGCATCCCTCCAGGCGCCCGCTGGGAGGTCTTGGGCGGCGTATTCGTCAGGACAGTCAAGCCGCGCCACCGCATCGTTTCGGGTTGATAGGCCAGCGACACCGTCGTGCCCGCGGATCGCGCGTCGCCTTGCGCGTCGTACGGCCCGTTGTCGCAGATCGTGTACATGTCGAGCGCGACGAGTCGGCCGTCTTTCCTAAAGCCGGCCTTGACGCGCGCGAGAATGCCCGGACGGGCGCGCCCGATGAAGTGCTCGTCTTCGCGCGTGATGCGCATCATGACCGGCGCATTGGCCTTCTTCGAGAGCAGCGCGGGAATGCACATCGAGATGGCGCCAGGAATCTTGCTGCCGAATCCGCCGCCCGTGTACTCGCTGATCATCACGACCTGGCTCGCCGGGATGCCGACCCAGCGCGCCACCGAGGCGACAGTCTGCACAGTCGATTGCGTCGATCCGTGAAGATACAGCTTGCCGTTCTGCCAGTAGGCCATCGCCGTTCGTGTCTCGAGCGGCTGGTGTCCGGTCGATTGCGTCATGAACGTTTCGTCGAGCACGAGGTCGGCGCCCTTCATCGCTTCGTCGACTTTTCCGAACGTCCACTCGTCAGTCGCCTTGCCGGTCGGCATCTGACCTTCGCCGGCGTTTCTGAAGTCCTCGTCGGTCCACTTCCAGACCGCGATTTGCGGCGGCGGTGGGGCTCCGGCACCGCCTCGACCGCGACCACCTGGCGCGCCGGGCGCCGCCGCACTCTGCGCTCCCGCGCCCGGAGCTCCAGCACGGCTTGCGCCCTGTGCCCCGGCGGCGGCCGCTGCGGCAGGCGGAGGCGCCGCCGGACGCATCCAGACGTTGCCCTGCAGCCTCGCATTCGCACCATCCGGTCGAAGGCTTTCGATCGGGTCGACGACGAACGGAAGCGGCTCGAACTCGATGTCGATCGCCTCGATCGCCTCGGCTGCGGTTTTCTCGTCGACGGCAGCCACGGCAAGGATCGGCTCACCCTGATAGAGCGGCTCCATCGTGAGGCCGCGCTCGCCTTGCGCGGTCGCCTGCACGTTTTCCCCAAGCGTCGCGCCGGCAGCCGGCTTCGGGAGGTCGTCGTCGGTGATGATCGCCTTGACGCCCGGTATCGCCAGCGCCTTGCTCGTGTCAAGTCTTTTGACCTTCGCATGAGGCATCGGGCTCACGAGGAGCTTCGCGAACAGCATGCCCTCGACGCGGAAATCCTCCGCGTAGCGCGCCTTGCCGGTGACCTTCGCCACGAGATCCGGCGTTGTGTAGTTCTGGCCGAACAGCTTTTTCTGGAAGACTTTCGTGTCAGCCATCACGCATTCCTCATGTGCTCAGCGCCGCGCATCAGCGACGTCAGAATCTTGTCGTAGTCCTGGCACCGGCAGAGATTGCCGGAAACGCCGTGCGCGAGCTCCTGGCGCGTCGGATTTGGATTGGTCTTCAGATAGCCGGTCGCGGCCATGATGAAGCCCGACATGCAGAATGCGCACTGAAACCCCTGCTCGTCGACAACCCCCTGCTGGACCGGAGAGAGCTTGCCCGTCGCCGGATCCGCAAGCCCTTCAATGGTCACAATCTTCTTGCCGCGAACGGTGTGCGCGAGCACCGAACACGAATAGCGTGGGACGTCGTCTATCAGCACAGTGCATGCGCCGCACTCGGCGCGATCGCACCCAAGCTTCGTGCCCGTAAGCCCGAGCTTGTACCGCAGAGTCATCGCAAGCGTGTCCTGCGGCATCACGTCGAGCCGCCGATCTTGGCCGTTCACGTTGAGCGTGATGAGACGCTCGACCGCGCCGGCGGCCGAGGATCGCTGGCCGCTGACGGTCGCCGTCCTGAACAGGTAGGCGGATCCCGATGCTGCGGCGCCGGCGGCAATGACGCCTTTGATGAACGTGCGCCTGGAAGCTGATTGCGGAACGTCTTCTGTAATCTTCTTGTCGTCCATTGCTGGATCACCTCGTCGGGCCGGAGCTCCGACCGTAGGGAGAGGGCTTGGTCGCGTAAAAGATAGTCCCGGAGGCCTATGACATTCAACGATCTTTCGTGCCGGCAGGCGGAGGGCCGGAGTCAACGAGCCACGAACCCGTGGCCGAGATGGCCGTCGAATTGTCACCGTTTGTCCACGGCGGCTTCGACGCGGCTTCGCTGAGCCCTCATTTCCGCTGAGATACGATGTGTCAAAAATGAATCGAGCCGCGAGGAACGGGCGACGAGTGGTGCCGATACGGCTTGGTGTCCTTCTCGTCTGGTCCGTCTGTGGCCTCTGCGCTCAGTCACAGTCCGCGCTCGCGCAGACGCAGCTCGCCGTCCTGCAAGCCGGCCAGGGGGAAGGGCCTCCCGAACAGCACGACACGCGCCGCGGGCCGACCGGAGCCGACTTGGCGACCATCCGATCCGGGACGCGCAGCCGCGATGTGGATGTCGCTCGCATCGCCGTTCGCGCGCTCGGTCGTTTCGAAAGGCCGGCGCTGATTTCCGACATCGCTCCGTCATTGCACCACGCGAACCCGGCGGTTCGCGCGGAGGCCGCCAACGCGATCGGACAGGCAGCCCAGGGTTGGCAACACCAGGAATCAGCCGCCGCAACCTCTCTCGAGAACGCTCTTGGCATCCTCGTCACTCGTCTGCAAGTCGAAGACGATTTCGAGGTGCGCGCGACCATCGCTGAAACAATCGGCCGCCTGCCGTACAAAGATCGCCCGCAAGTGCAAAAGGCCGCGCGTGCGCTGGTCGAATTCGCCGTGCACGCAGAGACCGACCAGGCGGGAGGTGCGTCCGGAGTGATCTCCGACCGCCTTGGTGTTGCCAAAGGGTTCGAGGCGCTCGTCCGCCTGAACCGGGGCTCGTGGGAGTCATCCGAAGCAGTCGAGACGCTCAAGGGGTACGTCATGTCCGGCGCCGAATCCACGAGCGGCGCGCGTGTCCGCCGCCTGGCGCTCCTGGCGCTGATCACGGCCGGCGCAGCCGATGAGGCGGTCGCCACCAAGGCATCAAACGACTCCGACCCACAGGTGCGCCGTCTGGCCATGCGTGCGGCGCCCGTGGGCGTTCTCGTCACTTCGGCGCGGGATATGTCGCCAAGCGTGCGGATGGAGGCGATCGGTCAACTGAAGGCGAAGAGCGCAGCAGAATCCTGCGCGATCTCTCTCGCTGCCGTGGACGATCCAGAGACGCAGGTCGCGCTCGTGGCGCTCGATCAGCTGTCTGCTTGCGCAGCCTCGGAAGATGCAGTCGCCGCGCTGGAGCGCGCGCTCAAAGACGCCGGTGAGTCCGGGGGAACCATTCACGCGCCACGGGCCTGGCACCGAGCGGCTCACGCCCTCGTGGCGCTCGCGGCTGCCTCACCTGACCGCGCCCGCCAGCTGCTGGGAGACTTCACCAGCTCGCGCACGTGGCAGCTGCGAATGTACGCCGCTCGCGCGGCTCGGATCCTGGCGGATCGAAGCGCCCTGGAAAAGCTCGCGGCCGACGAAGACGACAACGTTCGCGAGGTGGCGATTGACGGGTTGCGAGAGCGGTTCGCGCACGACGCTGACGGCGTGTTCGTTGGCGAGTTGTCGCGCCCTGGCTATCAGGTACTTCGGGCCGCCGCCATCGCCCTCGGCGGCACACCGAATCGGGAAGCGGCAATCCCTGCGCTTACCGCAGCCCTGGATCGTCTCGTCGCCGAAGGCCGTGACAATTCTCGGGATGCGCGAATAGCGATCCAAAAGACCTTGGACGGTCTCGACGCGAAGACGTCGACCACCGCCGGAAACGGTGTCAAGAACGCCGCCCAGCGCTCCAAGAACGTCCCGGTTCGCACAACCGGCGACCGGACAGCGTCCGATCTGAACGCCGCCGATCTCCCGCGTCTGGCGGCCGCGCGCGCCCGCGTGACCATCCGCGGCGTCGGGGGGTTCGACCTCCTGCTCCTCACGTCCCACGCGCAGGCGACGGTTCTCCGGTTCGCCAGGCTCGCCGAGTCCGGCTACTACAATGGGCTGACGTTTCACAGAGTGGTCCCGAACTTCGTGATCCAGGGCGGCAGTCCCGGCGCGAACGAGTACATCGGCGACTCCCCCTTCATGCTCGACGAGCTCGGCCGCTGGCCGCACGTTCGCGGCGCTGTCGGCATTTCCACGCGCGGCCGCGATACCGGCGACGCGCAATTCTTCGTCGACCTCGTGGACAACCCGCGTCTGGATCATGAATACACCGTATTCGCTCAGGTTCTGAACGGCCTCGAAGTCATCGATCAGATTCTCGAGGGCGACGTCATTGAGCGAATCGACATCATTCCGGGCTCGTAGGACCAAAGACCAAGGATGAACCAAGCACCAAGGACCAGTTGATGTTCTCCCCCCGCCTCCCCACCCATCTGGCCCCGAACCGCCTTGCGCAGGCGATTGACGACATGCGGCGCGCCGGTCGCTCGTACATTGATCTGACCGAATCGAATCCGACCCGTGCAGGGTTCGCCTATCCCGTCGACCTTCTCGCCCCGCTGTCGGATCCACGAGGCCTCGAGTACGAACCCGCTCCACTTGGCGCCCTCGACGCACGACGCTCGGTCGCCGCCGGCTACCGGCGCTTCAACATCGACATCGCTCCCGAACGGGTCGTCCTGACCGCGAGCACGAGCGAGGCCTACTCGCTGCTCTTCAAGCTCTTGACCAATGCCGGCGATGAAGTCATCGTCCCGCGCCCGAGCTACCCGCTCTTCGACCATCTGACGCGGATGGATCTGGTGACGGCCAGGCCGTACTCGCTCGAGTACCACGGCCGGTGGTCCATTGATTTCGAGAGCGTAGAGCGTGCTCTGAGTCGACGGACACGCGCAGTCCTGCTCGTGAGCCCGAACAATCCGACGGGGTCGTTCATCCGTCGTGACGAGCTTCAACGCCTCGAGACGTTGTGCGAAGAGCGCCAGATAGCGATCATCGCCGACGAGGTCTTCCGAGACTACGAGCTCGAACCAGGCGCCGCCGACGAGGCCGCGCGTCCCGCCACACTCGAACGTGCGCTGTCCTTCACGCTCGGCGGCCTGTCGAAGTCAGCGGGCCTTCCGCAGCTCAAGCTCGGCTGGCTCGTCGCCGCAGGCCCTGACCCGCTCGTCGACGACGCACTCCAGAAGCTCGAACTCATCTGCGACACCTACCTGTCCGTCTCCACCCCCGTTCAGATAGCTGCAGCCGAGCTCGTTCGCCGGTCGGCCGCCGTTCGCGCACAGATCGCGGATCGCGCGCGCGCGAATTATGCTGCGCTGACGGAAACTGTGGCGTCAGCGCCGTCATGCGCGGTCCTTCGCGCCGAGGGCGGATGGTACGCCGTGGTGCAAGTCCCGACCCTCGAATCGGAAGAGGATCTGGTGCTGCGGCTCCTGAGGACCCACGCCGTGCTCACGCACCCCGGATATTTCTTCGATTTCTCCCGGGAGTCATTCCTCGTCGTCAGCCTGTTGGCGCGGGAAGCGGCCTTTCGGGAAGGCATTGCCCGAGTGCTTCACCATTTCAATGGCTATGGCGCCGACGGTCCGAGCCCGAAGTTCGAAGCCATGAGGTCCAGTAGCGGGAGCGCTGATGAGTGAGCGCCGCGCCGGACTCATCGTCCCGCTGTTTGCCTGCCCGTCGTCCAGCAGCTGGGGGATCGGGGAGCTTCCCGATCTGGCGCCGATGGCGGCGTGGCTTCGTGAAGGCGGGATGCGCGCCTGGCAGTTGCTGCCGATGAACGAGATGGCGCCTGGCCAGCAGTCCCCCTATTCGGCAATCAGCGCCATGGCCATCGATCCACTCTTCATTCATCTGCCTGCCGTTCCGGAATTTGTCGCACTGGGCGGCGAGGCCGCGCTCTCGCCGGACGAGCGCCTCGCGCTCGAGACCGTCAGGCACGGCCGGGTGATCGATCACGCGCTTGCACGCCGGCTCAAACGCCCCTGGCTGCGCGCGTCCTTCAAGCGTTTCATCGACGCGGAATGGGGCCATGAGACCGAACGCTGCGCCGAATTGCAGGCCTTCGTGCGCGCACAAGCGTGGTGGGTCGAAGATTACAGTCTGTTTCGCGCTTTGCACATCCGCCAGGAGAAGCCGTGGACCTCCTGGTCAGTTGACCTGCAACGGCGCGAGCCGTCGGCCATCCGTCACGTTCGCCGCGAGCTCGAGCGCGAAATCCTGTTCTTTCACTACCTTCAGTGGATCGCCGACGGACAGTGGCGGGCGGCTCGATCCAAGGCAGCGGCCGTGAAGGCGATCGGCGACCTGCCGTTCATGGTCGATGGCGACAGCGCCGATGTCTGGGCGCGATCGCACCAATTCCAACTGGACGTTTCGGTAGGCGCGGCGCCCGACGCCTTCAGCAGCGACGGACAGGACTGGGGTATGCCGCTCTATCGATGGGACGTCGTCGCTCGCGAGGGCTTCGAGTGGCTGGAGAAACGTGCCCGCCGGTGCGCAGACCTCTTCGATGCATTTCGCATCGATCACCTCGTCGGCTTTTACCGGACCTACGCTCGTCCCAAGAACGGCGCGAAGCCGTATTTCACCCCGGCGGATGAGCGCGATCAGCTCACGCTCGGCGAGGCGCTGTTGAAGGTGTTCCGAGAGCCAGGTGCCGAAATCATTGCGGAGGATCTCGGAAGCGTCCCCGACTTCGTACGCGCGTCGCTCGTGCGGCAGGGTGTGCCCGGCTTCAGGGTCTTCCGGTGGGAACGGCACTGGCACACCGTGGGCCAGCCGTTCCGCGATCCGAGGGAGTACCCGCGAGTGTCGGTCGCGCTCTCAGGAACCCACGATACCGAGCCGATGATGAGCTGGTGGGAAGAAGCGTCGGCCGACGAGAAGCACAGGGTCGGTGCTGTTCTCTCGGCCGATCTCGCGCACGCGCCGTATCTCGAGGTTCGGGACCGGCTGCTCGAGGCGCTGTTCGCGTCGGGCTCCGATCTGGTCTTACTGCCGATTCAGGATGTGTTCGGCTGGCGCGATCGCATCAACGACCCCTCCGTCGTCGCCGACAGCAACTGGGTATTCCGGCTCCCGTGGCCAAGTGACCATCTGGACGAGATCGCTGAGGCGCGCGAACGCCAACAACAGCTCCGCGCATGGGCCGAACAGTACAATCGTTGATCAGCGCCGGAGCGTTATTGAGTGCTCCGGCCCGTCGTTCTCGGCTTCGGCAATGGTTTCCGCGGCAGCTTTTCATCCCGGGTTGCCGCCTGGTAGGCAAAAGTCGCGACGATGACTGAGTTGCGCATCATGTCCTGCGGCTGAATCCGCTCGTACACATCCATGTTGGAGTGGTGGGTCCGTGAGTCATATTCAATCTCGTCTTGAACGAACTGGAAGCCTGGAAGACCCACGTCGTCGTACGAAAGATGATCGGTTCCGCCGGTATTGCGAATCGTCAGCGTCTCCATGCCGAGATTCTTGAAGGGCGCCATCCACGCCTGAAAAACGGGCGCGACCGCCTCGTTGCCTTGCAGGTAGAGACCGCGAATCACGCCGGTCCCATTGTCGACGTTGAAGTAAGCCGCGAGTTTTGCATGCTCCGGCTTCAACTGCATCGTTTCCGGATCGCCGAAATGTTCTTTGACGTAGGCTTTCGATCCGAGCAGCCCCTGCTCCTCCCCGCCCCAGAGACCGACGCGCACCGTGCGCCGAAGCTTCGCGCCGCTCGTCTTCAGAATGCGCATGGCCTCCAGCATGACAGCCGATCCGGCCGCGTTGTCGGTTGCGCCGGTGCCGCTGTGCCACGAGTCGAAGTGCGCGCCCAGCATCACGAGCTCGTCCGCCTTGTCGCTCCCTGGCAGCTCGCCGACGATGTTGAACGCGTTCAGGTCCTGTTCGTAGAACCTGTTGTCGATGTCCATCATCAGGGTGACCGGCACTTTTTTCTCCACCATCCGCCAGATGCGACCGTAGTGCTCGACCGCAAGCGTCACCTGCGTCGGTTGAGCCGGGCCTTTGGGCTCGCGTGACACGCCCAGCGGCGCTTGCACGAAGACCGTGCCGCCGTCGCCGCGGCTGACGTCGAGGACCGCCGCGACCCCTTCGTCGATCCAGAACTGCGTCCGTCGGCGATTGAAATCCTGATTGACGTTGCCTCGCCCACGTCCGCGCCCTGAGGACGGCTGCATCGAGAGCTCCGTCAGCTCGGAGTCCGTGTACCGATGCCCAGGGGCGTCGAAATGCGCCGGCACGTCGCGCATCTGCGCCGCGAGCACGAACTTTCCACGCAGCTTTCCCCTGAACGTTTCGAGGTCCTTGTCGCTCTCGATGATGGCGATGACGGCCTCGCCCGAGACGGGCCCGTTGGTCCCGGGGGTCCACGCCTTGGGGTACGCAATGAGAGGGAACGCGCGAGGTGCGGTCGCCATCGCGATCATCTTCTGGTTCTGCCACCCGCGGCCGAACGGCCACGTCTCGAGGTGAACGTTCACCAGCCCCCACTCCTTCATCGACCGCTCGGCCCACTCCGCGGCTTCTTTGATGTTCGGCGAGCCGGTCAGCCGCGGACCGTACACGTCGGTCAAATAGCTCTCGATGTCCATCACCTTGGACCGCTGCAAGCCTTCGTCTTTGATTCGATAGATCGCATCGAGATCGACTTTCTCGCTGGGCGGCCACTGCGCAGCGAGCGGCAGCACGACGAGCATGGCCAGGATGACGATGATTGCAGACCGGCGCGGCACGTTCATTGACGTTCCTCCGAACTGAAAATTCAGAAATCAAAACTGACTGTATCAAAGTAGCCGGTGGTCACATCGCCGTTTTCACGCAGCAGGTTTCATCCGGTCTTGAAGGAGTATCGCGCGCACCTTGGGGTCGATTATCGGGCGCCGGAGGGCGCCCGGGTGGTGGCGGTGGCCGATGGTGTGGTCGTGGAGGCCGGCCCGGCCGGAGACGCCGGGCGCCGCGTCCATCTGCGCCACGCGCATGGATTCGAGACTGAGTACTTGCACTTGTCTTCCATATCTGTCGCTTCCGGCGCGCGCGTGCGGCAGGGCGAGCTCATTGGGCGTGTGGGATCGAGCGGCCTCGCCACAGGTCCCCATCTCGATTACCGGCTTGCGAGGAATGGCGTCTTCATGAATCCGGTCACTGCCTATCACGCCATGCCGACTGCCGATCCCGTGGCGCCGGAAGACATGGCCGCGTTTCTGGCGGTTCGCGATCGGGCCTTTCCTGCTGAGGTTCGGGGGGACAGATTCGCTGCAGCCCCCCACTCGAGGCGTCGTTAAACACGACAGCTCGTGGCTCTGACCCCCGACCAACGAGTCACAAGCCCCGAGCAATGGGCTCGGACAGTTGGCGCGAGATTGGCACGCACAAAATACGTGCGCCGCCGGATCTCATTGGCCGAGTTGCTGCGGGCTGACGTGGTATTGCGTCCCGAGGAAGCCCTCGCCATAGCACAACAGTTGATCCACCGGAGCTCCGCGTCAGACCCCCCGCCGAGCAGGCCCAACGCGCTCCCGCCTGGGCCGCCAACGCCAGCCAACGTCTTCCTGGACGGGGACGGATCCGTGTCGTGTCCGGGCTGCGAGGCGACGCTGGCTGTTTCGGAGGTGGCCATCTTCCTCCAGGGCATCCTCCCGTCCATGCCCTCGCACATAGTGGGGAGCGTTCGGTATCTGGTCGCCCGCGCGCTGCTCGAGGTCGACGCCCCGCCCTTCGACTCCCTCAAGGACTTCTCACACGCGCTGGCCCGGCATGAACGGGGCGACCGCGAGGAAGTCGTCCGCCGCTTGCTCGATCGTGCACGCTCCGACATCCTCGCGCGCACCGGAGAGGCCGCATTGGTCGATCGACGGCGCACGGTGCCGGGAATCGCCGAGTTGCGTCGCGAGTTACGGGAGAGGGACGAGCGCGTCTACGACCAGCACCTTGCCCTCAACGCGCTCCAGGCAATGGCTGCGGGTACGCAGCCCGCGACGTCGCGCGGAATGGCTCTCATCGCAGGGCTGGCGATCGGCGTCACGATGGTCGGCACGGGAGAGGCGCTGTACGTGTGGCATCGGGCACCCTCGCGAGCGCCCGATCAATTGAACGTGTTGCCCGCTCTGGAATTGCAATCGCGCGGGTTGCCCGCCGTGGACGAGACGCGCGACGCGCGCAGGCTGGAGTGGCAAGCGTCCGATCCCATCGGGCCTTCTCCCGACCTTTCCGTCGCGCCCTCCCGTCCGCCTGCGTTCGTCAATATTGCGAGCAGCAATCCGGTCGCTGCTTCATCGCATCGAGGAGGGACCAGTTCGTCGCGGCCGCCAAGCAGACCAGGTTCGTCGCCCGCGTCGGCAAAACGCACCGCTCACGAGGGTGTCGAGCCTCCTGTGCCAGCTCAACGGAAGCACTCTCTTTTCACCTGGCTCCGCTCAAAAATCGTGCTCAAAGTCGATCCGCTGTAGTTCTTTCCTTCCTGCCCTGCCGCCGCTCGCGCTCTCGCTCACCGCCCTTCCTGTCCCTCCCGGCGTGACATACTTTCACCCCG
>Ga0182037_10001474_pt1 | contig 12287 bp, 16 predicted proteins | sample sta12Cox44000082_FD_125974 | JGI IMG/M metagenome (GOLD analysis project Ga0182037, IMG submission 125974) | Lab enrichment of tropical soil microbial communities from Luquillo Experimental Forest, Puerto Rico - statoxic.12C.oxic.44.000.082 | ecosystem: Environmental > Terrestrial > Soil >... | reverse complement strand
GTGTCTCGGTGGCGATTTGCCGCCGCTCGATCTTCAGTATGTCCTGCGCCTGCAGCGTCCGACAACACACATCATGGACGTCGAGATCGATGTCGGTAAGGTTCAAGAGCCGGCACTGGGCTTCGTCTTGCCTGCCTGGGCGCCGGGTCGGTACGCCATCTACGATTTCGCCAAGAACGTGCAGGAGTTCGAAGCCACCGGCCCGCAGAACCAAGCGCTGCCTTGGATGAAAGTCGACAAGCAAACCTGGCTGGTTACGACAGGTGATGCTGGGGGGCGGGTCCGCGTGCGTTACCGGGTTTACGGAAACGACCTCACGGGCTCTTTCTCCCAGTTGGACTCTTCCCACGCCAACCTGAATGGCGCCTCCGTCTACATGTACGTTAATGGCCATAAGCAAGACCCTCTCACGCTGACTATCGAGGGTCCTTCCGACTGGAAAGTTATCAGCGGCTTCTCAGAGTCAACCGAGCAGCGCACCCTTGCGGTTCCCAATTACGACGTCCTCGTTGACACTCCCGTTGAATTGTCCGCCGAGTGTTCTCTCAAGCAATTTCAGGAACGCGGGAAGACCTTTCGCATCGCCGTCCACAACTATGCGCGAGAGCAGATGGAATCCGCGCCGGCAGCAACCCTTTCGACACTCAACACTCTCGATCTGGCTGCCGGGAAAGTGCAGTTGCACGAGAAGCCCAAGGCCGCGAAGCCGGGTGGTGTACTGTCGAAGCTGATCGAAGGAGTGAAGAAGATCGTTAGCGCCGAAATGGAAATGATGCCTGCGCCGGACCTCCAGTCGTACACCTTTATCTTTCATTTCGCACCGGACATCAGTGCGGGAGACGGCATGGAGCACCTGAATTCAACTGAAATCATGGTGAAGGGCGAACTCTCGGACTCTACACTGGCTGAAGCTTTGGGCGACGCCGCGCATGAGTTTTTCCACACTTGGAACGTCAAGCGCTTGCGCCCGGCTGTTCTGGGACCTTTCGACTACACTCGAGAGAACTATACCAATTCGCTTTGGTTCGCCGAAGGCGTCACCAGCTACTACGCGGACCTGGCTCTCCTGCGCTCCGGTGTCTGGAGCGAAGAGGAGTTCTTGGCCGCTCTCGCCGGCGAGATCGAGGGTCTGGAGGTGGAGCCCGGGCGGCTGATCATGTCGGCCGAGAGCTCCAGTTTCCACGCTTGGTTCTACGACCGTTCGCCGCAAATGCAGCAGACGAACTTCAGTAATGCGACGATCAGCTACTACAGTAAAGGTTTGCTGCTAGGGATGCTCCTGGACTTAGAAATCCGCGCCCGCACTGGCGGCCAGAAGTCGCTCGATGATGTGCTCCGCCTCATGTATCACCGGTTCTACGAAGCGGCTCCAGCCAGCTACTACGGTCCCGGCTGCGGTTATGAAGAGAAGGACATCCTGGAGGCCGTCAACGCCGTCGCGGGCAGCGACTTCGCCTCCTTCTTCGCACGCTACGTCCGGGGCACCAAAGCCCTCGCCTACGATTCAACCCTGGCCCTTGCCGGCCTCAAGCTGCGCGTCACGGTCAAAGCCGGCGCTCCCCCCGACCTCGGGGTCATAGCGGAGTCGGTCGCTACAGGTGTACGGCTCATGGTCGTACGCCCGGGGGGCGCGGCTGACCGCGCCGGCCTGAGTCGCGACGATTTATTGATCGCGGTTGACGAGCTTTCGTTGGCGACAGAAGAGCTGGCGAGCCGGCTTAAGATGTATCCTCCTGGGGCCGAGGTTCCCTTCACCGTGGAACGTCACGGGCGGCGGCAGAGGATTACAGTGAAGCTGGACCCACCGCTGGCCACCGAATATTCGATCGAGAAATTATCCGGAGCAACGCCGGAACAAATCGATATTCGCAACAGGTGGTTGGGCAAGACATTGAAAAGTAACTAGTGATGAGCCCAACCACTAGCAACTAACCTTCTGGCCGCTGCTCTTCCGACGATAAACCACCCATACGATGAGGACGACGACGGCCACCGCAACCAAAATGGCAGTGTCAACCTGCTTAAACAAGTGAACGAGCCTCTGCCAGTTGCTTCCAAACAGATAGCCCGCCCAACCGATGGTGAACGCCCATACGACTGCTCCCGAAAAGTTGGCAAGCAGAAAACGAGGGTAGGGCATCAGGAAGGCGCCGGCGAGCGGCCCGGCGATCACACGCAGACCGGTGATGAACCGAGCCACAAACACCGCCCAGTGTCCAAACCTTAAGATGAGCGCCTGGGCGCGGTCGAAGCGTCGCGCCGAAAGCAGAAACCGGTCACGGTATCGGTTGACCAGAGCCGTTCCTCCCCAGCGCCCTACAAGGTAACCCAGGCTGTCGCCGAGCGTCGCTCCGGCAATCGCGGTGAAGATGGCGCGGAAGAGGCTGAGGCGCCCGTGGTAGGCCAGGAATCCGGAGAAGAGCAGAACGGTTTCGCCCGGTACGGGCAAACCACTATTCTCCAGCATTACCCCGAAGAAGACCACCGAGTAGCCATAACGGGCAAAGAAGTCTGACAGGAGCTGGAAGGCTTTGTCGGCCACAGACGCACCATTATGCATGAAGAGCCGCCGCAGTGAAGTGCGAGTTTTCTGTTGTACCTTTCAGTGGCCGTTCCACTACAATGTCTGCGGCGGCAATCTCGAAGAGTAGCGCCGCCCGGAACTTGTCCCGGTGCAATCGGGACGGTGGCACGTGCCGGTCCAGCTGCCGGACCGGCGCTACAACAAAGGATATCTCAGGCCGACCGTGATCGCAGCTGATAAACAGCAAAACCGTCATCGGCTGATTATCGCCTTGGACGTTTCCAGCGCGGCCGAGGCAGTTCGCATGGCGGAGAAGCTGCGCGGTCACGTGGGTGTGTTCAAAGTGGGTTCGCAGCTCTTCACTGCCGAGGGGCCGGTGGTGGCCCGCCACCTTGCGGCGTTGGGCGAGAAGGTTTTCCTCGACTTGAAGTTTCACGACATCCCTAACACTGTGCACGCCGCCGCGTGGGAGGCGGCGCGCATGGGCGTAACCATGCTTAACGTCCACGCCTCGGGCGGGCGCAAGATGATGGAAGCAGCCTTCGAAGGCTCCCGCGAAGGCAGTGCCGGCCGAGACCGACCCCTGGTCCTTGCGGTTACGGTGTTGACCAGTCTTGGAGCGGATGACTTGGGGGCGATCGGTCTCGACGGCGGCGCCGAACGAGCGGCGATTCGGTTGGCTCGGCTGGCACAACAGGCGGGTCTCGACGGCGTTGTCTCCTCTCCACGGGAAATCGCAGCGATCCGCCGAACCTGCGGCCCCAATTTCGTCATCGTCACCCCAGGCATCCGACCCGCCGCCGCCGCGGCTGATGACCAGACACGTATCGCTACGCCGGAGGAGGCTATTCGCGCCGGGGCGGATTATCTGGTGGTCGGCCGCCCCATCACCGCCGCGGCCGACCCTGTTGCCGCTGCCGACGCCGTCGTCGTCGAGATGGAAAGGGTGGGCCTCAACAGGCGGCTCGAAGCACATGACTGAAAACGAAATCCTTCAAATCTTTCGCCAGAACTCGGCGCTGCTTGAAGATCACTTCATTCTCTCCTCCGGCCTGCATAGCGACCGTTACATCCAGTGCGCGCTGGTCCTCCAGTACCCGAGTATTGCCGAACAGTTGGGCTCAGAGTTGGCAGCCAAGCTCCAACGCCTGGGTGCATCGGTTGTAGCTGCGCCGGCGCTGGGTGGGGTGATCGTTGCTCACGAAGTGGCCCGGGCCCTCGGCGTCCGCGCCCTCTTCACCGAGCGCCCCGCCACAGGCGGAACTATGTCCCTGCGACGCGGATTCAGTTTCTCGCCTGGCGAACCCGCGCTCGTGGTCGAGGATGTGGTCACCACCGGTGGCTCTACGCGAGAGACGATAGCCTGCGTCCAGCAGGGTGGTGGAAACGTGGTAGGTGTAGGCGCGCTCATCGACCGCAGCGGCGGCACCGCCAATCTCGGCGTGCCCAAGGCATCGCTGGTCACGCTGGCGGTGCAGAATTTCGACCCGGCGGATTGTCCGCTGTGCAAGTCCGGTATTCCCGCCATTAAACCCGGCAGTCGTATTCAGCCGACTGGCTGAACTGCCGGGCTGCCGGCGGAAACAACGGCACGTCTACCTTCCACAAGCGGCAGCCAATAGCAATTGGCCGTCAGCGAGCGGACAGGCTACCCACGTCTGGCAACGCTGTGCAGCACCCACCGACGCGGGGATGATAAGATAATTGGCGGAGGCCGGACGACGAGCGAGGAGCGCATCACTTGCGCCTTTACGATGTCATCTGGAATGAGAAGTTTGTTTCCAAAATCGAAGGCAAGCACGATGTCAGCATCGACGAGGTCGAGGAAGTGTTGTTCGCCCGTCCGCACGTTCGCCGTGCGGAGAAGGGCAAAGTAAAAGGGCAGCACCTATACGTTGCCTACGGCCAGACGGCGGCGGGCAGATATCTGGTGGTTTTTTCCTCCGCAAGCCTCGGTCGGCTGCGCTGCCGGTTTCAGCCCGTGAAATGACCCATGCGGAGCGGAGATACTTCCATGAGCAAAAGGAAGCAGATTGATGCCATCCCTGACGAGTTCGCTGCGGCCGACGAGGCGGCCGAGTTCTGGGACACGCACGACACAACTGACTACCCCCGGGCTTTCCGCACCATTCGGGTTGTGGCGGAACTGCGCAACCGTCATTACGAAATATCGATCGAGGCGGACGTCGCGGAGACTCTCGAAGCGCGCGCCCGGAAGGCAGGGGTCACTCTGGGCCATCTTGCCAACGACCTTCTCCGTCGCCAGTTGAGGACCGCGATCTAAACGTCTTTGATAGTGGCGGCACCTGACGACCTGCCATTGCGAAGCTTTGTGGAGGCCCGCTTGCCGCCGCCCCAGTGCTGCCGGGCGCGCCTGAACTGCCCGTCCTTCCGTCCGGTCGACCCCGCCTTCGTTTACCGCCACTCGCCCGTCGTATCACCGAAATGTTGAGTCCTTCAGTCGAGTATCGGTGCTTACGGGCCGACTTGGACGCACGAACCTGTGTGGTTGTCGTATTCCTGTTGCAACTCGTAAAAACGGCCGTTCCACATCTGGTTCGCTTTGGCTGAGTCCCAGGTGTTCACGCCGTAATTGTACGCGCACAGGTCGCCGATCTCATAGCCTGACGCTGTGTACCAGGCGCTCCCCTCCGGGTCTGTGATTGCCTCAGACAACTCGTGGCTCGCTGAGGTGGCCGCCGTATCCGCTATGGGGTCGCCGTTCGGGGATGGAATCCCGGGTGCCTGGCAAACACTGGTGTTGCCATAAGGTTCGTTTCCGTAAATGACCGGCGTTGTCCCGCTCAAGAAGTAGCTGTGGTAGGCGCAGTATTGAACATAGGCGCAGGAAGTCGAGGTGGAATCGAAGCACGAGCCCTCCCCGCTCGAGGTAAAGAGCAGGAACATCTTGTTGATCGCACCAGTCCAGCCCTTCAGAGTCATCACGTTCTGGATCTCCGTCTGAATCTGAGCGTCTGTGATGCAGTTGCCTGGGGTGGCACTGTCGTTGCAACCGGACGCCGGATATGCCGACGTATCCACGTACGAGCCGCCCAGGCTACCCTTATTCTGAATATAGGTCGTCACGGTGCCGACAATCTGGTAGTACTGTGTGTTGTTGTTATCGATCCCATGCGCCGGGTAATCCCCCAGAAGGTTCTTTTGCACGGTCTGGTAGTGCGCCGACATGCTTGTCGGGTTGCCATTCTGCAGCTTTCCGCTCGCCGGGAGCCAGAAAATGGCGTAGGTCGTCACGCTGCCGGTCATGACTGGCCCGCCCTGGTAAAGCAACGGCCCCGACAGCGCACCGAGTTCGCCGAGTGCGGCTGCCCCGGCGACGGTTGGGAAGATATGGGCGGAGTGCTCCGCGTCACTCAGACTGAGTTGTGGAGGCGCCTCTTGGGCCCCAATACGACCATGTTGTAGCAGCAAGCAGATAACAACTGCGATACTTGATACAGCTACGAAAGCCTTTTTCACGAGACGTTCTCCCTTCGAGTGTTAGGATTAGCCAGCTATCGCCTCAGCCGCATTGGCATTTGGATCGCGCCCTGAGACGCGTGCCACCAAGACTACACCCTGTTATGCAATATTGTCCAGTCCCTATTCAGTCAGCCATCATAATGCCATAAATGGCCCCGTCCATCTTCTTCGACAGCAAAAGGTGTAGAGAGCGTGGCAGCCATGCTGAACTGTCCTGTTGATGTAGGTGCAACCTGCTTGCCAAGTCCGTATTGACGACGAGCCTCGGAAGTCTCGCACTTCAAACGCGTTGCAATTTGGCGGTACCAGCAGAAAGACGCCTTGGGCAGTTTTCACCTATCCTTTCAGATAGTCGAAGACCTAATAGGATATATTCAGTGGGTGATGTTAATCTTTGTCCGAAAAGAATCTCTTACAGTTGGTTGGACGACCCGCGTGATAACATGCCTCTCTCCAGGACGGCTCGAAATTCTAAACGCGGCGTCTCTAGATCTGGCACCCTGCTGTGAAAACGCTTTCCGAGCTTGGTCGTCACCGGGGGCGGCGGTACACAATCTTGCCTGCGACGATCGTTGCGGTCGTTGCGCCCCTGAGCTTCCAGCCGTCGAAGGGTGAATTGCGGCTCTTGGAGCGACTGTCGGCGACGCTGTAAGTCCACTCCAGATTGGGGTCGAAAACGGTGATGTCTGCGGCGCCACCCACGGTCAGGCGTCCGAGAGGCTGGTTGATGATGCGCGCGGGGTTGGTGCTCATGAGCAAGACGAGGTGCCAAAGGGAGATTCGGCTGGTGTGCACCAATTGAGTCAAGGCGAGGCCGAGCGCGGTCTCAAAACCAATGATGCCAAACGCCGCTTCGGCAAGAGACTTCTGCTTGAGCTCCGCGGCGTGGGGAGCATGGTCAGTCGCGATAGCATCCACCGTGCCGTCGGCAATGCCGGCGAGCACCGCCTCCAAGTCGCACGCGCTGCGTAGAGGTGGATTCATCTTGGCGAGTGTCCCGAGCTGGAATACTGCCTCGTCAGTGAGCGTAAAGTGATGCGGCGTGACCTCACAGGTCACACGAATACCGCGCCGCTTGCCCACGCGCACCTGCTCCATGGCACGCGCCGTCGACAAGTGCGCTACGTGAAGGCGCGCCCCGGCGGCTTCGGCCACAATCAGATCGCGCGCCACGCAAACATCTTCCGACGAGTTGGGAATGCCGCGCACTCTCAGGCGGTCAGCAACCGGACCTTCGTTGACAGATCCTCCCGCGCTCAGGCTCGGGTCCTCACAGTGATCAACAATGGCGACGCCAAGCGGGATCGCCTGCTTCATGGCCCGTTGCAGAAGTCCAGCAGTCTTCACCGGGCGTCCGTCGTCCGAGAAGGCCACAGCGCCTGCCCCGACGAGGGCTGGCAAGTCCGTGAGCGACTCTCCTGCACTGCCGAGGGACACCGCGGCGATCGGGAACACGCGGGCCAGGCCCAGCTTCTGAGCGCCCGCAATCATGGCGCGCGTGGCGTCAGGGCAATCGTTGACTGGTCGCGTGTTGGGCATGGGACAAACGGCGGTGAACCCGCCGGCCACCGCCGCCGCGAGGCCGGTCTTGAGCGTTTCTGAGGCTTCCGCGCCTGGTTCACGCAAGTGAGCGTGTATGTCCACAAGGCCGGGTACGACCACCTGGCCGCTGGCATCAAGGGTCTCGTCGGCGCGCGTCGTAAGCCCAGGCGCAATGTGACGGATTGTTCCGTCTTCCACCAGGAGGTCGAAACACCCGTCAAGCGAGTCTTCGGGCGAGAGCACCCGACCACCTTTAATCAACAAGGTCGTCATTACCGGCTGTTTCCAACGCTTTTGTAGAGCTCTTCGAATCTGTTAGAGAAGGCTTCTCCCATGCTGCGATCGAACTCTTTGAGCCAATGACGAAGGTAGGTCAGGTCGAGGTTCTTATTCTTAAGCAGAATGCCTCGGACATCCTCGATGTCTCGCGGCCGACCGGCAAAGATCTTGTGGATGATCAAATCCTCTGCTGACGCAAAGCATACGTCAGTTCCGTTAAAGTTAATTCTAAGCGTCCGCTGGAGAGCTTCTCGCTCGTAGCGGGTAAACGAGAATATAAACTCGACACGGAACCCGCTCTCCGGTTCCAGGCAGGGCAGCACCATGGTCCTCTGAATAAAGTCCACCGGACGGTCAACGAGGACGCGCCAGCCCCAGCTTCTGACGATGTCCAGCACCTCTCCGACTTGGTCCGGTCCCGCGCCAAGCGTGATGTCGATATCACGCGTCAGCCGCGGTTCACCGTGAATCAATACGGCCTGGCCGCCAATGAGCATGTAAGGGATGCCGCGTTGCTCAAGACCGAGGGAGATCTTCGCTAGAAGGCTTTCGACCATTCAGCACTCGCGCTAACTCGATTCGGGATTCCACCCCGTCCAGTGAGACGGCGGGAGCGAAGCGCCCCAGCGATCTGGCGTACTCGACCATCGCCTCGAAGATTTGCAGATTACGCCTGAAGTCGGGTGGCTCACTAGCGATGTACTGCGCCTCCCACGCTTCCCAAAAAGCTTGATCTTTGATCATGTGGGCTCCTCCCCTAGGCTGAAAGGGAACAAGGGCAGAAAGTAGCTCTTCACGGGCTGAAACGTCTGTCGATGTTCGCGACAGGGGCCGTACCGTTTCAAGCCTTCGAGGTGTTCCGGTGTGCCGTAGCCCTTATTCTTTCTCAGCCGGTATTGCGGAAACAGTCGGTCGAGTTCCTCCAGATGAGCGTCGCGGGCGACCTTGGCGAGTATGGACGCGGCCGCGACTGAAACGCACCGGGCGTCGCCGTGAATGACGGCCCGGTATGGAACAGAGAAATCGACAGTGTCACCCCAGCCGGACAGCCGCATGGCGTCAGTGATAACGAAGTCCGGGGCGGGAACCAGTGCGCGCAAGGCACGGATCATTCCCTGCCGCGAGGCTTGGAAGACATTCAAGCAGTCGACCTCGCCGGCAGGCACCGCAACTACCCGGAAGGCGATGGCCTTGGCGCGAATCTCTTCGGCCAGCGCGCTGCGGTCCTCGGCGGTCAGTTTCTTGGAGTCATCTACACCGGGGATTCGTGTTGCTGGATCCAGGATGACGGCTGCGGTGTAAAGGGGACCCAGTAGTGCGCCGCGTCCCGCCTCGTCGCAGCCGGCGATCAGCCGCCAGCCTCGACGGAGCGCCTGGCTCTCCAGGCGGCGCGTGCAACGAAGGTCCTTGGGATCTCGCGCTCGGGGCATGCTGGGTGTTAGGTGACAGGTGTTAGGTGCAAGGGGGGGAGGCCTATGTTGGCGGTGAGGTGTGACAGGATAAAGGGTAAACCTTATCTCTTACCCTTTACCCCTTCGACCCGGCACCTAACACCTGGGACCTGGCACCTAACACCTGCTTTTCACTCCCTTTCAGTCCGCGCTCCGCGGATCCGTGCCGCCTTGCCCTTCAGCTTGCGCAGGTAATAAAGCTTGGCTCGACGTACCCGGCCGGAGCGGACGACCTCGATTTTCTCGATAGTGGGTGAATGCAGTGGAAAGATACGTTCCACTCCGTGGCCAAAGGAGATCTTGCGAACGGTGAAGGTGGCGTGGCTCGAACCACGCCGCAATCGAATGGCCGTTCCCTCGAAGACCTGTATGCGTTCCTTGTCGCCCTCCTTGATCTTAACGTGGACGCGGACTGTGTCCCCAGCGCGGAATTGGGGAATGTTTGTTTTCAATTGCGTCTGTTCGAATTTTTCCAGGGCTGTGGTCATGATTTAGACTCCAAAAGGTTAGAATGCGACTACCTCCGTACGGTCTCGCAGGTCGAGCGTTGCAGGTCCGCGAGGATCTGACGGTCGTCGCAGCCGAGAGGAAGGGTCAACAGCAGATCGGGCCGCTTTCTCCAGGTTCTGACGAGGGCCTGGCGATGCCGCCACTGCCGAATCTCCTCGTGGTTTCCAGAAAGCAAGACCTCGGGCACAAGCAAACCGCGAAAATCCGTGGGCCGCGTGTACTGAGGGAAGTCCAGCAGCCCTTGGCGGCCCAGAGCTGTGCTCCCCTCAGCCGACAACGCAAAGGAATCCTGTGACCACGACTTCTCGTTGCCCAGCACGCCGGGCAGCAGGCGGATGACAGCTTCCATCACCACGGCCGCAGGCAGCTCTCCGCCGCTCAAAACATAGTCGCCGATGGACAGTTCATCGGTGGCGAGGCTCTCGGCCACGCGCTCGTCGACACCTTCGTAGCGACCGCACATCAGGACGATGCGCGCCTTCTGTGCCAGCTCCTCAGCTACCACCTGCTTCAGAAGTCGGCCCTGGGGCGACAGAAGAACGACCGGCAAGCTTGCCTCCGCTGACCCCTTTTTCAGAGCTTCCACGGCGCGGAAGAGCGGCTCAGGCTTGAAGACCATACCGGGACCTCCACCAAAAGGACGATCGTCCACCGTACGGTGGCGGTCGACGGCGTAGTCCCGCAAGTCGTGCAAGCGGATCTGCACCTGGCCACCCGCCAGAGCGCGCTTGAGCAGGCCGTGCTCCAGGATGCTACTGAAGAAGCCAGGAAAGATTGTGATGACGTCGAAAATCACCTATCGAATCCCGTCGCTCAATCTGTTTCCGGACGGCCGCCGTCTGCGCCTGACCGTCCGCCGATGAAGCGCTCCAGCGCCTCCAGAACACGCGAGACGACGGCGCGAAACTCCACTATCTGGCCGCGAAATTCCACCATCTGGGCGCGAAACTCCGCCATCTCTTGCGCGTGCTGATCCGCCTGCGCTTCAACCGACTCCAGGCGGGCTTTTGTCTCGCGCTCAAAAGCTGCCACGAGATGGCTCTGCACGAGCAGGTTTTCTTCAATCTTCTGGAATCTCTCTTCAGTTGTCATTCCCTTGTCCCAGCCGGGCGCTGTGCCCCCTCAGCCGGAGCTCAAAAACGGCGCGGAGGGCGCTAGGGATTGAGGTCCAGCAGTGCCTCCGGTGGTTCAACCACGATAAGCTTACCCTCCGGATCGATTCGCGTGCAGAGAGCCTCAGCCAGGGGAATCAGGAACTCCCGACCGCCGGGCCTTCTAATGTGGAGAAGATCGACGCCTCCGGTAGGTTCAACTTCAGTCACAACCCCCAGCTCGCGATACCTCCCATGTTTAGTAATCACCCGGCATCCCACTAGATCCGAGACATAGTAGTGATGAGCGGGAAGCTCCCTCCTTTCTTCACGCCGGATCAGGACGTGAAGGCTGCGGAGGCGATTCGCGTTGTCAATCGAGTCTATACCCGCGAACTTCAGGATGATTCGGCCCTTATGCGTCATGGCGCTCTCCACCACTGCCGAGTCAGGCTGACGGTCGGGACGCTCCAAGAAGACTTGCCGCAGGCTGTCAAACCTCGCCGGAAAATCGGTGAGAATCTCGGCCGCCACTTCTCCCCGGCGGCCTTGTGGCTTGACGATGCGTGCAATTGCCACGAATTGCTCTGGCCAGTCTCCTACCACGCTCTGTGCCTCGGGTTGTCCACGCAGGAAGCCTTGTAGGGGCATCCCTTGTGAGTGGCCAAGCCCGCCCCGACGACACCTCATTCGAGGATCTCAAGGGTGAAGCGCTTTTTCAACTTCATGCCAGCGGCCCCGAGGATGGTGCGAATCGAGCGCGCCGTTCGACCTTGCTTGCCTATCACTTTCCCCAAGTCCGAAGGGTGAACCCGAAGTTCCAGCACCGTAATCTGCTCGCTTTCCACTGTCCGAACCTCAACTTGGTCAGGATTGTCAACAAGCGCTTTGGCAATGGCTTCGATCAGTTCCTTCATCGACCCTCCCGCAATCGAACGCTCCGAAAACGTACAGCAGGTAATGAAAGGAAGAGTGCAAGGCCATCCGGGAACCCCCTCATGCCCAGCGGTTAGCTAGCTCGAGACCTGCGCTGCCGGCGGGGGCGTTTTCTTGATAAGGCTGCGCACCGTTTCTGAAGGCTGCGCGCCTCGGTCGAGCCAGTAAGAAACCCGTTCGCGATTAAGAACCAGCTCAGGTGGGTTGCGTCGCGGGTTGTAGTGGCCCAGAATTTCGATGAATCGCCCGTCACGGGCCTTCTCGCGGTCGATCACCACGACGCGGTGGCTGATCTTTTTCTTGCCGCCAGCCTTGGCCAGTCGTATCCTCAACAATCAAACCTCCCTCTAAAAAGCAGTGATTAGTGACTAGAGTGGTGAGTGGCTAGCCACTGACCACGGTATTTTAGGTTGCCACCTTCAGCTTACTAAACTGCTTGCCGAGAAGGCTGTGGCTCATGGACTTCATCAT
>Ga0182037_10001465_pt1 | contig 12315 bp, 4 predicted proteins | sample sta12Cox44000082_FD_125974 | JGI IMG/M metagenome (GOLD analysis project Ga0182037, IMG submission 125974) | Lab enrichment of tropical soil microbial communities from Luquillo Experimental Forest, Puerto Rico - statoxic.12C.oxic.44.000.082 | ecosystem: Environmental > Terrestrial > Soil >... | reverse complement strand
TTCGCCAAGAACCGCTTCGCCGTGTGCATGAGTGCGTCTTTGGCGTGCTAGCTCTTGAAAGCGAGCCGGTCGATCCACGCCTGTAGGCGGACCTACTCTTCCGCCAATTAAGCCAATGCCGCTTTGCCAGCTCCAAGTCATGAGCGATAGGGGGCCTTTCTATCGCTCATAGACCTACGCCGCAGCCGGGGTTTCCGCCGCGGGAACCTCCGCGCCGCGTCGTATCCGAACTCGTCCGTTGTACAGCATGGCCTAAGGCCAGTGCGGAACGTATAATTTCGCTGCAATGACCGGAGAACCCAGTACCCACGTCCAGCAGTCACTACAGGACACTATGGCATTCCGAAAGAACTGGCGTGCCTACCAGTCCCGACTACTGGAGCACCTCAACCGCTACCTCGATAACAAGCGGCTCCACTTGGTCGCCGCACCTGGATCGGGGAAGACTGTCATCGGTCTTGAGGTGATACGCAGGATAAATCAGCCCACGTTGGTGTTGGCACCCACGATCACGATTCGCGACCAGTGGGTTGAACGTCTGGTTGATCTGTTCTTGCCTCCGGGAAATGGAAAGCCCTCGTGGGTCTCGAAAGAACTAAGGAATCCGGCATCGCTGACCGTAGCGACCTATCAGGCATTGCACGCAGTCTACTCGGGGGAACCCGAGGAGCCTCCAACCAATTCTGACGAAGACGGCGTTTCTAAGAACCATTTCGAGAGGCAGGCCAACGGCGAAGATGGCAATCACATTCTTCAAGGACGCATGCCTATCCCCGGATTTCTCGCCAAGGCAAATTTCAAAACACTGGTCCTTGATGAAGCGCACCATCTTCGGACCGAGTGGTGGAAGACTCTCACATCTCTCGCCGAGCAACTGGAAAAGCCAACGATAATCGCCCTGACCGCCACTCCTCCGTACGACGTTTCGCCCTTCGAATGGCAGCGCTACGAAGAACTTTGCGGACCCGTTGACGCTGAGGTTTCCGTGCCTGAACTGGTGCAGGAGGGCGATCTCTGCCCGCATCAGGACTATGTGTACTTCAGCACGCCGACCACCAAGGAACAGAAAGTTATCTCGGATTTTCGGGCTGAGGTGGATGGGTTCGTTGCACGGCTTAAGGCGAACATAGCGTTCAAAGACGCGATCTTGTCGCATCCGTGGATTTCCGCGCCCGAGCAACACACAGAAGACATCTTGGATGACCCGGAATACCTGTCCAGCATGGTCGTGTACTTGCACGCCCTAGGGGACGAAATTCCGCCTGCTGTCATGCACATCCTCGGTTTGTCTCACAAGCGGATTCCTGAACTGAATCTCGAATGGCTGGAAGTATTGCTGTCAGATTGCCTATACCAGGACGCCCAGAATCTCACGAAAAGCGAGAAGGTCCTCAAAGCCATTCGGCACGAGTTGCTGAGTATCGGGGCTCTTGAACGGCGGAAGGTAAAGCTCCGAAACCCGTCAGATCACCTGAAGCTTCTGACAACATCCGTCACCAAGCTAAAGTCCGTCGAGGAGATCGTGAAGCTCGAATCGGGTGCACTGGGCGACAGCCTGCGCTGCGTGATTCTGACGGACTTCATCCGAAAAGCCGAGTTGCCGAAGTCGGGAGACGAAACTCCTATCTTTGAGGACATCGGGATCGTCCCGGTCTTCGAGTCGCTGCGCACTGCCTCGTTGCCATGCGTTCGCCTCGGGGTCTTGACCGGGTCCTTGGTCATCGTTCCCGCCGGCGCGGAGTCGATGGTGAGAGAGTCTGCAAAGGCCTTGGGAATCGCTCCGCAAGACTTGTCCATCTCGCCGCTGGCTCACGATGCCGCGTTCTCCACTGTCGAAATACGCGGCGAATACTACCGGGGCTCGGTTTGCCTGATCACTTCCGTCTTCGAGCAGGGCGGCATCACGGTGTTGATAGGAACAAAGTCCCTGCTGGGAGAGGGCTGGGACGCGCCGTGCATCAACACGCTCGTGCTTGCCAGCTTCGTCGGATCATTCATGCTCTCGAACCAAATGCGAGGGCGGGCGATCCGAGTGGATTCGGCGCAACCACAGAAAACGGCCAACATCTGGCATCTGGTCTGCGCAGAGCCGGGAATCTTCGGGCCCGGCGATGATTACGAACTGCTTGTTCGCCGATGCTCGGCATTCGTTGGCGTGAGCGCCACCGCTCAGGTCATTGAGAACGGAACCGAGCGGCTTGGTTTTGGGCACCCGCCATTCAGCCGCGAAGAGCTTGAGCAGATCAATGCGCGGACTCGGAAACGCGCACTCGACCGCGCCGGGCTTCGCAAACAGTGGCAGGACGCGCTCAATGCGGGCTCCATCAAGCAGATGACTGACGGCCTGAAAGCACCCGACGAAGCACTGCCACGAGGCTTCGTTCTTGCCAACACTATTGCTGCTCTGGTGGTTCAATCTGTTTACATCTTCTTTGCGATGCTTGAGTTCTTAGGACGAACGTTGGGTCGTGTTCGATGGACTCATGATTTTTGGAACTTTGTGCTTACGGTATTCGGGATTGCCTCCGCTGTGGGCTTGCCGTGGAGCCTGCTTGCGCTGTGGCGGCTGATCCGGCACGGAACGCCGGAACGGAGCATCAGCCAGATTGGACGGGCGGTTCTGGACGCTCTCGAATATGAGGGTTCCATTGACCAACGTGCGGGAGACTTCCGTGTATACGCGAACCGGAACAAAGACGGGACCGTGTTTTGCTGGATCGGCGGAGGCACCGGACAGGAACAGGCAACCTTCCTTCGTGCCCTAAGGGAGACGCTGAGCCCAATCGACAATCCGAGGTACTTACTTTCACGCCGCAAAATTTGGCGGATTTTCCGTGAGGACTATTTCGCAGTGCCGGATGTGCTGGCCCGCAAGAAGGAGTTTGCGGAATTCTTTGCACAACGCTGGAGAAGGCTTGTTGGCCCGGTGCAGCTTGTCTTTACACGCACCCCTGAGGGTCGCGAGCTCTTGCTGCGGGCACGGAACCACTCCCTGTCCGGGGCCTTCCAGAAACGAACCGAACGGGTGAGTTGCTGGAAGTGAGGTTGTCCAAGCCCGTGACTCGGACCCCTGACCTCCTGCCTGACGGAAGCCGATGCGCAACGGCGCAGAAACCCTGCCGTTGGGGAGGGCACCGCCCTCCCTAACGGCTCTCACAACGGCACGTCCCCGAGGCGGTGCCATAACGGAATGGTATAAAGGGAAAACGTGCCTCCCCGTTTGGCGGCAAATCTCGCCGGAGATTTGCAGCTGTCGCCATTCATGGTCGACCAGTCCAGCAGTTTAGAGCCGTTTGATTGTCGCGAGCCAGGCCGGTGCGCCATGCTCGTCGTGGAATCTCGTCTGAACCCGCTCCGGTGCGATGGCGGCGACGTTCCACCCGGTGCTGGAGTTGAACGCCGCTCTCAGCTCTTTCTGGCTTATGGGGTGCGGGCCAGTCTCGGGACCCTCGTCACTGAAGCACAACACATATAGGGTTCCATCGTGTTCGGTCACCGACGCCAGACTCGCCACGTATCCTGGCCGCTCGTCGCCGTCGAACGTGTGGAACAGTCCACAGTCCACCACCGTCGCGAATTTGCGGCCCAAACGCTCCAACTGGAACGCGTCCGCCACAACGAACTCCACCACGATGCCTCGGTCGTGGGCCTTCGCTCTGGCCATCGCCAGTGCCGTCTCAGCCACGTCCACGCCCAGAACCGGCAATCCCAGCGCGGCGAGGTGCAGAGCGTTCTCGCCGGTCCCGCAGCCCGCGTCGAGCACCGCTCCCGCGAATGCGCCTGCGGATGCCAAACGCACGATGGCTGGCTGCGGTGTGCCAATATCCCAAGGCGCCGGCTCGTCGCGACGGTACGACGCATCCCAGGGCTGTCCCGCCATCCGTTCGTGACTGGTTGGATGCCGACCGCCGAACGGATCGTCAGCGAGGGTTCCTGATCGCTCCGACAAACTTCATCCCTCCCTGCAACGGAATCTTGTCATATGGTGGCACACCAATCCACAGGTCTCGACTATTCCTTTGCGTCGCCTGCACCGTCCCTCAACTAGGGCAGCGGCTGAAAACATGGTGGAGGGGTTCGATTCCCTTTGCGCGAATCGCGAGCCGCGATTCGCCGTGCCCCGCGATAGTTGTCTTGATTGTGGCCCAGGCGCCCTGAATGTTACTGAATGAATTAGTCGCCGGAACAACCCTTCGCGGAATTTGAGCAACCAATATGACAATTGGTGCTGGTGCGCATTCTGCCACGGAGGGTGGGAGACGATGCGGACGGGCATCCTGCGGGTGGTTTTGCTGTGTCTGTGTGCTTCCTCAGCTTCACTTCTTGGATACGGTGAAGGGCGCGCTGCTGCGCCGTCGGTCCACGCGAACGAGCCCGGCGCGCGTCTCGATCTGAAAGACAAGACTTCTGTCTTTTCCATCGACCTCTCAGCGAATGCTCCGCAAATTCTCTCCGCGACACTCTCGGTCAAGGTCATGGCGCCGGATGACAAGCTTCTCGCTGAAGCGTCTGTTGCTGTGCGTCTCAGCTCAACTCCAACGCGAGCCGAGGTGCCGATCCGATGGGTTCCTGACAGTGGTCTCGATCACGTTTCGAGTTCCCGCCTTTTTTACGAAGTGCGGCTTGAAGGGGCATCCTCGGCGGCAGCTTCTGGAATCCTTTCGCCCTATGCCCTGATCCCAGACCTCTTTGAGCTTCGTTTCATGGGACTGGATGCCATCGGTCTGGGACACAGCTACGTCGCTCGCGTCTGGGCCACGCGTCCAGATTCAGACAAGCCGGTGCCAGGAGTCTCGCTTACCGCCTTCATCGGTGATGACGAACAGGACACTCCGAAGGGCATGAAGGCGCACGCGAGGACCAACGCGCGTGGACAAGCACAATTGACGTTCCAGCTTCCCGAATTGGCAGGTGCGCCTGAAGACCAAGAAGTCGATCTCGAAATCCGAGGGACGAGGGGCTATTTCCATAATTCCCTGACTTCAACACTTCACTTTTGGCGCCGAGCGGCCATTCTGCTGTCTACGGACAAGCCTCTCTACCAGCCTGATCAAACCCTGCACATGCGTGCGCTAGTCCTCGATGACCAGCGCCACGCCTGGGGCAAGCAGCCCGTCCGCTTCGCCGTCCACGATCCCGATGACACTGTCGTGTTTTCGGCTGATGCGCAAACTTCGCGCTTCGGAATTGCTTCCGTTGATTGGGGCATTCCCTCATCTCAAAAACTGGGCAATTACCGCGTGTCCGCCGATATCGCGGGCGACGCCGACAGCAGAGATTTGGAAGGAAGCCAACTCGTCCGGATAAGCCGCTATGAGCTTCCCACCTTCACCGTAAACGTCGTGGCGGACAGGCCTTTCTATCTCCAAGGCCAGAATGCTGATCTCACAGTCAGTGCTAGCTATATGTTTGGCAAGCCTGTTCTTCGAGGCCACGTGAGGATTGCTCGTGAGACATCGCGCCAGTGGAATTACCACGATCAGAAATGGGAAACGGAGGAAGGACAAATCCAGGAAGGCGAACTAGATGCCAAGAATGAATTTCACGCAACCCTGGACCTTTCCAAGGACCATGCCGACTTGCGTGACGCTGACTGGAAGCGCTTTGAGGACCTTCGATACGCGGCTTACGTGACCGATGCCTCGTCCCGGCGGACCCAGGAGCGCCATTTCGACGTACGTATTTCTCGCGAGGCGATTCACCTTTATGTGCTGAACGCCAGCGGAGTACTGCCGGTCGGCCTTCGGCCTGTGTTCTACATCTCGAGCTCCCTGGCAGACGGGACTCCCACGACTGCCGACGTTCTCGTCAAGCTGTACACCCAGGATCCTGCGGACGCTGGATCGTCAAAACCAGCGGCCCAGCCTCTTGCCACGGCGCAGGTACGCACCAATCGGTATGGCATCGCCCGTGTGCGTTTCTCCGAGCCGCTTCGAAATGAAAAGAACGACGATAACAAGCGTAGCGAACGCATCTATGTCGCTTTGGAAGCAAAAACCCCAGATGGACGCCCCGGACGCCATCTCGAATCCTATTCCTTGCAAGAAGAACCAGCCCTCCGCATCACTCCTGTGAAGGCCATCCTAAAACCGGGCGATCCAATCGAAGCTGAAGTCGAATCTTCAGTGCCGCAAGTCCGCGTTGGCGTCGAAGTCATCCAAACTGAAACGCAAGCCATTCTCGCGTCCCAGGAACTCAAGCTCTCCCATACTTCGGGCCGCGTCACGTTTCCCGTGAATGAGCAATTCACAGGCAGACTTTTGCTTGCGGCCTATCCGCTCAATGTCGAAGTCGAGCCGTACGCGATGTACTCACGCACCGCCAGTGCCTCCGTCGTTGTTCCGAAGCCGAGCAATCTCCAGCTAGACGTGAAGCCAGTGAAGACTACTTATCGCCCCGGCGAAGCGGCTACAGTGAACCTGCGCGTGCGTGACCCCGAAGGTGATCCCGTTGAAGGCGCGCTCGGTTTGTTGGTTTACGATCAAGCTGTTGAAGAACTCGCCCGCACCGAGGCCAGCTTATTCACCGGCGGATACGAAAGGTTCGACTCTCGCCTTGGCTTCCGCGCTTTGGACGAAGAGAGCGACTCAATCGGAGGAATCTCCGTTGGAAAACTCCTCAATCGCCAGCCAGACGCTGCCGTTCCTCAGGACCTCGAACTTGTGGCCGAAGCTTTGCTCTTCACTCAGGGTGGCGCTCCCTTGCGCATGGAATCTTCGGATAACCCGCGCTACCTCGACCGCGTTTTCCAAAAGCAGATTCACTCCGCACTCGATCCGGTTACCAAACTTTTGCAAGAGCATTTCACCGACACGGGCCATTTCCCTGTAGATGACGTGGAGTATGCGAGTCTCCTCAGGGAGAAGGGAATCGATGCTTCCCATCTCATCGATCCGTGGGGACGACCCTACCATGTTCGACGCACCTACCAGTGGCTCAACGAAGTCCTCGAATTTCGCAGCGAGGGGCCTGACAAGACTCTCAGCACTTCCGACGATTTCACGGCGCTGCTCCTCTCTCGGCCATTTTTCGAGCATGAAGCTCAGCGTCTTCGCGGCATCATTGATTCGTATCATGCCCGCACGGGCGGCTACATCCGTGATCAGGCCACGCTCGAAACAGCCTGTGCCCAAGAGCACACCTCACTCTCCACTTTCATCGATCCTTGGGGTACGCCCTATCACTTCCTCTTCGAAGTCGTCCGCGACAACTACACGATCAAAGTGGTGAGCGCGGGGCCGGACAAACGCTTCCGGTCAGGCTCCAGCGATGCCGCCGAAGATTGGGACGACCTGGTTGTGTCAGTTCAGAGCATGTCCTATTTCCGCGAAATGGCTCAGCGAATTTCCGACGCGCTCTTCGAAAGCGCCAAGACTTCCGCCCATTTTCCCGAAACCGAGGAGGAATTCCGCAAGGTGATGGCAGCTCACGGCTTTGACTGGGATGCCCTTCGCGATCCATGGGGCCAGCCATACCGCATCGTGCCCACAGTCGAAACGGGGTACAGCGACAAAATCGCTCTGCGCGCATATGGGCAGAATATCAGTACTTCTCAGACACCAGTCTCCCGGACCATGAAGGCGATCAGTATCATTAGCGATGGCCCGGACATCAAACCCAATACCCCTGACGATTTTGTAGTGGCTAAATTCGCTTCGCCTTTCTTAGAGGAGTCTGGCGGCACTACTGGCAAGACTGTCGTCCCGCAAGAACCGCAGCCACTCTACAGTGGCAATTCCGGCGCGGTGCGCGTTCTCGTGCAGGACCAATCCGGCGCCGTCATTTCCAACGTTAAAATCACTCTCACCAATGAGGCAACCGGTGTGAGGTATGAAGGGACAGCGAACGATCAGGGCGTTTGCTTGCTCTCGAATCTTCCTCCGGGCACCTACCGCCTTCTTGCGGAGAGCCCCGGGTTTCAATCATATGTTCTAACCGCTATTCCAGTGCTTTCCAGCAATGCGACGGACGTTCAGGTCACGCTCCGAGTTGGGGCTGTGACGCAGACTGTCGAAGTTGCAGCGGAAAATGTCAGACTCCAAACCTCGGCATCTCAGATCGCAGCGCTTGCGCCCGGATTAATGTTGACCACGAAGTCCGGTGCCGCTTCCGGCCAAATCAAGATGCCCATTGCCACGCCGCGCTTGCGCGAGTATTTCCCGGAAACGCTCCTGTGGCAGCCGGAAATTCTCACCGGGCGGGCTGGTCGTGCAACTGTAAAGGTTCCTCTCGCCGACAGTATCACCACCTGGAAGGTCTCCGTCATTGCTTCGAGCCTTGATGGGCATGTGTCAACGGTTTCCACAGACATTCGCGCCTTCTTGCCATTTTTCGTCGACCTCGAACCGCCCAAAGTTCTCACTGTGGGAGACGAGCTGTATTTGCCAGTGACCGTCCGTAATTACCTCGATAAACCGCAAGACGTTTCTCTCGACTGGGCGGCGGAGTCATGGTCTGAAGTTCTCTCCCAGCGTACAGCTCACGTTAACGTCCCCGCCGGAGACTACGCCGAAGAGACGTTCTCCTTCCGCGCCGCGCGTCCCACGAAAGAAGCCAGGCAGCGCCTCACTGCCTTGAACCGCTCCTCTGCAAACAACAGCGACGCTATCGAAAAGAAGCTCCGAATCCACGCTGACGGCCAGCAACGTCTTGTTCAAGCAAGTTCCATCTTCGTTGGCGACGCTTCGCTTTCCGTGGAAATCCCCAAAGCTGCTCTCCCTGGCTCAGTGGAAGCCGAATTGGTCCTTTATCCAAACTTGATTGCCCACGTGAGTGACGCCATCGAGGGCATCATGGAACGGCCCTATGGCTGCGCGGAGCAAACGATCTCTTCTGCCTATCCGAGTCTCCTCTGGCTACAGCTTCAAAAATCTCGACAGTTCCCATCTTCTCCGCTCGATGCACGGGCGCGCCACTACCTGAATTTGGCCTACGCGAAATTGCTGCGCTACCGCGAAGCAGGTGGTGGATTTTCGCTTTGGGGCAAGGGCCAGCCGGAACTCTCGGTTTCCGCTTATGCCCTTCGCTTCCTCGCGGAAGCTTCCGAATTCATTGAGGTGGACCCCGACGTGGTCTCCGCGGCGCGGCACTGGCTGCTCCAACAGGCGGCACCTCAAGGCGGTTGGATGGAAAAAGACTCTAACGGGAAATACTTGGAAGGTTCCGGCCTATACTTCACCGCATACGTAGTGGAAGCACTGACCCGCGATCTGCAGCACCGCACCCCCGACGACAAAGATATCGAAGCGGAGCGTCAGGTAGTGCGCAATGGCATTGCCTTTTTCTCCAAAAACGCTCGCGCTACTTCCGATCCCTACGACACTGCTCTCATCGCGCTTGCCAAACTCACGGCGCGCGACGATGCCTCGCAAGAAATCCGCACGCTCCTTTCGCAGGAGCATACTGAAGGCGAAACCAGCTATTGGGACCTCTACCACAACACGATCTACTACGGCTGGGGCTACACGGGGCGAATTGAAACCACCGCTCTTGTCCTTGATGCACTCGCCATTTCAAAACGGCAAGGCCACTCTTCACAGGAACTCGACGGTGCTCTGAATCGCGGCACGCTCTTTCTCTTAAAGAACAAGGACCAATACGGAGTCTGGTACTCCACGCAAGCGACAGTCGATGTCCTGCAAACGCTAGTTCGGCAATTGGACGGCGGCTCGCCTGACGCATCGGATGCGCCTATGCGCATCTTCATCGACGGAAAACCCGGCCCTGCGCTATCCCTGTCATCGGATGTTCGACAACTTACGCCGCAACGCGCCGACCTGACCCCATTCGTGTCTCCAGGGAAGCACAGCATCGAGCTTCGTGGCGGCGGCCCGGCACACGCGAGCGCTTATGTCAACGCGAGCTATTACTTGCCCTGGACCGATCTCGCCGTCTCCGGTCCCTCGGTTCCCAGTGGCGATGCCGAGTCCCTGCGTTACTCCGTCAAGTTCGACCGTTCCACGGCTTCCACAAGTGACGTGATTCGATGCACGGTTCATGCCGAACGCGTCGGTTTTCGCGGATACGGAATGATGTTGGCTGAGGTGGGCTTACCTCCTGGAGCCGACGTGGACCGCGCCTCGCTTGACTCTGCCGTCTCCTCTTCCGGCTGGGACCTGCAGAGTTATGAGATTCAGCCTGATCGCGTGGTCTTTTACCTGTGGCCCCGAGCAGGCGGCACGACGCTTTCCTTCACGTTCAAGCCTCGATTCGAGATGACGGCACAATCCACGGAATCCATCCTCTACGATTACTACAATCCTGAGGCACGAGCTTCCGTGCCGCCCACACGATTTACCGTGAAATGAAGGGGATTGGGCCGTTGTCTTCGCCCTTTAACGAGTTGCCATAACTTAGCGGACTTTTATCCGGACTTGGTAAACCCTACCATGATCATAACTGTATGATATTATGTGGAGTTATGGTGCGAACTAAATTAGACAGAGAACCGGACATTTCGGCGGACTTGGTATCGCCCAAGGATCGCGGGGAATCCTCTGCCGAAATGGAGCCTTTGCTCATCGGGGAAACCTCCCGGTTTCGTGGCTCCCTGACCGACCTTGCAGTCGAGCTGGCGCAAAAGGCCGCTGGATTTCGGCGCAGCTTGCCAGAGAGTCTTCTGAAGTCCCTGGCTGATCTCGTTCGCTCAATGAATTGCTACTACAGCAACCTAATCGAGGGACACTACACGCACCCCATCGACATCGAGCGCGCCCTGAAAAACGACTACAGCAGGGATGCGCGCAAACGCGATTTGCAACTCGAAGCGAAGGCGCATGTAGCTGTCCAAAAATGGATTGATGAGGGCGGCCTAAAAGAACGCGCCGTCACAACCGAAGGCATTCGCGAAATTCATCATCGGTTCTGTGCGGAGCTACCGGAACCACTGCTCTGGGTGGAAGACCCTGAGGGCAAGGAACGAGTCCGCGTTGTCCCCGGAGAGCTACGCAAGAGGGATGTGAAAGTCGGCGGGCATGTCGCCATCAGCCCTGGCGCTGTGCCGCGATTCCTGAAGCGCTTCGAGGACGTTTACTGTCGTTTGGGCAAGACGGATTCCATTCTGGCTGCGGCTCCTGCGCATCACCGGCTTGTATGGATTCACCCGTTTGTGGACGGCAACGGTCGTGTCGCTCGCCTCATGTCGCATGCGGTGCTGCTGAAAGCTCTGGACACCGGCGCTGTTTGGTCGGTTGCGCGCGGCTTGGCACGGAACGTCGAGGAGTACAAGAGACACCTCGCGACTTGCGACGCGCCTCGGCGCAACGATCTGGACGGTCGCGGGAATCTGAGCGAGGAGGCGCTCGCGGCATTTACGGAATTCTTTCTGAAAACGTGCATCGATCAAGTGAGCTTCATGGAGAGCTTGATGCAGCCGGATCGCCTGCGCGCCCGAATCCTGCTTTGGGCAGAAGAGGAGATCAAGCTGAAGAATCTTCCTCCGCGTTCAGGGCGTGTGCTCGAAGCGCTACTCTACCGGGGAGAGCTGCCACGCGGAGATGTTGCCAGCGCCGCCGGTGTTGTGGAGCGCCACGCCCGGCGCGTCGTGTCAGCGCTGATGGCTCGCGGTGTGCTCACTTCGGAGAGCCCGCGCGCCCCCTTGCGCCTCGTTTTCCCAGCGGCGCTTGCGTCCCGCTGGATGCCCGGCTTGTTTCCTGAGCGCCCGTAGCGACCGGTGCCGTGTCGCTCCAAGTTTGCGCCATTCTAGGACGTCCATCTACAATCGAATTATGGTCGATGAAACCTGCCTATATTGTCCAGGACCACGGGACTCACTGGAACATCCCCTTCCGGCTGCTTTGGGAGAATTCCTGGACGCTCCTTTTCTCGAAAACCGAATATGCAATCTGTGCAACAACACTCGACTCAGCTTGTTGGATGAGCAGCTAAGTCGCTGCGGTCCAGAGGCGATGCTGCGGCGATTCTTTGGTGTGCGGGGGCGGAAGACACACGAAAAGGTAAATCCGCATTACCGGCGCAGCGCGGGGGGCGGTCGATTGGAGTTGAAAGCCTTCGATACCGAAATGGGAGTTGAAGTCGAGTTGGAGTGTTTTGACGGTCAGGTTCGGCAAAGCCGTCAAATCGTGATTGTCGATAGTTCTGGAAAAACCCACAACTTGCCTATCCCGGAAAGGGTCAGCCCAGAGGAGTTGCGGGCCGGGTTTCTTAAACTAAACGTCAAAAGCGAGGACATAGCTGATGCTCGCTTAATCTATTGTAACGGGTCGCGATAGTTTCCTTTGGTTCTCTCAGAGATTTTCCCGCAGTTCTCTCAGATTCCATTCGACTTTAGATTGTGAGCGTACTGATGGGCGGGTT
>Ga0182037_10001461_pt1 | contig 12328 bp, 12 predicted proteins | sample sta12Cox44000082_FD_125974 | JGI IMG/M metagenome (GOLD analysis project Ga0182037, IMG submission 125974) | Lab enrichment of tropical soil microbial communities from Luquillo Experimental Forest, Puerto Rico - statoxic.12C.oxic.44.000.082 | ecosystem: Environmental > Terrestrial > Soil >... | reverse complement strand
TAGTCCGACTGTTGTGACCACGTCGTGCAACGTGGAGATCATCCCGCCGACGCCGAACTGCCACTCGAAGCGGAACCAGATGTACGCGGCAATCGCGAACAATGCGAGAATTGTCGCGATCACGCCGGCGCGGATCAGCTCGCTGCCGACGCTGGGGCCTACAACCTCAACGCGGCGATAGTCGAAACCGGGGCCTAGCGCTTGGCGCGCCAGCTGGACCGCCTTCTCTTGCACCGCGTCGCCGCCGGGCTGGCGCGAGAGACGGATTAGCACATCGGTCGATGGGCCGAACCCTTGCAGGGAGGCCTCGCCGATGTGCAGCGCGTCAAGCTTTTGTCGCATTTCGGCGAGGTTTGCCGGGCCGGTCGTCGATCGCACCTCGATCAAGGTGCCGCCAACAAAGTCGATCCCGTAATTGAGCCCGACCGTCAGAAACAACACGATCGACGACAAGGTCAGCAACAGCGAGAAGGCGAAGCCAAATTTGTGCCAAGCCATGAAGTCGATCTTCGGCGTGCGCCGAATTACGATCAGCGGTCTCATTTGAGTGGGGTCATTGCGGAATATCGGCCGGTCAAATCGGGATCGCCTTCGGCTTCCATTGACGCAGCCAGGTGACGATCAACAGCCGGGTAACCAGGATAGCCGAGAAGAGCGAGGTCAAGACGCCGATACTGAGCGTCACCGCAAAGCCCTTGACCGGTCCGGAACCGAGCCAGAACATCAGAAAGCCGGCGACTAGGGTTGTCACATGGCTGTCGAGGATCGTGCCAAAGGCTCGTTTGAACCCGGCGTCGAGCGAGGACAGCATCGTCCGCCCGCTGCGCACCTCTTCTCGGATGCGCTCGTAGATCAACACATTGGCGTCCACCGCCATGCCCATCGTCAGCGCGATGCCGGCGATGCCCGGCAAAGTGAGTGTGGCGCCGAGCAGCGATAGGCTCCCGAGCATCAGGCAAAGGTTAAAGAACAGTGCAATGTCCGCAAAGATCCCGAACAACCCGTAAAACAGGATCATAAAGACGACGACTAGTATCACCCCGACAATGCTGGCGATCGCTCCGGCATGGATCGAATCGGCACCCAGGTCCGGTCCGACGGTCCGCTCCTCAAGGATCGTAATCGGTGCCGGTAAGGCGCCTGCGCGAAGCAGCAATGCGAGGTCGCTCGCCGACTGAACGGTAAAGCTGCCGGAAATGATGCCGCTGCCGCCGAGGATCGGCTCGCGAATGACAGGAGCGCTAATTACTTTGTTGTCGAGCACTATGGCAAACGGCCGGCCGACATTGTCGCGCGTGGCTTCGCCAAAGCGCTTGGCGCCGGCAGCATCGAAGCGGAAGCTGACGACCGGCTCGTTGTTCTGAAAAGTCGGCTGCGCGTCAACGAGGGTGTCGCCGCCGACCATTACTCGCTTGCGAACGACGTATGCCGGGGGACCCGCATGCCCGGCCCGCCCCTCCTCGCCCGCAAGAATCTCATCAGCGGGCGGCAACCGCCCGCGTCGCGCGTCCTCGACTGAGACGCTCGTGTCGACCAGCTGGAACGTTAGCTTGGCGGTACGACCGAGGAGGGCCTTGACATGCTCCGGGTTGTCGACACCTGGCAGCTGTACCAGGATACGGTCCGATCCTTCACGCTGAATCGTCGGCTCCTTGGTCCCGGTCTCGTCGACACGCCTGCGAATGATCTCGATCGACTGATCGACCGCTTGGCGGCGACGCGCCTCGGTGGCAACCGTGCTGAACCGCATCGTCCCGGACCCGTCAGCAGCAATATCGACAGTGAGGTCCGGATCGATTTTGCGCAGTGCCTGGCGGGCGTCATCGATGCGGTCGGGCTCGCGAATGGTGAACGCGATCGCATCGCCTTCGACGTCGAGGCCCGTGTAGCCGATATTGGCGTCGCGCAGCGCGTTGCGCACATTATCGATCAGCGAGTTGAGGCGGTCGCGTTGTGCTGCTGCGACATCGACCTGCAGCAGCAGATAAGACCCGCCGCGCAGATCCAATCCTAACGCCACCTGCTTGTGCGGTAAGAAACGCGGCATCTGCGCAAGGAGACTCGGATTAAACAGATTTGGCAGCGACAACAGCACGCCGAGCGCGCATACAGCGCAGATTAGAATAACTTTCCAGTTCGCGAAATAAAGCATGCCGTGAACTTTCGTGGCGGCAAAAGCAGGTTAATCTTTGGTTTCAGCCTTTGCCCGAGCCTCCTCCCTTTGCTTTGCCGCTTCGCGCGTCGCGGCCGGGTCTGGCTTAGCGAGCACGCTTGAGATCGTGCTGCGCAGGACACGGACACGGACACCATCGGCGATGTCGACCGTGACCTCCTCGGGATTGTCCACGCGAGCGACCGTGCCAATGATGCCGCCCCCGGTCACGACCCGGTGGCCGCGGCGCAACGCGTCGAGCATCGTCTTGTGATCTTTCGCCTTGCGCTGCTGCGGTCGGATCAAGAGGAAGTAGAAGACGACAAAAATCAGAACCAGAGGTAGGAATTGGATCAGCGCGCCCTGATTGTCGAATATCCCCGAAATACCCATTCCTTGGGCGTAGGCGGCAGAAATCAGCATCGGCATCGAGCCTCAAATCACATGCCGCATCGACCCGACTGAGCGGCTTTGCCGTCCGCGACCAAAATATCGCGACCGCGCGGCGGGCAAATTGGTACGCGATGCCTGGTTAAAGAGCAATGGCCGGACGGTGCGCTCCGCCGAAGAGCGCCATTTTCCACCAGGGATCAGCCCGCCGGAGAACTCCGTTCGGCACCGGCGGTCGGCAGCGGTGCCAAGAACTCGCGCGGATCGACCGCATGGTTGCCACGACGTAGCTCGAAATGCAGCTGCGGCTCGGCGACGCTGCCGGTGGAACCGACACGCGCGATTGTCTGGCCGCGGGCAACCTTTTCGCCGCGTTTGACCAATATCAAATCGCAATGCGCATAGGCTGAGATCCAGCCATTCGAGTGTTTGACGAGAATGAGGTTGCCGTAACCGCGCAGCTCGTTGCCGGCATAAGCGACTACCCCTCCATCGGCCGCTTCGACGGCAGCCCCGCGTGGCGCGGCAATATTGATGCCGTCGTTGTGCGTTCCGTCCCGCCCTGAACCATAGCCTGCCAGGATGCGGCCGCGGACCGGCCAGAGAAAAGTGCCGCTTTCCGTGGCTGTGGTCGGCGCCACGGGGGTCGCCGCCGGCGGCTCGGGTGTTGCGGCAGGTGCCGGCGGGCCGGCAACGGGCTTTGCCTCAGGATTCTCTCCCGGGGGCGGAGTTGTGCGCTCGCGCGAAATCGCGTCGGGTCGCTTTGATGTGGTGATCTCTTCCGATTTTGGCGGTGGCAGCGCTGCGAGTGATACCGGGGCGGGCGGGCTCGTGGGCTGGTCCGCCTGAGGAATGACCAGGGTGCGGCCGACCTCGATACGATAAGGCGGAAAGAGGTGATTCGCCTCCGCGATAACTTGCATCGGGACATGATAGGTATGCGCAATACCCGACAAGGTTTGCCCGGACCGCACATTGACCCGTTCGGGCTCTGGCGCGGCTACTGGTTCACCGCTGACTACCGGAGCAGGACCGTCTGGTCGAGGGCCACAGGCCGCGACCAGCAACACCAGCGCGGCGACAGCACCGCCGAACCCTCTTTCACTAACCTTCCGCATCTTCCCCCTGCACGCCCCCCGACGCGCAAGAAACTTAGTACTTCGTACGATAAGCCCGAATCATGTCAAGCCCTGGTCCCGGTTCGCCGCGGCAACCCGGCGACGAGCGGCACAAATCGCACGAGACCGAGGTTTTCAGTCGAAAAGCCGGCATCGTGCCGGCAGATCCGAACAAGCTCCTGATCGCGGTGATCCTCGCCGATCGGCGCAACCAGGACCCCTCCGGGCGCCAACCCTTCCATAAGAGACGTAGGGACCTGTGCCGCGGCGGCCGTGATGATCACTCGATCATAAGGCGCTTGCTCAGGCCAACCCTTTGTCCCATCCCCGAATCGGCAAACGATGTTGCGCAGGCGCAATTCGGCGAATCGGCGCTCTGCGTCGCGTAACAGGTCGCGATGCCTCTCGACCGAGAACACCCGGCGGCAAAGGCGCGCGAGGACCGCGGTCTGATACCCCGAACCGGTGCCGATCTCGAGCGTATTGTGCCGCTGACCAAGCTCCAGCTTCTCGGTCATCAGCGCCACCACGTAAGGCTGGCTGACCGTTTGGCCCTGTCCTATCGGCAAGGCTAGGTTCTCGTAGGCCTGATCCTCGAAGGCGGGCGGCACGAATTTCTCTCGCGGCGTCTTCTCGATCGCCCCGAGCACTCGCGCATCACCAATTCCGGCTCGCCGCAACTCCATCAACAGTCGTAGCTTCTTTTGCAGCAGGGCTGTCTCGCCCAGGTTCACTGCATCCGGCATCATCCTAGGTTCCCATTTCAGCACCTGGATACCGTCATTGTTCGCAACGAGGGTGCGGGCTTTCCCAAACTCGTTCGTCCTGTCAACCACAAGGCTCAATGACCTCCCGCCCTGCCATGTAATGCTGCAATGCCGGCGGCACTGCGACGGTTCCGTTATGCTGCTGGAAGTTTTCGAGGATAGCGATCAGAGTTCGGCCGATCGCGAGACCGGAGCCGTTGAGCGTGTGGATCGATAATGTGCCCTTGCCGGCGGCCGGGCGGTAACGCGCCTTCATTCGCTGCGCCTGGAAGGCGCCGCAATTCGAACAGCTAGAAATCTCTCGATAGGTTCCTTGTCCCGGCAGCCAGACCTCCAGATCGTAGGTTTTCTGCGCTGCGAACCCCATGTCGCCGGTCGACAGCAGGACGACGCGATAGGCCAGGCCGAGCCTTTTCAAAACCTCCTCAGCGCAGGCGGTCATGCGCTCGTGCTCGGCCGCCGACTCTTCGGGCCGAGTGATAGAGACAAGCTCGACCTTCTCAAACTGATGCTGGCGGATCATGCCGCGCGTGTCTTTGCCCGCCGCGCCGGCCTCCGAGCGAAAACAAGGAGTCCAGGCGGTGTACCGCAGCGGCAATGTGCTCTCATCGAGAACTTCGCCGGCGACGAGATTCGTCAGCGGCACCTCGGCGGTCGGGACCAGCCAATAGCCATCCGTCGTACGAAACAGATCGTCGGCGAACTTAGGGAGCTGGCCGGTTCCGAACACCGCGTCATCGCGGAGCAGCAACGGCGGGGAAATCTCTGTGTATCCGAATTCTGTCGTGTGGAGATCGAGCATAAACTGGCCGAGCGCCCGTTCGAGGCGAGCAAGAGCGCCTCGCAGCACGACAAATCGCGACCCGGACAACCTGCCGGCGCGGGCGAAATCCATCAGGCCAAGGCGCGCGCCGATCGCTTCGTGAGGTAATGGCGTAAAGTCGAAGCGAGGCGGTTCCCCGTGCTGCCGCAACACCTGATTCGCGGTCTCGTCCGGCCCATCCGGCACCTCATCGGCTGGCCGGTTCGGCAACTCCGCTAGAATCTCATTTATTTCTGCGCGCAACCGCGCGGCTTCGTTCTCCGCGTACTTAGCTTCCTCGGCGGCCTTTGCTGCCTCAGCCTTCAGGTCTTCGGCGTGCTGCGGCAAAACCGGCTGAGGCCCCACTAGACCGACCTCGACATTCGCACCGACTGCTTCCCTTCGTCCGCCTCTGTCTTTGGCAGACGCGATAGCGGCCCCGATCTCCCTAGCGATGCGGTTGCGCTGGGCCTGTGCTTCCTGCGCACGGGTTTCGGCAGCCCGCCGTGAACGGTCGAGCGCCAGGATTGCCTCCGCGCGCCTAGGTAAACCGCGCCGAGTGAGACCACGGTCGAATTCCTCCGGATGCTCTCGGATCCATCTGAGATCGTACATGGCGTCTCGGATATAGAGAGCCCGTCAGAGCGCGTCCATCGGCTCGTAATCAGGCGCCGGCGGCAGGCTTTGCCTTTCCGGCGAGTTCGGCCTCCTCTTCCGCCTCGCGGCGAGCGCGTGCCTTCTCCACCATTCGGCAAGAAATGATCGAGGCCTCGAAGAGGATGATCAACGGAATGGCAAGACTGGTCTGGCTAACGATGTCGGGTGGTGTCAGCACCGCTGCGACGACGAACATGCCGACAATCGCGTAGCGGCGTTTGGAGGCCAGGCCGGCAGCGGTGACGAGACCGGCGCGGGCCATCAAGGTGAGCAGCACCGGAAGCTGAAAGGCGATACCAAAGCCCAACAGCAGGGTCATTACCAGCGACAGGTACTCGTTGACCTTGGCCTCAAGGACGATCGGCAGCCCGCCGTCCAGGCCGGTCGGTGTCTCGAAGCTGACGAAGAAGCGCCAGGCGATCGGGATCACGACGAAATAGGCAAGTGCCGCGCCCATCGCGAACAATACGGGAGTGGCGAGGAGGTAAGGGTAGAAGGCCCGCCGCTCGTTCTTGTAGAGGCCGGGCGCGACGAATTTCCAGATCTGAGTAGCTACGATCGGAAAGGCGAAGCAGATGGCCGCCCAGAACGACACCTTCACATAGGTGAAGAACGCCTCGGTCAGGCCGGTATAGATCATGCGCCGCCCGGTCTGTCCCTCAAAAATGACGGCGAGCGGATGGACCAGAAAGCCGTAGATGTGCTCCTTGAACTGGTAACAGATCACGAAGCCGACCATGATCGCTCCGATCGCCCACATCAGCCGGTTGCGCAGCTCGATCAGATGATCGAGGAGCGGCATCCTGCCCTCTTCGAGCTCGGCCTCCCTATCGTCGTCCACCGCGAACCCTAGGGCTTGGGCGCCACAATATCGTGACCGACGGCATCCGGCGGCGCGATCGCTGGAACCGCAGGGCCGGTCGCCGCCATGTCGGTCGCTTCTGCAGAGGTCTTCGGGCCACCATCCGCTGTGAGCGGCGCCGCCTCTGAAAAATTCGGGAGTTCCGGTGGCTTAAGGCTTTCGGCCAAGCTCCCGCTCGGATCGATGGTCTGACGAAACTCTTTGTCTAGGTCGATCTCAGTCGCTTTTTTGAGTTCCTGGCGCACTTCGTCGAGCTCGGCCTCGCGTACCATCTGCTCGATGCTGCTCTGGAACTCGCGCGAGAGGGTGCGCGCCTTGCGCACCCAAAAACCGGCGACGCGTAGCGCCTTCGGCAGATCCTTCGGCCCGATCACGATGAGCGCGACGACCCCGATCAGCATCAACTCCGACCAGCCGAAATCAAGCAGCATGGCAACGGCGCCTCAGAGCCCCCGGTTCGGTGCGGAACGCATCCGCCGACGGCGCGATGATGTCAGATGCGGCTCATATGGGCAAACCTCGCTTGCCGTGCCAGCGGAACAAGACCCGAGAATTGCCGTCATGACCCGCCTTTTTCCCTGACGGCAGGGTAAAAACTCATTTCGGCATCCAAAAATCGTCCGTTCGTCATCAAAAATCATTGAATATCAAGTCGTTGGACAACATTCGCCGGCTCGGCGGCAGGGAAACTTGTTTCCCTGAGAGGGCGGTCGGCAGGGAAATGGCAGGGTAATTCGATCGGACAGCCCAGGGGTCGCTCACGTCTCACGATATTCCTTTGATAATTGCTGCAATGGCAGCTACTTAAGTAGGGACGACCCGCGGCCTCCGCAAGCGGGGTCGGTCCCCGTCGGCCAGCCGCTCTAAACGATTTCGTCTGACCCTCGCTCAGGCCCCCTAGCGGCCGCCGGGGCAAGATCGAGAAGCCCCGCAGCGCGCAACTCGTCGACGCCCGGCAGCTCGCTCAGGCCGTCCAGACCGAAATGCACGAGAAAGTCCGGCGTCGTTACCCAGAGCAGCGGACGGCCGGGGCTGGCGCGTCGGCTCCGGGGGCGTACCCAGCCCGCTTCCATCAGAGTGTCGATGGTACCCTTGCCGATCGCGACCCCGCGTATCTCTTCGATCACGGCGCGGGTGACCGGCTGGTGGTAGGCGATCACCGCGAGGGTCTCGACCGCCGCGCGCGACAATTTTCTGGCAACGGGTCGCTCGATACGCAATTTGGCGGCGAGATCGGGGGCCGTGCGAAACGCCCAGCCGCCGGCGAGCCGGACGAGGTTTACGCCGCGCCCGGCATAGTTCGCGGCGAGCTCGTGCAGCAGCGCCCTGACATCCGCCGCGTCATCGAGATGCCGAGCCAAGACGGGTTCGTCGAGCGGCGCGGCCGCGGCAAACAGCAACGCTTCGACCAGCCTCAACTGTTGCGCTCGCTCGCTCACCCCTGCGTCCTTTCGCCCGCCGAAGCCGGACTGCGGAGATAGATCGGGCCGAACGTCCGATCCTGGCGCAGCTCGATCCGTCCGCGGCGCGCGAGCTCGAGCGTCGCGGCGAACGTCGCGGCGAGGGCCGAGCGCTGAAATACCTCGCCACGCAGTTCCTCCGGCAAAAAGCTCGTCAGCTCGCGCCAGTCGGGAATCTGGCCGAGAAAGCCGGTCAGGCGCTTTAAGGCCTCGTCCACCGAATGGAAGGCAGAAGGCTCGATCGCCAGCACGGCTTCAACCGCACGCCGGCGGTTTTCACCGTAAGCGCGCAATAAGTCATAGAGGCCGAGGTCGTAGACCGGAACCGGGATCGTCGACAGCCCTTCCGGCATGCCGCGCGAGAACACGTCGTGGCCAAGCCGCGGTCGGGCCATCAGCCGACTCCCGGCCGTCTGCATCGCTGCGAGCAGCCTCAGCCGGTGCGCCAGCACGGCAGCAAGTTCGGACGCGCTCGGTTCATCATCTTCAGGCGGCTGGGGCAACAAAAGGCGTGATTTCAAATACGCGAGCCAAGCCGCCATCACCAAGTAGTCGGCAGCGATCTCGAGGCGCAGTCGGCGCTGCCGAGCGATAAAGTCGAGGTATTGATCGGCAAGCGCCAGGATCGAGATCTTGCCGAGATCGACCTTCTGCTCACGGGCGAGGGCGAGCAGCAGATCGATCGGCCCCTCGTATCCGTCGAGCTCGAGCACAAGCTGCTGAGGCCCATCGGCGGGATCGGGCTTCATCCGCTTTGTCCGGTAATGGCGAGCACGAACCGATAAAGTGAATCCGCCGGTCCGCCGATCACCCAACTGAGAACGTTAAGGTTGACCCCGATCTTTTCCCCGACAAATGGAATGACGAAAAGAAACAAGAGCAAGATCAACATCCCGTAACGCTCGAGCCGCGCGAGAGGCAAGGCGAGAGCGTTGGGCAGAAGGCCCACTGCCACCCTTCCGCCATCCAACGGCGGCAGAGGCAGCATGTTGAAGACGCAGATCAGGGCGTTGAACTGAACGGAATTCCAAAGGTTTGTCGCTACCCATTCCGCTGAACTCGCCGGCACTAACCCCACACCGTGCAGCAAGAGCGACGAGACTATAGCCAGCAGAACATTGGTCGCAGGTCCAGCGACAGCCACCCAGACCATGTCCTGCCGTGGGTGGTTCAAGCGCCGGAAATTGACCGGCACGGGCTTCGCATAGCCGAGCATGAAGCGCCCGGAGGATGACAGCAATAGAACCGCCGGCAGAATGATCGTACCGAACAGGTCGATGTGCTTGAAGGGATTAAAGGTCACGCGCCCGGCCTGCCAGGCTGTGTCGTCGCCCAACCGGTATGCGACGAAGCCGTGAGCCGCTTCGTGGAAGGTCACGGCGACGACAACCGGCACCACCAGGGTGCTCACCTCCAGCAAATTCATTTTGCTGGAAGCTCCTCGATTTGCCTGCCCGCCAATAGGGCCTCGAACTCCTCCTCGGCCTCGCGCCGGTCAAAAGGCCTCGGGCCGGAGACACGGCGCATTGCCTCCGCGCGCGCCAGGCGATCTGCCGCGCGGATGGAGATTGGCTCCGCTGCCGTGACTATCGCCTCCATCTCGCTGCGGTCGCCATTGCAGTGGAGGACGAGGTCGCAGCCGGCGGCCAGCGCGCGCCAAGCCCGCTCCGCGATGTCTCCGCCGAGTGCATGCATCGATAGATCGTCGGAGACCAGCACGCCGTCGAAGCCGATCACGCCTCGAATAACCTCCGAGATCACTCGGCGTGACAGCGTCGCCGGCGCTGTCGGGTCGATCGCGCTATAGACGATATGGGCAGACATCGCCCAAGGCATAGCCGACAGCGCATGAAACGGTGCAAAATCGGTGCGCGACAGTTCGTCGATCTGGGTCTCTACCACCGGACACGCGTGATGGCTGTCGACCCGAGCACGTCCATGGCCGGGGATGTGCTTGATGACCGGCTGTACGCCGCCCTCGAGCAGCCCCTCGCAAACCGCTCGGGCAAGTTTCGCGACGCGAGCCGGCTCGGCTCCGTAAGCGCGGTCGCCGATCACCGGATCCGCCCCGGCAACCGGGATGTCGAGCACCGGCAGACAATCGACTGTGATGCCGAGTTGTTCGAGATCGTCTGCAATCAGCCGGGAACCAAGCCGGGCTGCACGCTCGGCTTGCGGATCCGGTAATGATCCGAGGCGGAAAGCCGATGGGTAGAGGCGCCAATAGGGCGGCCTCAGTCGAGCCACTCGCCCACCCTCCTGGTCAATCAGGATCGGCGCATCGCTGCGGCCAATTGCACTGCGCAGCGCTGCTACTAGATCGCGGACCTGGTCGGGAGCGCGACAGTTGCGCCGAAACAGTATAAAGCCGACCGGATCAGCGGTGCCGAAGAAGCTCCTTTCGTCTGCGCTCAGCTGCTCGCCGGCGCAGCCCAGAATGATCGCGCGGGGTGTCTTCCCAAGCCCGACGGTTGCTCTATCGGGCAATAATGCACCCGATGCTGCGCAGTTTAAGCTCGCCACAGATCCGCTCTGCCGCTGCCAGATCGGCGACGGGCCCAGTCTGTATGCGATAATAAATCCCTTTGTCACCAAGATCCGCGCGAATCGGGCTGGCCGAGAGACTACCGAGCAGATCGGCATTCTTATGTTTGATCCGCTCCCACTCCTGACGCGCCGCATCCTCGGTGCGCAGAGAGCCGAGCTGGAGCCGGATTCCTCCCGCCTTCCCAGCTGCCGGGTTTGGCGGCTCCCGCGGCGCTTGCACAGCCTTGTTGGATGGCGCGGCGGCCTGTTGCTGCGGTTGAGCCGTTTGGGCGGAGCCTGGGGGATTCTCCGGCGTGGCGGGCACCGTCGGCGCAGGTCCCGTTGGCGACCGGGCGGCCTCGGCTTGCACTTGAGCCGGTGGCGGTGGCGCCGGGCGCGGCATCGGCTTCTCGGGAGGCGGCAGCAGGTGCTCCACCACCTTGCGGCTAGGGTTGTAGATCAGCTTGTCCCGGTCGGGGATTTCCATGCCGCCGGGTTGTTCCGGCTTCACCTTCGTCGGACGCTCGTCGGCCCGGATCAATGGGACCTGGCCACCAGCGGCATCGCCGCCGGAATACCGGCCCTGGTGGATATAGGCGAACCATAGACCGCCACCGAACAGCGCCATGACAAGCAAACCCAGCGCTGTCGTCAGCAGGCGGCGCGGACGCGGCTGAAATTCCTCCTCCCGAGTGTCGGCGAAGAGCTCGGCCCGCCGATCGGGATCGACGGGTCCGAGGTGATAAGCCACGGCTACATCTCCTGCACCGGCTCGACGCCGATGACGGCAAGACCGGAGGCGATGACAATGGCGACCGCCCGCACCAAAGCCAGGCGCGCGCGCGTCAGCGCCGGCTCAGTAGCGAGGATGAAGCGCAATGTCGCCTCGTCCTTGCCCTTGTTCCATAGAGCGTGGAACAGCGCCGCCACTTCCTGGAGATAAAACGCGATGCGGTGCGGTTCGTGCACCTCGGCCGCACTCTCGACAAGGCGCGGCCAGCCGGCGAGCTGGCGGATCAACACGAGCTCAGCCGGGTCGGACAGCTGCTCGATTGGCGCTTCGGTCAGAGCCGCGTCCGACAAATCATCCTCGGGAAATTGTTCGACGGCATGACGCATCACCGAGGCCGCGCGCGCATGCGCATATTGTACATAAAAGACTGGGTTGTCCCGCGATTGCTCGGTCACCTTGGCGAAATCGAATTCCAAGGTCTGATCGTTCCGCCGCGTCAACATGATAAAGCGGAAGACATCCTTGCCGACCTGATCGACGACCTCGCGCAAGGTGACGAACGTGCCCGCACGCTTCGACATGCGCACCGGTACCCCCTTGTCGAACATATGGACAAGTTGACAAAGCTTGACGTCAAGGGTTGCGGCTCCATCGGTCACCGCTCGCACCGCGGCCTGCAATCGCTTGACGTAGCCCGCATGATCGGCACCCCAGACATCGATCAAATTCGCGAAACCCCGGCGGAACTTGTCGCGGTGATAGGCAATGTCTGGCGCGAGATAAGTCCACGAGCCGTCCGATTTTTTGAGCGGCCGGTCGACGTCATCGCCGAATCGGGTGGCGCGGAACAGTGTCTGGGCC
>Ga0182037_10001453_pt1 | contig 12379 bp, 12 predicted proteins | sample sta12Cox44000082_FD_125974 | JGI IMG/M metagenome (GOLD analysis project Ga0182037, IMG submission 125974) | Lab enrichment of tropical soil microbial communities from Luquillo Experimental Forest, Puerto Rico - statoxic.12C.oxic.44.000.082 | ecosystem: Environmental > Terrestrial > Soil >... | reverse complement strand
GAGCACATAGCGGCCCGCCGCGGCATACATCGAAGGCGCGTCTTTGGTGCTCGGCTTCTCGACCATGCCGTTGACCTTCAGCACGTCGGGATTGTCGCCGTCGGGCCCCGGCTCGACATCGAAAACCCCGTAGGCGCTGATCTCTTCGGGAGCTACCTCGATGGCACACAACACAGTGCCGCCGTGGTCGGCCCGCACCTTCGACATCATCTCCAATACGCCGGTCGGCAGGACCAAGTCGTCGGGTAGCAGCACCATGACCGCGTCCTCGTCCACGGCCAGCGTGGACTCCACGCAGCCGATGGCGTGTCCCAGCCCGAGCGGCTCCGCCTGCACGACGGACTCCACTTTTATCAGCTGCGGCGCACGACGCACCTTGTCGAGCATCGCCTTCTTGCCTCGCGCCTCGAGCGTGCCCTCGAGCACCAGGTCTTGGACGAAATGCGCGACGACCCCGTCCTTGCCCTCGGAGGTGACGATCACCAACCGCTCGGCACCGGCCGCGGCAGCCTCCTCAGCGACCAGCTCGATGCCGGGCGTGTCGACCACGGGCAGCAGCTCCTTGGGCACCGTCTTCGTCGCCGGCAGGAAGCGGGTGCCCAGACCGGCCGCGGGGACGATCGCCGTGTACGGGATGGGGACTTCTGGTCGCGACATCGTTCACACGATAGCGCTCATGGCGTCTGCCGAATCCGCATGGCAGGCCGAATACCCATGCTGACATGGTTGACGCATGACGACCCCGAGCAAGGCCGCGCTGCGCGAACAGTTGCTTGCGGCCCGCGGAGGCGTTGCCGATGCCGTCCGTGCCGCCGAGGCGCGAATGCTCAGCGAGCACCTGGAGCTCATGGTGACCAGTGGCAGCACGGTCTGCGCGTATGTGCCGGTGGGCACCGAGCCGGGATCCATCGAGATGGTGGACATGTTGCTGCGCCGGGCGCGACGGGTGCTGCTGCCGGTCGCGCGGACGACCGCCGATAACGCGCCATTGCCCCTGCGGTGGGGCGAATACCGGCCGGGCGCGCTTGTTCCCGGGCCGTGGGGACTGCTCGAGCCGGCCGAGCCCGTCCTGCCGGTGTCGGCCCTGGGAGAGGCCGACCTGGTGATCGTCCCGGCGCTGGCGGTCGACCATCAGGGCGTGCGGCTGGGCCGCGGGCGCGGTTTCTACGACCGCTCGCTGGGCGGCCGGGACCCGCAGGCGCGTCTGGTCGCGATGGTGCGCGACGCGGAGTTCGTTGGCGAGCTGCCCGCGGAGGCGCACGACGTGCCGATGACCCACGTGATCACGCCGCGGGGCGGGGTGATGGCCCTGCTCCCCGGCGGACATACCTGGGAATGAGACAGCTCACGTGGCGGTTTTAGCACTTGAGAAAGTAGAGTGCTAAGAGGCTGAAATCATCCGGAGGTTTTTGTGCCGACTTATAGCTACGCCTGCACCGAGTGCGACAACCGCTTCGACATCGTGCAGGGCTTCAGCGACGACTCGCTGACCACGTGCGAGAAGTGCTCCGGTCGGCTGCGCAAGCTCTTCAACTCCGTCGGGATCGTGTTCAAGGGCAGCGGCTTCTACCGCACCGACAGCCGTGAGGACGGCAAGAAGTCGTCGAAGACGTCGGTCAACGGGTCCACGAGCGACGCGACGTCGAGTTCGGGGTCGAGTTCGGGATCGAGCGAAAAGAACGGATCCAGCCAGACCAACGGGTCGAGCGAGAAGTCGAGCAGCAGCCCCGCGCCGTCCACCGCGGCCGCGTCGACCTAGCGGTTATCCACAACACCATTCCTGGCCGGCACCACCGGAGACGCGCTGCGTTTACCGTTGCGGCGTGGGGGAATCGCTGAATCCGGCGTTATTGCGCCGGATCTCGTCGTCGCTGCGCCCGGACTGGACCCGGACCGTGCTGGCCCGGCGGGTTGCCGCGGGCGGCCTTGTCGCGTTGGCCGGCATCGCGGCGCTGCGGCCGAATCCGGACGGTGACCGCGCCGAGGTGGTGGTGGCCGTCCGCGACCTGCGTCCCGGCACCGCGCTGACCCCCGATGATGTCCGGCTCGAAAACCGTTTGGCTACAACGGTTCCCGATGGGTCAGAAGCCGATCTGCGCGCCGTCGTCGGTTCGACTCTGGCCGGCCCGGCGAGGCGCGGCGAGGTGCTCACCGACGTCCGGTTGCTGGGCAGCCGGCTGGCCGAGGCCGCGATCGGACCGAAGGCCGGGTCGGATGCCCGCATCGTGCCGCTGCATCTGGCGGACAGCGCGCTGATCGACCTCGTTCGGGTCGGCGACGTCGTCGACGTGCTGGCCGCGCCGGCCACGGATGCGCAGGCCGGTACCCAGGCCGTAACCAAAGTGGTAGCAACTGACGCCATCGTCGTGCTTGTTTCGGCCAAGCAGAAGGTCCAGGCTGCGGACAGCGACCGCGTAGTGTTGGTTGCGCTGCCGGCTCGCGTGGCGAACACGGTGGCGGGCTCGGCGCTGGGCCAAGAGGTGACTCTCACCCTGCACTGAGTGCCTGCTCCGCGCTCGTCACACCGCCTGCAGCAAACTTTGTCCAGTCCAAGGAAGGACCTCCCATGCTCAAGGGGTTCAAGGAGTTTCTCTCGCGGGGCAACATCGTCGACCTGGCCGTCGCCGTGGTCATCGGTACTGCCTTCACCGCACTGGTCACCAAGTTCACCGAAAGCATCATCACGCCGCTGATCAACCGGATCGGTGTCAATCAGCAGTCCAACGTCGGCGCCTTGAAGATCAGCATCGGGGGCGGTCAGTACATCGACCTGAACATCCTGCTGTCGGCCGCGATCAACTTCTTCTTGGTCGCGGCGACGGTGTACTTCTTCGTCGTGCTCCCCTACAACACGCTGCGTAAGAAGGGTGAGGTCGAGCAGGCCGACGACGCCCAGATCGTGCTGCTCACCGAAATCCGCGACCTGCTCGCGCAAACCAACGGATCCTCGTCCGGCAGGCACGGTGGGGCCGCTACGACACCCCCACCGGAGTACGGACCTCGCGCGGACGCCGAATCACAGTCGGGCGGTTAGATCTCCAGGCTCGACAGCTGGCCGATGATCTGGGCGGCGAGCGGATTCAGCGTCGCCATTCCGTCACGCACCGCGTAACGGGACCCGGCGAGGTTGACCACCAACGTACTTCCGGAGACTCCGGCCAAACCGCGGGACAATCCGGCATCGATGATTCCTGCGGACAGCCCCGACGCGCGGATGGCCTCGGCTATACCCAGGATTTCGCGATCCAGGATTTCGCGGGTGGCCTCGGGAGCTACGTCGCGCGGGGTGACCCCCGTCCCGCCGACGGAGACCACCAGGTCCACCCCACCGATCACCGCCGTGTTCAGCGCGTTGCGGATCTCGACCTCGTCGGCCGCGACCGCGACCACGCCGTCGACGACAAAACCAGCCTCGGTCAGCAGCTCGGTGACCAGCGGCCCACTGTGGTCCTCGTCGCCGTGCGCGGTCCGGTCGTCGACCACCACGACGAGAGCCCGGCCGAGGACCAATTCCGCACCCGTTTCCATGGGTGCAACCGTATATCCGAGTTCCGACAGCGGCTCGTCGACTCTCATCACTGATCCGCCTTGCCGAGGGTGACCTGCACGGTGCGGATCCCACCACCGGGATCCTGATAGGTCAGCGATACCTTGTCGCCGGGCGCTTTGGATCGCACCGCGGCAACCAACGCGTCGGCGCTGCTGATCGGGCGGTCATCGACCTTGGTGACGACGACGCCCTTGGGCACGCCGGCGGTCGCCGCCGCGCCGCCCTGCACCACGTCGACAACCTTGGCACCCGGGGTGCCCTTGTCACTGGTCACCTGCACGCCGAGCGAGGCGTGCGTCGCCTTGCCGGTGCTGATCAACTCGTCGGCGATGCGCTTGGCCTGGTCGACCGGAATCGCGAAGCCGAGGCCGATCGAGCCGCTCTGGGCATCCGGTGAATCGGCCCCCAGGGTCGCGATCGCCGAGTTGACGCCCACCAACTGGCCACTCATGTTGACCAACGCACCACCGGAGTTACCCGGGTTGATTGCGGCGTCGGTCTGAATCGCGTCCAGCACGGTGTTTTGGTTACCAGACTCACCGGTCGTGGACACCGGCCGGTTCAGTGCGCTGATGATTCCGGTCGTCACCGTGCCCGACAGACCCAGGGGTGACCCGATCGCCACCACCGGCTGACCGACCCGCAGGTCCGTCGAGGAGCCCATCGAGATGGGGGTCAGGCCCGAAACGCCCTGCACCCGAATCACAGCGATATCGCTCGTGGGGTCGGCGCCGACCACCGTGAAGGGTGCGGTGCGGCCGTCCGAGAAGGTCACCGTCGTTTTTGGTGCCGGACCGCCGGGACCACCCGGACCGCCGGGACCACCGGGCGCACCGGGCGCGCCGGGGCCACCGGGCCCGCCGGGGGCGCCGCCGCCCGGCTTCGCGGCCGCCGCGACCACGTGGTTATTGGTCAGAATCAGCCCGTCGGCCGACAAGACGATGCCCGAGCCCTCCTCCGACTGACGACCCAGATCGGTCTCCAACATGACGACGCTGGGCACCACCTTGGCGGCGACCTGTTCGACGCTGCCGGGAGGCATGTTCGCGGCCGGGACGCTGGGAGCGGCCCCCGGGATGATCCCGTGGCCGCCGCTGCCGGCGGTGTGCGTGCCCAGCTCGACGGCTGTCGCCGCGGCGCCGCCGATGCCGGCCGACACCACCGCGATCGCCAACGCGCTTACGACCAACATCCCTGCGCGGGAACGCTTTTGGGGTAGCGGCGGAGGCGGGGGGGCCATCGGCGGGAGCATCCCGGGCATCGGACCCATTGCGGTGGTCCCGAACATCGGACCCGGCCCGGTGCCCCCGGGAATCGGACCCGTCCCCGTGCCCAAGGGAATCGGACCCGGCCCGGTGCCCAAGGGAATCGGTCCCGTCCCGGTACCGCTGAAGGGCTCGTAGGGCCGGCGGTACTGAGTCGTCTGCATCGTCTGAGTCGGCTGGCCTGGCTGCGAAGGCTGATAGCGCCAATCGAACTGCTGGCCGTATGGCGGCTGCTGCGGGCCCTGCGCATAGCCAGGGTGCACAGGCTGATTAGGCCCGGTGGGGTATCCGGGCTGCTGCGGCTGTGGCGAATACCTCGGGTCATTCGTCATGTCGCTACGTCGCTCTTCCTCTATTTAGGCCTAGGTCGGCTCGACCCGGCTCGATTCCAACAGTAACTGCAGGACTACCTTGCCCGCGCGGACTGAGAGTCCACTGAGATAACGTTCGCTGATTCCCGAGAGTTCGCCCCGCCGCCCACCACTTGCACGACAGGGTCGGTCTCGGCCTCGATCTTACTGTCGGCCGCAGGCGTCTGGTATGTCGAAGTCGGCATCGGCCTGCCGGGAAGCAGCATGTAAATGGATGTACCCGGGGGCTGCCCTCCCGGGACCGTGTCCTCGACGCGAAGCAATCCACCGTGGTTGAGTACCACTTTTTTGACGATCGCCAACCCAAGCCCCGAACCGGGCAACGCCCGGGCCGTCGTCGATCGGTAAAACCGCTCGAATACCAGACGGCGCTCGTGCGGTGAAATCCCCGGTCCATGGTCGGAGACCACCAGCTCGGCGTGCGACGGGTCGAGTTGCCTCATCGTGACACCGACGTGGCCACCGGCCGGACTCCACTTGGCCGCGTTGTCCATGAGGTTGAGCACCGCGCGCGACAGCCCGGCGCCGTCGCCGTAGACCTGCCAGGGGACCACCTTGACGTCGAAGTGAATGTCGTTGCGCCGCCGCCTAACTCGCTCCAGGCTGCGTTCGATCACCTCGGACATGTCGACCGACTCGTGCACCACCTGACCGGCGTCGTCGCGGGTGAGATCCACCAAATCGCCTACCAGCGTGGACAATTCCTCGATCTGCGCGAGCACGTCGGCGCGCAGGCCGACCATCTCCTGCTCGGGTAGGGGGGGTGCCCCCGGCTCCATCGAGGCCATCAGCAGCTCGACATTGGTGCGCAGCGACGTCAGCGGGGTCCGCAATTCGTGTCCGGCATCGGTGACCAGCCGCGCCTGCCGCTCCCGGGACTCGGCCAAAGCCCGCAGCATCAAGTTGAAGGCCTCGGTGAGCCTGGCCAATTCGTCGCTGCCGAAAACCGGGATGGGCCGCAGGTCGTCGGTACGCGCGACCCGTTCGGCCGCTTCGGTGAGCCGACCGACCGGACGCAATCCGGCCCGGGTGACCATTCCTCCGGCAACCGCGGCGACCGCGACGCCGATGCCGCCGACGATCAGCAGTACCAACTTGAGTTTGTTCATCACGGCCTCGGTCGGCTTGAGGCTCTTGGACATGATCAGCGAGCTGCCATTATGCATGTGAATCGCCAATATCCGCTGATCGGATGCCGTGCGCTTGGACATGACCAACTCGCCGCGGATGACCGCGTGCTCCTCCGGCCCGATCGGCATGGTCTGGCCCGGCACATGGGCCAGATAGCCCGGTTTGCCCGGACCCACGAACATCGCGTTGACTCCCGAGTAGCCGATGCCCTGGATTGCGGTGTAAGGGTCCGCCTCCAACAGGCCGCCGTTGGCGAGAAACTGCGCCTGGCTGTCGAGCTGATTGTCGACGGCCCCGTACAGCTGCGCCGAAACCACCGCATACACCGTGGTCGAGATCAGCACGACGACCATCGCCACCATCGACATCGCCAGCAGCATGACCCGCCAGCGCAACGACAACGAGCTCGGGGCTCGCAGCGGAGCGCGCCGGTGCCGGTGGAACCGGATCATCAGGGCGGTGTCTCCCGCAGGACGTAACCCACTCCACGCACCGTGTGGATCAGCCGCGGCTCGCCCTCGGCTTCGGTTTTGCGGCGCAGATAACCGACGTAGACCTCCAGGGCATTGCCCGAGGTCGGGAAGTCGAATCCCCACACCTCTTCGAGGATGCGACTGCGGGTGAGGACGCGCCGCGGGTTGGCGATCAGCATCTCCAGCAACGAGAACTCCGTGCGCGTCAGGCTGATCCGGCGCTGCCCGCGGGTGACTTCTCGGGTCACCGGGTCCAAGGCCAGGTCGGAGAACGTCATGGCAACCGATTCGGCGTCATCGTCGGGCTTGGTGCGACGGAGCAATGCGCGCATCCGGGCCAACAGCTCTTCGAGTGCGAACGGCTTCGGCAGATAGTCATCGGCGCCGGCGTCCAGGCCGGCGACCCGCTCGGAAACCGAGTCGCGGGCGGTGAGCACCAGGATCGGAAGGTCGTCGCCCGTGCTGCGGAGGTGACGGCACACCTGGAGGCCGTCCAAACGCGGCATCATCACATCCAGGACGAGCGCGTCGGGCCGATCGCTGGCGATCATCTCGAGCGCCTCGACGCCGTCGTGAGCCAGATCGACCGAGTACCCGTTGAAAGAAAGCGACCTGCGCAGCGACTCGCGCACCGCGCGATCGTCGTCGACGACAAGTATCCGCACGGCCACTAGTTTCGTCCTAGCGCCTGAGAGCGGCCTGAGAGGCGCGCCGGGTATTTGCCGAGATTAACGGCGGTCGAGGTCGATGAGGCCAAGGCGGGCCGCCTTGAGCAGCCTGCGCGGCACCTTGTGCTTCTGGCCCGCCACCGTCACGCCGACGAGCTCGGTCTTGGCGGCCTTCCACTGCGCGCGACGGCTTCGGGTGTTCGCGCGCGACATCCTGCGCTTGGGTACGGCCATGGTCGGGCCTAACTCCTCAGTCGGGGCTTTCGGGTCTCTGTCGCGCCGCATGGCCGGTGGGCCGAGTGGCGACAATTCCGGTTAAGGATAGTCGGTGACCTGCTGGTCGTCCAAAATGGGCGGCGACCGGGGTTCGCACCGCTGTCGGCATCCGGCTATGCTGACCTACCGGTTGGTTGGTTGAGCCCACCGATAATCCCAATGAAGGGAGAACACGCATGGCTTCTGCGGCTGGAGCCTCTGGTGCCGTGCGTATCGCGAACTGCTCCGGCTTCTACGGCGACCGGCTCTCGGCGATGCGCGAGATGCTTATCGGCGGCGACCTTAACTACCTCACCGGCGACTACCTGGCCGAGCTCACCATGCTCATCCTGGGACGCGACCGGATGAAGCACCCCGACCGCGGCTACGCCAAGACCTTCCTGACTCAACTCGAAGACTGCCTGAGTGAGGCGCGCGACCGCGGCGTTCGCATCGTTGCCAACGCCGGCGGTCTCAACCCCGCCGGGCTGGCCGACGCGATCCGCGCCCTGGCCGAGCGCCTTGGCGTCCCGGCCCGGATCGCCCACGTCGAAGGTGACGACCTGCAGCCACGCGCGGCCGAACTCGACCTGGGCACCCCCCTGACCGCAAACGCGTACCTGGGCGCGTGGGGCATTGTCGATTGCCTCAACGACGGCGCCGACGTCGTCGTCACCGGCCGGGTCACCGACGCCTCGGTGATCGTCGGGGCGGCGGCGGCGCACTTCGGCTGGGGCCGCACGGACTACCACCAACTCGCGGGCGCCGTGGTCGCCGGGCATGTCATCGAATGCGGTGTCCAGGCCACCGGCGGCAACTATTCGTTCTTCACTGAAATTCCCGACCTGAGCCACGCGGGTTTCCCGCTGGCCGAGGTGTACGCCGACGGCTCGTCGACGATCACCAAGCATCCCGGAACCGGCGGTCTGGTCAGCGTCGACACCGTCACAGCGCAGTTGCTCTACGAGATAACCGGCGCCCGCTACGCCAACCCCGACGTCACCGCCCGGATGGACTCCGTCGAGCTGTCCGCGGACGGCCCCGACCGGGTGCGCATCAGCGGCGTGCTCGGCGAACCACCGCCGCCCACGTACAAGGTGTCGCTGAACAGCATCGGCGGTTTCCGCAACGCCATGACCTTCGTGCTGACCGGCCTGGACATCGAGGCCAAGGCCGACCTGGTCCGCCGGCAGCTCGAGGCCGCGCTCACCGTCAAGCCGGCCGAGCTGCAGTGGTCCCTGGCCCGCACCGATCACACCGACGCGGACACCGAAGAGGCCGCCAGCGCGTTGCTCCACTGCGTCGTCCGCGATCCCGACCCCGCCAACGTCGGGCGCCAATTCTCCTCAGCCGCAGTTGAATTGGCGCTTGCCAGCTACCCGGGGTTTCATGTGACCGCCCCGCCGGGCGAAGGTCAGGTGTACGGCGTGTTCACCCCGGGCTACGTCGACGCCAAGCAGGTGCCGCACGTCGCTGTGCACGCCGATGGCAGCCGCGTCGACATCCCTTGCGCCACCGATACTTTGGAACTCGCGCCCGCCGATCCCCCGCCCTTGCCCGAGCCGTTGCCGGCCGGTCCGGTGCGCAGGGTTCCGCTGGGCCGCATCGCGGGGGCGCGCAGCGGCGACAAGGGCGGTTCGGCCAACGTCGGGGTCTGGGTACGCACCGACGACCAATGGCGCTGGCTTGCCAACACGCTGACCGTCGAGCTGCTCAAGGAGTTGCTGCCCGAGGCGGCGGACTTCGACGTGACCCGCCACGTGCTGCCGAATTTGCGCGCGGTGAACTTCGTCATTGACGGCATCCTGGGCCTGGGCGTCGCCTATCAGGCGCGCTTCGATCCCCAGGCCAAGGGGCTGGGCGAATGGCTGCGCGGCCGCCACGTCGATATCCCGGAGGGGTTGTTGTGACCATCTGGAATACACCCGAGCGCGAACAGCTGCGAAAGACGGTGCGCTCGTTCACGGAACGCGAGATCCTGCCGAACATCGACGAGTGGGAGCGCACCGGCGAGCTGCCGCGCGACCTGCACCGGCGCGCCGGGGCGGCCGGGCTGCTGGGCGCGAACTTTCCCGAAGCGGTCGGCGGTGGCGGCGGAGACGGCGCCGACTCGTTGATCATCTGCGAGGAATTGCATCAGGCCGGCGCGCCCGGAGGCGTTTTCGCGTCGCTGTTCACCTGCGCGATCGCGGTGCCGCACATCATCGCCTCCGGCGATGCGCGGCTGATCGACATTTTCGTCCGGCCGACGTTGGCCGGCGAGAAGATCGGTGCGCTCGCCATCACCGAGCCCGGCGGCGGTTCGGACGTCGGGCACTTGCGCACCGCGGCGGTCTTGGATGGCGACCACTACGTCGTCAACGGCGCCAAGACGTACATCACCTCCGGAGTCCGCGCCGACTTCGTCGTCACCGCGGTGCGCACCGGCGGTCCTGGCGCTGGGGGGGTTTCGCTGCTCGTGATCGAGAAGGGCACGCCCGGCTTCGAGGTCAGCCGCAAGCTGGACAAGATGGGCTGGCGATCGTCCGACACCGCGGAGCTGTCCTTCACCGACGTGCGGGTACCGGCCGCCAACATCGTCGGCGCGGAGAACACCGGATTCGCCCAGATCGCCCAGGCCTTCGTCGCCGAACGGATCGGCCTTGCCACACAGGCCTATTCGAGTGCGCAGCGGTGCCTGGACATCACCGTGGCTTGGTGTCGCGACCGGGAGACGTTCGGTCGCCCGTTGATCTCGCGCCAGTCGGTGCAGAACACGCTCGCGGAGATGGCCCGGCGCATCGACGTCGCTCGGGTCTACGCGCGAAACGTGGTGGAACGCCAGCTCGCCGGTGAGACCGACCTGATCGCGCAGGTGTGTTTCGCCAAGAACACCGCCGTCGAGGCAGGCGAATGGGTTGCCAACCAAGCCGTCCAGCTGTTCGGCGGGATGGGGTACATGGCCGAGTCCGAAGTCGAGCGCCAATACCGAGACATGAGGATCTTGGGCATCGGCGGCGGAACCACCGAAATCCTCACCGCGCTGGCCGCCAAACGTCTGGGGTATCAATCGTGACCGTCCTGCAGTCGACCATCGATCCCAACGCCGCGACGTTCACCGACGCGGCCGCGGCGGCCAACTCGCGGCTCGAGGAGATCGTCGCCGAACTGGCCAAAGCGCTTGCCGGCGGCGGCCCCAAGTACGTCGAGCGTCACCATGGCCGCGGCAAGCTGACGCCGCGGGAACGCATCGAGCTGCTCGTCGACCCGGACTCCCCCTTTCTGGAACTGAGCCCGCTGGCGGCGTACGGCAGCGCCTTCCAGATCGGCGCCAGCCTGGTCACCGGCATCGGCGCGATCTCCGGCGTGGAGTGCATGATCGTGGCCAACGACCCCACGGTCAAGGGCGGCACCAGCAACCCGTGGACGCTGCGAAAGATATTGCGGGCCAAGCAGATCGCCCTGCAGAATCGGCTTCCGGTGGTCTCGCTGGTGGAATCCGGCGGGGCGGACCTGCCGACCCAGAAGGAAATCTTCGTCCCCGGCGGACAGATGTTCCGGGATCTGACCCGGCTATCGGCGGCGGGCATCCCGACCATCGCGCTCGTGTTCGGCAACTCCACCGCCGGCGGGGCCTACGTCCCCGGGATGTCGGATCACGTGGTGATGATCAAGGAACGTTCGAAGGTGTTCCTGGCCGGTCCCCCGCTGGTGAAGATGGCCACCGGCGAGGAATCGGATGACGAGTCGCTGGGCGGCGCCGAAATGCACGCTCGCATATCGGGATTGGCCGACTACTTCGCCGTTGACGAGCTGGACGCCATCCGCGTCGGCCGTCGGATCGTGGCGCGGCTGAACTGGGTCAAGCAGGGCCCCGCGCCCAGACAAGTCACCGAGCCCCTGTTCGATGCCGAGGAGCTGATCGGCATCGTCCCCGCGGACCTGCGCATCCCGTTCGACCCGCGTGAGGTGATCGCCCGCATTGTCGACGGCTCCGAATTCGACGAATTCAAGCCGTTGTACGGCTCGTCGCTGGTGACGGGCTGGGCCCAGCTGCACGGCTACCCGGTCGGCATTCTGGCCAACTCGCGCGGCATCCTCTTCAGTGAGGAGTCGCAGAAGGCCACGCAATTCATCCAGTTGGCCAACCGCTCGGACACACCACTTTTGTTCCTGCACAACACCACCGGCTACATGGTGGGCAAGGACTACGAAGAGGGCGGCATGATCAAGCACGGCGCGATGATGATCAACGCCGTGTCCAACTCCACCGTTCCGCACATCTCGCTGATCGTCGGCGCGTCGTACGGCGCCGGCCACTATGGCATGTGCGGGCGCGCCTACGAACCCCGGTTCCTGTTCGCCTGGCCCAGCGCCAAATCCGCGGTGATGGGCGGTGCGCAACTGTCGGGCGTGCTGTCGATCGTGGCCCGGGCGGCCGCCGAGGCCCGCGGACAGCAGGTCGACGAGGCGGCCGACGCCGCGATGCGGGCCGCGGTCGAGGGCCAGATCGAAGCGGAGTCGCTGCCGATGGTCTTGTCCGGGATGCTCTACGACGACGGGGTGATCGATCCGCGCGACACCCGCACGGTGCTGGGAATGTGTCTGTCCGCCATCGCGAATGGCCCGATCAAGGGTACGTCGAACTTCGGCGTCTTCCGGATGTGATGCAAATGGGAATCACTCG
>Ga0182037_10001452_pt1 | contig 12381 bp, 8 predicted proteins | sample sta12Cox44000082_FD_125974 | JGI IMG/M metagenome (GOLD analysis project Ga0182037, IMG submission 125974) | Lab enrichment of tropical soil microbial communities from Luquillo Experimental Forest, Puerto Rico - statoxic.12C.oxic.44.000.082 | ecosystem: Environmental > Terrestrial > Soil >... | reverse complement strand
TCAGGATTGGGGAGCGCGCGTAGCCAGCCCGCGCGATCCCGACGGGAATAATCTCTATCTCCTCAAATGGCTTCGAAAATGAACTTGATGGGCTTGTTCGCACCGGAAAGTATGCAACCCCGAAAATCCGACATTTGCGGGCGGAGCCCGCGTTGGAGTGCGGCCGCTTGATGCCGCCTTGTAGTTTTTCGTACTAGCTGTCTGTCTCTCCGGTCTTGCAGTCCTTTTTCCGCCTGACGTTATCGAGCCATCCTTCCCCCATGTGGCGCCCAGCTTCGGCTACTGAAAAACGCCGGAGGCGGTACACTTCAAGGCGGCGTCAAGCCGCCGCACTCCAAGGGCTCGCCTGCGGCGAGCCGAAGCTGCCTGTTTGGCCATAGGTCGGGCGCGAATTTTGGAGCATCGCGTGTCCCCGATTCTCGATAGAGAGCGCGTTCTCTCCGACTCGGTCAATCTTACCTTCAACCTCAACCACGCGCCTCCGGGGACCTCGGTCCGATTGTGTGAAGGCGGCATCAAGCCGCCGCACTCCAAGGCGGGCCGCGCCCGCAAACGTCCAAACTCCAGGGCACGGCTTCAGCCTGGCTTCAGCCGTGCCGAAACACGCCGGGAAAGGAGGCCGGCTTTAGCCGCTGACAGGGGCTAAAGCCCGATCAATGGCGACGTTCTTGCGGCACGACTAAAGTCGTCGCCTGATACACCGTCCTGCCAATCTGTGCAATCAGTCCAAGACATACGTACGCTAATCTACACAACTAAAAGGGGTGCCCCCTACGTCGGCGGGTGGCCCAGGATTTGCAGGAACTCCTGAGCCCTGGCAGCGACATCCGGATGCTTCAACAAGTCGCTGATCACGGCAACCGCGTCAGCGCCCGCGTCGATCACGGCGCGGGCGTTCTCAACCGTGATCCCGCCGATGGCCACCAGAGGCTTGCCGGTTACCTTTCTCGCCGCACGCACGCCCTCCAAGCCCACAGTCGGATCTGGCCGCTCCTTGCTCTCGGTTCGGAAGACAGGCCCGAAGGCAATGTAATCGACTGAAGAACGGTCTGCCTCCTCCACCTGGGTGATGGAATGGGTTGACGAGCCCACGATCATGCCCGGGCGGAGCACTCGACGCACCAGTTCGACAGGCAAGTCCTCTTGCCCCAAGTGTACGCCGTCCGCCCCGGCCACGAGGGCCACGTCGGCGCGGTCGTTGACAATGAAAGTGGCGTGACATTCCTGAGCCCGCTCGACGAGTTGCCGGCTGGTGTCAAAGAGTTGCCGGGGCGAACCCTCCTTGTTCCTGTACTGGATTATCTCTACGCCTGCCGAGACGAACATGTCGAAGATGGCGAGTGGAGAGCGTTGTTCCACTTGCGTGGCGTCGATTATGGCGTAGAGGCGAGCAAAGTTATGAATTGTCAATGCTCCCTCTCCTCCCCCGACGGCAGTCGCGGCGGAGCGTTTTATTGAAAGCGAGTGGCTTACGCGTGAATTTCGAAGTTGCAATGGCCCTTGATCTCGGTAATGCCTCTGTGCCCTCGGTGGTCAGAAAGGCCTCAAGACAGAGGTCACTGAGACGCTCCGTGTTAAGGCTTGAGAAGCCGGAGGACACAGAGAACCCCGTTTCGGCTGCGGGAAAGCAGATCCTTCGGTCGCCGCGGCAATCCTCTGGATGACATGTGATTCTGAGGAGGACCGTGCTCGCGCTGGAATCGCGAAGCTGTGATCGACCACAGTCCAATGGCGAGCTTCGGCGCCTGCGCCGAGGCAAAAGGCTGTGGGGTGTGAGCGCCAAGATTCTGTTTTGTTGATGCCACAGTTTAGCTGTCAGCCCACGTCTTGGTTTTCTGCCGCCAGATTAGCGCACAACCTTCGCCAGCTCCAATTTGAGGAGTCCGTCCACCAGTCTACCTGACGTCCTGGATGGATCGACCTTGGCAGGAAGCTCAAGCGTGTGAAACAGAGCTACGGGAGCTCGGCTAGGGTACCTGTCTGCACGCGGTGGCTTTGGATCCAGCTTCCCCGAGATGGTGACACGCTGAGGCTCAACGCCGACTTTGATTTCCTCCGGCCTGAAGCCCGGAACCTCCGCCGTCACCACAACCTCTCGATCGGTCTCCCAAGTCTCGACTTTCAAGGGATGCAGTAACTCTGACTCAGCGCGGAACCAGTCCGCAAGATCATTTCCGTGCTGGTAACCACGTGCTTCAAAGAGTTCGTAGGCGCGACGTGCCAGCGCCTCGCGAATGTTCGAGGCGAACTCAGCTAGACCCTCACCCGAAACGATCTCGATTCTCCCATTTTCTTGCCCGTGTTTCACGCTTTTCTCCTTGGGCCAATCGGCTTCCGCTTCTGGACCTGGGGCCCCGCTTGGTCCCGAGCGCTTAGGCCCCAGTGAAAACGGGCGGGACGCTCCACGCTCCCAGCCTACCCGAACGTTCCCGGCGACCCTCGTCAAGCGACGGCAGCACAGGCTCTGGCCGTTCAGCCGACGCTTCTCAGGGCTATTCTAACAAGATTCAGGACAAAGCTCGGGTAAATCCCGAACCACGTCAAGGCAACACCGAGCCCGACCAGAACAAACCTTCCGCTAAGCGCAAGCGAGAATGGCGAAGGTCAGGGAAAATCGCTCGGAGGTGAAAGGTTCCGCTCCCATTCAAAAAAAACCGCATCAGCAGCGCACACACGCTGCCTTTTGAAACCGTCGCACAGATGCCGTGGCCGGCGCGGTGTCGTCGTACACGTCGGGCGTCCAAAGGTGGAAGGGTACGAGAGCGAGCGTGAAGCCAAAGCCGGTGATGATCAGCGCGGTGCCCGCCAGAATCAGGGTTTGATGGAGATTGTCACTTCCCTCCATGCAAGCCCTCAGTTGAGTGAACTCCATGCTGCCGACTTGAGCGTAGAAGAGCGCCTTGCCGAAGAGCAGGAAGGCTGCGGAAGACATTGCGAAGACCAGGTGCTTGATCCCGGCTCGAACAGCCATGCTTCGATCCCGATGGTAAGCAGTCAAGGCATACTACGCGACGCTGAGCCACTCCAGCCCGAGGGAAAGCGAAACGAAGTGGAAAGCAACCACTATCATCACCGAGATGGAACTCCCGGCAACGAGTATCAAAGCAGACGCGCGAGCAGGTCACTACCGTCCTGCGTGCCTTATGAAACTTCGTTTCTAAATTAATTTGGTGGACAACCATACCCGGATGATCACCGAAATGGACTTCAGCGGCTAGACTGAGAGGATCGTGTTCAGCAGGTCCCATTGCAAACGGCGCGTCTGGAGAATAAGCTATTCCAGGCCCAATGAGTTGAGGGGCGACTTTTACGTGGTCCTTCGCTCATCGCCGTGCGAGCCGTACGAATCGTTGGCGATTTGCAATGCTATTCCCTTAGGGAGGCAAGTGGACATGAGGGTTGTCACTGGCGTCTTCAAGTCGCGAGCTGCTGCCGAGCGCGCCGTTCTGAACTTGCGGTCGATTAGCGTGCCCAAGGATAAGATCACTGTGCTGGTTCCCGGAGGGACCCGGGAAGACCTGCAGTCTGTCCCCATAGGCGCCGCCGAACCACCTGGGATTGGGAAAGCCTTGGGAGGAGTCGTAGGTGCTGCGGTGGGGTTGGCTGGTGGGCTCGAGCTTGGTGCAGTCGCGAGCGCCTTCATTCCCGGCGTCGGATCCGTCATAGCCGCGGGGCTGATGGGAGCCGCGCTTCTGGGACTCGCCGGAGGAAGCGTGGGAGCTATAGCCGGCGACGCACTCGAGAACGGCCTAACAGAAGGGCTGCCCGAGGACGAGTTGTTTGTATACGAGGATGCTCTTCGAAAAGGGCGGACCGTCGTGCTCGCCTTTAGCGATGATGAAGCCACGGCTGAATCGGCGCGCCATGTCATCGAGGCAGAAGGAGCCGAGAGCGTTGACGCGGCGCGCCAAGCATGGTGGATGGGTCTCCGCAGCGCAGAGCAAGAGCACTACTCCAGCTCACGTAGGGATTTCGAGCAGGACGAGAAGTTTTACAGGCTTGGATTTGAAGCCGCTTTACACGCCAGAACCCGATGTAAGGAGTACGATCAAGTCTTAGCTGAAATGGCGAACGATCTAGAGGAACTTCAGCAGCGTTACCCCGACTCCGACCTCGAAGAACCTTTCCGTCACGGATACGAGCGCGGCCGAGCACATTACCAGGGCCTGTGCAACAAACGGGGCAATGAGAGTGTTGCGTCCCCGGATCATTGAGTTGTTGAGCCCACCTAATTAGCCATCGCCTCATCTCGATGACCGGACGCGGTAGTTCCTTTCAGACCCAGTTCGCCTCTCTGATTCTAACGTCTTGGTGGCCCACATCTTAGCTGTCGCCATCTGCTCACGCCCAGCGCGGATTACAGCGGCAGGCTGCAACGGGCATGGCATTGCTGCACTCTAACATAGTGAAATACAGATGTATATGAAGGTAGAGGTGGTTTTGTTCAAGCAGTCCAGCACACCTGAAGTTCGGTTTTACCGGGATGCAAACTTGTCGGCCAAGAGCCAGTTCGACTTGGCGACCCAGGCAGGGAGATTCGGCAGACCAAAGTCTATGCCGACATCCAGGACCACAGCCAGCTCATCACCGAAATGGATCTTAGCGGCTGGACCGAGAAGTTCATTTTCAGTCGCTCCGATGGGGCTACTAGCACCTGATACTGGTGCAGCGCAGGTTAGAACGAGGAGGTCAATTTGGACAAAGAGCGCGCTTGCATTTTGCTTTCACTCCTTTCGTTGTTCAGTGCTTTACCGGCGCACGCAGATTGGCACTTTATCGGTCCCGTTGTGCCCTCGCAGCCTACGGGTAACCAAATCACACTTGGGAGCTCTCAGGCGCTGGTAAGCATTACTGCACTGGCGTCGGACCTCGTTCGAGTTCGCATGACACCGGGAGCCCGGTTCGGCCCGGATTATTCGTACGCCGTCATCAAGACCGACTGGCCCGAGCTTCGGGTGGAATTCTCTGGCAGCGGCAACGCCCGAGTTGTACGAACACCGGAGCTGGAGGTTCGGCTGCAGTTCGCGCCCTTCCGCATTTCTTTCTACGACCGCAGCGGCCACCTGATCGCCAAGGATGCGGACCGCCTGGGAATGGCTTGGGACGGAGCCCGGGTGCATTGCTGGAAGTGGATGCCGTCGGACGAGCAGTATTTCGGTCTTGGCGAGAAAAGTGGCCAGCTCGAGAAGCGCGGGCACGCTTACGTCATGTGGAACACCGACGCATACGGGTGGGGCAATTCCACAGACCCGCTTTATGAAAGCGTCCCATTCTTTATCGGCCTGCGCGGCGGACGCGCTTACGGTTTGTTCTTTGACAACACCTGGCGCTCTTCGTTTGATATGGGCGTCGAAGCACCAGACCAGTACTCGTTTGGCGCCGAGGGTGGTGAGCTGAACTATTATTTCTTCTACGGCCCTGACCCCAAGAAAGTAATACAGCGCTACACGGAGCTTGTGGGCCGCATGCCATTGCCTGCACGCTGGGCCATCGGGTATCATCAATCCCGCTACAGCTACTATCCTGAGAGCTGTGTCCGCTTCATTGCCGACAATTTCCGCCAGCGCCAGATCCCTTGTGACGCCCTGTTCCTGGACATCGACTATATGGACGGCTACCGCGTTTTCACCTGGGATAAGTCGCGGTTTCCGGATCCACCACGCCTGCTCGCCGACCTACGGAAGCAGGGATTCAAGGTGGTAACAATCATCGATCCAGGCATCAAAGTCGACCCGAATTACCGGGCCTACGCTCAAGGGGTCGCGGAGGGCAACTTCGTAAAAAAGCCGGATGGCCAGCTATACATCGGAAAAGTATGGCCCGGTGATAGTGCTTTTCCCGATTTCACTTCGGAAAAAGTGCGCGCGTGGTGGGGCTCTCTCTACAAAGGACTGATCGACGATGGCGTTGCTGGCTTCTGGAACGACATGAACGAGCCATCTATCTTCGATGTTCCCTCCAAGACCATGGACCTGGATGCAATCTTCGACGATCACGGCCTCCACAGTCCGCACGCTAAGATCCACAACGTTTACGGCATGCTGATGTCCGAGGCAACGCGTGCGGGCACCCTGGAACTGCGACCCAATGAGCGGCCGCTCGTAATTACGCGGGCTACGTACGCTGGCGGCCAGCGGTATGCGGCCGTCTGGACGGGCGATAATTCCAGCCTTTGGGAACACCTGCGCCTCAGCCTGCCCGAGCTCATGACCATGGGTCTCTCCGGCCTCACGTTTGCGGGGGCGGATATTGGCGGGTTTGCGCTAAGCCCCAGCGCCGAGCTCTACACGCGCTGGCTGGAAGCAGGAGTTTTTTACCCCTATTGTCGCACCCACACCGAGAAGGGGAGCCGGAACCAGGAGCCGTGGTCGTTTGGCAACCGCATGGAGGAGATTAACCGGCGCGCTGTTGAGCTGCGATACCGCTTGATGCCTTATCTTTATGACGCTTTCCACGAGGCCGCGGAAAGCGGCTTGCCGGTTATGCGGGCGCTCTTGCTCGATTACCCGGACGATCCACAGGCGGTTGGCCAGAACTACGAGTTCCTGTTCGGCGATGACCTGCTGGTGGCGCCCGTTGTGAAGTCTGACGAAAGGGAATGGGATGTCTATCTGCCGCGTGGCGTCTGGTACGATTTCTGGACTGACCAGCGTTACACAGGTCCCCGGCACGTAAACGTGGAGGCACCCCTCGACCGCGTTCCGGTCTTCGTCCGAGGCGGGGCCATCATTCCTACGCAACAGGTAGTTGAGTACACAGACCAAGCTCCTGTCGACCCGCTGACTTTCGAAATCTACCCGGCAGGGAACTCTACGCGTGAATATTATGAAGATGACGGCCTGAGTTTTGATTACCAGCGCGGCGTTGTCCTGCGCGAGCAAGTAAGTTCGGGCGAGAGGGATGATACTGTGGCTTTGCATTTGTCCGCACGAGAAGGCTCCTATTCGCCGCCTGCACGCTCCCTGATGTTTAAGGTCCATGCTGTGCGAACAAGGCCTCGAAAGGTAGAGATCAACGGCCGGGCCCCTCAGGCCTACCCCTCAATCGCGGCGATGACTGGAGCCCTCGAGGGCTGGGTCTACGATGAACTTGCCATGACGGTTTCTATCAAATTGCAGGACCGGGGCATAGCGGTGTCGGCAGCCATTGAAAGGCAGGTGCCCAATGGCGAGTAATTCCTCTAGAGCGCGCTGACTGTCAGGACAGCGCCACCGGAGCTGGCTGGCTGCAGGCTTTTTTCATGTTGCAATGGCGCGCGCTCTCGGGCGGGGTTATGGCTTGAATCCGAAGCAGTGTTCAGCATGAACCAGGGTCCACCACCCAGCATTGAAAACAACTAGACCACGGCCCTCGCCTCTTGGGGGAGGGTGGCGATCCCGCAGTCGCGGGAGAGCCGGGTGAGGGATTCAATCGGCTCTTTTCGAAAATAGCGGAAGACAGGCGTAAACGAAAACGCTTATCTAGCGGGCATTTCTCCAAGCAACCAATATGAACGGGCGTTCAACGTCTGCAGGTCGCCATGGCGATTCTTTGGCGGCCACGGTGAAGTTGTGCCTTGAGAGTGACGACGAATTGGAATTGGGCCTGCAGCAAGTTAGGGGACAGGAGGACCCCTCGATGGACAAGTACTGGCAGCGTTCAGAAGCGCGCCTTGCTCGTAAAGTCCGCCGGCTTCGGCGAGCCGAGTTGCCCCTGGACACAGCTCGACTCGCATGCTATCTGATCGGAAAAACTCTCGTGCACAACCTTCCTGGGGGCACGGTGAGCGGGCGCATCGTGGAGACCGAAGCCTACGTAGTGGGCGATAGAGCTGGACACGCTTATTGTGGTCGCACTCCACGCAATGGGGCGCTCTATCTTGAACGCGGACACGCGTACGTCTACCTTATCTATGGCTTGCACTACCTCCTTAATGTCACGAGCGAGCGACTCGGGGTAGGCGCTGGAGTTTTGTTGCGCGCCCTGGAGCCTCTAGACGGCATCGCTCTCATGAGGCGCGGCCGTGGTGCCGTGAGACTCGTCGACCTCGCTCGCGGTCCGGGCCGGCTTACGGACGCCTTACGAATCGGTTCGCGACACGACGGGCTGGATCTGTGCGGCGGCGGGCCGCTCTGGCTGGGAACAGCGCGGACGCCCACCGGTGTCATCGGTCGGAGCGAGCGCATTGGCATTACAAAGGAAGCTCACCGCCTACTGCGCTTTTACGAGCAGGGCAATCCCTTCGTGAGCGGTCCGAACCGATAGCACGCGCAAGTCGGGTTCGCCAGCAACGACACGGTGAAAACCGATTTTGTCATGTCTCCGTGCTCGACGGTCTTAGTGATCCCGGAATCATTGGCCTGAATCCACCCTCCCCCTTGTTCGGCTCCTCGTGGCCTACCATTTGCCGGAAGCCACCGCGCCTTCAGAGGAATTCCGTCTTGCGAAGTGAAAGAAACGGTTTCTCCGCGCAGCCCCAAAGTCCGCCGGGCCGCGGTTCATGCCGCGCCAACGAGGATGGTCGCCGAACATGTTAGGCTAGCCGAAATAGCCGACGCCCTCGTAGAACAGTAATAGGATACCGGCGAGCCCTGCGAGCCAGCACCAGCACTCGGTGCCCGAGGCACGTGCGGTCTAGACCATGCTGGAACGTTGTCAACGATTAGAAGAAGCTGATCATCAGAAGGCCCAGATGAACGCACAGCCTGGTTTTCGCGATCCATCGGCGTGCCCAAATCAGGTGAGCAATTGTACAGCCGAGTCCATCTCTTCTACCAGCAATCGCGACGGAGTTTCCGTCATTAGCTTCGGACAAAAATCGCGAAGCCACGATAGCGAAGTGGCAGGAGTGTCGCGAACGCACTGACTTGAACCGGGGTGGAGAGAGGGACACGCGGTTTCATTGGTGCCCCAAGGCGCGCTGGCGCTGAAATCAGCCCGAGACCAATACCAATGTATGATGGACATCGCGCGCAGAATGGTGCATCCTACCCTCGCGGGATTGCCCAGAAAGGACCAGAATAGAGAGCGAGCTCGGCCGCCTGAAAAACAATCCCGTGGTGGCACATCGTGTCCTCGGACGATCGGGCGATCAATCCAGACAAGAAGAGCCAGGCACCGTTTCGCTCGCACTCAAAAGAGGTCGCTCGCGCCATCAGGCCGCGGCAAACGTATCAACCGTTCGAACCGTCCAGGACACCACGGCTGTGTAGAGACCCGTCGCCGGAAATCCATATGGGAGGAATACACCATGAAGACGACCGTGGCGCCCATTCCATTCGCCGGCTCGATGCTCGGTAGTTATCGGCACGTGTGCGCCTTTTTCAGTTCACCGCAGGAGGAGTATGGCACGTTGCTGCCGTTCGTGCGCGACGGCCTCGAGCGCGGCGAGCGCGCTTTTCATGTCCTTCCCTCTCAGTACCGAGAGGAGCATCTCGAACAACTACGTAGCGGCGGCATCGATGTGGTGGCGGCGCAGCGCCGGCGTCAACTCGAGGTGGCGACGCCGCAGGAGACCTACCTGCGAGGTGGGCGCTTCGACAAGAACGCTATGCTCGCGTTGATACAGGAAACGCTCAAGACTGGAACCACGCTCGGCTTTGCACTCACGCGTCTGGTTGCGCACGCGGAGACCGTCCTCGAAGACTGGGCCAACGTCAATGATTGGATCGAGTACGAGACGCGGGTGAACGAGGTGTTGCCGCGCTACAGCGATCCGGTGATCTGTACTTACGACACTAACCTCCTCAACGGCGCCATCGCGTGGATATTCTGCGCACCCACCCCGTCGCCATCATCGGCGGCCTGCTACACGAGAACCCATTCTTCGTCCCGCCGCAGGAGCTACTGCGCCAGGTCCTGCAACGCGGCGGCGAGCGACCCAAGGCATACCGGGGATGACGCCGGCCGACACGCCGTTCGCAGCGTGAGCGCGTGGCACGGCGTAGTCGGTACAGCGGACGGGCTGACTTTAGGACGGTAAGATGGAACAAACCGCCGACGAGATCGAGCACTTGCAGAGTTCTATCAATGATCTGATCAGTGTCCTGGTCCTTCCCGCCATGTGGAGTGGCCAAGAGCCAGCGCAGATTGTCAGTACTCTGCTCGATGTACTGTTAGGTATGCTGCGTCTGGACTTTGCCTATGCGCGTTTGAAAGATTCCTCTGGCGAGGGGCCCATCGAGATGGTGCGGCTCGCTCAACCCCCAAGTTTAAAGGCGCGACCGGAAGAGATCGCTCAGATGCTCCACCTCAAGTTGGGCGATGAGCCGGAGAAATGGCCTTTGCGAGCACGAAACCCTGCCGGAGGCGGAGACGTTTCCATCGTGCCGTTGCGGCTTGGGCTTAGCGATGAAGTCGGTCTGATCGTGGCAGCGTCTCAGCGAGCCGGTTTCCCCGCGGAGACCGAAAGGCTTCTTCTGAGGGTCGTGACCAATCAGGCGGCGATCGGGCTGCAAGAGGCACGACTCTTGAGCGAACAAAGACGGGTCGCGAGGGAACTCGATGAAAGGGTCGAGCAACGGACCAGAGAACTTGCAGCCGCTAACGAGGAGCTGAGAAGGGAGATCGCCGAACGCAAGATAGTGGAAGAGAAGCTACGTCAAGACGAAAGGGAGCTGCGAAGCATAACGGACGCTATCCCTCAGGCCATTACCGTCTTGGATCCGGAGGGGATCGTTCTCTATGTCAATCAATGGGTGCTTGATTATTCGGGCCTGAGCCTGGAAGAGGCAATGGCGCCAAATTTTGGTACCAGAGTGTTTCATCCCGAGGACATAGCACGCGTGCAAGACGAGCGTCGAGACGCGTTCTCCCGCGGTCTGCCATTCGAAAATGAACAACGCGCCCTAGGGAAAGATGGGAAATATCGCTGGTTCCTGGTCCGCTACAACCCGCTGCGCTACGAACATGGACGCATTCTTCGCTGGTATGCGACGGGCACGGACATTGAGGAGCGCAAGCAGGCCGAATACCGGATGTGCAATGAGAATCTGGCGTTGCGCGAAGAGATCGATCGTTCTTCCATGTTCGAAGAAATCATAGGGTCGTCAGGGGCGCTACGCGAGGTGATTTCGCAAATTAGCAAAGTGGCTCCCACGGATTCTACCGTGATGATTTTCGGTGAGACCGGAACGGGTAAGGAATTAATTGCCACTGCCATCCACAAGAGGTCTAAGCGCTCAGTAAAGGCATTCATCCGCGTCAATTGTGCGGCAATTCCACCTTCATTGATTGCGTCCGAACTCTTCGGTCACGAGAAAGGCGCCTTTACCGGGGCGGTTCAACGGCGCGCAGGTCGCTTCGAATCCGCCGATGGTGGAACGATTTTCCTGGACGAGATCGGCGACCTTTCGCTTGAGACGCAGGTTACTCTCCTGCGAGTGCTCCAAGAACGTGAATTCGAGCGGGTCGGGAGCAGCCAACAGATTTCTGTCGATGTGCGGGTACTCGCCGCCACAAACCGCGACTTGGATGCTGCCGTGGCTGCGGGTACGTTCCGCCAGGATCTTTTCTATCGGCTTAACGTTTTCCCCATACATGTACCAGCCCTGCGCGAGAGGAAAGATGACATTCCTGTGTTGGTAGAGTATTTGGTCGAACGCTATGCCAAGAGAGCCGGGAAGAGAATCAGCCACATCCAGAATAAGACGCTGGATCTTTTCCAAGCCTACGATTGGCCAGGAAATATCCGCGAACTTCAGAACGTAGTTGAGCGTGCCGTGATTCTGTGCCGCGGAGAAACGTTCTCAGTCGACGAGACATGGCTGCCGCGAAAATCGAGCCAACTGTCTCGGCGGCCGGTTTCCCCCGCCGGTGTCCTCGCTCAGGAGAAGAAAGAGTTTGCCGATCGTGAAAGAAAAGCCATCGAGGCCGCGCTGGCGGAATGCCAGGGTCGAGTTTCAGGGCCGCGTGGCGCGGCCGCAAAGCTCGGAATTCCCCACCAAACCCTTGATTCAAAGATCACGGCCCTCGGCATAGACAAGCGCCGGTTCAAGGTGCTGTCACCAACTCGAGGCCCGGTTTAGCGGAACAATCCCGCATCACTTTTCACACCACTGATCAGGTGCGGGCCTCGCCGCCTCTCGGACGTCTCCCGCCTTTCCCCTGCGCGGGTGGACCCGAGCGATAATCCTTTCAATTTTTCCGAAAAATCAGAATTCCTGATAGATCAGCAATTCTTCACGTCCTAAGTTCCACCAATTCAATGGATCGCCTTGGCATACCACTTGCACAAAACCACAGTGGGGGTTCGATTCGAGGCGACGGAACCTTGAAGATCGAAAGGAGTTCGCAAGGCGGAACGACTATGATTCGTCTGATTGGTCACTTTCAATTGGGGAACCTCGAGGAATTGAAAAAGCAGCTCCAGCACAACGGACCCCGGTTTGTTTTGGACTTGAC
>Ga0182037_10001450_pt1 | contig 12400 bp, 10 predicted proteins | sample sta12Cox44000082_FD_125974 | JGI IMG/M metagenome (GOLD analysis project Ga0182037, IMG submission 125974) | Lab enrichment of tropical soil microbial communities from Luquillo Experimental Forest, Puerto Rico - statoxic.12C.oxic.44.000.082 | ecosystem: Environmental > Terrestrial > Soil >... | reverse complement strand
TCCAGAGTCGCGTCGGCACTGATCCGTCCTGGTGATTCACTCAAATTCACTTCCAGGCTTCCGTGGCCACGCCCTCCTGCGGCCCGAAAACTCGCCTTGCTTAGCCGGATCTTCCGTCCGGAAATTTCCGCGAAAGTCCGAAAGTCGGTAACCGCCAGCGAGCGGTAGGTGACGGTGGGCGTGGCAAAAGTGCCCTGGGCGCTTAGGGCACCGAACAAGGACGCGCCTGCAGTCCGGCGCGCTGCAAGGGAGCTCAACCCCGGGATCCGCGCCAACAATGGGAGTGGGGCGCGATGGCCCAGCACATCAAACCACAGCGATCCGTCTTCCAAACTCAACCTGCTCGCGCGCAGGTTGAACATCCAGGGCCTGCTGTGGTCACCTTGATGCTCCAGCCGCCCGATAAATGTGGAGGCGCCAATCACGCCCACGAGTGGGTCGGCAAGAATGTGGTCTCCGTTCACCTGGACGTGCCCCTCGGTCAGGCCGATGGGCTCAGTCACGCCCGGAACCAGCAGGCGCACCCCACGAAGCTCGGCGCTACCGACGAGAGCCGGTGCCGCAGGCGGCCAAGCCGCCCCTGTCAGGTGCAGTCTCAGGTTCACTCCTCCCTCGGCTTCGAACTCCTGAACGGCGCGCACGCCAACACCGCGTGCGAACCCTACCAGATCGTGGAGTGATGCCGCTTTCGACGAGATGAGCAAGTCATAGACGGAAGACCCTCGGCCTTTGGCCGCCTGTCCTGAGGAGCCCAGCCAACCTTCGACACCCAATTCCACGCGTGGTGAGAGAGTGATCCTAGCCGGCGCGAGCCTGGCTTCCTGGTCGTCGATCTTAACGTTGAGGTCGGAAACGCTGAAGGGCCCTGAAGGAGCGTGAAGCTGTACCTCGCGCGCCAAGACGAAGCCGCCGTAGCGCCGTGCGTTCCACGGTCCCTGAATCGTCAGCAAGCCGTCAACTCGGCCAGACGCACCGAGACTACCCGACAGGCCCGAGACGCGACGGCCCAAAGCCAACAGATCCTCCAGCCGGGAACGCTCCAAGGCAATAACCAGATCCACCTCCGGCGAGGCTGGGATTTTTTCTATTGACCCGGTCAAGTGCAAGCGGGAGTCGGCAAGCAACGCGTCCAAGCTCTCGAACTCTGCCTTCCCCCGGTTCCGATCGAAGCTCCCCCGCACTGAGAAGGATACAGTCAGGGAACCTGAGGGAGGCAGGGACTCCCAGCGGTGCAACTGGTTCAAGCTGCCCTGGGCTTCAATCTTCAGCGAACGCAGTGACCCAGTGAGCCGGGCATCAAGATCCAAGACTCCGTAAATCTCCGGATTGCGTCCAGTCAGGAGGGGTAGCCAGTTGTAAAGTAGCGACCCGCGTGCCCGCAGCGTAGCATCGAGAGGACCATCAAGGTCCCATCCCGGCGTCCATGCACCGGACAGCTCAAGTTTGCCAGGGGTCGCCAGGGCGACATCCGTGCGAACCGGATTGCCGGCCAGCCGAAAGCGGACCAAGTGGCGGACCCGTTCGATGCGCAGCCTCGCTTCCACATCGGTGACGGCGAACGGCTTCTTGTCGGTCCCCAGCTTGAAGTTCAGGCGCGCATCGCTGGCCTCAAGGTCGATGTCACCGCGCTGCAGGTCACTCGCGGGGCTAACTTCGCTTGGTAAAGCGACGCCGCTTTGCCGCAGCAAGTTCTCCACATTCCATTCGCCCTCTACACTGCGGACCACATTGAAAGTAGGGCCGACAAGATGAAGCGCTGCAAAGTCGAGCTTTGATCGCCACAGGCTGCGCCAACGCAAATCGCAGTCGATACGCTCCACGCGGGCGAAGGGCTCAGCTCCGAAACGCGGATCGTCCTTCACAACTACGTTGTAGATAGAGAATCCCGGGCGGGGGAGCATACGGTAGGACAAAGCACTGAAGGCTACTGGACGCATCAGCTTGCGCTCCAAGGCCGCTTGGAGTCGTCGCCGATAGCGTTCGGCGCTGAGAAAAGAGGGAATGAGCCACGCCGCGAGGGTGAGCACTAACAGCAACGGTGCTGCGACTCGGGCATGACGGCGAAACGGGCTTCTCATCAATACACGAACTGAAACGTCCGGCGCCAGCGCGTCTTGGTCACAAAATGAATGACCAAATCAGCGACCTGGCCGAGTCGGTCGCCGAGGGACGTACGGGTGTATTCGTCGCGTGGCGTCTCAAACGACCAGTAGATTAACAGGGGCCGGCCGGAAACAATCTGGCGGGGAACGAAACCCCAGAAGCGGCTGTCCCAGCTCTGTTCCCGGTTGTCGCCCATCACAAAGTAACTATCGGCCGGCACTACTAGCTCGCCGTCTCGGATGTATTTCTGCAGATCCTCGCTCCACCGCGTCGTCGCTCCGGGGGGTGCTCCGCGGTCGTCATCGCCCGGAAAGTCATCGCCGGGGCGCAGTTGGTCCAGGTAGGAGTGGTGGATATAGGGCTCATTCAGCTCCTGACCGTTGACGTAAACGCGGCGGTGAACGATCCGAATGCGATCACCGGGGAATCCGATAACTCGCTTCACGAAGTGCTCGCCGGGCTCCTGAGACTCCTCCGAGCCCGGAAACTTGAAAACCAGCACGTCACCGCGGCGAATGTCGCGATAAGGGAGCAGATGTCGAAGCGCTCCTGGCTGATACGCAAAGCAGAACTTGTTAACCAGCAGATGATCACCGATGAGCAGCGTCTTCTCCATTGACCCGGTTGGGATCTTAAAGGCCTGGACGACGAAGGTTGTCCCGAAGATGGCCAGAATGACGGTCACCACCAGGGACTCAAAAGTATCGCGCCAGGACGACTTCCTTTGCACTTCTGCCATTATTCGGAGCTCCGTTTCAACCGTTCCAAAACCACCCTGGCCGCTTGTTGTTCAGCCGCCTTCTTGCTGCTACCAACGCCCCTGGCGGCCCAACCGAGGCCCGCGTCCACCTCCACCGTGAAGGTCTTACGGTGCTCCGGTCCGACTTCACTCACCACGCGATAGACAGCTGGATCTCTGCGCCCTCCCTGTAAATTCTCCTGCAATGCCGACTTGTAATCAATCAGGAAGAGCTGATCGGCGGCCGCAGCCAGGTCTTCCGGCAAAATAAAGCGCTTCACGAACCGCTGCGCCGCTCGCAAGCCGCCGTCCCGGTAGATGGCAGCGATAACGGCTTCCAGTGCATCCACCAGAAGGCGAGACTTATCTCTGCCTCCTGTCTTCTCTTCTCCACGCCCCAGGCGCAGGTAGGTGCCCAATTCGAGTTTTGACGCCACCCGGCCCAGATGCTCAGCCGCCACCAGACGGGCGCGCGCACGCGACAACTTCCCTTCCTGATATTCGGGAAATGTGTCCGCCAGCCGAACGCTGACCAGGAAGTTCAACACGGCATCCCCCAGGAACTCCAGTTGCTCATTGTCGCGGCCGCGACCGGAGGACTCCTGGGCGTAGGACGCGTGGGTAAGTGCTTCGAGCAGAAGATTGGGATTGTGAAACCGGTAGCCGACCAAATCCTGCAGGGTGTCGAGGGATGCTTTCGCCATGCTTGCGAGGCGCCACGGTGCCTGGCCACAGAGGCAGACAGGCGCAGAGAAAGCAAAACTGCTGATTTTCTATTGCTTGGGAGCCGCCGCTGCCTGGGCCTTCTTCTCCTTCATCGCCTTCAGATTCTGGTCGGCATAAGTCTGCAGCGGAGTACCTTGGCTGAGCTGCGAAGCTTTGGTAAACGCCTCAATCGCTTGGTCTATCTTGTTATCCATCTTGTACGCTTCGCCCAGGCGGAAGTAGTCTTCAGCGTTGGGGTTGGGAGTTGAGACCGCCATTTGATACTCCTTCTCCGACTTGGACAACTCCGCCTGGTCTGGTCCGGTCAGCCCCTGCGACGCACGCTGCAGGTGAACCATGCCCAGCGCGGCGTGAGCCTCAGCAGTAGCTGCAGACTTGACCTGCTGAAACTGTTCGTCAGTCTGATTCGCCTGCTTTGGCAGCTGCGGCACCATCTCCAGCACCTTATTAGCGTCGGCCTCGGCTTCGGCCAACTTCTTGTCTGCATCGGCGCCCTGAGCAACTTGCGGCATCGGCAGGATAGTGGCCATCAAAATTAAGGTCCGCATATTGTCGTTCTTGGCCTTTAGGCTCTTCTCGCCGAAATCGACGACCTTTACCACGTCACCCTTCTGCTGCGCTGCAATTGCGCCGAAGAAATAGATGTCGCTCAGAAAGGGGCTGTCGGGGTACTTGGCGACGAAATCATTCACCATCTGCATCTGCTTGTCAGGATCCAGCTCGTTCTGAATAGCCTGTGCCTCTTTGAGTTGTTGCGGGGTCACTTGCGGACCTGCGGGAGCCTGGCCCTGTTGCCCTTTCGAACCCTGGGCGGCTGGCTTCTCCTGCCCCCATGAACGTCCCAGCGCAAGTACAACCACTCCCAGGGCGAGGCACATCACTACTGAAAGCCCGGCAGACTTCTTCATTTGAATGTCACACTCCCTCGAGGATTCACCATTGAAGCCATCAGCCTAACGGAAAGATACAGCGATGTCAACTTCAACCTTCGATCCACGTCGGCCACACGACATGGGAGTTGGGGCTCGCGGTTTGGGCTGATTTCCTGGTCCGTCCTTGCGTAGGGGTAGGCAGGTCCTTTGACGGAAGCCGTCCCGCGAAGCGGGACACCGCGGGTAGCCGTAAGGTCTGGACGCGGTGCCGTGCCTTTGAAACGGAAACCCTTCCTGGAAAAGGGGTCGACGACATTCAGCTCCATTGCCGGATTCCGGCTGATGTTGCCGATAATGCCCTTAATTTCAGAATCCATTTAGCGAAGCTACTGTAGCGCAGGGGCCATTAAGAGCAGGCTTGTGGACTGCCAGGAAGTCTGCTGTATGCCTGGAAGGTAGTTTTTTTGTAGACTACGTCGATGACGTATTCGTTGGTCGGCGTCCCAGTGCCGCGCAAGGAGGGTCGAGATAAAGTCACCGGCAAGGCCCGGTACGTGGACGATCTTCATTTCGAGGGGATGATCTACGGGACCACGGTGCGTAGTCCGGTTGCGCGCGGACGTATCAAGGCACTTCACTTCGGTGAGGGAATTCCCTGGCAAGATTTTACGATCGTACGGGCTTCGGACATACCTGGCCAAAACCACATCGCTCTAATCCTCAACGACCAGCCATGTCTGGCTGAATCGATAGTGAACCATCCCGAGGAGCCAGTTTTGCTCCTGGCCCATCCCGACCGTTACCTGCTCGAGGACGCCCGCCGGGCAGTCGAAGTGGAGACTGAACCTCTTCCCGCCGTCTTCAACCTAGATGAGTCGCTTCGCCGAAACGTCATCATCTGGGGCGAAGACAATATCTTCAAGCAGTACCGCGTCGAGAAGGGAGACGTTGATTCGGCATGGGACCGGGCCCATCTGATTGTTGAGGGAGAATACCACACCGGTGCGCAAGAGCAGCTTTACATTGAAACCAACGGCATGATCGCCATCGCCAGTCCGGAGCGCGGCGTGGCCGTGTGGGGTTCGATGCAGTGCCCCTATTACGTTCACAAGGCTTTGAAGGCAGTTTTCGACTTGACGGACGAGCAAGTGCGGGTGATTCAAACTGAGACAGGTGGCGGCTTCGGGGGCAAGGAAGAATACCCCTCGATGATCGCAGCACACGCCGCGCTACTGGCCTGGAAGTCGGGAAAACCGGTGAAGGTCGTCTACGATCGCGCTGAGGATATGACGGCCACAACCAAACGGCACCCTTCGCGCACACGCCATCGCACTGCGGTTAGCAAGGATGGGAAGCTGCTCGCCATGGAGATTGACTTCGTCATCGACGGTGGCGCCTACACCACGCTCTCGCCCGTTGTCCTCTCGCGCGGCACCATTCACGCTGCCGGGCCGTACCACTGCCCCAACGTCCGCATCAACAGCAGAGCCTTGGCCACGAATACTCCGCCCCATGGCGCCTTTCGTGGCTTTGGCGCGCCACAGTCTATCTTCGCGCTCGAGCGGCACCTGGACAAGGTGGCCGCTGCCGTCGGTCTTGGTGTCGAGGAGCTCCGCCGTCGAAATTTCATCAGTAAAGGGCAGTCCACCGCCACAGGACAGGTGATCGCGGAGGAAATTGACATGCCAGCGTTGCTCGACCGCGCTTTGCGTGAGTCGGACTATCGCGCGAAGTGTGAGCGATTTGCCCGAGAGAACCCCGGTAGTCGCGTCAAGCGTGGCGTGGGCTTGGCATCCTTCTTTCACGGGGCTGGATTCACCGGTTCAGGAGAAAGGTATCTGGCCTCAGTTGTAGGAGTGGAAGCGACCTCCGAGGGAAGGGTCCGCATTCTCGCTTCGAGCACAGAAATGGGTCAGGGAACCAACACGATTCTCACGCAGATCGCAGCTCAGACGCTGGAAGTTCCTTACGAGCAGATGGACATCGTGCAGCCTGATACCAGGCACGTACCCAATAGCGGTCCCACGGTGGCATCCCGCACCTGCATGGTGGTGGGTAAGTTGGTGGAGTCAGCCGCCCTCGGCCTGAAACACACGCTGACCAGTCTGGGCTTGCTGAAAGACGGTTATTCCTTTGCAGAATTTGCGCGCGCTTGCTCGTCCTACACTGCGCAACACGGGCCGCTGCGCTCTTACAGCCAGTATCAGCCGCCACCCGGCATCTATTGGGACGACGAAAAGTATCAGGGAGACGCCTATGGCGCTTTCGCTTGGGCGGTCTATGTGGCAGAAGTAAGCGTGGACTCGCTGACCTACGAGACCCGTGTAGAGGACTTCGTCGCCGTGCAGGAAGTGGGGCGAGTGATTCACCCGGTGCTCGCGACCGGGCAGATCGAAGGTGGTGTGGCGCAAGCCATCGGCTATGCCTTATACGAGAAGGTGGCGTGGGAAAAGGGACGCATCGCCAACGGGCAAATGACCAATTACATCATTCCAACCTCCATGGACATTCCTCCTATCCGGGTCATCTTCGAGGAACGACCATACCTTTACGGGCCGATGGGCGCTAAGGGGATCGGCGAGTTGCCAATGGATGGGCCGGCACCGGCAATCCTGAGTGCGATAGAGAACGCCACCGGCTTGAGCTTGGTTTCGATTCCGGTTACACCAGAGACGCTCATGACCGCTTGGGAAGGCACTGATGCGTAAGGTACCCATTACCCTTACTGTGAATGGGCAGTCCCGGACTGCTTCCGTGTGGCCGATGGAGCGACTGCTCGATGTCATTCGCCAGCAGCTCGCCTTGACGGGTACGAAAGAAGGATGTGGCGAGGGAGAGTGTGGGGCATGCTCGATCCTTCTCGACGGGCAGATCGCCAACAGTTGTCTGATTCCTGCGCTACAGGCCGATGGGAGCGAGATCACAACGATCGAGGGAATTGGGTGCAGCGAGGAACTTGCGGCCGTGCAGAGGGCATTCGTGGAATGCGGCGGGGCGCAGTGCGGCATCTGCACCCCTGGGATGATTATAGCCGCGGTAGCCCTACTTCGACAAAACCCAGAGCCATCGGAAGCGGACTTACGCCAGGGCCTGGCAGGGAATCTCTGCCGCTGCACCGGCTACATGCGGATTTTCGAAGCGGTGATGAACGCCTGTGGGGAAGGAAGGCTCAGACATTGAGAGCTTATATTCCCGGCTATGAACTCTGTGCGCCAAAGACTCTCACGGAAGCCCTTGAGCGCATGGCCGCCGAACCTGGCCGGTGGCGACCGTTTGCCGGTGGTACCGACTTGATGGTGCTTCTCGAGGCCGGCAAGCTGCATCACAGCTGCTTCCTCAGCATCTGGCGTCTGCGGGAATTGCGCGGAATAATGATCGCTTCCGATTCAGTGATGTTGGGCTGCCTTACCACATTCACCGACGTGTTGAACGACGAAGTGCTGCGCCGCGAGTTTCCGCTTTTGGCGGCAGCGGCTGCCCAAACCGGAGGCGTCGCCACGCAGAACCGAGGTACACTGGGCGGTAACATCGTCAACGCTTCGCCGGCGGCAGACACGCCGCCGGCTCTTTTGGTCTATGATGCAGAAGTCGAGCTCCTGTCCTCGCGCGGCTCGCGGTGGCTGTCCTATCATGAGTTTCACACGGGATACAAAACCACACGCTTGGGCGCGGACGAATTGCTGGCGCGCATCCGCCTCCCGAGGAACACGGCCGGCTTCCTTCATTACTACCGCAAGGTCGGTACGCGGAATGCGCAGGCCATTTCCAAGGTGTGCTTCGCAGGTGTGAGGAGCCAACCGTCCGGCGAAGTGCGCATCGCGCTCGGGAGCGTTGCCCCTGTGCCATTGCGATGCTGGAGGACGGAGGCGGCTATTCGAGAAGGCGGTGATGGGCTGGCAGCACTCGCCGCGGAAATCACACCCATCGATGACGTCCGCTCCACGGCAGCGTACCGTTTGCGCGTGTCGCAGAATCTGCTGAAGGCGTTCCTCCATTCCTGATATGGACCGGGTGATTGGAAGCCGGCGCGTGGTGCTACCGGATGGCATGTGTCCGGCATCGATTGAGATTGGCAACGGCATCATCGCCGGCGTGGGGCCCTACGAAGCAACCCACGGGGAGGACTACGGCGACCTCGTGATCATCCCCGGCCTCGTCGATACCCACGTTCATATCAACGAGCCCGGGCGCGCTGAGTGGGAGGGTTTTGCAACGGCAACCCGCGCCGCTGCGGCCGGTGGAGTGACGACTCTAATCGAGATGCCTCTGAACAGTATTCCCGCCACGGTCTCAGTGGATGCGCTGGAAACGAAGGTGGCGGTGGCGCAGGGGCAGTGCTGGGTGGATGTCGGTTTCTGGGGCGGGGTGATTCCGGGCAATACGGGCGAGCTGCGGCCATTATGGGAGGCGGGCTGCTTCGGCTTCAAGTGCTTCCTCGCGCCGTCGGGTGTGGCTGAGTTCCCCCACGTCGCCGAGGCTGATCTCAGAGCCGCGATGCTCGAGACTGCAGCTTGTGGAGGCGTTTTGCTGGCGCACGCAGAAGACCCGGCCTATCTTCTTTTGTCATCAAAAACCGATTCCTCGTCGTCTTGGGTTCCGTCGAAAGTCAACCAACCTTGTCATTCTGAGGAGCGGAGCGACGAAGAATCTGCTTTTGGCCTCCCGAAGAAGCAGATTCCTCTCTGCGCTCAGAATGTCAGCGGGGAGGACTTTCATGCCGATTCGTGGGCCGCAGGCCCATGCAACACTCCTCAGAATGATAATCTCGCGGGTTTCTTGGCAAGACGGTACGTGAATTACTTGCGTTCTCGTCCGCGCCGGGCGGAAGACTCGGCGATCGGACTTCTGATACGGCTTAGCGCCGAAACCGGGTGCCGCGTTCACGTTGTCCATCTCTCGTCGTCCGACTCGCTCGCGCAATTAGCGGCTGCACGCGCAGATGGTCTCCCGGTTACAGCCGAGACCTGCCCGCATTACCTTGCTTTCGAGGCAGAGGAGATTCCCGACGGCGCGACGGAGTTTAAGTGTGCTCCGCCGATCCGTGAGTCGACGAACCGGGACGCGCTTTGGCGCGCGCTCTGTGGCGGCGGGATTGATTTGGTAGTTTCCGACCACTCGCCATGCCCGCCGGCGATGAAGTGCAAAGAAACCGGCAACTTCTTTTCGGCTTGGGGAGGTATCGCGTCACTGGAGCTTGGCCTCTCTGCGGTTTGGACCGAAGCGCGCCAACGTTCAGTTGGCATCGAGGAGGTCGTGCGGTGTATGTCAGCCGGGCCGGCGAGGCTGGCCGGGCTGGGCAACCGGAAGGGCTCTATCGCCAAAGGATACGACGCCGACCTGGTGGTCTGGGAGCCGGAGGCCGGTTTTACGGTGGACCCAGCCCGTCTCTGCCAGCGGCACAAGCTGACGCCATATGCGGGCCGCCGGTTACTTGGCGTCGTACATAAGACGTTGTTGCGAGGGCAAGCGGTAAACCCGCAAGGGCCAGCAACCGGACAGATCTTGAGACGGCATGTCATTTAGTTCAGGCCGCCGAATGGCTAGAACTCGGGTAGCGCGTCGGAGGTTGCGTGCTAGCCGGAAGCGACCACTTCTCCGGAACCTAGGTCAAGAACTCTGTTGGACAGCGTCCCCTTTAATGCATCACAATGTCGTATATGAAGACAGAAGTGAATGGCTGGTGCTTGTCCGCCGCGGTCGAGGCGGACCTGGAACGGGAAACGCGGTTCCGCAAGGTGCCGCTCTCAACCATTCTCGATGCCGCTGTCCGCGACTGGCTTAAGAAAAGCGCCGGGTAGGGCACGCGCCGGCAGGGTCTGGCGTAGCACGAGGTCAGCGCAGTCAGCTTATGAAGTTCTATTCCTTTCAGATCGTTATCGAGAAGGAGCCGGAGGATGAAGGGTACTTCGCCTATACACCAAACGTCCCCGGTTGCTTTAGCAACGGGAAGACCATTGAGGAGACGAAGCGCAACATCCGGGAGGCCGTCGAACAGCATCTGGCGTCAATGCTCGCTCACGCCCAACCCGTTCCGCAAAATGATCGCTTGGTGCACGTGGAGGAGCTGACCGTGGCGGTCCCGGAATGAGTCGTATGCCGCAAGTGACGGCGCGCGAGTTAGTGCGCTTCTTGCGTGCTCAGGGATTTGTTGATGACCGACAATCGGGCAGTCACCTGACGCTGTGGCACGAAGGACGTGGAGCGTCGGTGACGATCCCTGTGCATACCGGTTGTGACGTCGGCCGTGGTTTGGCGGTCCGCATCCTAAGGGATGCAGGATTCACGGTTGACGACTATCTTCGGCCTCCAATAAACCAGCTGGATTCAACGCGGAAGCCCAGCCAGCGGTCGGACCGACCCTCAGGCGGCATCTCACCTAGGTGACGCCGGTACCGCAGGCGCAGGGATCGGCAGGTGCCGGCTGGAAGGGCCGGGCGCCATGTCGAAGGCACTTGGCCACTCATTTCGTGGAACCCCATTAGAGGAACGGTTCAAGTCATGGCTACGACTGCTACTGTGCAGGCGGCGCCAGCCCAGGGCGCCAAGAACCCCATCGTGCGGGCGCTCGGCTACCTCCTGGCGTTTCTCCTCACGCTCGTGCTCCTCCTAGGCGGATGGGGCTACTGGCGAGCCCGTATGTGTTTGCCACAGTTAGACGGCACAGTTCGAGTCGCAGGTCTTAGGGCTCCGGTCGACGTTCTACGGGACGCCCATGGTGTACCGCACCTGCGCGCTCAATCTCTTGAGGATTTGCTTTGTGCGCAGGGCTACGTGACGGCTCAGGACCGCCTGTTTCAGATGGATTTGAGCCGCCGCCTTGCCGAGGGAGAGTTGGCGGAAATCGTTGGGGAAGGGGCGCTGAAGCTGGACATCGAGGCCCGCACCCTCGGAATCCCTCAAGTTCTAGAGCGGGCCGTTGCTGGGGCCGATGAGCAATCGCGCAAACTGATGGAGGCCTACGTCCAGGGCGTCAACGCCTACATTTCTACCCACACCGGCAGTTTGCCGGTAGAGTTCGCGATGCTACACTACCGGCCACGCCGCTGGCGAACGGTGGATTCTATCGCCGTCGGCCTGAACATGTTCAAGTCACTGAGTACCACTTGGCAGGAGGACTTGGTGCGTGAGCGTATTTTGGCCAAAGTGGGACCGGATCTGTACGCTGACCTGTTTCCCGACCATTCTCCGCTGGACCGTCCTGTGGCCGAACCTCATGGTGGCGAAGACTCATTGTTGGAGGCTGTGGCTCTTGCCCCGTCTTCAAGGCCGCGAGCTGAAGAGTTTGAAAGGCAAGAACCTACCCCACCCCTCGACGCTATCTTGGGTGCCTTGGCCTCGACCAGTGAGACTCCGGCCTTCGCTTTAGGCAGCAACAACTGGGTGATGAACGGCAAGCATACCCAGTCCGGCAAGCCCCTGCTGGCCAACGATCCTCACCTGGGCCATCGCGTGCCGAGCGTCTGGTACATGATCCACCTGAAGTGCCCTGAGCTTAACGTCTCCGGTGTCAGCCTGCCGGGCCTCCCCCTGGTGGTGATCGGCCACAACCAACGTATCGCCTGGGGCATGACCAACACCGGTCCCGACGTGCAGGACCTCTACGTAGAGAGGTTCAATCCTCAGGATCCGAAACAATACTGGCGCGTTAATGAATGGGTGCAAGCTGAAGAGCGGCAGGAGACGATCAAGATACGGGGGAAGCAGGACTATCGCCTCGCCGTGAGGGCGACATATCACGGGCCTATCATCTCGCCCTTAATGCCACAGCAAAGCGGCGGGCGCGAGTTAGCGTTGCGTTGGACAGCCCTCGACCCCGGCGCCCTGCGCTTCACCTTCTTGAATCTGGACGGCGCTCAAAACTGGGAACAGTTCACGCGAGCGCTACGCGACTGGGCTGGCCCCGAACAGAATTTCGTCTACGCCGACGTGGATGGCAACATCGGCTATTACGCGCCAGCCC
>Ga0182037_10001445_pt1 | contig 12426 bp, 10 predicted proteins | sample sta12Cox44000082_FD_125974 | JGI IMG/M metagenome (GOLD analysis project Ga0182037, IMG submission 125974) | Lab enrichment of tropical soil microbial communities from Luquillo Experimental Forest, Puerto Rico - statoxic.12C.oxic.44.000.082 | ecosystem: Environmental > Terrestrial > Soil >... | reverse complement strand
CGACAGCGGCCAGGCTACCGATGCCCGCGCCAGCGGAAAGACTTGCGCGACGGCCTGAGTTCGTGTCGCGCTTCAAGCGCCTCAAGTCAGCGCGCAACTCGGCGGCCGTCTGACAGCGCAGCTCGCGGTCCTTTTCCAGCGCCTTGTTGATGATGTGTTCCAGCTCCAGCGGCAGCGCCTGACTCAACTGCGACGGCGAGGCCGGCATCCGGTTGAGGATGGCTTCGAAGATCACAGCGGTGGTGTTGCCCGTGAAGGCCGGCTGTCCCGTCGCCATTTCGTAGAGCACCGCTCCAAAGCTGAACAGGTCCGTGCGTGTGTCGAGATCCTCTCCCCGCGCCTGCTCCGGGGACATGTAGGCCACCGTGCCCATCGCCACGCCGGGGCTGGAGAGCGCATTCGGATCGATGGAGGCGGTGGGCGTGTCTTGTGGTGCCGCCCCCTCACCCGTCCCGCTTCGCGGGACACCCTCTATCGCCGCAGGCGACCGAGGGCTGACGGCCAGTGGATGAGTCAATTTCGCCAGGCCGAAGTCCAAAATCTTTGCTTGGTTGCGCTTGGTGATGAAAATGTTCGCCGGCTTGATGTCGCGATGGATGATGCCCTTGGAATGAGCGGCATCGAGCCCGTCGGCAATCTGAATCGCCAAATCCAGTAGCCTATCGATCTGTAGGGGCACCCCTTGGGGTGCCCTCGTCGGGACACCCCGCTCCGCACCCGGCGTGGGCGGGGCAAGCCCCGCCCCTACACCCCCTGAAGTGGACGGGATTCCGCCGGCAATCACTTCTCGCAGCGTCTCGCCTTCCAGAAGCTCCATGGCAATGAAAGGCTTCCCCTCATGCTCGCCAATCTCGTGGATCGTGCAGATATTGGGATGATTCAGCGCGGCTGCGGCCCGCGCCTCGCGCAGGAAGCGCTGGTAGGCCTGCTGATCCTGGGCGACGCGATCAGGCAGGAACTTGAGGGCGACGTAGCGGCCAAGCTTGGTGTCCTCGGCCTTATACACCACTCCCATTCCACCGCCGCCCAGCCTCTCCACAATGCGGTAATGAGAGATCGTGCTGCCAATCATTGGGTCGAAACTCGAAACTGAAAAATGGAAACTCGAAATTCGTGCCACCCAGCCCGTAAGGCACGGGTCGCCACAACGGAGTAAAGGCTACTGTCAACTGACGACTCATTCTTGGAGATCATATCAGAAAGCGAGTTTCATCGCTAAGACGCTGTTCAGAAGCTGGCCTAGCGCTGCTCTGACGAAGAAGTGCGGGTTGGCTCCTGAGTCTCCTTTGAGCAATTGCCGGAGCTATTACGCGTTTGGGCAGCTTCGAGGGCCAGGCGTGCGCTGGAGAGATTGGGGTCGGCCCCCAAGGCTAGCCGATACTCCTTACAGGCATCGTCCACTCGACCGAGAAGCTCCAGAGCTCGGGCCAACTGGTAGTGCGCTTGCGGCCAAGCGGGATATTGGGTCGTCAGGTGACGGAGCTCGCCGGCTGCCTCGTTGAGCTTGCCTTTTTCAAGCAAGGCACCGGCCAGGTTAAAGCGTGCCTCACCGAGATCCGGCTGCAGTTCGAGTGCTTTCCGGAATTGCTCGATGGCTGCATCCCATTCTTTCTGCGCGGCAAGCTCAGCACCGGCTCGGTTGGCCCCCCGGGCTTGGTCACGATCGATCTCCTGCCGGTTGAGTTGCTCCACGCGAGCAGACTCAGACTGAGCTTCTTGAGTGTTACCTTGACGCTTCAGCAGCGAGGCGAGGGCGAGGTGGGCCTGCTTGTCACTGGGGTCCAGCCTGACTGCCTCGCGCAACTCGGTCCTGGCGCGCTCGAGATCACCGGTCGATTCCAAAGCCAGACCAAGTTCGTAGTGAACGCCCGGCAAATGTGGATTTAGGCGGCTGGCAACCTCCAACTCTTTGACGGCAGCGACCGAATCTCCTTTTCGGCGCAGCAACTCGCCGTAAGCGACGTGGGCCTCCGTGCTGCGCGGGTCGGCCTGCAAGGCCTTGTGCACGTCCTCCAGAGCCTGGTCCATCTTGCCCTGACGGCCCTCGACTCGGGCTAGGGCCACACGCGCGCCAACATGGTTAGGATTCTTCGAAAGCGTAAGCTGGTATTCGCCGATGGCAGCCTGGGGGTTGGCTTGGCGCTCAGCCAGGACCCCCAGGTTGTAGTGAGCGTTGGCATCATCAGGCCGCAGAGCGATAGCGTGCGCGAAGGCCGAGCGTGCACCCGCCGCATCCGCGGTGAGCAGCAGTTGAGTTCCAAGGCTATAGTACGCGTCGGCCGATTTCGGATCGATGGTGACGGCGTTCTTGAAGCACTGGACCGACTCGTCAACGTGGCCTCTCCGCACTGCAATGACGCCCAGCTCATACCACGCCTGCGACATTCGCGCATCCAGCTCCAAAGCCCGTCGCAAGGCGCGCTCAGCGGCGTCGAAACTTCCGAGCTTTTCGAGCGTAAATCCCACCGCGTAGTACCCGGGCGGCCAATCGGGATTCTGGGTAACAGTTTCCTGCGCTTCCGTTCTGGCAAGCGCCGTCTGGTTGTTCGAGACTAGCGCCAGGATGAGGTTGTAACGAGCGCCGAGGAACTGTGCCTTTAGCTTCAGCGCGGTGCGAAATTCCTGGATGGCCTCCTGCACTCTGCCTTGTTGCCGTAGGATCGTACCGAGGTCGTTGTGGGCTTCAGCTAGGTTCGGGCTCAGTTTCAACGTGGTTCGGAATTCGTTCGCCGCGGCGTCGAGTCGCCCCTCGTGGTATAGCGCCACTCCAAGCCTGAAGTGGGCCATGGCATCGGAGGGTGCTTCGTTCACTCTGAGCTGCAATTTCTCGATCGACGACTGCTGGGGCGGCGTCAGGCCGAAGGCGACCGTTGCGAACACGATTGCGCCGAGGGCGAGAGCACAGGCGAACTCCGTGCACTGCGCGAGGCGCCGCGACGGGACCGGCCTGTCCTCGGAATTCTCAGGGCCCAAAGTCTTCCCTTTTGGAATAAGTGCTGAAGCGCTCACTCAGAAGTTCTCCAGCATCCACACGTTGGCGTTGGTGACGAAACCCGGTATGGCGAGGTAATGGCCGTCGGGTGAAGGCAAGCCCCACATGACACCGGCCGCTGCCTTGTACTGCCACAGCACCTTAGCATTCCCCTGCAAATCCACGAAGAGGAGCGCGCGGTTCTGCGGTGAGACGGAGCCCACGTAAACCCCTTTTCCGTCAGGGGACCAGTCGAGACCTGTCAGGTTCGGCCAACCCTTCACCGTAAATTCCCGCGACCCATTCGCTGCGCTCAGGGCAGGTTCTTCGGTCGGCTTGGCCGGGGCAAGCCCCGGCCCTACGAGACGCTCGCGTAGTGTCTGGCCTTCCAGCAACTCCATGGCAATAAAGGGTCGTCCCTCGTGTTCGCCGATGTCGTGAATTGTACAGATGTTGGGATGATTGAGGGCCGAGGCCGCCTGCGCTTCGCGATGGAAGCGTTCCAGGGCCTGCCGGTTTTTGGCCAGCGCCTCAGGCAGGAACTTGAGCGCCACAAACCGGTGCAGCCGGTTGTCTTGGGCCTTGTAGACCACGCCCATGCCACCGGCGCCCAGCCTCTCCAGGATGCGATAGTGAGAAACAGTTTGGCCTAACATGACCGTTTCCCTGGCTTCTGTTCCGCGCCACGTCCCTCGACGAGCCGCAGACCCAAAACCGTGGTCTGCGATAGCAGTGCATCTATCTTACGAGAAGTGCACCGAAGTTAACAGCGCCGAGCACGCACCGCGGCTCGTATTCTTTTTCAGATCGATTTTTGGAGTTCGGCTTTCCACTTCGGGCTGGACACTGAGGTGAAAACGTAGAGGGGATAGAGTTGGGCGAAAATCTCTTCCGCCCTTCGGGCGAAAGCGGGACTCGCGAGGCCGCGAGCGTTAGGCAGAAAGACCTTGCGCACAATCCAGGCGTGAAGCGTTTGCCAGTCCTCATCGCGACGCGGCAGGCCGGGGTGCTGGGCCCATTCCTTCTTTTCTTCGCGGTGCCAGTAGGTCTCGTACCTGCCCTTACTCACCGTCTCCTTCAGCAACTCGTTGAATAGGCCCTGGTGCTTCAAGAGCCGCTTGCGAAAGACGGTCTCCAGAGCACCCTTCGGGCCGCGGCCCCAGGTGCCGTAGATGGAGAATCCGACGGTCACGCAGTCGGCGCTGAGACCCACGTAGAGCCGTCCTCCCTCGCCGCGTTCCTGGCGGCGGTCGAAAACGTAGAGATAGAAGTTCGGCTTGTAAGGACTCTTGTCCTTGCTGAAGCGGATGTCGCGGTTGATGCGGGAGAGACTGCGGTTGGTCCTCCCTCCGGTCTCAAACTGCGGATTAAGCTTGAGAAGAAACGGTTCGAGGGTTCCGAGCAAACTGCGAAATGCTCCAACCACATGCTGGTCGTAGCGGGCGCGATTCTGCTCAAACCACGCCTTGTTGTTGTTGTCCGCGAGCTCACGAAAGAAGGCGAAGGAGTCGGATAAGAAGCCAAGAAATGTGTTTTCCATACAAAATAGGATTCCGGATTCGGGATTTGGGATTCAGGATTAGCACCTTCGCGTGCCGCGAAGATTGTTCCTGATGTCGGCAGCACCTCTGTGCCCTCCGTGGCCAGAAAGCTCAACACAGAGGTCACTTAGAGGGTCCGAGGGCTCCGTGTTAAGGCAGGAAAAGCACAGAGGACACGGAGAGCTCGTTTTGGTTGCGGCCAGCAGGGCGCGCAGTGACAAACTTAGACGCTCGCAGAAAGCGGATTCTCCGCTTGATGAATTACCCTTAGTGCCAACTGTGGCTCACGCGAAATGATCCTCGAGAGCGCGGCTGCGGGTCCGGTCAGAGGGCGGCGATCCTGCTCTTTTCAATCCAAAGCCCAAAACGTTAATCGCCTGTCGCCGGGAAGGCAGTGTTACCTCGCGAATCGTCACTATATTCTGCGCACCTCAATAGAGTAATATCGTGCCTTGTTCGCGACCGCTTGCGGAGAATAACAATTCGATGAAACACAGTGCTCTCTTTCGAATTCCATTGTTCGGCTGCATATTCTGGATGGCGATTCTGCCGCCGCGCAGGGACGGAATACCCGTCCCGGTCAAGCCCCTCTCTGCTTATGACGATCAAGTCCGGGAGTTGATGTCGAAAATGACGTTGGACGAGAAGATCGGGCAGATGACGCAGCCCGACCAGCAATTCCTCAAGGATATGGGCGACATTGAGAAATACCATCTGGGCTCGCTGCTGTCCGGCGGTGACTCGGACCCTAAAGCCGGCAACACTCTGGAAGACTGGACCGAGATGGTCGACCGCTATCAGTCGGAAGCCCTGAAAACGCGGCTGCGCATTCCCCTGCTCTACGGGATCGATGCCGTGCACGGGCACAACAACGTTTTGGGGGCGGTGATCTTTCCGCAGAACATCGGCTTGGGTTGTACCCGCAACCCCGAGTTGGTGGAGAAAGCAGCGAGTGTTACCGCGAAGGAGGTCCGTGCCACCGGCATCAACTGGGCCTTCGCCCCCTGCGTGACGGTCCCTCAAGACATCCGGTGGGGCAGAACCTACGAGGGCTTCGGGGAGAACGCGGAACGCGTGGCCAAGCTCGGCGCCGCCGCGATACGAGGTTTGCAGGGACAGGACCTCGATAGCCCACTTTCGGTTCTCGCCTGCGCCAAACATTTCGCCGGTGACGGGGGTACGACGTGGGGAACGGGCTTGAACCGCATGGCGGACCGCGGTGACACTCGAGTGAATGAGACAACTCTACGAAAGCTCCATCTGCAGGGTTACATCGCCGCCGTCGGAGCGGGCGTCGCCTCCGTGATGCCCTCTTACAGTAGTTGGAACGGCGTGAAATGCTCGGGGAACAGGAGGCTGCTCACAGAGATCCTGAAACAGGAACTGGGCTTTGAGGGATTCCTGATCTCGGATTACAACGCCCTCGATGAGCTGCCGGGGGATTATAAAGCGCAGGTGGCCGAGTCCATCAACGCCGGCATGGACATGGTCATGGTGCCGGAGCGCTATCGCGAGTTCTTCGAAACTCTGAAGCAGAACGTCAGCGAAGGCAGAATCCCGACTTCGCGTATCGATGACGCCGTCACGCGCATTCTGAGGGTGAAATTCGCCATGGGCTTGATGAACACCCATCGATCGCAACTCGCTGACCGCAAGCTTTGGAAGACATTTGGCTCGCCGGAGCACCGGCAAGTCGCCCGCGAGTGCGTTCGTCAATCGATCGTTCTCCTCAAGAATGACAACAAGACCCTGCCGATCTCGAAGCAGGTGGCGCGCATTCACGTGAGCGGGGAGAGCGCCGATGACCTGGGCAACCAGTGTGGAGGCTGGACGATTACTTGGCAGGGGCACAGTGGCAATGTCACTCCGGGCGGAACGACCGTTCTGGCGGCGATCCGGGGAGCCGTCTCGGGAATTACTAAGGTTACTTACTCGAAGGACGGAAGCGGGGCCGAGGGAGCGTCCGTTGGCGTAGCTGTGGTAGGCGAAAAGCCCTACGCCGAGATGCAGGGAGACCGTGCCGATCTTACGCTCGAACCGGAAGACGTTCGTGTCATCTACAATTTGAGACGCGCCGGCGTTCCCGTGGTAGTCATTCTGCTTTCCGGCCGACCGATGATTCTCGGGGATGCTCTAAGCAGGGCCGACGCGTTTCTCGCGGCGTGGCTGCCCGGAACGGAAGGCGAGGGTGTGGCCGATGTCCTCTTCGGGGACTACCAGCCAACCGGCAAGCTCTCTTTTTCCTGGCCGCGCTCGATGGCGCAGATCGCTATCCACAAAGGGGATCCCAATTACAATCCGCTTTTCCCATACGGGTTTGGGTTGACGTATTAACGGAGGGTCGGATGACGCGAGGCGTGAAGATTGCGTTCGCAGGCTTGGCAATCCTCTCAGGGCTCATCTTGAGTGCAGCGCAAGCCCACGGCCACCAAGCTCCGCGTGATGCTTCCACCAGCACAGCTCAAGCATCAGAGGCTCCGGGCACGAAGCCAGGGCCGGTTCCGGGAATCAGCGGTCAAGGGAAAATGAGATTCAGGCTTCTCTACTCCTCCGATCATCTGCCGGAGGCAGCCAGGAAAGTCCTTCCCTCGGCCCATGGTGGCTTTGCTGTGGACCGCCGGCCGGGCAGGGGGGAGATTTACTTCGCTCTCCCGGGAGCCGGTATTCTTCAGATCAGTGCCGATCTGAAGACGGTCCGGATGATCGAGACTCCGGACGTCATGAAAAAAGTCAATCTGCACAACACAACGTTCTGGCAAACTCCGGAAGGGACTCCGTACTTGATCTTTCCGGCCAACGACGCCGGCAAAGTGTTTACCACAACACTCGACGGGAGGCTGGTTCACACCCTGAATACGCCCACCGCCGATGACGACTTCGACCAGCCGGCGGTCAACGATTATTTCCTGGGTAAGGGTAATTTTGCCCCGACCGATGTGGAGGAACTGGACGGCCTCTATTACGTCACCACCGGCTACTCCAACCTGGATTTTGTTTTGACGGCCCGCATACTGCGCACGAGTCCATTCGAGGCAGTTTGGAACGACTTGGCTTTCGGCGGCAAAGGTGAGGGTCCGGGCCAGTTCGGTACCGCCCATGGCATCACCGTTCCCCCGGGGAAAAAGAGGCTGGACATCTCTGACCGCCCGCACTCCCGGATCGAGCGTTTCACTCGCTACGGCCACTACCGCTCCACCCTAGAGATGCCGAGGGGTTCTCTACCCTGCGATATCGACTACCTGGACCACTACGCCGTGGTCGCCAGCCTTGATGGGCCCGATCCGAGTAAAGGGGCTCCGATCTATATCCTCGAAGACGACAAGCTGATTTCGACTATCATGCCTAAGGAAGACCTGGGCCTGCAGAACTTCAAGCACAATCACAATGCGGTACTTCAGAAGATCGGAAACAAGTACTACATCATCGTGCAGGCGTGGAATCCCGGCGACTTCGCCATTTTGGAGCAGGTGATGGAATAGCTTACGCCTTGCTGACCGCGGCGCGGCCGATGGCCGCAACCCATGTGTTGTCATGCTCAACGATCCTACCGCGCTTACGGTGCTACGCCGCCGATCAGTCGCTCGAACCATCAACAAGGCCCTAGAGAAGGATCGCAACTTGCGGTGTCATAGCGGCGGCGGATCTGCGCGCGGACCTGGAGCGCCTCAAACGCGATACCGATTCGGGACGTAGCGCGGCCGCCTCGTGACCCCTAAACGCGGGGTACTGGTGGAAGGGTTCTTTCATACGGCGCCGGGTTCATCGATCCCTCTTCGCTGATCTTCCCAGACCTCCCGACCACGCAGGTTCCCTGGCGGCAATTGCGCTGTGCGGCGACCCATCTGTAACCGTAGCGCAGCAGCCGCATCCCCAAAGGCATCTTGCTGACCAGACGCAACAGCCAAGCCCACCACGGCGGATGGCTCGGATAGATTTGGCTCGCCAAGTATACTATGGCATCCGCCCCGCCCAAGGTTCTGCCGTCGAGCGTTAGAACTCGCATTTCTGCGAGCAATTGCCCACGCGTGAGGCCGAGGCGCTGCTGAACCCAAGCCTCCTGTAGAGGTGCGTGGTCGAACCCTCGCGCGCGCAAAGCAGCCCCCGTCCGAATAACCAGGCCGGTGCACATCCCACACTCTGCATCGTAGAGGATCCAGCCGCGCCTCGCCTGCTCATCGTTATCGTCAGTCACTTTGGGCACCTCAGATTTCATAGGTCAAGACTCTCGATCCGTTCCTTCCTACAAAAGGGCCGGCTGCTCCAGAAGCCTTCTCATGTCAGCGTGCGCTCGCCGTATCGTGCTGCTTCCAGCGTTACAAACCGGGGGACATGTCCTTTGCATGCGTGGGTATGACACCGACGGAGGTTGGGATCGGATTGTTCATAAGTCTCATTCACCCGTCAGGGCCGGCCGGGTTCCCCAGATCTCGCGGATCGGCTCTATTTCGCGTGACGCCGGCGAGATGGACTGAGTCCGCCTTCGCACCCACTGCACCAGAGCCAGATACTCGGCGTCATCGAAGAGCACCGCGTGGGCGCTGATCATCGTCAGCGAGAACCAGGGGAGGCCCATCAAAACCCCGATTCCCGTGTGCAGGCAGACGGCTCCTGCAAATACAAGCCACTTCACCCGAGCATGCCAAAGCAAAAACGGATGCGCCATCTCGAATAGAATCGTGCCGTACGTGCCCATGGTAACCAGAGCCGCCGAGCGCCAGATCAAGTCAGTCCACCCGGGCAGCGAGAACTCGTCCGTCCGCAGAATGTAATACAAGGCGGTGCCGTTGGCCCACACATGCCCCTGAATCTTGTAAAAGGCCGATTCAAAATAGAGAATCGACAGTTGGACCAGGCAGGCAATTACGGCGAAGTTGTGCAACATCCCTGCCAGCCACTGGGTGGAGCGCTCGCGGCGCTTCGGGAAAAGCATGCGGTCGAGCGAAAGGGCGCTCAGGTCGGCGAACATCAAATAAAACGCCAAGATAATCAGCAGATTCTCGCCGCCGTCAATGGCGTACCAATTCCGCTGATACAACGACCACGTGAATAGAAAGAACAGAATGGAACTGAACCGAGCGAATAGGCCCACCGTAAACATTAGGGAGACGGCCAAGCCAAGCCAATAGAGGCATCCCGCACCGAGGGCCGAGGGAAAGAATTGGTAGAGGGTGTAGGTCCGGCTCTCCGCCAGAAGCGCCAAATTGTCCGGCCATGAGACCACGCCGCCTGGCCCCCATAGGAAATTCCGCTGACTGAGGTGCAGCGCATAGAAGATGATTGTCAGGCTCCCCAAGGCAATCCGCATCAAGGCAGCGGCAGTTTGGCGCTGCTTGACAGCGCCCCGGAGGGAAGCCTCCGACAGCAGTTGAAGACCGCGAAGAGGAATTTTCACAACTCACCTCCTGATTCTCAGAGCGAGGCCACGGCCTCGAAGGGAACAAACGGGAACACAATTTGACTGTTGTCAGACAGGGGATTATCCGGCTCATCGCGGCGTGTGAAGCGCGGAAACCGATGGTACAGCAAACCAATGCGAACCGCCGTCGGCTCGCCTGGAATGCCCACGGCCCGGGAGCAGCTCATGGCGATCCGTTCCAGTGTATGGAGCGCTGGCGGCTGCCGGTTCGTCGCGACCAGCCGGTTGAGCAGGTCGTTGTCGAGACGCCCGTCTTTGAAGATCTCGCTCCTGACCAGATCGCCCGAGGCGTTCAGCAGGGTCACCTGGACGATTTCCAGTGGCGATAGGCGGTTGCGTTGAACGGCTTGATTGAATGTACGGCTTAGATTGATCCATGAGCTCTCGGCGATTGTGCCATCCCCTGACTTATAGCGATACTGGGCGATTACGTAAGCGTCCTCCGTCGGCGGGTCAGGAGCGAAGAACGACCAATTTTGGATGAAGTAAGGATAGATCCAGCCGTCGATTTTTCTGGAATACTCCACACTGAGGGGGGTGGGAGGCAACGTGACCGCCAAAGTCATCAAGAAATGGGTGACCAATAGCGTTGTCAGGCCCACAAAGCAACAGTTACGCAAAATCGGCTGCGATGCGCGCGTTTTATTCTCTGGCCTTTCCATCGACGGCTCCTCTCGAATGAAGTGAAGGATGGCGCCCTTAAACCGCAGGCGCCACCCTTCGGGTGCTTCTCCAGCAGCGCTACTTGGTCACATCAAACTGAGCGACCGGGTCAACGCTTTCGAGAGAGTGAGTCGCGGAGCCCTTGGTTACGGCACGGTAGACGACGGCGAAGGCGACTGCCACGGCAATGATCACGCCGGTGAAGGCAGGGGCCGCCACCTTGGTGTTGGTATTCGTGGCTACGGGCGCATACGACGCTGGAACGTGGGCACGCGCCGACGCCCCAAAGCAAATGGTAATGGCGAGCACTGCGCTCGCCAATCGAAGTGCAACTCGTTTCATAGAGATATCCTCCTCGTTTTCTATTGTGCGGGGTCGGAAAACATCCGTGTTTCCGTCCTTCGCATCGGTCGCTGTAGAAAGCAATCGATGGTCCAATTTCTGTTCGGGCTCGCTCCCTTATGTGACAGGACCAGCAGAGGCGCTTGATGAGAAAACGTTTGTCGACCTTACAGCACTGCCCGCTCGACGCCCGTCCGTGGGAATCGAGATAGATATGTCTATCCGCTTGGTTAGGCAATTGCACGTTCGGATAGAATTGCTGGTTCGCTCTGCTTCCTCTAGCTGCTTGCCCGCCCCGCCAAATGGACGCTCCGGAGGTAAACCATGGTGCGTGAACTTCTGTTTGTGACATTGATGGCTGCACAATCACAATGCAGTACTTCAGAAGATCGGAAACAAGTACTACATCATCGTCCAGGCGTGGAATCCCGCGACTTCGCCATTTTGGAACAAGTGACCGAGTAGAGCTTCGATTTCCGCTCGTTAAGGGGCTTTCGCTTCACCCAAGATAAAGTGCCATCGCGACGGCGAGCAAGAGTGCCGTCGCGCCTAGCCACTATGCGTCATCCCCCATCATGTGACGGGCTCCAGAGCCGACTCCGGCCCGCAATTTTTGGTTTGAGTGATATCCACTACGTTATCAACTGCCACTGTGATTAACTATGGCGGACTTGACAGCCAGAAACAGATTGACTATTAAGATTAACGCTGAAATGGAAGGTCGGCTTGGTCCGAGGGGATCGGCCGGTAAGGAGGGGGCAATACAGTCAGGTGCCCCCTTGTGTATAGTGGTCGGTAGCTGGTTAGCTCTCTCTCCTTTAGCTACTCGCCCGCCCCGTCAAGTGGACACTCAGAGGTAACCCGTGGTACGTGAACTCGTGTTTCTGGGGTTGATGGCTGCTGGCGGAACCCTGTGGGCCGCACCCTCCCAGTCCTTCAACCGAGCCTTGACTAAGAACCAGGTGCAGGGCTTACTGACGCGCGGGCTTCCGAGCGAACGTGTTGCCGAGATGGTGAAAGAGCGCGGCATCGACTTCCGCCCCACACGCGCCGACATCGAGTCTCTGCGCCGCGTCGGCGCGCGACCGGTGCTGATCAAGGTGCTGCTTAGCTCTGGGAATGCGATGCTCGGAAGAGGCGGCAGGACGCCAAAGCATTCCACGGCCCCGTCGCCCGAGCTGCCGAGTGCCGTGAATGATGTCGCGGCGCGGTATTTCGCGCTGGGGGCGCAGCTCGAGAAGAAGAAGCTTCTGGCCGAAGCGGAGCAGGCCTATCGATCCGCAGCCGAGCTTGATCCGCTGAGTTTTGAGACCCACCTCGCCCTGGCGCGCGTGCTGGGAGAACAAGAAAAGTGGGAGGAGTCCTCTGCCGCATCCGGGGAGGCCGTTCGCTTGAAGCCCGCCTCGGCCAGCGGTCACTATTCCCTTGCGGAAGCGCTGCAGGCTCAGGGCTATGTGGCAGATGCCATCACCGAGTATCGCAAGGCACTCAGT
>Ga0182037_10001440_pt1 | contig 12448 bp, 9 predicted proteins | sample sta12Cox44000082_FD_125974 | JGI IMG/M metagenome (GOLD analysis project Ga0182037, IMG submission 125974) | Lab enrichment of tropical soil microbial communities from Luquillo Experimental Forest, Puerto Rico - statoxic.12C.oxic.44.000.082 | ecosystem: Environmental > Terrestrial > Soil >... | reverse complement strand
TTGTCGGTACTCCCGCGGATTTGCTAGGTTGCCAGCAACGCCGCCATTTGGGGTACCGAGAATGACGCAAGCCGGAAACATCACGGTCGACGCCACGCTCGACGCGACCGGTTTGTTGTGTCCGTTGCCGGTATTGAAGGCGCGGCGGGCGCTGAAGCCGCTCGCCCCGGGTGTGGTGCTCGAGGTGCTCGCGACCGATCCGGGCGCTATCAAAGACTTCGAGCATTTTTGTCAGACCACCGGCTGCCAGCTGCTCGAAATGAGCGAGGAGCCCGGCGGGGTGTTGCGCTTTCGCATGCGCAAGCCGGGTTGAGGGGCTGCCATGGTGGCGATGATCACGACGCCGCGGCTGATGCATATCGGCGGCGGCGCGCTCGCCGAGCTTCCGGGCGTCCTGCGCCGCCTCGAACTCGCCAGGCCGCTGCTCGTGACCGATCCCTTTCTTGTGAAATCGGGCCATCTGGAGCGGGCGACCGGGATTCTCGATCGCGCCGGCATTAGCTGGAGCGTGTTTTCCGAGACCGTCGCCGACCCGACGACGGCGGTTGTCGAAGCCGGTGCCGGCCGGCTCGCCGAGGACAGCTATGACAGCCTCGTGGCGATCGGCGGCGGCAGCTCGATCGACACCGCCAAGGGAATGTCGGTGCTGTTGGCCAATGGCGGGCGTATGCGCGACTACAAGGTCCCCGCCGACATCCCGAAACGGGGTCCGCCGATCGTCGCGATCCCGACAACCGCCGGCACTGGGTCCGAAGTGACGCGCTTCACGGTGATCACCGACACCGAAACCGACGAGAAAATGTTGATCGCCGGTCTCGCCTGCTGTCCGGTCGCGGCAATCATCGATTACGAGCTGACGCTCTCAATGCCGCTGCGGCTGACCGCGGATACCGGGCTCGACAGCCTGACCCACGCGATCGAGGCCTATGTCAGCCGCCGGGCCAATCCCTTCACCGACGGTCTCGCCAGGAACGCGATGGAGTTGATCGCACGGCACATCCGCAGCGCCTGCGCCGAGCCCGACAATCGGGCGGCCCGCGAGGCGATGATGCTCGGCGCGACGACGGCGGGGATGGCATTCTCGAATGCGAGCGTTTGCCTCGTGCACGGTATGAGCCGGCCGATCGGGGCCTTTTTCCACGTCCCGCACGGCCTGTCGAACGCGATGCTGCTGCCCGAGATCACCGCCTTTTCGGTGCCAGCGGCGCTCGAACGCTACGCCGATTGCGCCCGCGCGATGGGGGTAGCGGAGGAAGGGGAGGGGAGCCAGGCAGCGGTCGCGCGGCTGCTCGACGAGCTGCGCCGGCTCAACGAGGATCTGAAGGTACCGAGCCCACGCGCCTGGGGCATCGATGCCGGCCGTTATGAGGAGCTGCTTCCGGTAATGGCGAGCCAGGCGCTCGCATCGGGTTCACCCGCCAATAACCCGCGCGTGCCGACGAGCGACCAGATCATCGATCTCTATCGCCGGGTGTACGGGTAGGCGGAAACGCCCGTGCGCCGAAGCAATGGGCCCCGGCTTCCGCCGGGGAGGCGGATAGATGGTCTGCGAACCAATTCCTTCATAGGACTGAGGAGGGGGTATGGCGCTGCTCGTCGTCGATCTACATGACCGCATCGGCAATGCAAAGGCATGGCGCGACACGTTCGCGGAACAGCTTCCCGCTTTGGATATTCGCTTTTGGCCGGATGCGGGAGAGGTGGCGCAGATCGAATATCTCGCCTTCATGCATCCCGATTTCGATGCTCTGCCTTCATTTCCGAATTTAAGGGCGATGTTCAGCCGCTCGGCCGGCGTGGAATCTTTCGTTAACCATCCGAAGCTGCCCAAAGCCCCGCTCGGCAAGGTCGAGCCGCCCGGCGGCGACCCGATGATGACCGAATATGTCGTCATGCACGTGCTTCGACTGCATCGCGACATGCCGGGCTATCAGGCGGCCCAAGCGAGGCGGGAGTGGCGCCGGACGAGGATCGTCCGCCCCGAGGAAAGGCGGATCGGCTTTCTCGGCTTCGGCCTGATGGCGAAGGCGCCGGCGCTGGTGCTGAAATCGCTCGGCTTTCCGGTTTCGGCTTGGGTTCGCAACTGGCGGGAGGAAGCCGAAATTCCGATTTTCCACGGCGCCGACCAGCTCGAGCCGTTCCTCAACCAGACCGACATTGCGGTCTGCCTGTTGCCGCTGACCCGCGAAACCGACGGCATCTTCTGCGCCCGCACCTTTGCGATGATGCCGAGGGGCGCGATGCTCGTGAATGTCGGGCGCGGCAGACACGTGGTGGAGCAGGACCTGATCGCTGCGCTCGATTCGGGCCAGCTTGCGCATGCCGCGCTGGATGCGTTGTCGCCCGAGCCGCTGCCGCCGCAAAGCCCGCTCTGGCTGCACCCCAAAGTCACCGTCATGCCGCATGTCGCGCGGCGGCCGACCGTCCTTCAGCTCGCAACGGAGATCGCTGCAAACATCCGCAGCCTCGAAGCCGGCGGCCGGCTGCTGCAAGAGGTCGATGTCACCTTGGGGTATTAACCCCCACGAGGGGTGTGGGATCACATCGGCCGGCCGGGTTTGGCTTCGCGTAGTGGCGCGCCGGTTTCGGCGAGGCGGCGGAGGAGGGCGGCGGGGCCCAGCGCTCGCCATGTTGCTGGTGCCAGGCCTGGGGTACGGCTGCCGTTGGCGACAAAGCCGTCGCCATTGCCGCCCAAGCGTGATCTACTTCACAGTTAATTCCTACCAAACGGCCTAAGACGAATTGACGTTAACCGCATCCCAGGGAGGCAGAGGTGGGCGATCCCTTCACGCCGGAGGACATCGAGAAGCTGTCCGCTGCGATCGACGCGGATTTGCGAGAATTGGGTGCTCCCGGCACCGCCCTCAACAGGGGGCGCACTGCTAGAGAAGCGCTCGGAGAAAAACAAAGGCGCGCAATCGAGGCGGCTACTGGAGAAGAGGCGACGAGCTTTCTTGCGCGCTTTAAGGCCGCCGCGCGGAAGGATCTCTGCGAGAAGGGCGGCGTCCTCCACACTCAGTGGGCCAAGTGGAAGGATCTCGCAAACAAAGACATAGTCAAAACCTTTGGCGGTATTCTGGTTGGGATGGGCCTCTCGGGAAGCGCACTGCAAATCGCGGTCGTCGCGATCGCCGTTTATATCCTTTATCTCGGCGTAGAAGCATTCTGCCAGGAGGGATGACGGTGACGTACGAACTTTTACTGCAATTTAGCGACCAAAATCACGTGAGTATCTCTCTGAATGAGGGCGGCCGCGTGCAGAGAGCCCAAGAGCAGCCGTTTAAGCCGCCGCTCGACGCCGAGGTGCAACGCGATCTGCAATGGTATTTCGAAGTCTATCCGGTTCAATACACGACCGAGATTGACGACGAGCGGGCCTCCCGAGTTGCGGAGCGAATTCCAACCTGGGGTACGGCGCTGTTCAACGCAACGTTTTCCGATCGCGAGGCAGAACGGTTATTCAATCGATTTCAAGATTCCACAGACGAAGGAAAGGTTCTTACCGTCAGCAGCGATCATCCTGCCGTGCTCGCCCAGCCCTGGGAGTTGCTGCGCGACCCCGAAGGGGACCTTTCTCTTTTTGGATGAGCCGCAGATTTCGATTCGGCGGCAGCTTGCCGGCGCCGGGGGTGGCCGGTCGCCGTTCGACGTCACTCCGAAAGAGCGGCTGCATTTGCTGTTTGTTGTCAGCCGGCCGAAGGATTCCGGCTTCATCGATCCGCGCGCCGATGCCCAGGCGGTCATGGATGCAATCGATGCAGAAGCACCGGGCAGGGTGACCTGGGAGTTCCTGCGGCCGGCTACCGTCGACAAATTGATCAGACGGCTCGACGACAGACGTCTGCCGGTGGTGGATATCCTCCATTTCGACGGGCACGGAGCCTACGACTGGGATGGGCGGCTGGCGGAGAGAGCAAAGGAGGCCGCAACAGCAGCTGACGGGAGCCACGGCCTAAAGGATGCCGCTGGTGCGCAGGCCCATCAGGGATATCTTTTGTTTGAAAAACCGGACGGCACGAGCGCTCCAATTGCCGCCGGCATGCTTGCGGACCTGTTGCACCGCAAGGAAGTGGGACTGACCGTCCTCTCAGCGTGCCAGTCGGCTACTGTCGGCGGTGAGGATCCGATGGGGAGTGTCGCTGCCCGCCTCACCCATGCTGGCCTGCCGTCCGTACTGGCGATGACGCATTCAGTGCTGGTCAGCACTACGCGTGAGCTGTTCGGCCACTTTTACCGAGAGCTGGCTCGCGGCGAGACGATCGGAACCGCCTTGGACAATGCCCGCACCCAGCTCTACGCGCAACCGGCGCGAGGCGTTCGACAGCGCACGGAGGGGCCAATCCCGCTCACTCTCCAAGACTGGTTTCTACCTGCCCTCTATCAGCCTGGGGTGGATATCGGACTGCTGACCGAAACCGCGACGGAACAATCCGTCGAAACCGCACCGGACGACTTGCCAAAAGTACAAGATTCAGGATTTTACGGCCGCCGGCGCGAGCTTTGGGACATCGAGCAGTGGTTCGTCGGCGGAACACGGCGGGTGGTCGTGAACGGCTTTGGCGGTGAGGGCAAGACGTACCTGGCGCTAGAGGCCGGGCGTTGGCTGCAGCGCAGGGGTATGTTCGAGCGAGCCTGCCTTGTCGGTTATGCCGGCTTCCAGGGCACCGATCCCGTTGGGCTCGCGGTCAGCACGTTGGGAAGCTCGCTCGGCGAGAGCCTGCTAGACCCTAAGGCTGCGGTCGCCGCGCTCAAGAAAACACCGACCCTCCTAATCCTCGACAATTTGGAAGCCCTCGCAGAAGGAGCGCTCAAGGAGCTGCTCGATGCCGTGGTCGGGTGGTCGGAGGCGGGGACCAGCCGGGTGCTGATTACCACTCGCGCCGATGACCTTCGCCATCCGAGCTTTCCCACCAAAGAAAGCAACTTTTGTCGATATCTATTGCTGAGAGGCTTAGGGGAAGATGATGCGCTCGATTGGTTTCAGGCGCTGATGCGTCTGCCGCCGGAGCCGCAGGTCCGAGCCCCGGAGCGGGATCCACTGCTGAGCCTTTTCGCCAAGGTCGGTTTCCACCCGTTGTCGGTCGGGATGCTCGCCCGCGAGCTGAAGACGCGGCGCATTGCCGAGTTGGGTGAACGGCTGGAGGCTTTGCTTACACAGACGGGCAACCCGCTGCTCGCGTCCCTGAACCTGTCACTCGAGCGCCTCGATCTTCAGAGCGCATCGTATCTGCCTCGCTTGGGAGTTTTTCAAAGGGGTGCATTCGAAGTTAATCTAATGGAGATTTGTGAACTAGGCGAGGCACAATGGCAGCCGCTGCGGCGAGGACTGGAGCAGACCGGGCTAATCCAAGCGGAAAACGTACAAGGATTTGCATCGCCATTCCTTCGTTTCCACCCGACCCTCGCCCCCGCGTTATGGGCAAGGTTGCCCGCCAAAGAGCAGGCTGTGCTGACCGCTCGGTATCAGGAGCGTTACTATCACGTTTCCGGTGTTCTTTACCAACAGGACACTAAGGCGGTCGCCGCAGTGCGCGCAATCGCACGGCGGGAATTACCCAACCTGCTGGCTGCGGTCAATGGAGCGCTTGATACCGGGACGCCCTGGGCGGTCGATTTTGTCAATAAGGCTAACACATTCCTTGGCTTCTTCGGGCTTAGCCGCGATAGGGCTGCTCTAGCAAAAAGGGCGCAGGCTGTGGCCGCCGAGCAGGGCTCGGCCGACTGGTACCTCGCTCGCTCCGGTCTTGGAGAGCAGCTCTTTGCGGCGGGCAATATTCGTGAGGCCGAAGCGGCATTTACCGATGTCCTCGCCCACATTGGCAATGTGCCGTCCTATCAGCGGTGTGCCACACTGCTCCGGCTGGGCCGCTGCTATCGGCTGCAAGGACAAGCGTCTCGGGCAGAGGCTACCCTCAGGCAAGTTCTTGCCGAGGGGGCACAGCTTGAATCAACCCCTGATATTCACGGACTAATAGGCTACTCGCGAGCAGATCTCGGTGACGTGCTCACGGAGCGAGGACAATATCGCAATGCGCGAGTGGAATATGAAGCGTCTCTCGCGATCGCTAGAGAACGTGGTGACGATCGGAGCGTTGCTGTGGCTCTCGCCCAGCTAGGGGCATTGGCGCTGGAGGAAGACAAGCTCGACGAAGCTGAGCAGCGTTACCGTCAGGCGCTCGAAACCTTCCGGGCGCTCGGCGAACCCGCTCAAGAAGCGACGGTGTGGCACCAGCTAGGCATCGTGTATCAGGAGGCTCGACGGTTTCCCGAGGCTGAAAAGGCCTACCGTGAATCGGCGCGCTTCAAAGAGCGACACGGTGCTCGCGTCGGCGCCGCTCGCAGTTGGGGTCAACTAGCGCAAGTTCTAGAGCGGGCGGGTAGGCTGGATGAAGCCGAAGCTTGGTATATGAAGGCGGTAGGAGCATTGCAGGCGGAAGGAACCGAGGCGGAGCAGTGTGTCGTCCTTAATAACCTGGCCGATCTCCTAAAAGATCGGCCAGGCAGGCTCAGCGACGCGCGGGCCCATGCGGAGCAGGCCCTCGCCATTAAGAAAACGCTGGACCCAGCCGCGACGGAGATTTGGAAAACTTATGGAATCCTCGCTCAGATTGTCGGAAAGGCAGGAGACGATAATACCGCTCGCGGTTACCGTCGCGAGGCTCGCGCAAGCTACGCGGCCGCGCCTGTCGGCGAGGAGACGCTTCGCCGCCGCGGAGTATTCGTGAAGGGTGTGGTGGCCGCAGTTTTCGATGTGTCGATGCGCTCGGCCCTGGACGAGGTCCTTGCCAAAATGGCCCAGGGCGGTTGGACCAAATTGGTTGAGGCACTCCGCAGTATCCTCTCGACGGTGAGCGCCAGGAGGACGCGCTGTGCGAGCCTCTGGATGACGAGGATTCGGTTATCGTGGGGGCAGTTTTGCGGGGCATCGTCGATCCGGAATCCCTGAAGGTGATTCCCTCCGCCGAACCCGCCATTGACGATGCCCAGGCCGCCGACCTGGGCCAACGGCTAGAAAGACACTTGCCATTGATTAGCGCCGTGATCGCCGCAGTGGGCCAGCCGGAACTCCGGTCCCAGCTCGATCCGGTATTGCAGCAGATGGAGCGGAACGATTGGAGCGCCGTCGTCGCCTGCGTTCGCCGCATCCTCGGCGGAGAACGCAGCGCTGACGCACTGTGCGCAGGGCTTGATGCCGAAGACACCCTTATTATTAGCGTCATCCTCGCCGGGATCGAGAACCCGGAGGGGCTGCACCAGTTGCTAGACAGCCTATCGTCGGAGAAGCCCCCAAGTTGATCCGGGTACCGCTACATCGGACGGCCGGGCGTGGCCTCGTGCAAGGGAGTGCCGGTTTCGGCGAGCCGACGTAATAGCGGGGCCGGGGCCCAGCGCTCGCCATATTGCTGGTGCCAGGCCTGGATCTGGCGGTAGACCTCGGCGACACCGATTGTGTCGGCCCAATACATCAGCCCGCCGCGGTAGCGCGGGAAGTTGAAGCCACCCAGCCACATCACGTCGATATCGCTGGCTCGGTAGACCTTCCCTTCCTTGAGGATCTTGCAGGCCTCATTGACCGAGGCGAACAATAGCCGGCGGAGAATCTCCTCGTCGGTGAAGCTTCGCTGCGGAATCCCGAGCTCGGCGGTCTTTTCTTTGATCATGCGGGCAAGCTCGGGGTCGGGATGCGGGGTGCGGTCGCCCTTCTCATAGCGGAACCAGCCGGCTCCGGTCTTCTGGCCCAAGCGGCCGGCCTCGACGATCATGTCGGCGATCGGCATCTTGCGGTAGTTCGGGTTTTCCGTGGCGCGCCGCTGGCGGCTGTCATAGCCGATGTCGAGCCCCGACAGATCAGCCGTCGCAAAGGGGCCGATCGGGTAGCCGAAATCGACCATGACCTTGTCGACCTGCTCGGGAAGCGCTCCTTCCTCGACCATGATGTTCATCTCGGTGCCGAACGGGGTGCGGCTCCTGTTGGCGACAAAGCCGTCGCCGTTGCCGGCCATCGCGCTGATCTTGCCGATCCTGCGGCCGAGTGCCATCCCGGTCGCCAGCGTGTCGGGCGCACTCTTCGCGCCTTTGACGACCTCGAACAGTTTCATGACATTGGCCGGGGCGAAGAAATGCGTGCCGGCGACGTCCTGCGGCCGCTTGGTCGCGTTGGCCATGATGTCGATGTCGATGCCCGAGGTGTTGGTGTAGAGAAGCGCAGCCGGCTTCATGACCTCGTCGAGCTTTTTGAACACCTCCTCCTTGACCGGGATGCGCTCGAACACCGCCTCGATGACGACGTCGCATTGGGCGATGTCGTCATAACTCTTGACCGGCTCGATCAGTTTCAGCCGGCGCTCCATCTCGGCCTCGGTCAGGCTGCCACGCTTGACGCTGGTCTCGTAATTGCTGCGGATGCGCTGGAGGCCACGGTCGAGCGCCTCCTGGCTGACCTCGAGCAATTTCACGGGGAAGCCGAACTCGGCAAAACTCATCGCAATGCCGCCGCCCATCGTGCCGGCACCGACGATCGCCGCGGTCTCGATCGGCCGCAATGGCGTCTCGCGCGGGATGTCGGGCAGCTTGGCGACCTCGCGCTCAGCGAAAAAGGCGTAACGAAGGGCGCGCGCCTCGGCCGAATTTTCGAGCTCGTCAAAGAGCTCGCGCTCGCGCTGGATGGCCTGATCAAACGGCATCGTGCACGCGGCCTCGACCGCGGTGATGCAATGGTAGGGCGCCTTCTGGTTGCGCGCACGCCTCGCGATCGATTTGCGCATCGCCTCGAAAATCCCCGGATCGGCCTTGGCTTGCGCCAGCTTGTCATCGCGGTCGCGGATGCGCGGTAATGGCCTTGTGTCGGCAACGCGGCGCGCCACTGCGATTGCTGCCGCGCGCAGGTCGCTGCCCTCCGGCACCAGCTCGTCGATAATGCCGAGCTTGTTGGCCTCGTCGGCCGGGACATGACGGCCCGACACGATCATTTCCATTGCCGCCTTCGGGCCGATCAGCCTTGGCAGCCGCTGGGTCCCGCCGCTGCCGGGCAATATGCCGATCAGCACCTCGGGCAGCCCGACCTTGGCGCTCGGCACGGCAACGCGGTAGTGCGAGGCGAGAGCGATCTCTAATCCGCCGCCGAGCGCATAGCCATGGATTGCCGCGACGACCGGCTTTTGGCTCGCGTCGAGCACCTCGTGTGTGCGCTTGCCCGGCACCGGCGGCGGGCGGCGCGTGCCGAACTGGCGGATGTCGGCGCCGGCAATGAAGGACCGGCCGGCGCCGATCAGTACCATCGCCTTGATCGAAGGGTCGGCATTGCCGCGCTCGACATTCTCGACAATGCCCTCGGGGACCCCGGGTGAGAGCGCGTTGACCGGCGGGTTATCGACGGTGATGACGCCGATCCCATCGACACTCTCGAAGCGAACCAGTGCGCCTTCGGCCATGTCATGTCCTCCCGATTAGACCGTACCCTGTGTCCCCAGAATGACCGTGCTCTGCGACGACAATACGCCGCCATTGCCGTGCGCGATCGCGGTTTCGCAGCCGGCGACCTGACGCGCGCCGCATTCGCCGCGCAGCTGCCGCGTTGCTTCGATCAGCAGAAACAGCCCATACATCCCGGGATGGCAGTAGGAGAGCCCGCCGCCATTGGTGTTGACCGGCAGGCTGCCCTTTGGCGCGATACGACCGCTCTCGACAAACGAGCCGCCTTCGCCCTTCGCACAAAAGCCGAGATCCTCGAGAAACAGGATCGTGTTGATCGTAAACGCGTCGTAGAGCTCGACGACGTCGATGTCGTTGGCCCCGAGCCCGGCCATCGCATAGGCGGCGCGGCCCGAGGGCAGTGCGCCGGTCACGGTCAGATCGGGCATGCTCGAAATATTGGCGTGGGTGATCGCCTGGCCGCAGCCGAGCACATAGACCGGCGCCTTCTTCAAAGATCGCGCCCGCTCCGACGTGGTCATGATTACCGCGCCGCCGCCATCGGTCACCAGGCAACAGTCGCGCACCGTGAACGGATAGCTGATCATCCGCGCCGACAACACCTCGGCGATCGTCAGCGGTTTCTTTTCCCAGGCGGCCGGGTTCAGCAATGCCCATTCGCGCGCCGCGACAGCGACGGCCGCCAATTGCTCGCGCATCGTTCCGTACCGGTGCATGTGGCGCGAAGCGGCGAGCGCGTAGGCGGTCGATGGAAGGAACGGCCGGAATGGGGTCTCGTAGGGATTGTATTCGCGCACCGAAGCGTGCCGCCGCCCGATCGTGCGCTGGGTCGAGCCATAGGCGATGACCGCGACCTTGCACAGGCCGAGCTGCAGTGCCGCCTGGGCGTGCGCGACATGGAACATGAACGACGAGCCGCCGAGGATCGTCGTATCGATGTACGCGGGCGAAATCCCGAGATACTCGACGAGCGCCAGGCCCGAGGTGCGGCTCTGCGCTGTCGCGCAGACGAGGCCGTCGACATCGCGCAAGCCGAGGCCGCAATCGGCGAGCGCGCGGTGAATGCCCTGCGCCATCAGGTCGATCGGGCTCATGTCCTGGGCGACGGCGCCGAGATCGGATTCCGCGACCCCGACGATCGCGGCCGAGCCGCGCTGCAGCCCGTTCATCACGCGCCCTCTGCCGGCACGAAGACCGGGTAAGGCGGATCATCACTGCCTGGGCGATGGACTCGGAACTTGACGCGCATGCCGATCCGCACGGCCTCGGGCGGGATGTCCTCGACCCGGCTCATCAGGCGAAAGCCCTCGTCGCAATCGATCAGCGCGACGTTGTAGGGGTCACCCTCGCGCGCCGGATGCACGACCGTCGTGGCGTAGACCGTGCCAAGTCCGGCGCTGAGCCGCCATTCGAGCCGGTCAATACCGGTGAACGGGCAGATGACACGCGGGTAAAACACTGCCTTCCGCGCCTCAGGGCTCCACTGATAGGCGAGCTCGCCCTTTTCGAGATGCGCCTGATAGACGGCGAGCGGTGATTCCTCCATGCGCCCCATTGTCCGCTCCTTCCTGCGACGGCATTCTGTCGGGTTAAGGTTACAGCGGCAAGGGTTCGGGATATCCTTGCCGCCCCGGAGGAACAGCAGAGGAGATAAACAATGAAGCTCTACCAGTTCCCGTCGCCGAACCCGCAGAAAGTCACGTTTGCGCTGCTGGAGCTTGGGCTCGACTGTGAGAAGATCTCAGTGGACCTGTCCAAGCGCGAACAGCGCGAGCCAGCGTTTCTGGCGGTCAACCCGGCCGGGCGGGTCCCGGTTCTCGTCGACGGCGATGTGACGCTGAGCGAGTCGCACGCGATCCTCGTCTATCTCGGCGAGACGACGGGGCGGTTGTGGCCGGCAACAGCGGCAGGTCGGGCGGCGGCGCTCCAATGGCTCTTCTTCCTGTCGCAGCACATCATGCCGCTCGCCGGCGAAGTGGCACTCCGGATCCGCGCCAAGGTGCTCGGCATTCCCGTCGATGAAGCCACGGTCGCCCACGGAGAGAAAGCGCTGCCCGACCCGCTCAGGGTCGTCGAGGGGCAGCTCGCGAAAAACAAATGGATGTTGGGCAGCGAATTCAGCCTGGTGGACTGCGGCTATTGCCCGATCCTCAACGTGATCGAGAAAGCGGGCTTCAGCTTCCGCGAATTTCCGCGCGTGACTTCGTATCTCGAAACGTTGCGTTCCCGTCCGGCATGGAAGGAGACGCCCAAGCTCCCGGGACTGTAGTCGGGGCGCCGCAACTGTCGGTGGCGCTTTGCCGGCGACGCCACTATCGTCGCCCGCGGCTGCCATGCAGAGAGGCGCGCAATGACGACGATGATCCTGACCGGCGACGTCAACCTGATGAACGTCGCCGATCCGGCGCTGCCGTTTGCTCTCGTCAAAGACGAATTCCGTGCCGCCGGCCTCGTCTTCTCAAACCTCGAATGCTGCCTTCACCAGCCGCCGGACGGGCATGCGGCGGAGAATGAGGGATTTTTTGCCGATCCGCTCGTCTCAGGTGAAGCGCTGGCATCGGCCGGGATCCAGGCGGTCGGGATCGCCAACAACGTCAATTACGGCGAGCCGGCGATTCTGGGCTCGATCGCCCGGCTCGATCAGCTCGGTATCGCCCATACGGGCGCCGGCGCGGGCCGTGCCGCGGCGCGCGCGCCGGTGATCCTCGAGCGCGACAGGACGCGGTTTGGCTTTTTGCAGCGCAGCTCGGTCTATTGGCCGACCAATCACGAGGCGGGCGACAACTCGGCGGGCATCGCCGTGATCCGCGGCCACACCGCCTACCAGATCCCGATGCATGGCGGCCGCCCGCGCGCCAACCGGCCGGGACTGCCGCCGCAAATCCTGACCTGGGCCGACAAGCAATATCTGCAATGGTTTGCCGAGGACGTTGCCGCGCTGCGGGCGCAGGCCGACATCGTCGTCGCCTCCTGCCACTGGGGCGTGGGCCGGGAGGTTCTGCAATACATGGGCGAG
>Ga0182037_10001438_pt1 | contig 12458 bp, 14 predicted proteins | sample sta12Cox44000082_FD_125974 | JGI IMG/M metagenome (GOLD analysis project Ga0182037, IMG submission 125974) | Lab enrichment of tropical soil microbial communities from Luquillo Experimental Forest, Puerto Rico - statoxic.12C.oxic.44.000.082 | ecosystem: Environmental > Terrestrial > Soil >... | reverse complement strand
TATCCATTTTCATCGGTCTCACGCGGCGCAATCTTATGGGGCAGGCCATTCGATACATCCTGTTCGGAGAGGGCGAGACTGGGCTGATGGTCTATACAGTGCTATTGCGCTACTGGGACTCGACGGCCGAGGAAGATGTCCGTCCCCTCATCTTCCTGATGTCCGATTAGGATTCAGAACGGCTGATCTGGCGCGCTGAGTGAAGTTCTCTTGAAGACCTCAAAAAAGCGAACAGGCGGCGCAATTCTTCGCCCCCACGATCGACTACCGCCCTTCGGCCCGCCGACCGCAAAGTCTACTCGGGTCGTCGCGGGGCCGACGTCGTTATGTCATCAGTTGGCCTTCGGTTCGCTTGTCATCCGAGAGTCATCCATCGCAAGTCTTTTTTGGGAATCAATGAGCTGGCACTTGAATCCAATATACAACTGTAAAAACATGACTGCGGAGAAGCTTCGAACGCTGGAGATAGTCGGTTGCAAAGGCAATTTGCCCAGCCGGATCGGCCCCGACGGTCACAGGGATGTACGACTCAGGGGGCGTGGGTGAACGGAGGCGCGTGGATCCGAGGTTTGACAAGAAAACATGGTCAGCGGAAATCGTGCCGATCAACGGCCCAGATGATCTGCGCGAGACCACTCGTGGCTCAGACGTGGAGATTGTGCAGCTCAAGCCTGGGAAGTTGCTGGGTTCTATCAAGCATTTTGGCATCGGGAATCTTGGAGTCAGCCTGGGACGGTTTGACTCTGCAATTCGAATGAGGGGAAGCCTGCATCAAGAGAGAATTGTCCTCGGAACAATACTAGATAGCGCGGGCCGCGTGACGCAATGGTGGAAGGACGTCCGACCCGCCGACATTGGTGTGTTTCCTGCGCTTGTGGAATTTGATGCAATTCATGGCGGAGGCGCATCTTATTTGCTGGTCTCCATTGCTTTGCCTGAGCTGTTAGCGATGCTCGGTGGTGAGGAGCATCTGGCTGATCCCGCATTCTGGAATACGAAGCGCGTCTACAACACCGATTCCCTCATCAGCGCCAAGATGCTGCAACGGCTCATTGAGATCATCTCGGGCATCGAACACAGACTCACCGCTTCTTCTGACCAGGCTGCCGATTTTCTCCAGCGTTCAATTGTCGAGTCCTTTGTGTTGGCCCTGATGAGCGCCTTACCGCCGGCCAGTGCACGCTCCCATACATGTGCCCTTACCGGTGCCCGCCTCGTCAGTGAAACAGAGGATTACATAGATGCGTGTGGCGGACGTCCCGTTCACATTTCCGAACTCTGTTGCACATTGAAAGTATCGCGACGAAGTCTTCATCGGGCCTTTACCGATACATTGGGCATTGGCCCTTCCGCCTATCTGCGTCGTAGGCGCCTTTCAGCCATCCGATCGATCCTAAGCCGATGCGATACTGCGTCAATTTCGATAGGTGATTTGGCATTCGAGTACGGGTTTCCGCAGACGGGTCGGTTTGCCGCTTACTATCGGGCCCTTTTTGGCGAGACGCCGTCAGAGACCTTGCGCTCTACATCAGTGAGTACACGAAGCGTCAGATGAGGACTGTGGTCGTCGAATTGGCACAAACTGCATCCCGCCCTTTCCCCGCACTATGGTTAACTATCTTTTCGCGGATAGCGGGGGACGGTTATGGAGCCGTCTACTCCACAAGCCAGGAATGATAGGGTGCGCCTGATAAGCACTCCGGGCGAAGGGCCCTACCCGGATTGCCAAGCTCGAGCGTGCTGACCTGTTTCAAATACAACAATAGTCCCATCGGGATTGCGGTGGAAAAACAGTTCTTGGGAGGGCGAACATGTCTTGCTACTTGTGCGACTCAGAGGTTCAAAAAGAGTTTCCATCTGAGATTGCAATTCATTTTCCGGGGAGGGCGAATCTGAATGTACCACACGTTTTCGTGTTTTCTAGTCTCTTAGTCTGCTTGGGTTGCGGTTTCACGGGGTTCTCGATTCCCCAAGATGACCTGCGCAGGCTCACAGAAGGTTCTGCGGCTGAGCCGTTATTACCGACCAATTAATATTTCGTCATTGGGAATATACCGTTGAATGCTCAGCGCAAACTTGTTGGTCTCGTGATGCGAGTTTAGCTTCAGTCTGATTGGTGAAACGTCGCGATTCCACGCAATATCAAAAGGCGCCCACTTTTGCGGTAAGTTGTGAGTGGTTGGAACAACACAGCTACCGGAAAGGAGCGCCTTTATGAATCAAGAGAAGTATATCGGCATGGACGTGCATGACGCCAGCATCTCCGCTACCGTGAAGAATGCTCCGGGCAACCGGCTGGTGGTCTGTGATGCGCGCAAGAACGCGCTGATGACTGATTGCAACAGTTGTCGCCAACGTTGTAAATCGGACTGTCTGTTAATTCCCGTTGACAGGCACGCTTTCTGAGATCACACTGCTCGCCCGTGTAGTGGCCTTGACCCTGGTTCCACGGTCGCCAGAGCAATGGGATGAAACTACATGCTACGCTTCGCATGCGAACGGCAGCCCTCGCCTGCATCCCTGTCTGCGCGTGTTGGGTGCTCCTTGGTTGCTTTCCACTGCCAGTACGGTTTCCCACCCGGACTACGGACGCCGCATCTCAAAAAATAGACCTGAGCTTTCTCAAGGCAGGCTCGACCACCCGCGCGGAAGTGTCTCAAAAGCTCGCCCCTATCGACACCGGCGTAAATCAAATGGAATTCTTTTGGGGACGGCCGCGCGTCTCAAAATACCGCGAGATCCTTATGGTCGGGTATGTCCCCGTAGGGCCTTTGGACCGCATGTGGGGTGTCGAGAACCTGCTGGTTAGTTTTGCTGCAAACAGCGTCGTCAAGACTTTCGTCGTTGTCGGCGACTCCCACCTGCTGCGTGAGCTTGACTCGGTGGATTCTGCGGCCCCCGTGCTGGACCAGTCCTCTCCGATTGCCGTCCACTCGGTCGCATACTGGGTTCACGAGAAGCATAAGGAAGCTTACCGAGTAGTCGGTTCTCTCGTGTTAGGGGCTGAATCTGTAGAATGCTTTGGCGTAAAAGTGCCACGGAACGAGGTTCGCGGCATTGCGCTTCAGAAGAGCACCGACCTCATACCTCGCCTCAAGATCCTCCTCGACAAGCCGTCCGATTTCTCTGGAACACCGCTTGGGGAGAAGACGAATAACCTCGACTTAAGTTTGGACCCAAAGGAATTGCTTCTGCTCCACCGCTACATGGGCCAGGCAAAAGCGGGTACTCGGGCGCCAACCCTTCACAACGACGAAAGAGGCCATCTTGCGACGACTCATTGAATAGGGGCAGGCGGAAGAAGTGGCTGCCTTTAGGAGGGGTTCGATGAAACTGTTTCTTCAGGTCGCAGTCTTCGGATCTTTCAGCGTACTCACAGCATGCGGTGGCGGAACATCAGCTCCTCCAATGAATCCAGGCCCCACTCCGGCCGTTAGCGCAATATCTCCCAACAGCAGCACGCAGGGCGGGCCGGGGTTCACCTTGAGCGTGGTGGGCTCGAACTTCACCACGAACTCAACCATCCAGTGGAATGGAGCGACACAGCCAACTACCTCGGTGAACGCGAACCTGCTCACCGCCACAATTCCGGCTGCGGAAGTGGCTCCTCCCGGACCTGACAATGTCACGGTGGTTGATACAGGCGGTAGGTCCAATGCGCTGAGCTTCGCGGTGCCCTGCGTCATTCCACCCCAGGGCGGATCCTCGCAGCAGACTCGTGCCCGCCTTGGAGCTTATTACTTCGACGGATGGTCAGGTCTGCTCACTAACTTCCATTTTCAGGGTCTGCCACTGGGCCCGTACCAGGATCGCCAGCCGCTCTCGGGGTGGCAGGACAACAGTCAGTGTGCGGTGGAACAGCAACTTGCCGTCGCGCACAATTTCGGCATCGATTTCTTCGTCTTCGACTGGTACTTCAACGCAACCGTGAACGAACCCAGCGACAATCTCAATTCGGCTATCGAGATTACACATCAGCTGGTAGATCGCCACGGCATGAAGTACGCCATTCTCTATGTCAATTCGCCGCCATTTGTCGCCGGTCCCGGGGATTGGCCCACCGCGATCAATCAATGGATTGGCTACATGAGCGACCCGGCTTATGTGACGGTGAACGGAAAGCCGCTGCTGATCGTGATTGACATGGGGAACATGCGGCAGACTTTTGGGTCTTCGGCCGGGGTGGCGGGCGCGCTGAATCAACTGCGTACGGCTTCGGTTGCATCTGGCTTGCCCGGGGTTTACGTCGTCGGAGGATTTCAGTCGGGCTATGACCACAATACCCAGATGGGTTCGTTTCCTGATCTTTCCCAGGCCGTGGCCGACGGTTACGACGCTGTCTCCCTCTACAACTATTCCTTCGGAACAGTCTCCGGGCAACAAAGCTTCTCGCTGGTCTCGGAGGCTGGTCAGTGGATCTGGTCCCAGGCGGCAAGCAAGAGCCCTTTGCCGTTTGTTCCCGTCGTCATGGACGGATGGGATCCGCGACCCTGGAACGAGGGGAATGTCTGGTTCAGCCGGAGCCCACAGGATGTGGCGACCTTTGTCGACGCAGCCATCACTTGGGCCACTGCCAACCCCGTGCTTCGCCCGGAACCTTCTCCCGCTCCTCCGCTGGTCATAATGGAAGCCTGGAACGAATTCGGAGAAGGCAGTCACCTGCTGCCGACCGCTGGCGAAAACACCGCCTATGGCGATGCGGTCGCGGCTATATTGGGCACCCATTGACCAGCTCGCTGGTTGTCACCGCAGAGGCTGCTACCCAAGACAGGGTTTCGCGTTCAGTTTCTCACGTTAGCTGATGAAGCGTCGCGTTACACTCGTTGACCCTTCAGCCAGAGGAGTAGCGACCGAACAAAGCGAAAATGTAAGCGCAATTTTGCAAGAAGTGCCATTGACCGCTCCACTGATCCGGCACTAGAGTTCGCGCTTGAATCGACTGGTTGTTCACGGGGAAGCCGCGAAGGCCGCCGTCCGAGGGGAAACGGGACAGCGGCCTTTCTCATGGACGCATTTCAACAATTTTCAGCATGATTCTGAGATGTTGTAATTAGCGATTACCGCCAGTCAGGTTCACGGGAAGGGGTTTTGAGTATAGTGGGGATTTTTTGCCAATCAAGCTCTGCCCCTTGACGCGCATCGTCCAGCTCGAAGACTGCTTCTTTGATTTACGGAGCATGGTCTCCAGAAGCAGCTTTGTCATTGCAAGAACGCGAGGTTGGCGCATAAAGCAGATCAGGCCGACCGCTATTGCGAGAACAAGGAGGAGATGAACAAACCCGCCCAGGGTATTACCGCTGGACAGGCCGGTTATCCACATCCATCCGAACAGCAAGGCAACCAGCGCAAGCCGCATAGCCTTTGGCGCACTACCTCCTGTCCCCAACGCCGAGCTCCAATCCTTCCGTAACCCGTTCGTCGCCCGACAGAAACACAAGCCGATGGGAAGCGAGAGGAGGAGCACATTCCATCCCACCTAAGTGTCCAATCAGCGGCCTCAGCAAGAAGGCAGCTTCGGGCGAGAAATAGAAGACATTGGTTTCGAGTCTGTCGTCGAACCACTCGAACAAGGCAGCGCCCCCTGGCTGGAGCATGCTGACAAACATTACTTCAAAGGCTTTTTGGAGCTGATCCGCCTTCCCGTTTTCCACGCATTCTGCTGGCGAGAGCTCTACCCGGTACCACGATTGCCCCTTCATGATGCGCCCCACTGGTGAAATGCTAGGTCAAGAGCGATCAGGCCAGAAGATGACAGTGGTAAAGCAAACGCCATTACTTTTGCGGAAAGTAATTTCGATCGAGGGTCAGCATCCGCTTGGATCAATTGTTTGCGCCGTCTCCAACCGGCGGGGCGGCGGCTCCTAGATGGAGCCCTATTCCGGCTCAGCCTTTGTCGCGTGTTACCTCTGTTTGGTCCGACGGGTTACCAACCGATTATCGACGTAATTATTCCGGCACGGCGACGATTGCTACCATCAGCGATCAAGATCGGTGTCTCGCAAGCCCCAGGGTCAACATTGGGAGGAGGAGACTCGGTTATGTCGAAAAAGCGTTCCAGGGCGAAGCGGTCTGCCCTTCCCGGCGAAGCTCTCATGCTGGGTATCCAGCCGCAGCGAAGGTCGGCACTGCGCCTGCCCACGTGTCGCAGCGCATGGTTTACCGTCCAATCCACGGCTAGGAAAGAGCACGTCGCTTACATCAGGGACATTTCAACGAAGGGAATCTTTTTCTATTCGGACTTCCTTCCAGCTGTCGGCGAGGAGCTCGATTTCCTCGTAGAGTATCTGAACGGGGCAACCCTAGCGCGGCTTCATTTCAGGGGTGCGGTGGTGCGTGTAGAACAACCTAGGCCAGGATGTGCCCCTGGAATTGCCATTGCTTTCCACCCCAGAGAGCCCAGTCGCGGAGTCTAGCTTCGCCCCCGATATTCCCGTTACTGAATAGAACTCGCGGCGGCTGAGAATACGCGTGGCTGCCTAGCTCCAGTGGTCAGAAGTGAAGCCGCCGTCACAGACTTCTCCCCCAGTACCGTGTATGACAGCGGTTCGACGTAATGGCCGGTGGCGTCCATTACAGTCCGCGAGGATCGTATCCCTGAAATGGGTCGCCAGGCAAAGCTTTCGGGACAGGAGGCCCGCGTCGGAGCATTCGCGCCCTGGGGGAGTCTCAACAACGCGGGCCAGCGGACCGTCCTACTCCCGGTCCACTCTTCAAGAAGCGATTTGTGAGTTTTGCCCATTCTAAGACGCCCTCGCATTCGCCGGCAGCCCATGACACGTCAATTTTCCTGGACAGGCCGAGTGTCGGTATCGTCTCGCTATCGTTCCGCGTTCGCTTTCATCGTCATGGAGTTTCTCGATGGCAAACAGGTTTTGGTCGTGCGATAGATCTCGGTTGCAAAACCATGTCGGACGCCAAGCTCAAGCACTTCGTTGACTTGGACTAGCGCGTAGAGAACTTGAAAATTGTCGTTGTTGCGTAGGTCTTGCCGGGTTTCAGCTCCGTCGAGGGAAAGCTGGGGTGGTTGGGGGAATCCGGGAAGTGCTGAGTTTCCAGGCAGAACCCGAATCGATGTTTGTAGGTCTTGCCGCTTTTGCCATGGATAGTCCCATCCAGAAAGTTTCCGCTGTAGAATTGCAATCCCGGTTCGGTGCTGAGTACCTGCAACACACGCCCACTGGTCGGTTCGTAGGCTTCTGCGACTAATGCCGGAGTGGGGCTTCCACCAGCGGTCAGCACCCAGTTGTGGTCATAGCCTTTGCCGATTCTGATCTGCGGATCGTCCTGGTTGATACCCTCTCCGATCGGCGTAGCTTTCGTGAAATCAAACGGCGTGCCGCGAACCGGGCGCAGCTCTCCGGTCGGGATCAACGCAGAATCCACCGCAGTGATCTTGTCAGCGGGAATCGTCAGAATGTGCTGGAGAATGTCGCCGTTGCCCTGCCCAGCGAGGTTGAAGTAGGAATGGTTGGTCAGGTTCACGACGGTGTCTTTATCGGTCGTCGCGGAATAGTCGATCACGAGCTCATTTGTGTTGGTGAGGGTGAACACAACCTTCGCGGAGAGATTCCCGGGGAATCCTCCCTCGCCGTCCTTGCTGAGGTAGGCGAGCTCAAGCGCGGCCCCGCGCGAACCCGAGGCGTCCTTGGCCTTCCACAGCCGCTTGTTGAATCCCTCCGGCCCGCCATGTAGCGTGTTGTCGCCATCGTTTTTCGGGAGAGTGTAGGTCTTGCCATCAAGCGGAAACGTAGCGTGACCGATGCGATTGCCATAGCGACCGATAGTTGCGCCGAAGAAGGCCTTGTTCGTGAGGTATCCATCCAAGGAGTCGTAGCCCAGCACGACATCGTCGATCTTGCCAGCGCGATCTGGAACCTTGAGCCGGACCACGATTCCGCCGAAGTTGGTAATTGCCACTTCCATACCCTTGTTGTTGGTGAGGATGTAAAGATCGACATCGCGCCCGTCGCTGAGCTTTCCGAACGACTGCTTCTTCATGGTCGATTTCACCTCGGCCGTAACACACAGGGTTGCCAGCGTACAGGCCAACAGGGTCGCTAATAAGAGAAACCGCAGTTTCATTTCTGCTCTCCACGTTCTGCAGCGATGGCGATTATGCCCTTCATGCTACGTCAAACAAGCTTGTTCCGGTCCGGCTACGTCATGGCCATCTGGGTCTGGTGAGCTTGCTCGGCGATGCGAATCAAGGTGGGCAGGCACACCGCGGCGAACCATTGCAGGTCGTGGACAAACTCGGGCGAATCCGGATTCTCCGTATGCAGCGTGGTGATGGAATAAGCAATGCCGTACTGTCGAAGGTTGTTGCAGGCGGACATCTTTCCGCAAAAGCTATCGCGACGGAACGCGATGGTCATCTTCCCGGGATCATCGGGAGAAGCTTGGATAAGAACGGGGACACGAAGATCCGCCAGCCGCAGCGCGTCGGCAATGGCGCGCTCTTCGCCGAAGTTGGGCAAGGTGGCGATGACACCGTCGATGCGCTCACGATTCCTCCTGAACAGTTCGGCGCAACGCCGTGATTCCTCGCGAGTCTCAACAGCGCCATACTTACTTTGCTCCGGCGTCAGCGCCACGACGTCCATGTCCGCGGCGTCGAGCACCCGCAGCATCTCTTCACGGCCGCTCTTGGCCAGGTGATCGGGGAAGAAACCGCGGTTCCCCACGATCAGGCCCATCGCCATCTTCTGTGTGTTCGCCATAAAAGCAGTTCCCGCCTCTGGCCGGCAGGCTCATTGCTTAGTTCTTCCCGGACGGAACAGGATGCAATACACGCATCCCAGGGCGGTTAACAGAGCTCCCCACCACACTGGAGCGTGCAATTCGGCCTCGACGGTGTTGGCTGGATGCGACCATTCCGCCAAGCCGCTCACAAAAATTAGAAGCCCGTACACCAGGAAGAGGGCGCCGACAAAAAACCAGACTGGGATGATGTGATGTTTCTCGCTCATCGCTCACCAGAAGATAATCTGCAGAACCACGAACACGCCAAGGGTGACCGCACCCCAAAGCGCCGGCCGCCGAACCCAGCTCGCATGCTCTTCGTGAGCCACGTCTGTCAGCGAGTACACCAGGCCGCGGAGTTCCTCGTCGGGCCGTGGCTTGCTGACGAGCGTCACGAGCACCGTAACGACCACGCAGGTGAGACAGGACCACAACGCCTGGTACATGGCCTGTGCAAGGCCTTTTGCGTAAGGTGACAGGGCGAACACACTCACCCAGTGCGTGTCCAACTTCATGAGCATGAACATACCCACCGACGAAAGGACTCCGGCGAGCAGTCCTAAGAAACCGGCAGCCCGGGTCACGCGCTTCCACAACATTCCGAGAAGAACCGTCCCAAACAACGGTGCGATGAAAAATCCGAACAGGGCCTGCACGTAGTCCATCATGCTGGCGAATCGCATGACCAAGTAGGCGGTCCCGATACTGACAATCAAACCGATGATCGTGCACCAGCGACCCATGGAAACGTAATGCTGATCGGGAGCCTGCTTGCGGATGAAGGGGCGGTACAAGTCGTAGGTCCACACGGTAGCAAAGGCACTGACGTTTCCCGCCATGCCCGCCATGAAGCCGGCCACCAGTGCGGTGATACCCAGTCCCAGCAAACCGGGGCCACAATAGCGAGCGAGCATCAGGGGCAGAACATCGTCAAATTTGTATTGTCCAGCGACCGCTTCACTACCCGGAACAAGATGCACGGGCAGCACCGCGCGCCCCAGCAGGCCTGGCACGATTACGATCAATGGCACAGCCATCTTGAAAAACGACCCGATAATGGGTGCCATCTTCGCCGAGCGTACATCCTTGGCGGAGAGCACACGTTGCACGACCAGGAAGTCAGTCGTCCAATAACCCATCGCTTGTACCGCACCCAGCCCGAATACGATGCCTGTCCAGTGGATGCCGATCGGGTTCGCGGAGAACGGATGCATGTGCCCCCACAAATGAGTGAAATCGTGGCCCGGGAAGTTGTTGTGGATGCGCGCCACCATTCCGCTCCACCCGCCGGTTTCGATCAACCCGAGAATCGGAATCAACAGCGCGCCGAACCAGATTAGGAAGAATTGCAGCACTTCGTTGAAGATTGCCGAGAACAGTCCGCCGGCTGCCACGTAAATGCCCACCGTGACCGACGAGGTGATCAAGCTGAAATGCAGGTTCCAGCCGAGAACCACCTGCATCACGACTGCCATGGCGTACATATTGACGCCCGACATCAGGATGGTCATGAATGCGAAGGTAACTGCGCTAAGGCCGCTTGCCTCTGGACCGTAGCGCAGCTGCAAGTATCCAGGCACGGAGTGTGTTTTGGAGATGTAATAGAAGGGCATCATGACGATGCCCAGGAAGACCATCGCTGGAATGGCGCCGATCCAGTACCAGTGCGATGCCATGATTCCGTACTGATAGGCGTTGCCCGCCCAACCCAACAACTCGAGGGATCCCAGGTTCGCGGAGACGAATGCCAGACCGGCTACCCATGCCGTCATTTCGCGGCCGGCGAGGAAGAACTCTTCGCCCGTGTTCGCGAACCGCTTCAGGTAGAAGCCGATTCCCAGGACGAGAGCAAAGTAGATGGCGACAATCACCAGATCAACACCCGACAAATGAACCAGGCGGTTGTTGGTGGCGACCACCAAAGCTGGCATCATCAGGATTCCTTCACCTGCCCGTAGTAAGCACGCGAACCATGTTTCCGCAAGAAGTGCTTGTCGTGGAGAGTGCGTCCTACTTGTTCCGCGCTCTCATTGATGCGAAGGGTAAAGTACGCCATCCGTGCCACTGCCTCAAGGATGACAGCGTTATGCGCGGCCGCCGCAGCGTCGGCTCCCCAGCAAAAAGGTGATTGGTGACTAAGACAGCCTTCGCCGCCGCCGGGTCCAGATTTCGAAAGGCGGCGACGGGGCGAAGACCTGGATTTCCTCGTAGGCCGCAGCGGAGCACGGGTGGCGCGTGATTCTCATTAGATTCGCGTAGGAGGAATGCGTTAAGGCAGCGCGTGGCAAAGGCCTTGTCTTGGCTGCTCTTTCGGAGGCATCTCCTGTCGCTGATATACGTGAGCGAGCAGTGTGCTGAAGAACCAAGAAGCCCCGGGGGGAAGCCTATGTAATGGCCTCCTTTCGGGAGCTGCTCGGTTTTCCGGAACTCAAATCCAGGATCCGTCGCCCCAGCCAGTGCAGCTTCGTCCCGGTGGTTGAGCGCGTTGTAAAAAGAACGGACACGACTCAGGTTTGACGACTAACCTTGCCTGGAGACATTAAGCGGCAGTAGGTTGACCGGCCGGTTGCTGCTTCATCATCTCCTCCATTCCTTTCTTCATTTCCTTCACCGACGGTTCAGCTTTATGTGTAGCGACCATCCAGGTATAACCATCAGGGTCGACGACAGTGCCGCAGCGATCACCCCAGAACATATCCATCACCGGGCCCCGGGCGGTGGCGCCGAGTTTGGTCGCCTTCTCGACCACTTTGTCGACATTTTCGACGTAGAGGTACAAGGTAGCCGGCGAGGCCCCGATGCTCCTGGCGGTGCGCATTCCCATGGCAGCATTCTCAGGACCAAGCATGAGCACTGTGCTGCGCAAGGTGAGCTCCGCGTGCATCGGCTTGCCATCGGGGCCGTTCATGATGACTCGCTTCGCGAAGCCAAACCCCTTCTGATAAAAACTGACTGCCGCGGGAATGTCTGCCACCGTGAGCGCGGCCGAGACCGCTCCGTAAGCCTTCTTGTTCAAGGGATCAATTTTCTTCTTTGCCATAGCGCTCCTTTCGTGCGCAGACCATTCTAGCTAAATAAGAAGAACGCCGCATCCGGGGGAGGTGTGTTTCGGCTTGGGCTGGGGCAGACCATTGAACTAACGATCATTGCGGACGGGTATTGTTCGGAAGTTTCCAAGAAAAAACTACTTCTGCGGATGAGAGCTATTTTGAATGCGCGGCTGCTTCTTCAACCTGCTGGAGCAATCGGTCGAGGTCAGCCCGAGAGAGATATCGTCCGGCCAAGACTACGCCCTGAATCTTCCTCGTGTTACTGATCTCCTCCAGAGGGTCAGCATCCAGCAGAACCAGATCGGCGCGCTTTCCGACCTCGACCGTTCCGGTGTCGGCAAGCCCCAAGTATTTGCTGGCGTTTAGAGTTGCGCTCTGCAAGGCCGCTATGGGGGAGAGACCGGCCTTCACCAACAACTGCAATTCTTCATGCAAGCTGAAACCAGGGTAGACGCGCACGCCGGCCGCCGTATCCGTTCCGGCGAGAATCGGCACACCTGCACGGTACATATCACCGACCATCTTGAATTCCGCTTGTACGAACCTTTCGCGATCCGTCAGAGGATCCGACGACCAGCCCTGGCTGATGTCGTGTGTAAACATTGGCCAGGTTCTGTTTCGCCAGGCGGCGGGAGCGTATTGGGCCAAAGGGTCAGAACCAGAATT
>Ga0182037_10001433_pt1 | contig 12465 bp, 6 predicted proteins | sample sta12Cox44000082_FD_125974 | JGI IMG/M metagenome (GOLD analysis project Ga0182037, IMG submission 125974) | Lab enrichment of tropical soil microbial communities from Luquillo Experimental Forest, Puerto Rico - statoxic.12C.oxic.44.000.082 | ecosystem: Environmental > Terrestrial > Soil >... | reverse complement strand
GTCAGCACGATGCCCCGGTCGCTGATATCCGCGGATAGTTCCGGAGGCGTGCGCTCGAGGGCCACGCGGACGGCGTTCAAAATGGTAGCCACACATTCGCTGAGCGCCTCGCGAATTTCGCTGTCGTCGATGGTTACGGTGCGCGGCACGCCTTCGATTAGGTTGCGCCCTTTGACTTCCATGGTCAACGGCTTTTCGAGAGGGTAGGCGGAGCCAATCTCCATTTTAATCTGTTCGGCAGTGCGCTCGCCGACCAGCAGGTTGTACTTGCGCTTCAGGTACTGCATGACGGCTTCGTCCATTTCATTGCCCGCCACGCGAACGGAACGCGAATACACGATGCCGCTCATGGAGATGACGGCGATGTCCGTGGTGCCGCCACCGATGTCGACGACCATGTTTCCGGAAGGTTCTTCGATTGGCAGACCCGCGCCGATGGCCGCGGCCATGGCCTGCTCGACAAGATAAACTTCGCTGGCGCGCGCGCGGTACGCGGAGTCTTGCACGGCGCGCTTCTCCACCGGGGTGATCTCGCTGGGCACCCCGATGACGATGCGCGGATGCACCAGCACGCGGCGGTTATGCGCCTTCTGAATGAAATACGTAAGCATCTTCTCGGTGACTTTGAAATCGGCGATGACGCCGTCCTTCATCGGCTTGATGGCCACCACGTTGCCCGGAGTGCGGCCCAGCATTTCTTTGGCTTCGCGACCCACGGCCACCACCTCGCCGGTGGCTTTATTGATGGCCACGATGGAAGGTTCATTCACGACGATGCCTTTGCCGTGCGAGAACACCAGAGTGTTTGCGGTGCCGAGGTCAATGGCGAGGTCGGAAGAAAACAGACTAAACACCGACCTCATGTTGTAACCGTTCTTATTCATCCTTACTTCCCCCCGCGAAGAAAGACTCTCCGTCGTCCGGCCGGCAAAGCGCTGAGGGCTGCGCGATCAGCCTTCCTGCTATTGTCTCCGGGCACGCCGACCTGCGCAATCGCTAGGGTCTGTCCTTCGGAATCTCTATTTGGGCACGACGATGGAAGCTTGCGCATGCCCGGTCCCGCCACGGCGGTTCTGCCCAACCACCACGATACTATGCTGTCCCGGCTCAAGGGGCTCGGTGAAATGACGGAACGTGCCGTCAGCCGCAATATTCGGAACCGGCTGGCCATTCACAATCAGGGCCGCGCCCGGTTCCGTTTTCCCGATGATTTCCGCGACGCGTCCGTGAAGCTGATAGCCGGTGATCTCTAGTATCATATCCTGAGACTTGCCCTGCGCCACCAAAGAGAACCGGAAAATGTCACCCAATTCGCTCGATTCTTTCTTGGCGTCCGTGGCCATGACATTCCAGAAGTAGTCGCCGGTTTCGAGCCCGGTGACGTCCACGCTCGTTCCGGTAATGTTCTTTTTGTCCACGATGTTTCTCGTGAACATGGACGTAGTGCTGACGCGCAATCGATAGGAAACCGCTTCCGGAACGGGTTTCCACTCAAAGTGCACCGTGGCGGTCTTGGGGTTTTCCGCGATGATGGGCGCGAGGTTCAGCGGTTCGACCAGCTCCGGCGGCTTGAGCACGGTGGATTTTTGAATCGCGCCAGTGCTGGGGATGGTGGCTTTTTCGTATTGCACAAGATCAATCTTTTCCTGGCCGCGCTGGACTTGCGCCGTGCCGCTGGAAACCACGACCTCGCTTTCCTTCTTCTCGGGATCAAACTTTACAGCTGCCCTGCTGTTCGAATGCAATTGCGTTGTCGCATCTTCCGACTTGACCGCCGCCTTGGAATCCGGAGAGCGCAAGTACGGGGTCGCCAAATCGACCGCGCCCGTTTGGATGCTCACGGTTACGCTGGTGGGCCGGTTGCTTTCGGTGGAGTTTTCTTCCACGGTAATCAGCGTGTCCGGCTTGATGGTATACGATGTGCCGTCGGCAAAGCTGATGCGCGCGTCGCCGTCGGAGCCGGTTTCGACCAGGTCGCCCTTGTCGAGCGATGTACTCAGGGTAGCATCCACCCACTGCACGGAATTGACTTTCTTTATTTGCACCCGTCCATCGAGATTCACGAATTTCGCATGCTTTTGATCGGCGTTGACCGGGTCAACATCGGCATTGCCCACGGTCCTGTCGATTTTGTTGATGACCGCGCTGTACAGCTCGGGTTTGGCAAGATAGATGCTGCCAAAAACAACGCCCAATGCGACCAGGCTGTACAGGATCACCGTCTTGTAAGTGACCGTTGTCCAATACACTTCGACGCGCGGAACCTTTTGATGGTGTTGGGTGTGTCTCGGGTCGATGGGAGTTTGTGTTGGCACGGGTCGAATTGCTCGCTAGGCTCCAAATTTGGAATGTAACACAGCGCACTGGGGACTCTCCAAGCGGAGAGGCGGCTTGGTAGTCAAATTGCAAATAGCGCGTATACACCTCGTTCACGGGTCCTTCGGGGTGGCGGACCCGCACTCGCGGACAGGCGCAGCGCCGCGGGGCGCCCCGGAGCTCTTTGGCCTGATAAAAAAACGCTGTTTGTCCATCGAAGTGGGCACGGCGACATCGAAAAATCCGACCATCATTTCGTCGTAAGTCTGCTCGCCCCAGCCCACGGCTCGGCTGGGGTCCGGGTTGTGCGGATTCTTCTGAGAGTTGTCGTACCACGCTACCGCCTGTAACTCCGTGCCGGCCTTCAGAAATCGCGGGCGAGCCAGCCGGTAGCTCATCTGCCAATGAAAGTGGTAGTTGACGGAGAGGAGAGGCTCGATTTCGTAAATCGGCTTGCCCGTAGAATCCTGTATCCAATGAATGATGTTGTATGCGAAACGTTTCCCGCGCAAATGCATGTGCGGCATGAACCCAAGCAAGGTCGCGTCATTCGGTAGTGTTCCGCGCGCCTCGACTCGAAAATCGGGGTCGCCCGGTGGAATCAAAAAGTGATCGTTGGTGAGTTGCAGCGTCAGGACCCGCTCGGACGGCGCATGCCTGGAAAAAACCAGGCCGATGCTGGTGCGATCCGACCCGAAGTGGCCGTTGGTGGTGTAATGCATTTGCAAGACAAGGTCGGAGCCTGCGGGGATGAACTTGGCCGCCTCCGCGGGCCATGCGTCGGGCGAACTGCCAGGCGCATAAACCAGCAAGATATCGCTGTCGGTCCAATGCGCGGCGCGGCGGTCGTCCGCATCGCTCAAGGTCGAGGCGGTAAAGGGAACCCCCACGGGCGCGTGACGCAGCCAGGCGGAATGCGGTGGGCGTATATAGACCACGGCGTGGTGCACATTCGACCGCAAGCGCGGCAGGACCTCAGACATTTGAACCCAGCGATCTTCCGCAAAATGTGTGGGCACGACTTCGTAGGTGTAGGGAACGTCGCCGCTCGCAGGAAGCGGCACAGCTTGCGGCATGGAGAGAACCACATCTGGTTCCGGAATGCTCCAGTTTTCCGCCCAATGCCTCGCCGGCGCCGCATCTTTTTCATCGCCGGCGGGCGCGTTGGCTTCTGACCACGCCGCGAGGGTAGCGATTTCCGCCGTGCTCAGCGAGGGATCGTTTGCAAACTTCCCGATGTGGGGATCGGCGAACCATGGCGGCATCGTTTTTTGCTCGACGGCGCTGCGTATCGCGTTCGAGAAAGGCCGTGTTTGTTCATACGATTCAAACGGCATGGGGGCAATCGAGCCCCGACGGTGGCAGCTTTGGCAGTGTTGTTGAAGGATGGGAAGAACGTCGCGATAAAACGTGGGCGATCGGGCGGGCCAACCTCGGCGTGGCGAACTTAAACCGAGCGAGCCGAGGCCGGCCGCAAGAAGGGCCAGGATGGGCCCTCCGGTGGTGAAGCGAAGCGGGCGGAGTTCGAACATTGCCGATTTAGATTAGATGCAGCGCGGGTGTACGGCATTTTCACCCTCCCGAATATCGTCGTGACCGTGAATCCGCCCGGCAAGATCCGGGGAAGCCGTCCGTTGCCGGCCGAGCCAGCAACGGCACGTCGATTCTATTTGAGGCCGATGCGGCTATCTCCTATAATATTAAGTTTATCTAACGATCTAGGGGAATCATTGGATGGCTGGAGCAAAAGACAATAGTACGCTGATGAAGCGCATCATGTTCGGCGCGGCGGGTGTGCTGCTCGGCGGCAGCATGCTGCTGTACCTGGTTCCGCAAGGGCCTGCGACCGGAGAGGTTTCCACCGACACCGTGGCCAAGGTCGGCGATGAGTCCATCACGGTGAACGATATCCGCCAGCAGCTCAATCAGATTGAGCGCAACAATCAAGTTCCCAAGCAGCTGGAGAGTTTTTACGCGCAGCAAATTCTGCAGAACCTGGTTTTCCAAAGGGAGCTGGAATACGAAGCCAAGCGCCTGGGAATCACGGTTTCCGACCAGGAACGCGCCGACCGCATCCGCCTGTATCTTCCGATGGCTTTCAACGGCGGGTCGTTTATCGGAATGGATCAATACACCGCCCTGGTCCAGCAGCGCTTCCAGCTTACCGTTCCCGCTTTCGAGGACTTGATCCGCCAAGGGCTGCTGGAGGAGAAATTCAGGAAGCTGGTGACGGATGGCATCAGCATCGGCCCAGCGGAGCTCGAGGAAGAGTACCGCTACAAAAACGAAAAGATCGAGCTCGACTATGCGTTGATCAAGCCGGAGGATCTGGAAGCCAAAATCACGCCCACAGACGCGGAAATCAGGGCGGAGTACGAGAAGAACAAAGCGAAGTACCTGGTGCCAGAACGGCGCACCGTGCGCTACGCACTCTTGGACACCAACCAGCTTCGCCAAACGATCCAGATTCCCGAGGATGTGCTCAAGAAGCAGTATCAGGACAACATCCGGCAATACGAGGTGCCCAATCAGGTACACGTCCAACACATTCTCTTCAAGACCGTGGGTCAGACAGACGCGGAAGTGGCGGAAACCAAGAAGAAAGCCGAGGATGTTCTAAAGCAGGCTCGCAAAGGGGTAAAGTTCGACGAGCTGGCCAAGAAGTATTCGGAAGATCCCGGCTCCAAGGACAAGGGAGGGGACCTCGGATGGATCCGCCAGGGGCAGACCGTCCCTGAATTTGAGAAAGAAGCGTTCTCTCTGGCCCCGAGCCAAATCTCCGATCTGGTGAGAACGCAATACGGCTTTCACATTATCAAAGTCCTCGAGAAGCAAACGGCCCACACCAAGCCGTTCGATGAGGTCCAGGATGCTCTTCGCGCTCAGGCGGCGCTCAATCAGGCGGACAAGCAGGCCACGGATACGGTTGACCAGGTTTCAAGAGCGATTCGCCAGTCGAGCAAAATCGCTTTGGACGACCTAGCCAAACAGTATCACTTGACGATCGGCGAAACCCGGCCGGTAAGCGCCAGCGACCCGCTTCTCGAGCTGGCCAACTCCCAAGATGTCAAGGATGAGATCTTTCGCTTGCGTTCCGGGGAGCTGAGCATGCCCATTCGCACCGACCGCGGCTACGTGGTGCTCGCGTTGAAGGTTTCCTTCCCCGCGCATCAGGGTACGCTCGACGAAGTGCGGGATCGCGTCACGAGCGACCTCAGGAAGGAACAGTCTGTCGAACAGGCGAAAAGTAAGGCCGACGAATTGGCGCGGCGAGTCAAGGGAGGCGAGAAGCTCGACGCTGCCGCCAAAGCCCTGGGGTTGGACCCGAAAACCAGCGACTCCATCGCGCGAGACGGCTCCATTTCCGGCGCGGCGAGCGGCAAGCAGCTCAGCGCGGCCTTCAACCTGAAGCAAGGAGATGTCGGGCCGCCGTTGAACCTGGGGCAGAACTGGTTGGTCTATCGGGTTCGCGAGAAAGTCGAGGCGGATCCGGCCAATTTTGAAGCGCAGAAGAAGCAATTGACCGCAGAATTGCTGCAATCGAAACGCGAAGTAGGCTTTGAAGCCTTCCGCTCTGCTTTGTCGGACCGCCTGCTGAAGGAAGGCAAGCTGAAACTGATGCCCGAAAAGCTGAAGAGTTTCGGCCGCTTGACCTAGTCATAACTAACATAAAATAAACGACTTAGCGAAGAATGCACAGCCCCTTGCCTTTCTCCGCGCAGCTCGCTAGGCTATTGCTGGTCTCCATTCGGGTTCGGTTTTAATCTTGGTTGTCTCGAAACACAGATCGGGCTTTTTCGACCACATTTGGACCTCTGCGCAGTTCGAGAGTCATCCGGCAGATGGCTCCTCAAGATCGGTGAAACTTCAATGTCGACTCGGATTAGCACCTCGCGGAACGAATATCGCTGCAGCATGGAACGCAATCAGTCGGGAAAGTATTGCGTCCGCCTCCGGGTGTACTACCCCCGGCATGCCTGGACGCTGAACGTCTACTTTCTGGCTGCGTCCTTTGACCGTGCCATGAAGAGGCTGGAGGAAGCCCTGGATTTCCTGCAAAGGCAGGAGGAGAAGCTGTGGTTCTGGGGCGTGGACCGGGCGGATGACATGGGCTTTTCCGCGGAATTCCTGAAGGAAGCCGGGATGAAGCTGGACCGCAGAATGGACTTTCCCAAGCGGGCGACCAGCGTTACGCTGGCTCCTGAAAGAGAAGTGCCTGCTTCCGTCCTGGGACCGATGCGGCGCGGTCTCGCGGAAGCGGTGGATTTTGTTCGCGCCGCCGCCGCGGGAGACTGACGCCTTGTCAACTTCCCGCTTTTCCCCCCGCGGAAGTAGCCGCTTCACGGATCAATACCGGAAACCGCGGAAAAGCAAAGTTTCCTGACACGTCGTCAATGACGTTCACCTGGCACAGGTAAAGGCCCGGCTTGAGGGACCCGAGCGGCACGTCGATCTCGAGGACTACCGCCTTGCGCTCGGGAGCAGCCACTTCCTTGGTCATCACGGGTTTGGATTCGTAGACCTTCACTCCCCCTTGGAGAAACTCGATGCTGGTCAGTACCCGCACGCTGTCGCGCGGCGCCTTCCCGGCTGCGGCGTTTGCGGCATCCGGTTGGCCGTTGGCGGCGGGGGGGGCGGGATTCTTGCCTTTCGCAGCATCGTAAACCTCGTACTGCAGATAGAGATGCTGGTCCGCTGTGAAAACATGGGTAATGTTCGGAACCGTCTCCATCTGATCCCGAACCAGGGGATTGGGCCCGGCCTTTTTGCCGGTCACAGGGGTGCGGAGGCTGCTGAGCACGACCGAGCTCATCTTCAACGGCGCTTTGCGGAGATCCGGGATCTGGACATCCATTTCAAAGGCGCCCATCCGCCCGTTCTGGTTCTCGCGCACGACGAATTTTAGGTGATAGCTCCCCGGGGCGAGGACAAATCCGGTGTTGTACTGGATGTTTTTGCGGCGCACTTGGCGCGTGCTGTCGACGGTCAGCTTCACGGTATCCCTCAGGCGGCCCACAGGAAATTTGCCGCCCTCGAAAACCTGGCCGATGATGTCGATGGTGGCGTTGTCCTTGTCTTTTTCGGTAACAAAGGGAATCTGCGAGCCTGGGATGACCAGAGAAACGGCAAGGTAATAGTGGGAATCGTCCTGGCGGAAATACGCCGCGCCGGCGTAAAGCGGGACGTCCACTTGCGAGAGTTGCGCGGCCAGTTCGTCGTCGAGTTGCTGCTCGCGGTCGGCTTTGTTCAAATGCTCGAAATCGCGGTCCGCGTAATAACCGGCCCGGTAGTCCAGCTTCAAATCCGGCCGGTTCACCTGAACTTTCAGATGGCGGTATCTTCCGTCTTTGGCGGAGTTGTTGCTGACGAAACCCAGAACGTAGTACGCCGAGGTGTCCTTCTGGACCTGAGAAAAGACTCCGCTGAAGTCGTTCGAATCAAAAAAGGATTTGCCGCCGGTGTCGGAGGAAAGCGTCGCGAGCGTTTCCTGGGAGGCGGCGTTGTTGTTCAGATCGTTCAAAACGGATTGCCCGGAATAGGCGGACTGCCCGTGCAGGCTGGCCGATTGCGCTTCGCCGCCCGGGGGAAATGCTTGCAAGCCGCGGAGGTCCATCGAATAGATGGATACGTTGGCCTTGACCGCTGCGGCGGTGGCCGCGCGCAGAGCCGTTTGATTGTCCATGCCGGACTGGCTGATGCCGTTGCTGAAGTAGATGAGGCTTTTCTTTTGCGAGAGTTTGCCGAGCGCCTGCATTACGGATGCGAGCGCCAGCAGTTTCCTGTCGGCGTTAAAAGTGTTGTAGTCGGTGTCATCCGCCGTGAACGAACCGCCGGTTTCCGCCGTTCCTTCGGCGCTGCCGGTGCTTCCGTTGTCGAAGCCCTGACCCTGCCCGGAAGTATAGGAGGAAAGAGCCGACATTAGCTTTTCCCGGTTGTCGGTAAAATCCAGGTCGACGTGTAGATTCGTGGCCAGCGACACCAGCGCGACCAGGTCCGCTGGCTGCATCTTGGTGGAAACGAAGCTCTTTGCCGCGTCCACGGCGCGATCGATTTGCTCCGGATCCATGGCCGAAAAGTCGAAGAAGAAAAGCATTAACCGCCGGTCGTGGGCATCCAGTAACGCCGGCCCTTTTTGGGGAGCCCGCAGAAGGTTTCCTTCGGGAGCGGAGCCGGAAACCGTGGCTTCCGCGGGTCCAGCGGTCAAAGGCGCGTCCACATTCTCGAAATCAAACGTGGAGATTTCCTGTTTCTTCCCGTCCTCCAGGAGCGTGAAGTCTTCTTTTTTCAAATCCCGGATAAGATTTCCCTTCTTGTCCCGCGCGATTACGTTCACGAGCACGAGTTCCGTGGTTACGCTGATGCGGCTCGGAGCTGCCGGCATTTGCGGCGCCTGTTGCGCCGTCAACGATGGCGCCGTTTCGAAAAGCAGGCCAGCCATGAGGAACGCCGCAAGATTTTTCTTTATCCTCTCGGTCATCGCCCCTCAGAAGCGGAAGCGCGCGGTCATGGTTACGCGCCGCATGCTGCCTGTTCCCGTGACTTCGCCAAAGCTGAGCGAGTTCACCACGGTATTGATCGAGGTAAAATGGACGTTGTTGAAAACGTTGCTGGCGGAAAGACGCAGGTCTAAGGCGCGGGATTCCTTGATGGTGATGGTCTTGTTGATGGCCATGTCGAGAGTGACTTGCCCCGGCCCTTCAATGATGTTCCGCCCGGCGTCTCCGAAGGCCGAGCCCGCGGGGTTCACACAAGTGGGAGTGGGTGCGCAAAACGCGGCGGTGTTGAACCATTCAAGCGTTGTGGGATTGGCGAGCGCGGCGGTCTCGCCTGCCACCGTGTTGGCGCGTTGCGAGCCGCTTACGCCGCGGCTGATGTCCAATCCACTGCCCAGCACGCGGGGCGTAAAGTAAAGCCCCGAACCAACCGTAAAATCGCCGCTCCACTGCCACGCGTTAAAGAGGTGGCCCCAAGCTCCCTTTGGAGAAAAGCGGCGGTTTTCTCCAACCGGCAAATCGTAAATCCAGTTCCCCGTAAACTTGTGCCGCTGGTCGAAGCTGGAAAGGCCGCGGTCGGCGGAAAGGTCGAAGGGATCTTGCGCCACCACCGTGCCGCCGCCGCCAATCGAGGCGGCGTCGTCAATGGACTTGGAATAGACGTACTGCGCGGCAAGACCGATCCCTTTGGCCATGCGTCTGCGAATCCTGACGGAACCAGCGTGGAGGATCGAGTTGCCCTCCGAGGATTCGTAGATAAAAGGCTGGTTTCCCGCGACTAACAAGGCGCGCTCCGTATCGAGGCGCGTGCCCTTAGCGCCGTTGTAGCCGGCGTTCAGGATCCAGCCGCCCGGCAACTCGCGCTGCATGTCCAGGTTCCAGACTTGCACGTAGGCGAGGCGATAGTCGGGATCGACCGCAAAATTATTGGTCACCGTGCCGGATGGCGCGGCCGGAAAGCCGTTGACCAGCGTCAGCGGGTTTCCACCGACCAGCCCGGTGACGTCCGTCGCATTGGTGGCGGTGTTGGCAAATGGCGGCTGAAATGCGAAATTCTGAATCATCACGCCGTACTGCGCGAGGTTGTAGTTTATGCCGTACCCGGCGCGTACCACGGTCCTTTTTTGTGGCTTCCAGGCGATGCCTACGCGGGGCGCCCAATCATTGCGGTCGCGCTGAATCAACGAGGCAGGAAAGACGCCGTGATAAGGCCCGGATTGGCCAGGCAGAACCGGCACAGCGGCGGTAAATCCAGGCGCGACGTCCAGGTTTGCGATACGGTTATTGGCCTCCGTGTACGGACCGTAGTATTCGTAACGCAGGCCGAAGTTGAAAGACAGGTTCGAATGAAACCGCCAGTCGTCCTGGGCAAACAAATCGTAAGAGTTCGCGCGGAAATTATAGGCATTGGTCCCATATTGCAGCGACGTTTGCTGTGGAAAGCCCAGGAGGAAATCGGCGAAGTCGTATCCCGTGCCCGCGACCGCACACGGCCGAGTCCCCGGACAAGCTGCCGTGCCTGCCGCCGCGTATTGTGACGTCGCGAATCCCGTAAACACGAAGCTGCCTTCCGCGTTTCTGGCGGAATGGAAGCTTTCGAGGATGCGGCGGTAGTCTCCGCCGAAGCGCCAATTGTGTTTTGCGTGGTTCCAAGAAATGGTGTCGGAAAGCGTGTAGGTCTGATCCAGTTCGCGGCGTGTCGTCGGGTTCGTCAAGCCGCCAAAGGATGTGAAGCTGATTCCCGGCAACCCCCAGTTAAACGGGTCCGTCGAAACTCCGGTGATGCCCGCGAGACCAGCCACGTTCGTCACGTTCGAATAAAGGTTTGTGGTCGAAGCATGATTGTGGTTGTAATTCACCCGCAAGCTGTTGGTCAGCCGCCCTTTGCCGTAAACCCAACCCGCACTGGCGTTCAGACCTTGCGTGCTGTTGCCGCCAGCCAGGGAAGGAAACGGATTCACAATGTCGCTCGAGCCGCGCGTCCAGTTCAGCCCGAAATTGATATTGTTGTGCGCGCGCCGGGAGCCCCCGCCAGCGGTTTCCATTCCACCGGGTCCTCCGAGAATGACGCGGCCCCCCCCGGGCCCCGGCGTCGCGCCAAAATTGTGGACCAGACGGAACGAGACCGTATCGGAGCTGCTGTTTGCCGAAGTCACATAATGAAAATTCTGGCCGAATGGATTGGTAGCGATATTCGGGAGCGGAATGTAATTCAGCAATGTTTGCGCGGAGCCACTAATTAGCGTCGGATCCAGCACGTTGGAAGCCCCGTTGAATTGATAGGGCTGCCCGGTTTGCGGATTGAAGATTTGGAGGGGGTTACCGTCGTTGTAGGTGGCCTGGCGGAAGTCGCCGCCGCGCTCGGCTTCGCTCGGCACGGTGGAGAACGCATCGTAGGGGCTGCCGCCTCGGGAGCCGTTCCACCCGCCAAAGAAGAACCACTTGTTGCCGCCGTGGAAAACCTTCGGAATGTTCAAGGGACCGCCGACGTTCGCCCCGAACCGCGCCTGGTTGTAGTAAGCCTGGGCCGTTGGAATGCCCGTCAATGAATAAGGCCGCGCGTCCAGCCCAGAGTTGTCATCCGTGTAATAGAGTACTCCGTGGGGTCGATTGATATTGAAGCCGCGCGGCATCCGCGCGATCATGACCATTCCAGGCCCACCAAATCCGCCTCCGCCCGGCGGCGGGCCAAAGGCGCCGCCTTCCCGTTGCATGCGATCGCGAAATTCCTGGATGCGCTGCTGCAGCTCGTCTTCGTTGCCCATGCCGAAATCCTGGGTGCGTCCTTGCGCGCCGCTCACGCTGACCGATTCCGTGGGCCCTTCCGCTCCCGCTCCGTTCAGAGGCAGGCTCGAGACATCCCCGTTGTTCTGGACGCCGCCGTTCCCGTTCACCCCACCTAAGTCGCCATTTCCGCCTCCGAGCGACGAAAGCGAGCTTTCCATTGCCAAACTCTGGAAGCCCCGCCCCGCTCGAGCCATGGCGGCCATGGCATTAATGGATGACTCCTGCTGGCGGGACGCCAGAATCAGCTCGGCGTCAACCTTGCCCGCAGGATTCTCCGGATTGAGCACCACTTCCTGTGTGAACGTGGCGAAACCCATGAACTCGATGCGCACGACATATCTGCCGCGGGCCATTCCGGTGAGACTGAACTTGCCTTCGGAATTCGTCGCAGCTAGGTATTTTTTCCCGGTCAAGGTGTTCGCGGCGGTGATCGCCACTCCCGGCAATGGGGTCTTGCCGCTGCGCGCCGATCCGGTGATTTCAAACGTGACCGGCGCCTGCGTGGGAGCCGGCGGCGTTGCTGGCTGTGGTCCCGGAGAAGGTACTGTCCCGGATTGCGGCGAAGGCACGGGGGGCGCCGCCTCCTGCGAGTGCAAAGCGAGGGGCGACAAGATCACCAGCAAAATAAGAATATGGCACTTACCGACCTTCACATCGAGGGCTCCCCCGCTCATTGAATGCTGGCTAGGGCTGCGGCGGATGGGGTTTGGAATCGGCCGGAGGTTTGGAGGCTCCCGGCGGCATTCCCATTTCCTGCATGCGTTTCCATTGCTCGGGCCCGATGACCATCACCATCTTCGCCACGAACTCGTTGTTTTGCACTCCGCCGCGGACAAAAACGTGATCTCCAACCTGAATATCCGCCATG
>Ga0182037_10001423_pt1 | contig 12485 bp, 12 predicted proteins | sample sta12Cox44000082_FD_125974 | JGI IMG/M metagenome (GOLD analysis project Ga0182037, IMG submission 125974) | Lab enrichment of tropical soil microbial communities from Luquillo Experimental Forest, Puerto Rico - statoxic.12C.oxic.44.000.082 | ecosystem: Environmental > Terrestrial > Soil >... | reverse complement strand
CCGGGAGCGCAGAACCGTGCCGCGGCATCAGCAAAGCAAGGTTTTTCGGAATGGCCGGCAACAGCGGCGATACCAAGCGCGACGCCTGGAGATTCTGCGCGCGGCCGGGCGCGCCTTCCGCTCTCGCGGGTTTGTGGAAACGGGGATGCGCGACATTGCTGAAGCCGCAGAGCTGTCCCCGGCGAATCTCTACAACTACTTTCAGGGCAAACACGAAATTCTATTTTTCTGTCAGGACAGTTCGCTCGACCGCATGATCGCGGCGCTTGTAAGGGCGCGGCGCGCCAAGACCAGCGCGGCGGCACGGTTGCGCCTGGTCATTGTTTCTCATTTGCGCTGCCTGCTCGACGAAGTCGAAGGCTCGGCGGCACACTTGTTGACCAATGCTCTGCCACCGCGCGAGCTACGGTATCTGCTTGCGAAACGCGACCGCTACGAACTCGGCGTGCGCCAGCTGATTGCCTCCGGCATGCGGACCGGGGAATTTGTCTCGGGTGAAGCGGCGCTCGTCGCCCGCGCAATGCTAGGCGCTCTGAATTGGAGCGTGCAGTGGTTTCGCCCGGATGGGCCGATGACCGCCGAGGAAATCGCGGAAGAATTGGCGGACTATCTGATTCGCGGCTTGCTTGCGAAGCCCGACTCGCTCGGGCGATTTGCGCCCGAAGGAGAAACGACGCGAATCCGCCAGATTTCGGAAGACAGGCGGATGAGGTTGGCGGCACGGTAGGGCGGGGGAAAGGTGGAGAATGACGACGCTCCCTCTTGCATCACAGAAAACCGCGCGGATCCGGTTCACGCTGAATGGCGAAGAAGTCGACGCCTGGTTCGCTCCGTACAAAACCCTACTGGAAGTCCTGCGCGAAGATCTCCTGCACACCGGGACAAAACATGGCTGCGAGTTGGGAGAATGTGGCGCCTGCGCCGTTCTTTTGGACGGCAAGCCCGTGCTTTCCTGCCTGGTTCTTGCGCTCGAGTGCGCGGGAAGAAGAGTCTTGACCGTCGAAGGGCTCAGCGCCGATGGAACGCTTCACCCCCTGCAAGATGCCTTTGCGGATCTCGGCGCGGCGCAATGCGGCTATTGCACGCCGGGGATTCTGGTAACGGCCAAAGCGCTGCTCGATCGGAATCCGCATCCGGACCGCGATCAGATCCGCGAAGCGCTTTCGGGAAATCTCTGCCGGTGCACCGGCTATCTGCAGATCTTTGAGGCGGTAGAGGCCGCGATCGTCAAGATTTCAGAAAGGGAAAAAGAAACCCATTAAAGGTCGGGCGGCACCCCTAGGTGCCTCTCCAGAGGATCGATGTCGGAGCAAAACGAAAAATCCGGCCCGCCGGCCGCGAGTTCCGGCTCGCCTGGTGAACGGTTTCGCGTCATTGGTGTACCCCGGCGCCGAGTGGACGGGCGCGCCAAGGTGACCGGGCAGACTCGCTTCGCCGACGACATCTGTTTGCCCCGCATGGCCCACTGCAAACTCCTGCGCTCTCCGCATCCTCACGCGCGGATCCGCCGCATGGATGTTTCGCGAGCCATGGCGCATCCGGGCGTTTATTTGGTTCTCACCGGGAAAGATCTTCCCGTCCAGTACGGGATTTTGCCGGTGAGCCAGGACGAGCAGGCGCTTTGCCTCGACCACGTGCGGCATGTGGGTGATCCGGTTGCGGCGGTTGTCGCCCGCGAAGAATTGACGGCCTTTGAAGCTCTGGATCTCGTCGACGTGGATTACGAAATTCTTCCGACTATCTCCGGTCCTCGGGAGGCGCTGGCCACGCCCGAGCCGCGGCTCCACGAATACGGCGAGCAGGGAAACATCCACAAGTTGGTGGCCCTCGAATTCGGAGACGTGGAACAAGGATTTGCCGAGGCGGACGAGATCTTCGAGGACACTTTTTTTTATCAGGGGAACACGCATCTTCCCATCGAGCAGCACGCTTCGGTCGCCATCAAAGACCCGGATGGGAAGTTGACCATCTGGTCGAGCACGCAGACGCCGCATTATCTCCATCGCGCTCTGGCAAAAGTCCTTGAACTACCGCCCGCGCACATTCGCGTGGTAGCCACGCCAAACGGCGGCGGGTTTGGCGGGAAAAGCGATCCTTTTCATCACGAAATCGTTGTCGCGAAGGCGGCACTGCTGCTCGATCGCCCGGTCAAAATCTGCCTGACGCGCGAAGAAGTTTTCTACTGCCACCGGGGACGCCACCCGGTGCTGATGAAATTCAAGACCGGCGTGAAAAAGGACGGCACCATCACCGGCCTGCATTTGCGGACGCTCATCGACGGCGGCGCCTATGGTTCGTATGGGGTCGCCAGCACTTACTACGCCGGGGCGCTGCAAACAACTACCTATCATATTCCGCGCTACCGATACGAAGGCTGCCGGACGTTTACCAACAAACCGCCTTGCGGGCCCAAGCGGGGACACGGCACGCCGCAGCCACGTTTCGGCCAGGAGGTGCAGCTCGACAAGATCGCGGAGAGACTTCACGTCGATCCGGCGGATTTGCGTCTGCGCATCGTGCAAGCTCCAAACACGGTGACAGCAAATTTCTTGAGGTTGGGCACCGTGAATCTCGGCGAATGCATTCGGCGAGTCGTGGAGGTTTCCGAGTGGAAAAGCAAATTCCGCAAGCTCCCCGAAGGCCGCGGGGTGGGAATTGCCTGCTCGGCGTATTTAACCGGGGCGGGCCTGCCCATTTATTGGAACAAGATGCCGCACTCCGGCGTGCAATTGAAATTCGACCGCGGCGGCGGCGTCAGTGTTTTCTGCGGGGCGACGGAAATCGGGCAAGGATCGGATGATGTTCTTGCGGGCATCGTCGCGGAAGTTCTTGGAATCGACCCGTTTGATGTGCGCTTGTTCACCGGCGACACGGACTTGGGCCCCGTGGATTTGGGTTCGTATTCGAGCCGCGTGACTCTAATGGCTGGAAACGCTGCGCTCCAGGCCGCCGAGCGCGGGAAGGCGCTCCTCGCCGAAGCGGTCGCATTGAAATTGCAAGTGCCGAAAGAGCGATTGCGTTTCGCCGGCGGCCGCGTTTGCGATTCCGCTGCGCCCGACCAAGGCGTCAGTTTTGCAGACGCGATTTGTCTCGCGGAGGCGCGCTTCGGAACGATTGGCACGGTGGGCTCGTACACTCCGCCAAAATCGCCGGCCCTTTACAAGGGCGGGGGCGTCGGGCCGTCGCCAACGTATTCCTATTCCGCCGCGGTCGTCGAAGTGGAAGTGCATCCTCGGACGGGCTGGGTGCAGGTGAGGAAAGTCTGGATTGCCCATGACGTCGGGCGGGCGCTCAACCCGACGCTCGCGCGCGGGCAGGTGGAAGGCAGCGTTTACATGGGGCTCGGCGAAGCGCTGATGGAAGAGCAGGAGTTCCGCCGCCTGCCGAAGCGGCTTTCCCATGCGCTGGTCCACAAATTTCCCTCTATGCTCGAATACAAAAGCCCGACTCCGCTGGACATGCCGGAAGTCGTGACCGAGCTCATTGAGGATCCCGATCCTCGCGGTCCCTTTGGGGCGAAGGAAGTCGGCCAAGGGCCGCTATTGCCAGTCATGCCCGCGGTCGCCAACGCGGTTTACGACGCGGTGGGCGTGCGAATTGACGAAGTCCCCATCACCCCGGAAAAGGTCATGAAGGCGCTCGCCGAGAAGAGAGCGGGCCGCGAGCCACGCTTTGGTCCGGACCATTTCCCGCCGGTGAATTGGCCGGAGGCGCTGCGCGTTCCTCCTCCATGGGAGGGCGGCGACGGCAACGCCGTGAACGATGTCCAACGCGAGCGACCGCGCGCCAGGGAAGAGAAGGTGCTTGCGCCATGATGCGTCTGCCACTGTTTGAATTTCGCGCACCCGGGACAGTGGCGGAAGCCGTGCGCATTCTCGACGGTGAGGGGCCCAAGGCCATGCCACTCGCGGGTGGCACGGACCTGTTGCCAAACATGAAGCGGCGGCAACAAGTTCCAAAGACTCTGATGAGTCTCGGACACATCGAAGAACTCCAACGCGTGGAATGGAGCGATGCGGGATCCCGGCTCGGCGCTTGTGTGACGCTGTCTCGGATTGCCGCAGAACCGCGCTTTCGTAATGGCCTCACCGCCCTCGCCCAAGCAGCCTCCTTTGTCGCCACTCCGCAAATCCGCAACATGGCCACGCTTGGCGGAAATCTCTGCCTCGACACGCGCTGCAATTATTACGATCAGAATTATGAATGGCGAAAATCCATTGGGTTCTGCCTGAAAAAGGATGGCAACATCTGCTGGGTCGCTCCCGGCAGCGCAAAGTGCATGGCGGTCTCTTCGACCGATACCGCGCCCGCGTTGCTTGCGCTCGGCGCGCGGGTTCGCCTGGTTTCACGAACTAGTGAACGCGAAGTGCCCCTCACCGAGTTCTACCAAAACGATGGCATCCACTACATCAAGCGCCAGCCCAGTGAGCTGTTAACCGATGTGCTCCTGGACTCCTGCGAAGGCTGGAGGAGCACGTATTGGAAGCTGCGCCGCCGGGGCTCTTTCGATTTCCCTGTCTTGTCGGTTGCTGCTGCTGTGCTGTTATCTTCGAAAGGCATCGTCGTAGAAGCTCGCATTGTGGTGGGCTCGGTAGCGTGCCTGCCGCTCCTTGCCGGGGAAGCTGCGAGATCGCTTGCGGGCCGGCCGCTCGACGAGGAGTCTATCGCGCAGGCGGCGACACTCGCTGCCCGCATAGCCAAACCTCTGGACAACACCGATTTCGACATGACCTGGAGAAAGCGCGTGACCGCGGAATTCGTGACTTGTGCGCTGCGCGAACTTCGCGGCGATGACATGCGCGGCGAGCGATTGCTCCTGACGCGCCATTCTTCGAGCCTCTGACCGTTGTTTCGAATTGCTTGAGAGAGCAGGCATCCGGTCGATGTACCGCCTGCGGAACTACCCATCGTGCTGGCCGTAGGGCTGGCTTGACCGCCGATCCCCAATGGGCGGTTTTGCGCCGTAGGGACTTGCCAAGAACCCTGGCATCGAGCGCGTTGCTGCCCCGCGTCACGGCGACCTCTTTCCCATGCAAATCGAGCCTAGCCTCGTCGTATAGCGGAAAATGTAGGCCTGCACTCAACTGATGCGCGTCAAGAATTCATTCACTACCGTACACGCCATTCCAAGTGCCTCGGTTATCGCCGCCGGCCAACTGTCAGGCGGATGGAGGTGGGCTGCCCGAGGTGCCGCTGACGGTCACGGTGAGTGTCCCTTGGCTCGAGTTGCTGCCGGCGGCGAACGTCAACGCACTGCTGGACGTCGCCAGGTTGTGGTTGTAAGGACGCGCCCACCCCGCTCGGCAGACCGGAGGCCCCGAGGGTCACTTGGCCGGTAAAGCTGGAGTGATCGTTCTAGTACTCGTCCTACTCGAACCCGGATTCATGAACCAGGGCGCTGGGAGGCTGAAGTTCGCCGTGCCTGCGGGGTTCACGGTAAGCGAGACGCTTGTCGAGTGCACGGTGGTCCGGCTGGTACCCGCTAATCGTTAGGCTGTAGGTTCCCGCCGGCGTCTTGGTAGCTGTCGTCACTGTCATCGTTGAGTTGCCGGATCCACGAACCCGGGCCAAAACTGGCATTGGCACCTGCGGTAGCCCACTGGCGGTGAAACCAACCGTTCCAGTGAGCCGGTTTCACTGTCCCAACCGTTGCTGTGTACGTGGTTTTGTTGACTTGCGTTATGGTTCGAGAAGACGCTAAAGGGGCTTTCGGCCCTTTCAATTGGAGGTTTGACGCCGAGAACGATTACTGGCGCGCCTTCTAAAGGGCCCGAGGTTTTTGAGCCAAGCTGACCCGATGCTCTTGCCCCCTTTCAATTTTTGAGTACCAACGGTACCGCAGGTTCAATTCGCTGGTAATTTAGTACCTAGGTATTGCGCTGTGCTCCGAAGTCATGCGATTACATATCTCAAGCCGCTGGAGGCGACTACCAATGACCTTAAGCGAAGACCGTGCAAGAATCCTCATCTCGCACATTGCCATGTCGACCCATGAAAAGGAAAGGCTCATCGACTTGGTGCGAAGAGTCGAAACTTTTTTCCTAGACACCGGCATCAATGTGCATCTGGAGATCGAGCCTTTTCGACGGGAACAAGTAAGCGCTCGGCCTTACTGACGCGGGTCTCGTGACCCTCGTCTAGGTACCAGCTCGGTAAACCTCAAGGCTAGCCGCTTCCCGCCAGGTAGCACGGTGATCCAATGCCATCGACCCCGATCTGGTCGCCATTGAGCATGCTGGTTTTCTGCTTCATGGATACGTTTCGCCGGGGCAAGGTCATCCAATGTTGCCGCATGGGGAGTGCGGCACCATGGGACAGTCAGGACTCACGCCCAGTGCCATCCCCTATTTCTGCCGCTTCGGTGGCAAGCCCATCAAGACCATTGCCAGAAGAGCGGTTGGCCGCCCGCCGCAAGATCAAGGATTTTCTCTCTTCACAAACCGCAGGGAACGCCGAGGATCCGCCGGTCGCAACGGCGGTGGCTCAATGCGCGTTACAACCTGCGAAGCCAAGATGGCCGACCTCGAGCGGCGGATCGCCGTCCTGCGAGGCCCCAATTCTCCGAGAGTGCGGCCACACCCCGCCACCGGGTCGCAAGTGCGGGTGCAACTTGCACTGCGCCCTCGAGTCGCTGGAGGTCCAGCTCGACTGGCAGCGGCATTACGGGCGGTCGTCACAACCGATGCGACCGAGTCCCGGACCCCTTCTGATTTGAGAGGTACGGGGGTACCAACGGCTCAACTTCATGGTCCTTTGGTACCGGAGTCTTGCGCTTAGTTCCATGGCACAACCACTATTGAGCCGCAAAAAGGGGCCAAGAACTCAATTGCGATTGCAAACTTAATTGAGGCCTGGATCTCGACGAGGGTTCAGATCGCTCGGCAGGGGAACTGCCTGGAGCGAGACCGAAATGCTGGACGCGGCTCGGGCCGGCGTGGCGCGGCCTTCAGGACGACCACGGAGGTGAAGGCGTAATGGGCGTAGACCTTATACCGAAAAATAAAAGCAGCCACGGGCTCAAATACAACTGGAGCGGCTACCGCTATATCTGTCAGTTTGCCTTGCGGCACGGCGTACCTACGGAGGAGTTTGTGTACGGTATTGTGGGCATCATGTCTAGCGAGTTCATTAGCGCCGAAACGTGCCGCAGGATGGCGAAAGCCATCGAGGCGAATGCGGCCGAATACAACGCTGCCTTTGGCGGTAATCCTAAACCAAATGGCTACGGCGATGCCCCGGCGGAGGAACACGCCAGGTTCTGGCGCGAGTCGCAGGGACTGCGCATAGACTAAGACTAGCCCACAAGCCCAGTGTCTCACTGGGATTGTGATGAGTCATCATTTGGTCTCACCGCAAAATGTAGGCGCATTCGCACCTAACGATTCACACCGTCGCTCGATTTCGTCCTCCATCACCTTGCACGAGTTTTGCGCATTGCACGCCGCATGCGGCGCAGGCGAGACGAGCAAGCACCGTCGCACTAACTCATTTGCTACCTGCTTACCCACGGTTTTCGCGCAACCCTTCCCCGAGGCATCCCCCGCGACCAGCTCGCTTCCCCCCTGTACGAGGAACTCCCCGCTGCAACCTCGATCCACCCAGACGCCAGCGCGATCGTACCCCCACGTCGCACCTTCCGTGCATGTCGCTGTGCCGATTTGCCTGGTCAATTGCACTTTGGCCCCCTGAGTATCCGCGTCGCAATAATTCCTTCTTCCATCGTACGAAGCGCAGCTTATCGTCTGGGTCTTGGCCGCAGCCGTCCCCGAACTGGCCGGATGCCCCGGCACGCCCACTACAAAATCCGCTTCGCATCCTTTATCAACCCATATGCCCCGGGCATCGTGTCCCCACGAGGAGCCCTCTTTGCACTTCGCATCGCTCCGCTGTCTCACGAGCTTCACGCCGTTGCTGGTATCTGCCAGGCAGACTTTTCTCAAGCCACCTTCTGATGCACACGTTATCGTCCTGGCAGCGCTTTCGCCGCCGCCGCTGCCGCTGTTTTCAGTGCGTCCCAAAGCAAACTCACCGCCGCATCCCTTGTCCACCCAGATTCCCTCTTCGTCGTAGCCCCACGACTCACCCTCTTTGCACGACGTCTCGCCGCGCTGCCGCACGAGTCTCGCGCCATACCTCGTGTCCGCCTCGCAGTAATGCTTCTCACCGTCCTCTGAAGAACAGGAAATGATCTGGCTCCGGTGTTCCTGGGGTGCCTGCCGCGTCAAGGCGCCACGGCCAAAGGGGAACAAGGCCGCCACGAAAGCAAAAATACACTGGCAAAGTCGCATGCCATTCTCCTGCGATGGTTTGAGGCCAGCGCGCCAAGTCGAGAAACCTGTTCACTCACCGCCCTCGGGCGGTGCTTTGGGAAGATCTATTTTCGAGACTGCCTTCAGAGAAAGGGCGGTGGCCCGCTCGATTATAGCAACCGGGAGACGCGCCAGTCAGATCGCGCGGGAGCGAAAGGCGCGAATGACGGCTGCGGGTAGATCCGTGGATGTCGGCGCTGAAACCAGGATCGCTGCCGGATAACTCGGGAGTCGTTTACAAGAATTTTAACAGCATGGTTGGCGGAACTTCGGGTTTGGGAATCGCGTTTGCGGTCACACCCTCGGGCGCGATGGTAGCTACGCGGTCGTTCAGTCCCTCCGTGGGAGCGTCCCCGATTGGCGGCGTGATTCAGGCGACCGATGGGACGCTGTTTGGAACGGCGTCGGTCGATGGGACTGTCAACGGGCAAATGTCGGCGCATGGAACGGTGTACATGATCACAGGCCTGCCGCCGAAGCACTGAATTGGCGTGCCGCTCGGGCTCGTTCTGGAGCACGTAGGTGTGTGGCCGAGCTCTCGTTCAGTCTATTGCGCAAACTAAATCCCAGGCGCTTGAGCGCGTGACACCGGGGACAAACCTTGACCGCGGCTTGCTATCCAGTAGCGAATTATGAAACCGGCAGTCATACAGCTGAGGATACTCACGGTCGCCAGGCCCAGTTTAAGGACACAGTGAGCGATCTCAGGAATGATTCGGTAGTCAGTGAAGAAAGAGGGCAGTAACAATAAGAGACGCAACATGTTTGCTCCTTTCCCTAATTTCCTTCTTTGGCGGGTGCGGTCAGGCTCGGCGATTCCGCTGGACGGCGAAGCGAGCGAACGAGCCGCGTGACTTTTGCGACAAGCATTGCGACGGACAGGGCTGCCGCCGCAAGCAACGCGAAGTAAATCCACTGGTTAACGATCGCGAGAGAGTGGGCGTACTGCTCGGTGATTCCTGTTGTGGAACCTGCAGCCGCGACCCAGCTGCCCGCCCGGAGCAGGTAATAGACAACGACCAGTCCCCCAGTATGCAAGATGATGTTATAGGCCGCGCGAAAACGCGTCCAGTCTGGCCGGACAAGATTAATGGTTGCCCGCACGATTTCGGCAACGGTGAGCAACAAAATCGGGAAGTACACCTGATACCAGATGGGAGCGAGCTTCAAAAATCTCGCCGCGGGACCGAGGATCAGGAAGGGATAGCGCTGCACTCCGGTAACCCAGATCAACGCCACCGTCGAGGCAATAATGATGGACACGGACTCGAACCGTGAAATCCACTGGCCGCGGTCGATCGGCAGGCTGATGTTCTTCCCGATCTTCAAGTCCAGCCGCAAACCGCCGCATGTGCCACTGAGGTCCCAGCGGTCGGGATTTTTCGTCAAGTGGCGCTCGATCAGCGAGAAGATCAGCGTCACCGCGCTCAATTGAATAAAGAGTTGCAGTAAGCAAGAGGAAAGGACGTCGTTGAAGCCGACTTTCTGGCCGCTCGCGCCCAGCGCGATGAAAATGCCGGCGATGACCGCAAAGGTCAACCCCAGGTTGAAAGACAACACTCTCAGGTAGAAGGGAAATAGCACGGGCCCGATCAACTGGCGGCCAAACGCCAGTGTGCGATGGTCCTGGCGGTAACGTCCGGCCAGCACCAGCGGGTTCCCGCGCTGCTTGAGCAGCGCCTGCTGTTCCGATTCGGTGAGCGGTCGGCCGAGCTCTCCTGCTTTGTCTTCCATTTCGCTGCGAATGTCTTCCGACAGTTCGCGGACGATATCCTCGCGCTGCGCCTCGGGCAGGGCCTTGGCCACAGCTTTCAAGTAGCGATCCACTAGATTCATAACGCGCTCCGTACGTTCGTCACAGCATTCCATTCAGAGAAGAACTGATGCTCTGCCACTCCGCGAGGAGTTGTTTCAGAATTAGTTTGCCGTCCGCGGAGAGACGGTAGAACCTTTTGTTGCGCTTCTCTTCTTCGCGCCATTCGCTGAGCAGCAGGCCTTGACTCTCTAGGCGCCTCAGCAGCGGGTACAGCGTGCCTTCGTCAATGGTCATGCCCTGTTCCTCCAGAGTCTTGCGCAGCGTGTAGCCGTACTGCTCCTTGCGGAGAGCCGCGAGGACCGCGAGGACGAGGGAGCCCCGACGCAGCTCCAGCCGCAGGTTTTCGAGCAATCCGTGGTTGCTTGTACTCTGTGTCATATAGTGTACGATACATACTATATGGCACACAGTATGTTTTGTCAAGCACTTTTTTGGAGGAAGCGTTGCCGCTTCAATCCCGAGGTTGTTGCTCAAGAACTGGACTACCGCGGGGGCTGATCGGCGTTTGGAGTGCCTTCGATCGATGCGCGTAGCGCTTTAGTCAATTCGCCAGCAATTTCGTCCTGCACGGCTACGCGGTCGACGAAGGGGCGGTCGTAGGTTTCCGACCAGATTACGTAGCCGTTTTCCGCTCGGACCAGGCGTGCGGCGATGCGTACGCTATTGCTGGATTGGCGCGTGCTCCCATCGAGAACGTAAACGACGCCGAGCGTCCTCGCGATTTCGGCGACGGGAATTTTCTTATTTTTGAAATAAAAGGAAGCCGTGGCCGCGGGGACGCGAATACCGGGTACCTTGCTTAGCTTGTCGATAATCTCCTCCGTCAGGCCGTCAGCGAATTCCTCTTCTTTCATGTCGGCAGTCAAGTCGAGAAAGGGCAGTACGGCAATTGACTTCTGGGGCAGCGCCGCCGGTGAGCCGTGTGCCGAATGATTTTTCAGCGAGATTCCACGATAAAGCAGAAACGCCAGGATCAGTGTGACGCCAAGGGTCCCGCCGATGGTCCCAATAAGCGCTGATCTGCGGCGCGAGTCGGACTGTTTGTGCACAATCGACGCTGAGCCGGCAGGTTCGGACACTGTCACGGTTGTTGCTGACCCTGTCTGGCCGTCTATCGAATCCGTCCAAGGGCTGACGGTCGCGAGCATGCGGTACCCGAGACGCGGCACAGTAGCGATATAGGTGGGCTGCTTGGGATCGTCGCCGAGCAGGCGGCGCAGTGAAGCCACGGCCTGATAGACGGAATCGGAAGAAACGGTCACGCCGGACCAGGCCTTGTCGAGCAGTTCCTCGATGCTGACAACCTCGCCGGAGCGCTCAGCGAGGCAGAGCAGCAGACGCATGGTGCGCGCCTCGAGGCGGGTCGTCTCGCCACTTCGCGAAAGCTCGCCGGAGGAGGGATCAACGCGCCAGTCGCCGATGCGAAGAATGGTGTTGGTGGGCCGTTCCATACGCGACGCCTGTTAGGTCTGATTTTCGACGGGCTTGGCAATTATAGACGCAAACGTAGGATAAGGACGGCTCGCTTCCAGCAGGTCTGCGTTTGCGAGCGCTGGACCCACTCTTAACCCGGTTTCTATCGTCCTTTCAGAACTATTCAGAGCATTTCAGAGAATGTTCAGGACTTCGCCTGCCGCGGAGCGATATGCTGCTCGCGAATCGGGAAGTTTCAGACGTGTTGGAGGCAAAAAGATGAGTAGCACGAACGCCGGAAACAGGGTTCCCAAGAGAGCGTTGAGCTTTTTGGGACTGAGCGCGCTACTGATAGGAGCAGGCTGGGCCCTGGCCAACAAGACCTCTGCAGCGGGTCATCCAGGTGCCCCTGAGGGGAAAGCAAAGCCGGAGGTGGCGTCGACGCTGCCCGCTCCTGGAACCTACCAGATCGATCCAGTCCATAGTTTTGTGTACTTCGGTGCCTGGCACCACATCGTCGGGCTGGTGCGCGGCAGGTTTGACAACACCACGGGCACAATCACGGTATCGCAAGATCCGGCGGCATGCGCGCTCGACGTCACAATCGACACGTTTAGCGTAAGCACGCAGTTCACCGAGCGCGACGATGACCTGCGCGGGCCGGACTTCTTCGACGTAAGGAAGTTTCCGACGATGACGTACCAGGGACGCGGCATCCGCCAGACCTCGGGCGGCCAGTGGACCATGGACGGAACCCTCACCATTCGAGGGATAAGCAAGGTAGTGCCGATAACCTTCACGTTTAAGGGGTTGTTCCCGGATACTCCCGCGAACAAGCCGCCCCGCGCGTCGTTTCATGCGATTGCCGCGACCAAGCGCGGCGACTTTGGAATGATCCGGGATAATAAGATGGAGCTCGGTGTGCCTCCGGCGCCGGGGAGTGACGT
>Ga0182037_10001422_pt1 | contig 12486 bp, 14 predicted proteins | sample sta12Cox44000082_FD_125974 | JGI IMG/M metagenome (GOLD analysis project Ga0182037, IMG submission 125974) | Lab enrichment of tropical soil microbial communities from Luquillo Experimental Forest, Puerto Rico - statoxic.12C.oxic.44.000.082 | ecosystem: Environmental > Terrestrial > Soil >... | reverse complement strand
TCGCCTCTCGATGGTTTGCGAGTTATTTCAATCGCCCGGGCTTCGAGCTATTCGATTACGACGTCTATGCCTTATGCGGTGATGGCTGCATGATGGAAGGGATTTCCGGAGAGGCCGCCTCAACTGGCGGGGCACCTTAAGCTGTCCAATCTGTGCTGGATCTACGACAGCAACCGCATCACTATTGAGGGAAATACAGCACTTGCTTTCAGCGACGATGTGGCCACGCGATTCATCAGTTATGGCTGGAACGTGACGCGCGTGGGCGACGCCAACGACCTAGAAATGCTCGAGCGGGCCTTCCTCACCTTTAGGAATGAAAACGAGCGACCTACACTGATTATCGTTGATAGCCACATTGCCTACGGTGCGCCGAATAAGCAAGACACCAGCGCCGCCCACGGCGAGCCGTTGGGTGAACAGGAGATTCGTCTGGCAAAGCGTCATTACGGCTGGCCAGAAGACGCCAAATTTCTCGTGCCGAATGGCGTGCGCGAGCATTTCCAAGCTGGTATCGCAGCTCGGGGGCAGATACTGCATGACGCTTGGATGGCTAAGTTTGAGGCCTATCGACAGCATTACCCTGAGCTCGCCGACCAAGGGTACCGGATGCTTCGCCGCGAGCTTCCTGAGGGTTGGAACCGCGACTTGCCGACCTTCGCCCCGGATCCCAAGGGAATCGCTACACGGGATGCTTCAGGGAAAGTGTTGAACGTGCTTGCGAAGAATGTGCCATGGCTGCTCGGAGGCTCCGCGGATCTCGGTCCCTCTTGCAAGACGCGCCTCACGGTGGAAGGCGCCGGCGACTTTAGCGCCGCAAACCCGGCCGGTCGAAACCTCCACTTCGGTATCCGCGAACATGCCATGGGCGCAATCCTTAACGGGCTATCACTATCCAAAATTCGCCCATTTGGGTCAGGGTTCTTGATCTTCAGCGATTACGAACGGGCGGCGATTCGCCTCAGTGCGTTGATGGAAATTCCGGTGATTCACATCTTCACGCATGATTCGATCGGGGTGGGCGAAGATGGCCCCACGCACCAACCGGTCGAGCAGCTCGCCTCGTTGCGTGCCATCCCCGGGCTGATCACGCTACGCCCTGGGGATGCCAATGAGTGTGTCGAGGCTTACCGTTACATCATGCAACTGACTCATGAGCCTGCCGTGCTGATACTGTCTCGCCAGGCCCTACCCACGCTCGACCGGACTAAGTACGCGCCAGCGTCAGGCGTGGCGCGCGGGGGCTACGTGCTCGGCGACGCCCCAAATGGAAGTCCAGAGGTGATTCTCATCGCCTCGGGGAGCGAAGTCAGCTTGGCCGTGGAAGCTCACGAGGAATTACTGGCTGAGGGTATCCGGTCGCGCGTGGTCTCGATGCCGTCCTGGGAGATTTTTGACCACCAGGATCAAGGGTACCGGGATAGCGTTCTCCCTCCACGAGTGAAGTCGCGCGTGGCGCTGGAGCAAGCCTCGACTTTTGGATGGGAGCGATACACGGGTTTGGAGGGCCGCATCATTGGGATGAAAACATTTGGGACCTCAGCGCCCCTCAAGGAACTTCAGAGAAAGTTCGGTTTCGAACCAAACTTGGTGGTGGAGGCCACCAAGCAATTGCTTCAGAGGAACTGAACCACGTTACATTTCGATGGCCAACAGAACTCGGGGCAACTGCGCTCGTTGCGTTCGCGCGAGAGCAGCAGCCCTTGGCCCTGACGTGGAGCTTGTAATCCGCAGCTGCTGACGTAAACGCCCAGAACGCCGTGCCCTGCCAAACACTCGTTCGGGGGCGAACCCTGTTATGGTCGTCCACGTCGTTACCGGCAAGCAGAATTCCTGAAAGCGAACGGTGCGATCCGGGCCTCTAAGCCAAGGTCGCAGGCTTAAATCCCAGCTGCCACCACGCGTAAAAGCGAACACTGGAAGCGGGATTCCAGCCGAGTGCCGCTGGGCCAAGCGGAGAGGATGAAGTGCCGGGGAGCGTGCAGGCCAGCGCGGACGGCGTGGCCTGTGTTTAGTCCTTGGTGCGAGGTAGGCGAGACCCGACCTTTGTCCTCTCTGTAAGAAACGGTCCTCCAGTGGGTGGGTTTTTCACCGTCTGGGGACTCGGATAGTCGGAAAAAGGTGTGAAGGTTCTGCACTTGCGAGCAGTTCTGCTGAGCTGGCCTCCTAACGGTTTGTAACAAATTCTCGGTCCGAGAGTTACCGATGAATGTGAGCGCCGAAAGCTGACAAAAGGGTTTCGTTACAATCGTGGACGTCAGCGGTCTGATTGTTCGAATGGCAGCAGTAGCCTCAGGCTTATCCCCAAATTCAAGAAGGAGAACCGAACATGATTTCACGCAAAGCCTTGCAACGCATCCAACTTGGCCTGACCGGGACATGCTTTCTTTGCATCACCTTGGCGTTTACTGCAAACGCGCAGGTGAAAAAAGAGACTACGGTCGAGCAGCAGGGCCTGGCTACGCAAACTGTCAAGGTCGAAACCGGGGAGGTAATGTACGTTGCCGGTAACGATCTCGTCGTCAAGACCGACGAGGGGGAGCTTCGGCATTTCCCGAATGTTCCAGACGACAAGACCGTGACTGTCGCCGGCAAGGAATTGACCGTTCACGAACCAGGCATGAAGCTTCAGCGGACCACGATCACACCCACCACACCGCAAATGATCACCACAGTAAAGACCGTGACGGGTAAAGTCTGGCACGTCAATCCACCGAATTCAGTCATTCTCACCTTGGAAGACGGCACGAACCAATCCTTTAATATTCCCAAGGGGCAGAAATTCAGTGTCGACCGCCAGGAGACCGACACTTGGGGTCTCAAAGAAGGAATGAAGATTTCGGCAACCGCAGTCACGGAGACACCTGAAACGGTCGTGTCACAAGAGGTGGTGCGTACGGGGACAATGCCAAGTTCGACGCCTCAGCTGCCAAGGCAGGGGGCCAGACTGTTCATCATCGTTTCTCCGTCTAAGCTTCCCTGACGCCGCGAGCTCCTGTGCCTTTACAGAGGTGTAAAGTCCCACCTGTACAGGAAGTCCCGCAATCGTTGCATAGGCCATCGCCTTGGGAATGAGCACAGCGGCCGCAGTCAGGCCCGCGATCATATCCGGTCGTAACCATTCCTTGTTCCTTGTTCTAACTGAATACAAACTTCCCTCGTAAAGAGGGAAGCGGAGGACGCTAATCAGCAGCACCTATTGAAACGTGACTGTGGCTACAAAACTCAGAGTCGTGCAGCAATCCCGTTGGCAAGGTCGTTCAACTTTTTGCTATCCCGTGTCCCGCTCAGGAAGTACCGGACTTTCCCCTTGCGTACATGGAGGTCACCAAACTTGTCCAGATAAGCCTCATCCCCGACGCCGGTCAGGTCTTTCGAGCCACTTCCGAAATAGGTCTTCAGCTTTGCGAACAGGTCAGCTGAGGCTGACGCTGACGGGTCAACGTACACTCGAAACAAGAAACTGTGCGCCCCGGATTTGTACGTGCAATTTGTTCCTTGGTTGGTGTTTGGAAAAGGGCGGGGAGCGGCCGTCGCTGTCGGAGCACCATAAGTCTGTCCCACCGCCTTGCTGAGTACCGCAGCAGGCAACAGCGAGCAAAGGTCAGATGGGGGTTCGGTAGCCCTTGCCAATTCGCCCGAGCAAGCAATCAGCAGCGGGGCAACAACCAACGAGAGTCCATTCAATTTCGGCATGTGCGCGACCTTTCGTGCTCTGAGCGGCGGATTATAGCGTAAGTTGCTCAGTTGGTGATAGTGAGGGCACGACTGAACCTCGGGAGAGTAGGCCTGCGGAATGTCACCGCGAGGCCGAGTCGGCCCGGGGAGTCGCACCCCGAGCCGCTCACAGATTCCGGACTTGAACCTCTCGATTCATCCGGCTCGTGCCACCCATTGAAGGCTGCCGCCTTCCGTCGCGATCAGCGAGTTCCTCTGGTTGCCCGTTGACTCTGGTAGATCCCGACGCGAGTGACCTGCTCCCTTCGCTCCTCCTCGGGCATTACCCCGGTTCCTCGCTACTACGGAGCAGTCCGCCCCTGGTGGGTGCCTCGGTACTTTCGGCCTCACGGTTCTGCCGTTTGGACCTTTTCCCTTATCATCACCAACCAGGTTCTCAAGTTCCGCACGAAAGCCCAGACTAGATTCACGCCCCTTCTGCACCGGACACCGCATGGCCAGTAAGTAGGCACCCGCCATACTGTTCCCGGGACCGAGAGTGAGCCCCGGTTTTGGTGTCGTCCTAGTTCTGTTTCGATGCTTTACCCAGGGGTTCACTTGCGCTCGTCTATCTAGTCCCCACATGACGTGATCTAACGTCACGCCTTTTAACCGTGGACGTTCACCACCGCAGCTTTTGACTGCAGCAGCTCACGGCTGTTTGGAGCCTCCTCCTAAAAGACGGCTCCGGAGGGTCCACCTCCATCTTTCGTACAGCAGGACGCTTTCGCGTCGTCTGGACACAACCTCTCGCAGAACCGGACATGAACCTCCCGGCGCATCCGGCTCCCATCAATTAAACACTCCGGTCAGGCCGAGATCCCAATGTACGAAGAGAGCCCGTTGTTCCTTGGCAAGCCCTTGTAGGAACTGGCTCGCCCGGACTGGATGGCCTTTAAAGCGCTTGAACTTTCGCATCACCCAGGCCACCAGCATCTGATTGACGTGCCGGAGCAAGGGGTACAGCGCCGATGAGGCCTAGCGTCCGTAGTACTCGATCACCTGGCGCTCCAGATACATAGCTAACTGTTTGCTCTCGCGCTCGTTCTGTCGCTGCCGCTTTTGACGTGGATTGGAGATCTGCTGGCCTGGCGGGCGGTCTAGCAGCGACGTTGGTGATCACGAACATGCCCGCCCGGGCCTACATAGAGGCGACCCTCAACCATATAACCGCGGCTCACTTGTTTGTCGGCGTTGTGAAGACTCCATTTCTTGCACTTGCAATTGGACTCCGTTCTTCTTCGTGCTTTTGGGTATTTGCAATATGTCCTGTGGTCCGCAAAAATTATGTAGCGCCCCGATTCACGTCCTCGCTTCAATGACGAGAGTCCCTCAGGTATGCGATCCTGTCGTGGATGCCGAAAGTCGATCGTCTCTTCAGCCTGCTACTGACCATATTTGATCTATTGCTCGATGCCTTGAGGTTCATCCGACTTAGCCTTCAACCGCGCTGTACTCTGGCCGCCGAGAATCTTTTCCTTCTTGGAGTACCGCGATCGAATGCGAGGCCCGCACCCGAGCGACCGGCCACCACGGAGATAGCCACGATGAAGGTTTCGGAGGGATTGACGCCCTGCGGGCTAAGGGATTCGATCCAATCCGATGGTTAATCGCACCGAGATCGAGCAGATTGGCGGCGCTCGCAACCGGCAGCCCGTCGGCTCCGATTTCCTGCATCAACTTGGGTAACGAGCACCAATCGACAGACCCCGGCGCAGCAGCAAGTTTTGGCAGGGCGGCGGCGCACCGACCGCTGAAATCAAACGCATCGTTGGCCTTGGCAGGTATCTGAGCTGCAATCGCGCCGAGCCTCGCGAGCGGACTCATGTGATCACGATGCCGGCGATATAGCGCTAGTACTCTAGCCGCCTCGGGGTTGTCGCCTCCCGAGATGTCGGTCCGGCACCCGTTTGCGGCCAAACGATCGAGTAGCCGCGCCAATAGGGCTGCGCCGCTCCCGTCGATTCGATTGACCTGCGCCAAGCTGATGTCGGCCAATGGCAGCCTTGTAAATGTGCCTCGGCGCTGTGCACTGCATGCACGACTTCGTTTGAGTGCGCGAGATCAAAGGGACCAGACAGCACGATAGTTGCATGATCTAGTTTTCGGTCCACTCGGACGCCGACGTTCACAGCGTAATCCTACCGCCAACCGCCAAAGCCCATCGAGAGGAAAGCCAGGTTGAACGGCCCCGTAAGCGTTGAGGCCTCGCCGCTAGGCCTAGGACTTTGATTTGTTAACTGGTGATGCCTTGTCCAACGTGGAAAGTAGACTTGAGGCACTCGGCGGCGCTTTGACTGCACCTTCCAACACGATTTCTTTCGCTCCTATTTGCTTGCCGTACAGAGCTTTGTTTGCGTCATCATCTGGACGTAGAGTAGATCCTTCGAGAGAGACCCCCGCAAACGCTCCGCGAGCCCGCGAGTAAGACAAGATGTCCGCCTTCATCGTCACATCTGTTTCGGCCGAAGCTGTCCGTCCGACGGGTCCTGCCGCCGCTGAAGCGTCACCGCCGAGTTTGACCTTGCTAGCCAGAATTCCCGAGGCGGCCCCCGAATTCATCAGCAAGAGAACGAAATCGGTCGCCTCCCCTCCCAATTGCAAACCGACACTGCCGCCCTCAAGAGCCATCATCGTTGGCGCGCCCCACTTTCCCTTGAAATCCTTTCCCCCGCGGCACGTCATCACACCTCGCCCATAGCTGCCACCAACTCCAATGGCAAATTTCTTGACTGATGGCAGCACGACCACGCAGTCAGCCTTATCCAGCACGTCCTGCGGTATGCTGTCCTGCGCATTCAAGATCTCCTGCATCACTTTCCCAGAATTGTCGACTCGCTCTTCTTCCTTTTTCTGCCCGTAAACTGGCAGCGCGAGGGCCGTCAGCAATCCGAGACTAATCCAGTTTTTCATAGTTCCTCCTCATGACATAAAAATGTCAAGAATTTCAATAAAACCGATAAACATCCGCAAAATCGACATGCAAGTTTTCGCCGATAGTTTTTCCCTTTCCCCTCCTTGCTCAGCAAACGGTCAAGGTAGGACCGTCCCTCTCGCACTTATCCTTCCGGCCTGGCCCAACCGATACGTGGCTAGGACCTCGCTTGTGAACGCAGTCTGGGAACGCTTCCGAGCCGCCTTCTCTTGTAGACTGCTCCCATCTTCCCGGCAACTAGGAAAATACCCAGTTTGTCTCTCGGCGTTTATCGGATGATTAACGCGGTCACCGTCGAAGGTATCAACATCGACGGACGATGCCGCTAGCATCCAATGATGTTCCATTAGTCGCAGCAGTTTGCTGGCTTTCATTTACCGCACGGCGCCACGGCTTGAGCAACGCCTCGTCTTATGGAGTGGTCAATCCAGCGCCGGGAATTTGAAGGCGAGCTCAACGAGGAAGTGCTAGTTTCGGCCAAGCCCTAGCAACGAGGAGCCCAACTTCAATCGGCCAAGGGCGCGCACTCTTGTTCAACCTAGCAGCACCTGGGCATTTTCCCAGTGGCGGAGCAGCCATTTTCGCGCCTACCGTCTAGCAAGCATCCGCACTGCACTGATTGCCAGTTTCTGCTGATGCTACCTGTTTTCTGGAATGTGGGAAGGCGCCCCTCCTGCAAGACCGATGGGAAAACTTCTTGAGCAGGCACACATTCTGGTCGCTGACCCAAACAAACTTGTTTGCGAGGCTTTAAGGAGACTTATTGAGCTCGAAGTTGAAGTGCTTGGAATCGTTTGTGACGATTCCTCGCTTCAGCACGGTCCGGACGCTAAAACCAGAGGGAGTTCTCCTTAGCTTTTACAGGCCTTTTGTCCACGGACTCGCAACTGGGTCAAAATTAAAATCTACTTTCCCCCATTTAAAAATCATCGTAGTTACCCCAAACGATGACGTGGAGGCCGCAACGGAAAGTCTAAACCAGTGGGCTTCGGGCTACCTTCATATGAAATCAACCTCGCCGGAGCTCATCACAGCTCTCCGCGATGCGATGCATGGTGTGAAATACTTGACTCCAGTCTTGCGGAAGAGCTTCGAAGGCGTCAGTTTCAAAGACCAGGGATTGAAGTCAAGCCACCAGTTGACATCCCGTCAGAGAGATGTGTTGCGACTACTAAGCAGTGGTCGCACGGTGAAGGAAGTTGGCGCGATCTTGGGCATTACCGCTAGGACTGTGACTTTCCATAAGTATCGGATTATGACAAAGCTTGGTGCCACGAGTAATGTTGGTCTGCTTAAGCTCGCTATGGACCAAAAAATTGTTTGACAATAGCGCGCATCGCGGCGGCTTTGTGCCATCTTAGGGATTCAGCCCACAAATAAAGACCGGCAATCCGCCAATCTACACATCGAGAATCAAACCGCAATCGGTACAGAAGCAGTTCATTTGGTCAGTTGAGGCTCGTCTGCAGGCTGGAGCAGTCGCCGTTACGTCAAGTCCTTCGAAACCAACCGTACTTCCCTTTGGCCTTGGAGGGAGGACTCGGGAAGGCCTGAGGGGGATGAAAGTGCCTACCCGAGTCCAGCGGTCGGTTTTGGGGGACCACCGACCTCACGCTATAAGCTGTCCGGAACTTATCTCCGAACCCCGTTTCGGCCAACTGGGAAAATGCCTAGTGGTCTCAGGGGAGGTAGGGCCGGCCAGCGAAAGCAGTTTCTATCGCTGGTACGAGGTGGTCATTCATGTCGGACTTTTTTACATATCCCAGCGCGCCCGCCTCTATGCATGCTTCGACGAACTCTTTTTCTGTATGCACTGTCAGAAACACAAATATTGCTGTGGAGCCAGATGCTCGGAGTTCGTGCAAAGCGTCAATTCCATCTAAGAGCGGCATGGTTATGTCAGTGACGATGAGATCAGGGTGGAGGCGGCGAGCTTCCGACACCAACGCCGCGCCATCGGCGACTGCTGCTACGACATCAAAATGGGGAGACAAGAGAGCAATCTCGGCTTCGAGCATCGCTCGGTGGTCATCGGCCAATATTACCCTCGGGCGACTCAAGCCTATCCTTTCGCAAGCCATGAAGCCGCACTCAATCGCTTTGTGAGCGACAAAATGCCCAGGTTCAAAACGCTTCCTGAAGCGTATCGGCGGGGACGGTATTATGCCACTAGGAAAAAACCTAATGCCAGGTGACCATGACTGACGGAACCCTAGTCCCGTTTCTGCCCGGTTTTCACGTGAGGCGATTCTGGAGGTAGCGAGATTAGACCCTCCATCAATGCAAGTAAGACCAGATCGGTATTGGTCCTGAGGTTGAACAAATCCATGATTTGCTGCTTATGGAACTGTACGGTTTTGGGGCTCAGATTGAGGAGACCTGCTACCTCCTTCATGGGTCGCCCCTCAGCTAGCAATTGAACGATATCTCGTTGTCGCTGGGTCATTTCCTTCGAAAACTGCCTCGCCTTTGCCTTCGTTGAAAACCAGTCTTCCGCTCGCAACTTGGGAGTCAGATAAGACTCGCCGCGCAGCACATAATCAATCGCCTTCAACAGTTCCGACTCATCCCCATGCTTGAGAACAAATCCGATTGGCCCGAGCTCAAGTGCTGCAGCCGCAAGATTCGGATCAACTTGCATGGTCAAGAAGACGAGCTTAATCTTCGGAGCTTGTTCTTTGATTCTTCGGGCCGCATCAAATCCGTTCAAGAGCGGCATACCGATATCCACAATGACCAGGTCCGGTTGCAGTCGGACCGCTTCGTCGACAAGGGCCCGACCGTCTGCCACCACCCCTACAACCCGGAACGTCTTCTCCAGATAGGCCCTTAGTGTCTGGGCGAAGATTGTATGATCATCGGCGATTAGAAGCCGTACTTGGGAGCCCTGAGCGGGCACAATCCCCATAACCTGCTGTCTTTCTGGGCGGCCACCTCATCTGTACAATGTACCACTTTCCAGGCCTAAGTGCTGCCCGAGCCCATTACTCAGCGTGCGCGCCTGGCGACCAAGCAGTTGTCGGGAACGGGATGGGGCTAAATGTTGGCGGAGAACCTGCCCGGTTGTATAAACCATTCGAGTGACGATTTTGTCGACGGCCAGGAGACCGACGCTTGGGGCCTCAAGGACGGAATGAACATTTCGGCAACCGCAGTCACGGAGACACCCGAAACAGTCGTGTCCGAACACGTGAAACGCACGGGGACGATGCCGCGTCCGACACCTGAGCCGCCAAGACAGGGTGGCACACTGCTTATCATTGTTGCTGCTTCTCGATAAAACGAGGACTTCATCAGCTCACAACGTTTAACCCGAAACCCGCGTTAGTACGCCCTTTATCGGCAAGAATTCATGAGCGCTTGTCGGGCGTCACGTAGCAACCGGTAAGCCGAAGGGACCACTAGGCGTTTGCCTAGTTGACCGGAAAATCGATCACGCCTAAAAGCGAAGACTGGAGTCGGAATTTCTAGCGAGCTGCGGCTGGGCTAGGCGGAGAGGATGAAGCGCCGGAGACCGTGCAGGCCAACGCGGGCGGCGTGGCCTGTGTTTCGCCTTCGAGCCAGGTAGGCGAGACCCGACCTTTGTCCTCTCTGTCGAAGTTCCACGAAGCTCATAAGCAACCGATTCAGCTTGCTTTGGATCAGGAGTGTGCTGATCAGCTCACCGGGGTGGACGCCCAGGATTAATCGCATCGGATCCCGCCTGATTCCGATCCTTTCTACGAAATGTGAGTCGTGGAAGAGAAAGTCCCGCAACAACCCAACTTCAGTACCTGAAGGAGGATTCTAATGAGACTCAAAACGATCGCCTCGATACTCACTGTGGCTATGCTGTCCGCTAGCATGTGCATCGCCGCGGACGATAACGACGAAAAGAGGGAGAAATCCCGCAAGATGGCAGCTCAAACCCTTCAGGATTTGTACAAGCTGGAATCCACAGCTCAAGCGACGATCCAGAAGTCGGCCGGATATGCCATTTTCAATAATACAGGGGTGAACGTTTTGCTGTTGAGCACGGCCCGCGGCGCAGGAATAGCCGTCAATAACAAGAGCAAAGAAGAAACCTTCATGAAGATGATTTCGGCCGGTGCCGGTCTGGGCGTCGGAGTAAAGGACTATCGGGTGGTCTTCGTGTTCGAAAGTGATAAGGCGCTGGCGCAGTTCCTCGACTCCGGCTGGTCGGGTTCAGCGCAAGCGGACGCTGCCGCAAAGGCAGGTGAGAAGGGCGGAGCTTACTCGGGAGCAGCCGAAGTTGCCCCGGGAGTCTGGGTCTACCAGATCACCAAGAATGGCCTGGCCCTGCAGCTAACTCTGCAAGGTACAAAGTATTCCAAAGACAACGATCTTAATAAAACGAATAAGTCGTAGCTGGGTGGCGCAGCGGGAAAAGCGACCAAAGTTCTGTTTGTGCGGGCCGGTGCGATGGCCCGAGAGAGCATGACGGTGCAAACGGTGGTAGCTGACGAGGCAGCTTTAAATGATGCTGAGTTGGTTGACTTGTTCCCCTCATAGCGTTGAGACCTTATCGATGCGCGGTCTGCGACAGATTGCACTACGGATTTTCGTTTCTAGTTTAGGAGGGGACGTGAAAGCAAGACCAATCGTACTGACTCTGGCCCTGTGTTTCATTGGAGTGGGAGTGTGCTTCGCCCAGAATCTTTTTATGGGCACCTGGAAACTGAATGAGGCCAAGTCTAAAACTTGCGCCTGGGACGACGCAGAACAACAAGGTCGTCTACGAGACCGAGGGCATCGATTTTAAGGTCACGACAGATGGCACCGACGGCGCCGGCAATCCGACGCACAGCGAGTGGACAGGCAAATTCGATGGCAAAGAGTATCCCGTCAAAGGCGACCCAATTCAGCAGGCAAAAAGTTCACAAGCACGGCCGTGTACGACGAGCAATAGCTAGATTCGCTGCTCCAAGGACTCGAGCCGAGCAAAATTAGGCTGTGTATGGCACGATTCTGGCTCTGCGGCCTCGATTGCGCGCGGCGTGAAGCTATCGGCAACGAGATTAAGGCCTCCGACACATGGGGCAAGCTTGGAAACATAATAGGCGGCTTAAAATAGAGATTCGCTTTGTGTTTGCGCTCTCTGTTTTGTTGTGCATCACGGCGGCGGCGATATACCTCACCCGCCGACCCGTAAAGCAACCAGCAATGGAACCTATTTTGTACGCACCCAACGCTGAATTGCTGCGTCATCCATCGAACCGGATGGAAGGCGACTGTGAGGTCGATTACACAAGTTCTTCTTGTTCCCTGTGGTATCACAGCACAGAGAACTGAATGGCTGTCGGAGATCTGAAAGAAAAAAATCAAGAAATCGGCAGATACCCGGTGTGACAGCCGCTGCGATTTTTAAAAGCTAAGCTCGGTGCCGATGCCAGTGTCGCCGCCGGTCCAGTCGGGCGGGAAGCGGAAGTCTCCCCGAATGCGGCGATGAGCGCACCGATGCTCTCCTATTCCAGAGCACAGCCGGGCAAGAATCTGTCGTGGGATTGAACCATGAACTGGAACGAAGCAGGAGCGACCGCAACGATTAAGTCTGGCTTCCGGTCTCGGTACTTGCGAACGTACTAGTCGCGAATCCTGCTTTGCGAAATTTGTGAGCGCTACGTGAAGCGCAGGTGCTAGGGAGTGGGTGGAACCGGAATTCCCAGAGCGGCGCATCGGGCGAAATGAGCTTGTTTCCAACGGTCGGGAAGCCAGGCGTCGAGGTCACGGGCTGGCCAGGTCGGGAGATTCACTAGCAGTTGCATGAAGTAGAGATGCGGGTCCATGTCATGCCGTCGGCAGCTGCTGGTCAAGCTAGCCAGGATCGCGGCGGT
>Ga0182037_10001415_pt1 | contig 12516 bp, 10 predicted proteins | sample sta12Cox44000082_FD_125974 | JGI IMG/M metagenome (GOLD analysis project Ga0182037, IMG submission 125974) | Lab enrichment of tropical soil microbial communities from Luquillo Experimental Forest, Puerto Rico - statoxic.12C.oxic.44.000.082 | ecosystem: Environmental > Terrestrial > Soil >... | reverse complement strand
GCGAAGAGAAACGATCTCGCCGCAATTCATCAGGCCCTTGGAGTGAATGGCCTCGAAGATCAAAAGGCGTGTTTTGTCGCCCAAAGCCTTGGAAATACGTTCGATTCCCTTCCTGTTCATCGGCACCAGCGCAAGACGTTGTCGGATCAGGGCGCCAAAAGATTGTAACCGATTATTTAGATGTTCATCAAAATGTCGAAGTCGATTCCCAAAGGTATCGTCGGGAGGTTGTCATGCAACGCTTAGAAGGCAAAATAGCCGTCGTGACCGGCGGCAACAGCGGCATAGGGCTGGCCACAGCGCAGCGGTTTTTGGAAGAAGGAGCTAAGGTCGCGATTTCAGGGCGGAATGAGAAGACTTTGGCGGAGGCGCTGAAGAAACTTGGTAAGGATGTACTTGCCGTACGGGCGGACACAGCCCATCTGGACGAGGTGGAGCGGTTTCTGAGAGAGGTAAATAAAAAGCTGGGCAAGATCGATGTGCTGTTCGTGAATGCGGGAGTCGCCAAGTTCGCGCCGTTGACGGAGACGCCCGAATCGCTCTTTGACGAACAGTTCGATATCAATATCAAGGGCGCGTACTTTACGATTCAGAAGGCGGTGCCGTACTTGAACGACGGTGCGTCGATCATCTTGAATACGAGTGTGGCAGGTTCAACGGGAACGCCTGGAACCAGCGCTTATTCGGCGACCAAAGCCGCGTTGCGCTCGCTGGCACGGACCGCGGCCGCTGAACTGGCCGAACGGAACATTCGCGTGAATGCCGTGGCGCCGGGACCCATCATCACGCCCATCTTTGGCCGCACGGGTTTACCGCAACAAGCGATTGATGATTGGGCCAAAGATCTGGTGAGCCAAGTGCCCATGAAGCGCTTTGGGCAGCCGGAAGAAGTCGCGGGCGTAGTGGCGTTTCTCGCGTCGCGCGATTCGTCGTACATCACCGGCGTGGAAATCAACGTGGATGGCGGCTTAGGGCAGCTGTAACGCAAGTCCGCTAGTGGGGAGCCGAAGGGTCCGGTGAGTCAGCGACGTTCGCATCGATGAACCATTTGTGGGCCATGTCTCCGGGGGCATAGCAGTTTCCATCGGACGCGTATGTCGCGGCGCAGCGTAAGGTGAATTCCTTGCGGCGTGGCGATTGCGCGTATTGCCAGACCGAGGCGCCGGCGTATCCCCCATCCGCCGGCGCCTCGGGCGTCCCTCGGAATGTGCAACCGGGAGACGGCGGGCAGGCATCATTGAAAATCCAGAAGACCAGCTTGCGCCCGGCGAGCTGATCTTCGAGGTCTCGGGTTGTGGTGATGGTGACGCCGCCACCTTCGTTGACCGGCATCGCCGAGCAGTACACGCCGGCGCGGAATCTCTCGCGGGCCAGTTCGTCGATCCACTCCTTGACGTAGGCGTGATAGCTGGGGCTGAGGCGTCCGCCTTCCTCAATGTCGAGGAAAATCAGGGTGCCCGGTGGGAAGCCTTCCTGTCACGCGATCTTTGACGCGTCTTCGGCGTCACGTTTTCCTTTTTGCTGCGCATCAGCGGCCGCTTTCAAATTGCGCTGAAGTTTGCCATTCCAGAGAACCACAAAACCGAATCCTTGTTTTTGCAGGGCCGACCGTTTCCCGAGCCACGATGTGGTTTTCGCCCCGGGCGGCGGGCCGAGCCAGTAACCGGTGAACGCGAAGGTCTTACGGAGGAGCGGCAGGGCCTCATCGCCGGGGTAGTCGTTGGCGTCGAAACCCAGATAAGTCGTGCGACTTGGGGTTTGCGGCTTGGTTCCACCGACGAGAAGTACGAGGGCGCACAAGAGTATCGCAGTGCCGAGCAAGGGTACGGCGGCGGAACGCATGCGAACAATCTATAGCACGAAGGGAGATTCGCCGGAATCAGGTGTCCATGTAAGGCGCTTCGCCGTTGCCGAAGGACCAGTTTTCCCAGGCGACCTCGACAAGATTGACGATGACATCCTGCGGCGGCACGCCAGGAGAAACGGCCAGCAGTTCCGCAATGCGACGATAGAGTTTGCGTTTTTGCTGCGGCCGTCGTCCTTCGCTCAAGGTAATTTGCACCAGGACAATTTTATCGGAATGGGCGATGCCCAGGTAGTTTCGGCTAAAGATCAGGCTGTCCCGCGGATGCTCGGTAATCACCTGGAAGCGGTCGTCTTGCGGGACCGCGAGGGATTCGACCAGGGCCTGGTGCACGCCCTCGGCGATGGATTTGCGATATTCGGGGGAACTGCCCTGGATCAGATCGATGCGCACAACAGGCATGGAGTCACCTCCTGCCGATTCGATGCGGAGTGCTGGAGGCCAGGCACAGTCGAGGGGCGGGCGATCAGCCCTCGCGGAGTTTGTGGCCGGACAAATTGCCGAGGCCATCGTAAGCGGCGTATTTATAGGTTTCCGAAAGGGTCGGGTAATTGAAAACGGACTCGATGAACTCGTAGATGGGGAGGCCTTTGTCGAGCACCATCATGCCCACGTGGATGAGTTCGGTGGCGGATTCGCCGATAATACTGACGCCGAGGAGTTTGCGATCGGCGCGCGCGAAAATGAGTTTAAGCATCCCGGCGGTATCGCCTGCGATGTGACCACGCGCGTTGTTTTCATAGAGGGCGCGTCCAACGCAATAGTCGATCCCCTGCTCTTTGCCGGATTCTTCGGTTTCGCCAGCGGCGGAAATTTCGGGGATGGTGTAAATGCCCATGGGCAGCAAGGACGCGACGCGTTGTTTGTACTTGAGACCGAACGCGTGGCAAACGGCAACGCGGCCCTGTTCCATGGACGTGGAGGCGAGCGCGGGAAAGCCAATGACGTCGCCCGCAGCGTAGAGGTGCGGAACCGCGGTGCGGTAATTTTCGTCGACGGCGATATAACCGCGATCGTTGAGCGAGAGGCAGGCCTTTTCGAGCGCCAGGCCGTCGACGGCGGCGCGGCGACCGGCAGCGAATAATGCGGCGTCGACTTCGAGGGTCTTGCCGCTTTTCATCGAGAGGCGCGCGCCTGCGGCGTGATTTTCGACTTTTGCCGGACGTTCCTTGAACCAGAGATGCATCCCCAGAGCCAGGAAACGGTCGCGGAGACGGTTGGCGATTTCGGCGTCCAGGAAAGGCAGCAGACGATCGCGTCCGTCGACGAGAGCCACGTCGACGCCAAGGGCCATAAAGATCGATGCATACTCACAACCGATCACGCCACCACCGATGACCGCCAGGCTTTTGGGGATGCGGTCCATGTGGAGGAACGAGTCGGAATCGAAAGTGTGGACATCGTCGAAGGCGATTTCCGCTGGACGGTTCGGCTTGGAGCCCGTCGCAATGAGAATGACATCTCCGCGAAGGCGTCGCGTGCCGTCGGGGCCGTTCACCCGGAGGGTGTGCGGGTCTTCGAAAGTGGCTTGTCCGCGGACCAATTCGATCCTGTGAAGCTCGAGATTTTTCAGGATGCGCCGGCGTTCCATCTCCACCACGGCGCGTTCGTGATGCATGAAATCGTGGACGGAAAGATTTTCCTTAAGCGAATAATCGATGCCATATAGACCGCGCTGTTTCAGGCCCGAAAAATACAGGGCCGATTCGCGGAGCGTTTTGCTCGGAACCGTTCCGCTGTTAATGCAGCTACCACCTACGACGGGCGCGCCTTCAATCACGGCGACTCGTTTGCCGAAGTAGGCGGCTTGGGCTCCGGCTTTTTCGCCGGCCGGTCCGCAGCCAATCACAACCAGATCGAAAGTGTCAGGGGCGGGCACACCAGCCTCCCAGGGTCGAATGCAAACGATTTTAGAGGAGGACCAGGGCGCCGCAGGAAATTAGTCGAAAGGATGTGACGAAACGTGTCTCGCGCGGCCATTCGATATGGATTAGCGCATGCGGGTCGCGGTGACTTGCACCGGGAACGGGTCTTTGATGTGATACGGACATGAAGCTGCCCCAATTCGTGCGGTGGGCCACGGGTATTCGTTGGCAGTGGAAAGTCTTTATTCCCATTATTGGCGTTCTCGCCTTGAGTATTGTGGCGGTGTATGCGGTGTTGCGCTCGCAAGAGGTGCCGGAGACGGAGTGGATTCTCGTTGCGGCTGTCTTTTGCGCGGTGCTGCTGTGTTTCGTGCTGCTTTCCGTGCTGCTGGTTCTGATCGAGCGCCCGCTGGAAGAATTGATGGGGACGATTGGGCGCGTGCGGCGCGGAGATTTGAGCGCACGAGTGGATTTTTCGAAGCGCGAGGACGATATCGGGCAATTGGGTCGGCAATTCAATGAAATGGTCCAGCAGCTGGATGTGAATCGGCTGGAGATCGCGGAACTGCACAAACGGGAGATGGCGCGCGCGGAGCACCTCGCCACGCTCGGCGAGTTGGCGGCGGGGTTGGCGCATGAGATCCGAAATCCGCTGGCGGGCATCGCGGGCGTGGTGGACATCATGGGCAAGGAACTGCCGGCGGCGAGCCCGAGCCGCGCGGTTATCGGGGAAGTGCAAAACGAAATCCTGCGCATCCAAGCAATACTGAATGACCTGCTGTCGTATGCCCGGCCGCGACCTCCGAATTTTCATCCAGCCGACCTCAATACTACGGTGGAGCAGGCGGTGGTGCTGTCGCGGCAACAGGTGCGCACGAAACCGATCCAGGTAAATTTCGAGCAGCGTGCGGCTTTACCATCCGTTGAACATGATCCGCCACTGATCCAGCAAGTGATTTTGAATTTGCTGTTGAATGGGATTCAGGCCATTTCGGGAGCGGGGGAGGTTCGCGTTGCGATCCTGCAAGATCACGATTCGGCGGTGGTGCAAGTTTCGGACACCGGCCGAGGGATTTCGGCGGAAGCCCTACCGCGAATTTTCAAACCGTTTTTCACCACCCGCAGTGAAGGGACAGGACTCGGCTTGTCGTTGGCGAACAGCATTGTGCAGGCCCACGGCGGGCGCATCGAGGTAAGCAGCACACTCGGAAAAGGCACGCAATTCAAGGTGCGGCTGCCATTGCTTTCCCCCAAACCAGGAGCCAGCAAGTGAGTCTTCGCATCGACCGTGCCGGAATTGCTATTTGACGGGTGCCAGATAGGGGATAGTGCGAGCGAAATACCAGCACAGGAAGAATACGATTGGGATGTGCACCATCAGTTGCAGTGTTCCGTAGCCCACGAGATCACGAGCCTTCATCCGCAGCAGGCCAAGCAGGGGAAGCATCCAGAAGGGATTGATGAGGTTGGGCAAGGCCTCTGCGGCGTTGTAGATCTGCACGACCCAGCCGAGGTGGACGCGTTGCAGATTGGCGGCTTGCAAGACGTAAGGCGCTTCCATCACCCATTTGCTTCCTCCGGAGGGAACGAACACGCCGAGGACCGCGGAATACAGGGCCACCAGCAGCGGATACGTGCTTTGCGTGGTAACGCGGGCGAACAATTGAGCGAGCCAGCCGGAAATGCCGGTGCCGGCGATCAGGCCGAAAATCACGGCATAAAAGGGAAATTGGACAAGGACTCCGCCTGTGGCGGGGACCGCGTTGCCAACCGCTTGAAGGAACCGTTTCGGCCGCCAGTGGAGGAGCAGGCCGAGGGTGATGAAGATCAAGTTGTAGGTGTTGAGGTCGAGCGCCGCGAGCGCGCCTTGGGGGGAGTTGCGGAAGAGATCCACCAGATACCAACCGAGGAGCAAAACCACCAGGATCGTGAGCAACGGGCTGTACTCGAACCACTCTCCCGGTTTGCCCGAAGGCTCAAGGCGGGTGTCGATGGGGCGGTAGGAAACGCCGAAATCCTCAGCGGTCTTGGCGTTTTCGGCCGAGGGCGCGGAGAAATAAGCCACCACGACAGACACGCCAATCAGCACGATCGCCGTCACGATGCTTTGCCAGAGGAAGAGTGTCTGCGTCAGGGGAATCAGGCCGCTGGTTTCGAAGAGCGCGGGAGGAATGGAAGCTTTGGTGGCCATCAAAAGAGCCGCGGAGGAGGACAGGCCGAGGGCCCAAACCGAACCCGTACCCAGATAGGCGGCAGCGCCCGCAGCACGGTAATCCATACCTTGGACGCGGTTCGACAGTTCGCGGACATACAAGCCGCTGAAGATGAGGCTCAGGCCCCAAGAGATCAGCGAGGTTACCATGGAGAACAGTGCGACCAGTGCAATAGCGCTGCGTGGCGTTTTCGGAATACCGGCCAGCCAGCGAATGAATCCATATACTGCGGGCGTCGAGGCGACCACGTAGCCTCCGATGATGATCATGACCATCTGCATGGTGAACGGAATCAAGGCCCAGAAACTTCTTCCGCCCTGGATGGCCAACTTGGTTGCGCCTTCGCCGAGCGCGACGCCGGTGAGAAAAACGAAAACAATTCCCATGAACGCAAAGACCAGAGGATCGGGAAACCAGCGCTCACTCCATTGCGCCAGGGTCAGGCCGAAGCGCGCAAGCCTTCCCTCAGCCACCTCACGGGGACTCTCCGAATTTGCCATGCTTCCGTCTCCTATACGAGCGGATTGCCGGATGGCGATCTCCAGCCGAAATGAAGGTCCAACACACCAATGGGCGGGAGGGAATGTACCGCAAATTTCGGGAGAGATGCACGCTTATCGCGCAGCGCGCTGACGCAGGAGCGAACCAAGGCCAGAACGGACCGAGAAGTTTCTAGAACGGAGCGAAAGGGCGGAGGTGGGGCGGCTATTCGACAGCGATTTTCGTACCGCGCTGGCTCGCTTGCGATAAGTGCTCGATGCGGCTGTCGATGATGGCGCGAATGCCTTTCAGGAACTCGATGCGGGAATTGGTGAAGTGCTCACGGACCTGCGGGGAAACGCCAAAGCACTCGCGAACCTGGTCGACAATTTCGCGGCACAGGCAGCGCTCGTGAATGACCGCTTGACCGGTACCCGGCTGGGTCGTGGATTGTTCGCTCATGAGGCCTCCTTCATTTCGACCGTAAGAACCCGATTATCGAGGCGGGCGCGGGCAGGAACCAATGTTGCCATAAAACGGGGCAGGCCGATATGCCTGCGTAAAGTGCCCACCTCCACGACCAGTTCGTCGCCCTTTTTGAACAGCCCGATCTCCCCTCGGGTAGCGAAAGGAAGCCGCAGTCGGACCTCGTAGCGGCCGTCGCGCTTCTCGAAGGTGTAGGGCTTTTCGGTGCGCGTCACGGCAGACGGATCTTCGCCCTCAGCATACAGCACTTCGGCGACTTCCTGCAGACGCTGCTGGCCGAGCACTTCGTGCGAGAACAAGGGCACTCGGCGCACCGGTACCGGTGCGAAGTATTCCTCGAGTTCGCGCAAGACTTTTTCCTGGGAATTCAGCCATTCGTGGAACCAGCTGTCCTGAATCTCACGGGAGAGCAGGCGGTTGACAATGACGGTATCGACGGTCAAACCGTGCAAGGAGAAATACACGAAAGCGCGCTGGGTCTCGCGGAGGACCATTTTTTCGGGGTTGGTGACCAGGCGAACCGAGGTGGTGAGCGGATCCTCCATGAGTTCGTCGACGCCTTCCAATTTTTCAAAGAGATCACGAATATTGGCGAAATAATTGTCGGTCGGCAGTTCGAAGGGAGCGACGCGGTTGGCGATGGGGCGGACGGCCTTGAGCAAATTTCGCTGGAAGGGAAAAATGTGTTTCATGTACCAGTCGAGTGTGGTGGGCATGCTGATGAAGCGCATCGATTCGGCGGTGGGAGCGGCGTCGAGGACGATGACGTCGTAGCGTTTCTCGCGCCGGTATTGGTTGATGTACATCATGGCGCTGAGCTCTTCCATGCCCGGCAAAATGGCCAGTTCTTCGGCTTCGACGTCCGTGATTCCGGTGGTGCGGAGAACGGAGACGACGTAAGAAGAGATTTCCTGCCAGTGGCGTTTGACCTCTTTTTGGATATTCAACTCGAAGATGGAGAGGCGGTCCTGAATTGGCAGGGGATCGGAGGTCTTGGTGTGGAACAAGTCGGTGTCGAGGTCAAAGGAGTCGGCCAGGCTGTGCGCCGGATCAATGCTCATGACGAGCGTGCGGTGACCGAGTTCCGCAAGGCGGACGCCCGTGGCTGCAGCGAGACTGGTCTTGCCGACACCGCCTTTGCCGCTGAAAAGCAAAATTCTCATACACTATTGTATAACGCGCATTCCGAAACGAAGTTACCTGCGCGGGCCTACCCGCGTTTCAGGGATTGGCGGGCCGGCGGAAACCCCAAGGCGGGCCACCGAAACGGCCGCAATTGCGGTAGAGTAGCACGTCTATGATCATTAACCTTTCCCGGCGCGCGCACAACCACAATTGGGAAATCGATCCGATCACGCGCTCCCTGCTGGACACCGATTTTTATAAGCTGCTGATGCTTCAGTTCATCTGGAAAAATTTCCCGAAAACGAAAGTGTCCTTCTCCTTTATCAACCGGTCACCCGAGACCCGTCTGGCAGACAGCATTGATATTGGTGAAGTCCGCGAACAATTGCAGCAGACCCGCAGCCGCACGTTCCACAAGTCGGAGCTGATTTGGCTGGCGGGCAACACGTTTTACGGGCATCGCGGCATGTTCGAACCCGATTTTCTGGAGTGGCTGGAACGCGACTTCCGGCTTTCCGACTACGAACTGGCGGTCGACGACGGGCAGTTCTCCCTAACGTTCGAAGGGCTGTGGACCGAGACGACGATGTGGGAGATTTACGCGCTTTCGACGATCAGCGAACTGAAAACGCGAGCCAGCTTGAAGCGGTTGAGCGAGTTTGAGTTGGACATCCTGTACGCCCGGGCCAAAACCAAGTTGTGGGAAAAGATGGCACGAATGCGCGACGTTCCGGGACTAAGCCTCAGCGATTTCGGAACGCGGCGGCGGCACAGTTTCCTCTGGCAAGAATATGTGGTCAAGGCCATGAGCGATGTGCTCGGAACTACGTTCAAGGGCACCTCGAATACTTACCTGGCCTACAAACACGACCTCGAAGCGATCGGCACGAATGCGCACGAATTGCCGATGGCGCTGGCGGCGATGGCACACGACGATGAGGATCTGAAAGCGTCGCAGTACCGTTTGTTGGAACTGTGGCAGAAAGCGTATCAGGGGGAATTGCTAATCCTGCTCCCGGATACGTTCGGCACAACGCAATTTCTGCGAGATGCTCCGAGTTGGGTAACGACCTGGACGGGGCAACGCGCTGACAGTAAGGATCCTTTTATCGCCGGGGACGAATATGTCTCCTGGCTGGAGCAACGAGGAGTCGATCCACGGCAAAAACTCTTTATTGCCTCCGACGCGCTGGATGTGGATTCGATCCTGGGATTGCACGCATATTTCGGCGGCACCATCCGTCACGGCGGTTCCCCGGCGGACTTCCGCCAAGGTCGTGACTTCGCGGATTCGCGGAAGTGGACGCCCGCACGGCGCATTCGATTCAGTGCCGGTTGGGGCACGCTGCTGACGAACGATTTTCGCGACTGCAACCCGCAGGGCGATGGGGCGTTTAACCCGCTCAACATTGTCTGTAAGCTGAACGACGCGGACGGGCGCCCGGCGGTGAAACTGTCGGACAATTTTCAAAAGGCGCTGGGGCCGGCGAAAGACATCGAACGCTATCGTCGTGTATTTGGCATGGCTGGAGTGGCCGACACGCCGGTCGCGATCTAGACAACTGCGGGTCGGAGTTCCGTTCCATAATTGGTGATAAAGTAGTGCCATGGGCCAAAAGAAAATTTTGGTCGTAGATGACGAAAAACTGGTCCGCTGGGCGCTAACGCAAAAGTGCGTGGAGTTCGGATATCAGACTCTCGAGGCGGAAAACGGCGAAGCCGCCTTTCGAACCTTGCAAAATGACAGTGTGGACGCGGTTTTGTTGGACGTACACCTTCCGGACCTGAGTGGAATCGAAGTTCTGGAGAAACTCAAACAAGCCGGCGAGACGCGCAGCATCATCATGATGACTGCGGATCCGCAGTTGGACGATGTGAAAGCGGCTCTGCGTCTCGGAGCGTACGATTTTGTCAGCAAACCCATCAATTTCGAAGAGCTCAGCGTCACATTGCAGAACGCCTTGGAAGCGGGAGCACTGCGCACGGAAGTCGAATCGCTGCGGGGAGAGGTGCGCCGGCGCGCGGGGTATCACGACGTAATCGGCGTATCCCGGAAAATCACCGAGCTGATGAAGTTTGTGTACAAGGTGGCGGCCAGCGAAGCGACAACCATTTTAATTCAGGGCGAAAGCGGCACCGGCAAGGATTTGGTGGCCAAGGCGATGCATTACCATAGTTCGCGCGCCGAACGGCCGTTTGTGGCTATTAACTGCTCGGCGATTCCGGAAACCTTGATGGAAGCCGAGCTTTTCGGGCACGAAAAGGGAGCGTTTACCGACGCGAAGGCCATGAAGAAGGGCTTGTTTGAAGTGGCCGACAGCGGAACGCTTTTTCTCGACGAGATTGGCGAGCTTTCGCCGCTGCTGCAGGCCAAGCTGTTGCGCGTGCTGGAAGATCAGGTGATCCGGCGAGTCGGCGGGGTACGCGACATGCAAGTGGATGTGCGCGTGATCGCGGCGTCGAACCGGGACCTGGAACGTGAGGTGCGCGAAGGACGGTTCCGGCAGGATCTTTTCTATCGCCTGGCGATTATAGCGATCTATTTGCCAGCGCTGCGTGAGCGCAAGGAAGACGTGCAGCCGCTGGTCGAATTCTTCCTGGCGCACTACAACCGCAAGTTCCGCAAGTCGGTTCAAGGACTGTCGGAAGAAACACGACGGTTGCTCATGAATTACGACTGGCCGGGAAATGTTCGAGAGCTGAAAAACGCGTTGGAACGGGCGATGATTCTGGAAGAGGGTAACCTGCTGAAGCCGGACGACCTGCCGTTTTCGGTAGCGAGCGGACGCAGTGGTCCTTCTCTTAACGAAGCTGCTGGAGCGCCACTGGCTCCCGGCAAGCGGCGTCTGCCGCCGTTGTCAATTCCCGAGGGTGGCACGTCGCTGGAAGATGTCGAGCATGCCCTGGTGCAGCTGGCGCTACAGCAATCGCATGGCAATCAGATCAAAGCGGCGAAGTTGTTGAACATCAGCCGCGACGCGCTGCGTTACAAGATGAAGAAGTTTGGATTATCGCACTCCGAGGAAGAAGAACCCGCTGCGCCGAGTAACCCGTAGCCGGTTCTTCCCTCCCCCCTGTGTATCCAAGAGCCGAAGTTACTGCGGTTGAATCACAAGGAAATGCGTCGAGCCGCCTCGGTCAACGAGCAGCAGAACCGACCGGCCGTGAGCTTCTGCCAAAGCCTGGCGATATCCGTCCACGTTGTGTACCGGCTTGCGGTCGACTTCCTGAATAACGTCACTTGCGTCCAGGCCTGCTGCCGCAGCAGCGCTCGAAGGATCCACGGAGATGACCGCCACGCCGTGCGTCCCGGTGGAAATACCGAGATCCTCTGCCACCGAGGGAGTCAGGTTCCGGGTGTGCACGCCCTGGAGAGCGTTGGAATTCGTTTCTCCCGGTGCCGCAGTCTCGGCTTTTTCCGGCAGCTCGCTGAGGGTCACATCGACATTGCGCATCTGTCCATTACGCCAGAGTTTCAGGGGCACGGTCGAACCCGGGGCGGCCTCGGAAACACGGACGCTGAGATCGTCGGGCTCGTTCACCGGCTGGCCATTCAGTTCCAGAATGATGTCGCCCCGTTCGATTCCGGCCTTCGCCGCCGGGCTACGGGAAGCCACTTCCGCAACGAGCGCGCCGCCCCCTTGGGGTAGCCTGAAGGCCTTGGCCATATCGGCATCGACACTCTGCACCGTTACGCCAAACTGTCCGCGAATCACCCTGCCGTGATCTACGATTTGCTCCATCACGTTGCGCACCATGTCGATCGGAATGGCGACGCCGACTCCGGCGTTCCCCCCGCCCCCGCCGGTAATGATGGCGGTGTTGATTCCTACGAGGTCACCATGAATGTCGAGCAACGCGCCGCCGGAGTTGCCCGGATTAATCGCAGCATCGGTCTGAATGAAGTCCTCGTAATGCTCGATCGCTCCGCCAAAGCCGCGACCGGTGGCACTGACAATTCCCATCGTCGCAGTTTCACCGACGCCAAAAGGATCGCCGACGGCAAAGACGATATCGCCGACTTTGAGATGCGAAGAATCGCCCAAGGTCAATGATGGCAGCTTCTCGGTCACATCAATCTTCAAGACCGCTACATCGGTGCGCGGATCGGTTCCGATCAACTTGGCGCGAAACTTTCGCTTATTTTGGGTGAAGATCTCGATGTCCGAAGCACCTTCGATCGCGTGATTGTTCGTGAGAATGTATCCGTCGGGGTTGACGATCACACCTGAGCCGAGGCTGTGTTCGCGTTCAGTCTGGGGTTGTCGTTGCGAAGGCTCGGATGGCGCGTGCGGTCCGAAAAATTCGCGAAACAGGGGATCGTTAAAGAAGTCGGGCACTACCTCCTGAGCTTTGACCACTTTGGTGGAAGCGATATTCACCACGGCCGGCAAGGCAGGGTCGATCACCGAGGAGTATCCGTTTTTGAGTGCGGCCAGATTTACGGGCTCCGGGTTCTCATCAACTTTGAGAGGAACGTGGT
>Ga0182037_10001402_pt1 | contig 12548 bp, 9 predicted proteins | sample sta12Cox44000082_FD_125974 | JGI IMG/M metagenome (GOLD analysis project Ga0182037, IMG submission 125974) | Lab enrichment of tropical soil microbial communities from Luquillo Experimental Forest, Puerto Rico - statoxic.12C.oxic.44.000.082 | ecosystem: Environmental > Terrestrial > Soil >... | reverse complement strand
GGATCCGATCGATCTCGGTTCCGCCCGAGGTGCGCGGCCGGGTCTTCACCGCGGCTGATCTGCCGCGCATCAGGCCGATACGCATCACTGTGCAAGCGGCCGGAGCCAAGGCGCCGGCCTGGCCGCCGCTCGCCACCGAGAAGGCGCGCTATGTCGGCGAGGCGATCGCCGCCTGCATCGCCGGCTCGCGCGGCGAAGCGGAAGACCTCGCCAATGCCGTCACCGTCGATTTCGAGGTGCTCGACGCGGTGGTCGATGCGCCGCGCGAGATGCACGGCAGCCGCCACCTGATCCACGAGCAGTGGGGCGACAACCTCTATGTGGAGCGCGTGGTCGAAGGCGGTGACATCGACGCGGCGGCGCGCGCAGCGGAAGTCACGGTCACCCGCCAATTCCGCATGCAGCGGCAGTCCGGTGCGCCGCTCGAAGGCCGTGCCGTGCTCGCTTGTCGCGATCACCGGCTCGACGAAGTGGTGGTTTACACGTCGACCCAGACGCCGCATACCCTGCGCGTCGCACTCGGCGAGTTCCTCGACATCGAGGCGCGCCGCATCCGGGTGGTTGCTCCCGATGTCGGCGGCGGGTTCGGGCCCAAGGCCCGGCTCTACCCGGAGGAAATCATTTTGGCGGCGCTGGCGTTGCAGCTGGATCACCCGGTGCGCTGGGTCGAAGACCGGGGTGAGCATCTGTTGACCGCAGCGCACACCCGTGACCACCACTATAAGGCAACCGCCTACGCCGATCGGCAGGGGCGGATACTTGGCGTCGACACGGAGATCGTTGTCGACGCCGGCGCCTACGGGCTGTGGCCGCAGGGGCCCTACCAGGAGGCGGCAATGGCGGCGCGTAACCTGCCGGGGCCGTACACGATTCCCAACTACCGAGCGAGGCACTACACGGTAGCGACCAATAAGGCGCCGCTCGGCCCCTATCGCGGGGTCGGCCGTCCGGGGGCGTGTTTTGCGATCGAGCGGATCGTCGACGAGATCGCCCGTGCGGTCGGGCGCGACCCGGTCGAGGTGCGGGCGGAGAATATGGTGCGGTCCGACCAGATGCCGTTCACGACGGTCGGCGGCATGCGCCTCGACAATGGCGATTATCTGCGGAGCGTGCGTCTTTGCGCCGAGCTATTGGACTTGCCCGGCATCCGCGCGCGCCAGCAGAAGGGCGAGCCCGACGGGCGGCTGGTCGGCATCGGCTTTGCCGCCTTTGCCGAGCAGACTGCGCATGGTGCGGCCGAATTCGTCGCCAGGGGTGCCGCGATCATCCCCGGGTTCGAGAGCTGCACGGCGCGGATCCTGCCCGACGGCAGCGTTGTACTAATGGTCGGCATCCAGTCGCACGGCCAGGGACTCGAGACGACCTTGTCGCAGATTGCCGCGCACGAGCTCGGGATCGACCCGTCGCGGATCTCGGTGCGCCACGGCGATACCGAGAGCACGGCTTTCGGCTTCGGCACCTTCGCCTCGCGCAGCATGGTGATGTCGGGCGGTGCCGTCGCCCGCGCGAGCCGTGTGCTGCGCGACAAGCTCTGCCGCATCGGGGCGCACCTTTTGCAATGCGATCCGGCACAGGTGCGCTGCACCGAGGGTGCCGTATTGGGCCCGCAGGGCTCGGTGTCGATCGCCGAGATCGCCCAGGTCGCCCATCTGCGAATGGACGGATTGCCGCCCGGCGTGGATCCGCTGCTCGACGCGACCGCGACCTACGAGCCGGCGATCGGCACCGGTGTGTTCTCCTATGCGACGCACGGTGCGGTCGTCGCGGTCGACCCGGAGACCGGTTTCATCGACCTCCTCGATTTCGCGGTTGCGGAGGATTGCGGCACGATGGTCAACCCAATGATCGTCGAGGGCCAGATCAGGGGCGGCGTCGTCCAGGGCATCGGCACCGCACTCTACGAGGAGATCCCCTACGATGAAGCGGGTCAGCCGCTTGCCGGCACACTGGCCGACTACCTTCTGCCGGGTGCCGCCGAATTGCCGGCCATCAAAATCGGCCATCTGCACACGCCGGCCGCGGCAACCGAATACGGCATGAAGGGTATGGGTGAAGGCGGTGCGGTGGCCCCGCCCGCCGCGATCGCCAATGCAGTTCGCGACGCGCTCGCCGCGCTGGGTGCCGAGGTCAACGAGACCCCGATCACCCCGCGCCGGGTGCTGGCAGCCATCCGAAAGGCACGCGAGGCGGTAGCGCAAGCGTGAGGCCGCGCATTAGATACAACGTAATCGCGATCGCGCGCCCGGAATCACCCGGTTCTTCGCCGGAGTTAGGCGTTAAATCAATCTGTTAGGGCGAATTTTGCGACACCGCGGAACAACGAAAACGGTCGCGGTTATCAACGAAAACCGCACAGCCTTCAGGGAGAAAAACAACGCGATCCGAGCCGCATGTTTGCCCTCGCGTTCGCCCCCCTTGCGAGCGGCAGGGAGAGCACTGCACGATGCCACCAGTCGGCTGACACGAACGGGGAGGAGGGCATGTCCGAAACAAGCGCTAACGAACCCGGCATCTTCGAGATCATACACACGACCCGGTCGATGCGGCGCCTGAAGCCGGATCCGGTGTCCGATACGCTGATCCGCAGGATCCTCGAAGCGGGCGTCTCGGCGGCAAACGGCGGCAACATGCAGCGTTGGCGCTTTGTGGTTGTCACGGACCCGAAGATTAAAGAAACCGTGGCGGGTTATTACAGACGAGCCTGGAAGGAGGATGCATTACCGGGCTACCGCAACGCCGCCCCGCCGCGCGGGACCTCCGCCGAACGTTTCCAGCGCTTGCTTGCGGCTGCCGATCACCTCGCCGAGCATCTCCACGAGGCGCCGGTCTGGATCGTCCCTTGCCTCCAGGGTGCGGCGCCGACGCGCTCGACAGGATCTTCGATTTACCCGGCGGTGCAGAACATGCTGCTGGCGGCGCGGGCTCTGGGCCTCGGTGCGACGCTGACCACCCTGCATCTGCGCTTTGAGAAGGAGACGGAAGCGGCGCTCGGACTGCCGCCAGACGTGCATTCCTATGCGCTGCTGCCGATTGGCTACCCTATGGGGCGGTTCGGACCGGTTCGCCGCGCGCCGCTCGCCGATGTCGTGTACGAAAACCGCTGGGGGGAGCCTTTTCGGGACCTATAGCGTCCACTCGGGCCATTTCTTGGGGTTTGACCGACGTGTCGGTTTCGATCGCCGGGGCTTAAGCAACCGTTGTGATACGACTCGGGCGCATATTGCCGAGCAATAGAGCCGGAGCTATATTCAACACGCATCCTGTCTTTGATCAACGGAGATAGTCATGCGAAATGTCCGAACTGCACTGCTCGCCGGCGCTGCGGCGGTGGCGCTCGCCGGTCTCTCCGGGGTGGCTGCGGCAAGAGATCGCAATACCCATCTGATGACCGTTCAGCTTCCGGGCGGGAGCATCGCAGCGATCCGCTATACCGGTGATGTTCCGCCGCAAGTCGTGTTGAGCCCTGCACCCGCGGAATTTGGCGCGCCGATGCCGAGCAGCGCCTTCTTCGGGCCGGGTTCGCCGTTCGCGATGCTCGACCGGATGTCGGCGGCGATGGACCGCGAAGCAGCGAGCCTGATGCGCCAAGCGGAAATGCTGGCCAACGCGCCCGCCTTCGCCGGCAATCAGCCGATCGAGGCGACTCTGCGCAATGTCCCGACGGGAACCGAGAGCTACACGATGGTATCTACCTGGTCGGGCAACAGCGTTTGCACGCAGAGCGTCGAGATCACTTCACCGGCGAATGGCGGGCAACCGCGCGTCGTGTCGCACAGCTCCGGCAATTGCGGGTCGCTACCGGGTTCCGCAGGTGTGATCGGGACGCCCGCACTGCCCGCGCCGACGCATCGGCCCGACATCATAGAGACGCATGGGACCTCGCCCTACGCCGGCCTGGTACGCGAGGCGGCCTGGTAACGCTGATCCATACCATCCCGTGACGTAACGAGGCCCGCGTTGCGGGCCTCTTTTTTGTGGGCAGCGCCTGGATCATTCTGCTGCTCATCGGGTAGCCGGGAGACCGGGCTGACGCCCGGTTTTGCGTGGAGTGAAGAATCGCGAAGAACTGGAGCACGGTCTGCACGGATGCGCCGGGCTTCGATCGCATAGCCTTTCACAACCGGTTCAACAGCCCGATGTGCTCGCGTTCTTCCGAACAGCGCTAAGGCGGAAGAGCACAGCGAATTTCGCCGATTGCGTTCTTATCGGCTAGGCTAGCGGAGGGTGCTCCGTGTTTCCGCTCTGCCGGCCCGATGAGAGGAGGCCCGCTGATGCTGACCGCCAGATAGCTCATCGCGATCGCCCTCTGTCTCACGGCGACGCTCGGAGACGCTGCCGATTTTCAGTTCATTGACGTGCTCGCCGATGCGGACGGTCCGGCCCTCAAAGGAGCGATGTGGTATCACTGCTCCGAACCGCCGGGCGAGATCGTCCTCGGCAACATCACGCTCCCCGGAGTAAAGGATTGTCCAGTCAGTGGCGACAAGCTGCCGCTCGTCGTCGTCTCGCACGGCAGGGGCGGCTCCTTCATTGGCCACCACGATACGGCCGAGGCGCTCGCCGACGCCGGCTTTGTAGTTGCCGCCATCGATCATCGCGGCTCTACGACTTTCGATTTGAGCGGTGCTGGCGATCCGTCGGTCTTGGTTGGCCGCCGACGGATATCAAGCGCTTGATCGATTTCATGGTCGGCGCATCGCCCGCAGCATCCAAGATCGATCCCGACCGCATCGGCTTCTTTGGCTTCTCGCTGGGCGGCTACACCGGGGTCGTCGTCATCGGTGCCGATCCGGGTTGGGCCATCCCCTTATGCCAGCGATCGTCGGCGGTTCCCGTCTGCGAGCAGATCCTCAAAAAAGGGGTCCCGGTGCAGCCTCTCGCGCATGAGGATTCCGCAATCGCCGACCCGTTCAGCGATTTCTTTACCGCCGACGGCTTTGCGGCCGTCAAGGTACCGGTTCAGCTATGGGTGTCGGAGCGCCTTCGCCTTCCTGATCCCCTGTCCGCCTGCCCTGGCGAAGGACCGGCGTGAGATCTGCACGGATGCGCAGGGCTTCGACCGCGTCGCCCTCCACAAGCAACTCAATGCGGATGTGCTTTTTCGGACCGGCTTGGTCAATCCTTAGATGTGGCCCAATCCGCCAAGGTCGGCGGCAGATTACGGTCCGTTTATCCGCCCTACGCGGTGTGATATCCGGTCGCCATGCTGCGTCCTGATCCGCATCGGCGGGCGCCCGAGAAAGGGTCGCCGCGAGGCAGGCTTTTCGCTGTCGCCCCTAAGATCACGGATCGAGTCGTGCCAGGTCTTCCAGATCCTGCTTGCGCTGCTTGGCCCGGCGGTCGTAGCTCGCCTGGTTTTTGGTGCACACCAGGGTATAGGGCCGGCCGCGTTTGTCGGTCGTCAGATCGAGGTCGCACCGCGCCCGGGTGATCGTCCCCTTGACGTGACCGCGTTCGGCTTCGGCCGCCTTGAAGGTCCACATCCGGCGCTCGGGATCGGCGAGGAAACGGCCGAGTTCGGCGCAATGTCGGCAGCTGCAGGCGAGCGCATTCGCCCGCCGCCAGTCCTGTGGCGCTTCCAGGGGTTGCGCGATACGGGCGCGCAGGTGGTCGAGGCAGAAGACGCGCAGCCGCTGCACTGCCGCCGAGCCGCGGATCGTGCTCGAGCCGACCAATCTTCGAACCGCCGGGACGAGAACCGCATCGGGGCCGTAAGTTTGCGGCCAGGCGAGAATGTGATCTGTCGCATGCCCCGCCAGTGCCTCGTCGATTTGCCCGAGAGCGATCAGCAGATCGACAATGAAGCCGGGTTCCACACCGGGACCCCGCCGCCATGCGTCCGTAAGTGGGGGCGTGCCGGGTCGCCCGGCAGCGCCTCGACGAGGCGGCGCGCGGCGGCGCCGAAGTCGGGCTTGCGTCCAAGTGCCGGCGCCACGACGGCACGGGCCAGCAGCTCGCCGCATGCGCCGAGCGACATCTCGGCAGTGGCGGCAATGAGGCGGTCGATCATTGCGACCCGCTTCTCGAGCGAGAAGATGGCAAGTGCGCCGCTGATGGCGTCATTGTCCTGCTTATCGTAACCACCACGCGCGGCGATCTTCGCCAGCAGCATGTCGATCCGCGGCAAATCCTCGAGCCGGGGCAGCAAGGTCAGCATGCGGGCGGCTTCGCTCGGCGTCCTGTCGTGGCTGGGATACCAGGCGTGCGTCGGCCATCTGGATACCATGTGCCTGGAAAGGTCGTGCGCCTGATCCCACAGAGGGGATCGCCGGCCCTCGCCGCTTGCCGCCCAGCGCTCGGTCAGGTCTGCGAGATACGGCAGGGTGACCCGCAGGCCGGCCTGGTTGAGGACCGCGAAGAATCGATTGCGCGGCCAAAGCACGAAAGCGGCCCGGCGGTAGGTGCGCTCGAAGGAGGCTCCTTCGTTGCCGGTCGCCTCGTGGAAGTCCTCGTCGTCAGGGTCCATGTCTTCGAGCGAGTCGGGGGGCGAAAGCTCGTCGTCTTCGACCGGCAGCTCGACCAGAAGCGACGGGCTGCCGTCGAGCCGCCGCCATTCGGAAAGGCCGACATTGCGGTCATCGACCTCGCCAGCTTCCAACTCGGGTTCTGACCAGCGGCCGCGGCGCGACCCATAACCGGTGTATTCGGCGATGCCGCTTTCCTCGACCCTGAGGAGCGCGGGGTGGAGCTCGGTGTCGGATTGCCGAGCAGCAGCGGCGAACACTGTCGCCGCCGCGGCGTCGGGCCCTTTCAATGTCGCAAACCCGAGCTCGGCCGGCGTATAGGCATGCTCCAAGAGATAAATGAGCTTATCGGGCGCATCGCCATCGCGCGACTTTTTGCCTGCGCCCCATGACTGCAACAGAGCCGCAATTCGGTTTTCCTCGCCGTGATAGTCGGGCGGCTCGGGCAATGCGCCCCCTCCTCGGCGCACGAGGTTATAGACAAGGGTCAGCCGGCAACCCTCGGTGACCGGCAGCACCTCGTGGGCGCAATCGGCATAGAACGCCGCGAAGGCCGCTTCCGACGGCTCGGGGCAGCGCAGGTCGAGCCGTGCCTCGCGGCCCTTTTGGGGCACGACGAGGTCACCCCCGGCGGAGATAGACGGCAGCACGATCACCAGAGTAGCGAACATCCCGGGGGCCTTCTCGGTGTCGCGATGGCCGACGAAGAAGCTGCCCCGGTCGTACACCAAGAGCTTGTAGAGCTCGACGGCCACCGGTTCGCTGACCCCAAGTCCATCGGCGACCCGCGCCAGGATCGTCTCCAGGGTCCGCTCCCAATGTTTGCCCCTGATATGGACCCGATCCGCGCCGATTTGCCAGGTTCGCCGAACCGCCGTGTCGACCAAGGTTTCTTCGCCGCGGCCATAGGGTGCGCGCTGGGCGACCGCGACGAGTTGCTCGGCCTGGACCGGCAGCAGCGGCAGGGCGATCGGACCCACCCCGTCGACCTCGAGCAGCGGCGCCAGAAGCTCCGTCGTGCCGGAGACGAAAAAATCGCCCGGGCGGCGCACCGTGTTCAGCACCGCGGCAAGGTGGGTCGTGATCGATGACATGAGATCCGGTTCCTCTGATCTATCGCAGAGCGCTACGATTGGGGAGGGTGGCGCCGAAGGGGACCCTGTTCCCTGTTCAACACGCGGCTGGTCGGCCCGTGGCTTGGTGCGCCGTAGAGCTCGAGGGTTTGATGCGAGATCTCGATGGCGGCGAATGGGGTACCCGGCGGGCGTCAGCTGCCTAACCAAGAGACCGAACGCCCGCGAGTGCAGCTCCGGTGCCAGCCTGATCGTGCGGCATCCGACCATGTCATCGCGTATAGTGCCAGTGCCGCCTGATCGGAGGCAAAAATGATCGCAAACCGGTATATCGGCAGTCCCGTCGAGCGCGTCGAGGATCGGCGCTTTCTCCGGGGAAAGGGAACATATGTCGCCGATCTATCGCGCCCGGGCCTGCTCCACGCCGCCATTCTGCGCAGCTCCGTGGCACACGGGCGGATTCGCTCGATCGATGCCGCCGCAGCCTTGGCGCTCCCCGGCGTGCACGCGGTCATCAGCGCGGCGCAAATCGGCAGCCCGGTGCCGAGGATCCCAATACGGCTGCAGCCGTTGCCGGTTCTCGAACCCTATCACCAGCCGGTCATTGCGGAGAGAAAGGTTCGCTACGTCGGCGAGCCGCTCGCCGTGGTGCTCGCCGACAGCCCTGCGATAGCTGAAGATGCTTTGGACGGGATCCGCGTCGATATCGAGCAACTGCCGCCAATGGCGGACTGGCGTACAGCCGCAAAAGGCGAGGCCCTGCTCTTCGAAGAGACCGGTACCAACCTCCCGATCAAATACACCGCCGCAAAGGGTGACCCGGACCGGGCCTGGGCCCGTGCCGACTACGTCCGGCGCGGGCGTTTTGCGATGCAGCGGCATACCGCGGTGATGATGGAGCCCCGCGGCGTGCTGGCCGAGTGGGACGCCGCTTATGGCCGGCTTACCGTTTCGGGCGCCAGCAAAGTACCCTTTTTCAATCGCCGCATCCTCGCCGCGCAGATGGGTCTCGCCGAAGACGCGATCGACATGGTGGAAAACGATGTCGGCGGCGGGTTTGGCGTGCGAGGCGAATTCTCCCCCGAAGATTTCCTGATCCCATTTGCGGCGCGCTTCGCCGGGCGGCCGGTCAGGTGGATCGAGGACCGGCGCGAGCATTTGATCGCGGCGAACCACGCGCGCGAGGCCGAATGCGAGCTGCAAATCGCCTGCCGCTACGACGGCACGATCCTCGCACTAGCGGGTGACGTCCATGTCGATGTCGGAGCCTACAACCGGACCAACGGGATGGTCGCCGCCCGCAACATTGCCCAGTTCCTGTTGGGCCCGTATCGCATTCCCGACATCCGCATCGAAGCTTCACTGCTGCTGACCAACAAGACGCCGGTCGGCACCTATCGCGGCCCCGGGCGGTTCGAGGCAGATTTCTTTCGGGAGCGGCTTCTTGACATTGTCGCCCGCGACATCGGCATCGACCGCGTCGAATTCCGCCGGCGCAATCTGTTGACAGCGGCGGAAATGCCCTTCCCGATCGCGACGATCACCCCTTACGAGCACGAGGACGCATTCGATAGCGGCGACTACCGGCTGACCCTCGACCGCTGCCTGCAGGAGATCGACTGGGAGGAAAAGTCAAAGCTCCAGGGAAAGCTGATAAATGGCCGCTGTCATGGGTTGGGGATCGGGTGTTTCATCGAGGGCAGTGCCGCCGGTCCGAGAGAGAATGCGCGGCTGGTGCTCGATCCCGACGGTATGGTCTCAGTCTTTGTCGGCTCCTCGGCGGTCGGGCAAGGTGTCGAAACCGCCTTCGCGCAGATCGCTGCCGATGCGCTGGAGATGCCGATGGATCGTATCCGCGGCGTGTTTCACGGCTCGACCGCCTTTGTTCGCGAGGGCTTTGGCTCGTTTCATTCGCGCGCCGTCGTGATGGGCGGGTCGGCGATCCTTTTGGCAGCCGAGAGCTTCAGAGAGGCGGTTCGCACAGCTGCGGCCCGCCGCATCGGATGCGAACCACGCGAGGTCGAGCTCGTCGAAGGTCGCCTCGCGGTCGCTCCGGACGGCAAGTCGGTCAGCTTCGCCGAGCTTGCGGGCGAGGGAATTTCGGTCGAGGAGAGCTTCGCGAACACGAGACACACCTATAGCTATGGCGCGCACGCCGCCCATGTCGCGGTCGATCTGCGGACCGGCCATGTCGAAGTCGTCGAGTATGTCGCGGTCGAGGATGTCGGGCGCATCATCAACCCGATGTTATTGGAGGGCCAGATTGTTGGCGCAATCGTGCAGGGGCTGGGCGGCGCGCTGCTCGAACACCTCGTCTATGACGACGAGGGGCAGCTACTGACTGGCTCGCTCGCCGACTATTTGGTGCCGACCGCGAGCGATTTTCCACGCATCCGCGCCGTCGTTACGGAGACGCATCCGTCGCCGATCAACCCGCTCGGCGCCAAGGGAGCCGGTGAAGGTGGCGTCGTTCCGGTAGGCGGGGTAATCGCCAATGCGGTCGCCTCGGCGTTGGCATCGCTCAATGTACAGCCGCGCGAGCTGCCGCTCTCGCCGCCACGGGTCTGGCAGCTGATCGAAACTGCACGCCAGTCGCATAAACCACCGAGGGAGTAATCCTATGGCCAAAGCCCGGCACGAGATGCCGCCCGAAATCGCTCCTCTGTCGCTCGACCAGATCGCCGAGCGCTTTATTGGTCGCTTTCGCGACAAGAAGGGCGATTGGGAAGCCTTCGAGGATGCCAGGATCGACGGGTATCGCCGTGCGCAGCATCGCTTCATCGGCACCGGCGGCTCCGGCAAGCATGAGGATCCGACGGTGATCCCGGCGCGCGCCTTTACTCTCAGCGTCATGTATGTGCCGCCGGGGCAGGGCAACGCGCCGCACACGCACGAGGTCGAGGAGGTCTTCTTCGTGCTCAAAGGATATCTGACGGTCTTTGTCGAGGACGAAGGCGGCCGCCGGGTCAGCCGGACGCTCGGGCCGTGGGAATGCATCGCCTGCCCGCCTGGGGTCATCCACGGTTATCAGAACGAGAGCCTGGAGCCGGTCTATTTTCAGGTCATGCTCGGGCGCGCCCGTCCCGACACGATGGGCTATGCCGATGACGAGCTCTACCGGCAGCGCGACGCCCATCTGAGCCGCTGAGCTGCGACCAGGCAGAGCCGGACGGCGTCAACAACACCACCATGGAGGAAGAGCATGGCGACCAAACCCTACATCATCGCTCTGGAGGAACATTACTACGATCCCGAGGTGAAGCGGCAGGCCCGCGGTCTGGACGCCATTGCGGCGCCGGAGACCGTGCAACGCCTCGACGATCTCGGCGAACTGCGCTTGCAGGAGATGGACGAAGCCGGCATCGACCTGCAGGTGCTGTCGCACACGATGCCGGGGCTCCAGAAACTCGACGCGGCAACCGCCGTGCCATTGGCGCGCCGCGCCAACAACCGGCTCAACGAAGCTATCCGCACTCACCCCGACAGGTTCGCCGGCTTTGCTGCATTGCCAACTGCCGATCCCAAGGCGGCGGCCGACGAGCTCGAACGCACGGTCGACAAGCTCGGCTTCAAGGGAGCGATGGTGAACGGGTTGACCAATGGGGTCTTCCTCGACGACAAGCGGTTCTGGCCGATATTCGAGAGGGCGCAGGCGCTCGACGTCCCGCTCTATATGCACCCGGCGATACCGCATCCCGCCGTCATCGAGGCTTATTACCAGGATTATATCGAGAAGCACCCGGGGATACTACGCGCTGGTTGGGGCTTTACCGTCGAGACCGCGACGCAGGGCATTCGGCTCGTGCTGAGCGGCGTATTCGACACCTATCCGCGCCTCAAGATCATCATCGGGCATTTGGGAGAAGGGCTGCCCTTCTACCTCTGGCGCATCAGCCACGGACTACGCGGCAGCTACGGCGGCAAATCGTTCCGCGACATCTTCTGCGAGCATTTCTATGTCACGACCAGCGGGTTCTTCTCCGATCCCGCTCTGCTGTGCTGCGTGATGGAGATGGGAATCGATCGGATCTTGTTCTCGGTCGACTATCCGTTCGTCGACAATCCGCTGGCGACGAAATGGACTGAAACCCTGCCGCTGTGCACAGAGGACAAGGAGAAACTGCTGCACGGCAGCGCCAGACGCTTGCTCAAGCTGAAAGATCCTGATCGCGTCCCTCGGGCCTAACGGACCGTTCCGCGGGGCAAGCTCGTGGGAGCGAATTGCTTCGCCGCTGCGCTCCTAGCAAGAAACAAGACGGATGGGGGAGTAGGACAACATCAGACGCTGCCCTGGCGAAGGCCGGGGCACACCCGTCGGCCGCACGAGCAGCGGGTCGATGGGTCCCGGCTTTCGCCGGGACAGCGGGTTGCGCGTGATTTCATCCAGGGCGGGTTGGCCGCCCGGCCGGTAGCCAACTCGCAATGACGGTCTTGATCTCGTCATTGCGAGCGAAGCGAAGCAATCTCGCGGTGGCTGAACCGGACCCATCGGAGTGTTCGGGCGCAGATGACAGGCTGAGATTGGCCTGCTAGAACCCCGCGACAACATCCGCATCGGTGGAGGAGCGCAATGGCCACGAAGCCTCACATCATTGCTCTAGAGGAGCATTATTTCGATCCCGAGGTGAAGCGTCACACCGTCGGCCAGGAGCCGACCAATGCGCCGCGGATCGTCCAGCGGCTCGACGATGTCGGCGAATTGCGTTTGAGAGAGATGGACGAGGCCGGCATCGACATGCAAGTGCTGTCGCACGCCAACCCCGGTCTGCAGAAGCTCGATGTGGAGACGGCCGTCCGCTTGGCGCGCGGCGCCAATGACCGGCTCCACCAAGCAGTCCGCGCGCATCCCGACCGGTTCGCAGCCTTTGCCGCAATCCCGACTCCCGACCCGAAAGCGGCGGCCGACGAGCTCGAACGGACGGTCACCAGATTGGGCTTCAAGGGCGCTCTGGTGAACGGCCTGACCAACGGGGTCTTTCTCGACGACAAGCGGTTCTGGCCGATCTTCGAG
>Ga0182037_10001401_pt1 | contig 12549 bp, 12 predicted proteins | sample sta12Cox44000082_FD_125974 | JGI IMG/M metagenome (GOLD analysis project Ga0182037, IMG submission 125974) | Lab enrichment of tropical soil microbial communities from Luquillo Experimental Forest, Puerto Rico - statoxic.12C.oxic.44.000.082 | ecosystem: Environmental > Terrestrial > Soil >... | reverse complement strand
CGTAAGTTGTTGACTGGATTGGTGGCGAGGGGCGGAATCGAACCGTCGACACTACGATTTTCAGTCGTATGCTCTACCAACTGAGCTACCTCGCCACGCGAACGGCCAAGCACGAGACCACGAACACGCGATCTTAGCCGTTATTTCGCGCGCCGCGCAAGCATCGGATGGGGCCACACGGGGACTATCTGTCCCTCCAGAGCCCGCCGTTCTTGAGGCGCACGAGCTCCTCCGGATCCGTCGCCGTGAACCCGCGCGAGCGCGCGTGGTTGACGAATCCGGGTGAGATGCCGTGATCTCGCAGCCGCACCAGCTGCGCGAGCGTCAGCTCCTTCAGCCCGAGCCCTTTCATGTCCGCGGCGTAGTCGGCGCTCACCCCGTGGTCTCTCGCGCGGATGATCTCGTCGAGCGGCACGTTCTTGTACCCGTTGGCGGCGAGCTCGCGAACATACGCCGGGGTCACGCCGTGATCGTGGAGGCGGATCAAATCCTCGGTCGCGAGCTTGTCATAACCAGCCGCCTTGAGATCGTTGACGAACGAGGCCCGCACGCCGTGGTCCCGCAGCCGGACGTAGCCCTCGAGCGTAGGGACCGTCAGGCCGAGCCCGCCGATCTCCTTGACGAACTCCGGAGTCACGCCGTGATCGCGCGCGCGCACCAGGTCTTCGATCGTCGCGCTCGTGAAGCCGGCGCGCTTCATCTCTTGAACGTAGGCGGGCGTCACACCATGGTCCCGCAGCCGGACGAATTCTTCCAGCGTCGCGGCATTGTAGCCTTCGGCGTTCATCGCCTTGATGAAGTCACCTGTCACGCCGTGGTCGCGCGAGCGAACGAGGCCTTCCAGCGTCGCGGCTCGGAATCCCTGGCCCTTGATCTCTCGAATGTAATCGATGCTGACTCCGTGGGTCTTCGCCCGCTGGACCTCGTCGAGCGTCAGCTTGTCGTAACCCTCGGATTTGAGCGCCGCGATGTAGCGCGGCCCCACATCGTGCACCGCGAGCTGGTACCGGCGCCACAGTGGCAGGTCGTCGCTGAACCCGAGCCGTTTCATCTCGGTGACGAACTCGGCGCGAGGGGCGAACGTGAACAGCCCGGCGCCGCGACCGTCGCGGAACGACCCCTCGAAGGCCAGCGTGCCGGCCTCTCGACGCATGTCGAACTTGACGTTCGACGCGGTCAGTTGCTCATCGTTCGGCGGGAGACCGGCCAGTTCGTCGATTGGAAGGGTCTGGCCCATGGACCAGTCGCCGCTCCCGCGGTCGTTCCAGTCGCGTGGGGCGGGAGCGCGTACCTGGAGAAAGACTTTGCCGTTGTGGAGCTCGGCTGTCCATGTTCCGTGAATTGCGCCCTGCATATCCGCGGGTGCCTGCGCGCGGCCAGAAATCGTCTGAAGCACAACAAGCCCGACCACGACGAGCCCAGCGAACCTCGGAGAGCCTCGAAGAGTGCAAGAGGTTGGAAACTCGCAGGGCTTCCAGAACATGCGGGAAAACACACGCATACCAGGCCTCCCGGATCTCGATTCCAGGGGATTTGGACGCGAGGGCCGGGCAGAAGGTTGACGCGTCAGACCGGGACTGCCTCTGTCTCGCGTGTCATGCCGAGCTCACGACGGACGCGATCCTCGATGGCCTTGTAAACGTCGGGATTCTCTTTGAGGAATTGCTTGGCGTTTTCCCGTCCCTGGCCCAGACGCTCGCCACCGTAGGCAAACCAGGCGCCTGCCTTCTCCACGATCCGCTTGTCGACCGCAAGATCGAGGAGATCGCCCGTGCGCGAGATGCCCTCACCGTACATCACGTCGAACTCGGCCTCGCGGAAGGGAGGCGCCACCTTGTTCTTGACGATCTTCACGCGCGTCCGTCCGCCGATGACGACGTCGCCATCTTTGATGCTGGCGATACGGCGGATGTCCAGTCGAACGGAGGAGTAGAACTTGAGCGCGCGTCCACCGGTCGTCGTCTCGGGGTTGCCGAACATCACGCCGATCTTCTCGCGCAGTTGATTGATGAAGATCAAGCTGGTCCTGGACTTTGCCACGGCCCCGGTCAGCTTGCGGAGCGCCTGCGACATGAGGCGGGCCTGCAGCCCCATTTGCGCCTCGCCCATGTCGCCTTCGATTTCGGCCTTCGGTACCAGGGCTGCCACGGAATCGACGACGACGACGTCGACACCGTTCGAGCGAATGAGCACTTCGACGATTTCGAGGGCCTGCTCGCCATTGTCAGGCTGCGACACGAGGAGGTTGTCGATGTCGACGCCGAGTCTCTGCGCATAGGCCGCGTCGAGCGCATGCTCGGCATCCACAAAAGCCGCCATTCCGCCAAGCTTCTGAGCTTCAGCAATCACCTGCAGCGCCAGCGTCGTCTTGCCCGACGACTCGGGGCCGAAGATCTCCACGACGCGCCCGCGAGGGACGCCGCCCACACCGAGTGCGAAGTCGATGCTGATAGCGCCCGTCGGAATGGCGTCGATTGGTTGGATGGCGCCCTTCTGGCCGAGGCGCATGATCGACCCTTTGCCAAACTGCTTCTCGATTTGGGCAAACGCAAGGTCGACGGCTTTGGCCTTCTCGCGATCCTGGTCACGGTCGATTGAGGGCATATGGGGATCTCCTTGGCGGCTGAGGTATTCTAGAAACGTGCCTGGCGAAAGTCAATGGCAATAATGCGTATCATGAGCTAGAACTCATTGAACAAGAATATGTTAGTAAACTGGAGACTTTCGCCTCTCTCCCCCGGGCAGCCCAGAATCTGCCATGATACTGGCCTCGATGCCTAGCCCGATTGGCCACGCCCTCGCGGGCGCCGCGATTGCGTGGAGCGTCAACCTGAGGGGGCCCGGACCTCTTTCAACCCTGGACGCTCGCCCGCAAACGCCGGGCTCGACGCCGGAAGCGGCTCTGAACGTCGTGCCGCGCTGGACCGAGGGTCCATCCCCGGGCTCGATCGACGCCTTCACGCTTCTTTGCGCATTCCTCGCCGCAGCACCCGATCTGGATCTGTTCGTACCTTATGCCCATCGGGCAGGTACACACAGCCTGCTCGCGGTGGCGGTAGTTGCAATCTTTTCCATCATCGCCATGACCGTGACAGGTCGGGTCACAGGTCCTGGGAGGGTTGGGAGTCGCCGGGCCGTCATTGCGTGGCAGGTCGTGCTCGCGTGCACGGCGGCATACGCCTCGCATCTGTTTCTGGATTGGTTGGGTGCCGACGACACCCCGCCTCGCGGCCTGCAGATCCTCTGGCCGTTCAGCGACCGCTGGTTCATCTCGGATCTCGATCTCTTCAGGGGAACCGCGCGCCGCGATGTGTTCTCAGCCTTGTCGATGCGCACCAATGCGCTCGCCCTCGCGCAAGAAATCGCGATCCTCGGCCCAGTAGCGCTGGCCGCCTGGCTCGAGCGAAGAAGAGCCCTGGCTGGACCAAGCCGGGTGGGGAGTGGAAGCGTGCTGGCTAGTAAGAGTAGAAGCCGCGCCCGGACTTGCGACCCAAGTGACCGGCCGCAACCATCCGACGCAGGAGCGGGCACGGTCGGTACTTCGGATCGCCCAGACCATCGTGCAGCACGTCCAGGATAGCTAGGCAGACGTCGAGCCCGATGAAGTCGGCGAGGGTGAGTGGACCCATCGGATGGTTCATACCGCCTCTCATCACGGCGTCAATCGCCTCCGGGGTGCCGACACCCTCCATGACCGCGAACACCGCCTCGTTGATCATTGGCATGAGGATCCGGTTTGCAATGAAGCCGGGGTAGTCCGCCGCTTCGACCGGCGTTTTCCCGAGCGCCCTGCACAGATCCGACGCGACCGTCATCGCCTCCTGGGACGTGACTTGCCCGCGGATCAATTCGACGAGCGTCATCAACGGCACAGGATTCATGAAATGCATTCCGAGTACTCTGTCCGGGCGCTTGGTGGCCGCGCCGATGAGCGTGATCGAGATGGAGGACGTATTCGATGCGAGAATGACCTCGGGCCGCGCGAGGGTATCGAGCGACATGAACAGCGCGCGCTTCGCCTCGGCGTTTTCGACGATGGCTTCGACGACGTAATCGACATCAGCCAGCCGGTCGAGGTGCGTCGTCGCCGCCAGCCGCCCCAACGCGGCATCCCGGGCGCCGGCGGTCAGCTTTCCCTTCTCGACGAACTTGGAGAGGCTCTTTTCGATCGTGTCTCGCGCGCGGTCGAGCATCGGCTGCGCCACGTCGACGAGCGTCACTGAAAACCCGGCGTGGGCGAAGACCTGGGCGATGCCATTGCCCATCGTGCCCGCGCCGACCACGCCGACGCTTTTGATGACCATCGCTTCGCGGCCCGTGGCTCGCTACTCGTCGATCGGCGCCTGCCGGTGGATCGTCGCGTATGACATATGACGGACTACGAAACGCCGAGCTCAATCGCGAGCGCCACCCCGTTACCGCCGCCGAGACAGAGCGTCGCGATCCCGCGCTTCGCATGGCGACGCTTCATCGCGTAGATGAGCGTGGTCAGCACGCGCGATCCGCTTGATCCAATCGCGTGGCCGAGCGCGACGGCCCCGCCGTTGACGTTGACCGTCGCCGGATCGATGCCGAGCTCTTTGAGCACCGCAACGGCCTGGACGGCAAATGCTTCGTTCAGCTCGAAGAGATCAACCGACTGCAGCTTCCACCCCGCCTTTTCCACGACGCGCTGCACCGCCTCGACCGGTGTCATCAGCACCAGCTTCGGCGCGAGGCCGCTCGTCGCCTGCGCGACTATCCGCGCGAGCGGTGTGAGCCCCAGCGACTTCGCGCGCTCCGCCGCCATGACCACGACCGCGGACGCCCCATCGTTGACACCGGGCGCGTTGCCGGCTGTTACCGTTCCGTCCTTCTTGAATGCCGGTTTCAAGGCCGCCAGCGCCTCGACGGTCGTGTCGGCGCGGATCGCCTCGTCCCGATCCACGACCACGGAGGCGCCCTTCCGCTGCGGAATCGACACGGGAAGGATCTCTTCCTTGAATGCTCCTTCGGTCGTCGCGCGCGCCGCTTTGGCGTGGCTCTGAGCGGCATACGCATCCTGCGCATCGCGGCCGACGTTGTACCGCTCCGCGACCACCTCGCCCGCGTTGCCCATGTGGCACATCTCGAAGGCGCACCACAGACCGTCATTGATCATCGAATCAACGACCTCGCCGTTCCCCATCCTGAGCCCTTCGCGGACGCGCGGCAACAGATACGGGCAGTTGCTCATCGACTCCATGCCTCCCGCAACGGCGATGTCGATGTCGCCCACGCGAATCCCTTGATCGGCGAGCATGACGGCCTTCAGACCTGACCCACAGACTTTGTTGACCGTCACAGCCGCCACATGGTCCGGCAGCCCACCTTTGAGCGCCGCCTGCCGAGCCGAATTCTGTCCGAGGCCGGCCGAGACGACGTTGCCCATGATGCATTCGTCGACAATCCTGGGATCAACCCCAGCCCGGCGGACGGCCTCGGCTACAACCAGTGCGCCGAGCTCGGGCGCGGTCAAGCTCTTGAGCGCGCCAAGAAACTTGCCGGTGGGCGTTCGAACAGCGCTCACGATGACTGAATCAAGCACGGCGGACCTCGATGCGCTCGACCACCTGCGGGCCAAGCAGTTCCTCGAGCCTTCTCAAGATGACGGGGGAGGCGCGCATGACTTCCCGCGACCATTGCGCGCTCGTCGTCTCGACGATCAGCAAGCGCCCCTCGAGCTTCACGTGCGTGGCGCGGTCGAGAGCCGGGCCTACTGCCGCGCGCCACGCGAAGCCGACTTTTCCACTGGACAGCGGAACGTCCCGCAGCAACTGGAGCAAGGCGCCAGGAATGACGTGAGCAAGGGGATTCATAATTGAGTCTAGCATGCGCCTGATCCTCGCGTCGGCGTCGCCGCGCCGCGCAGAACTACTTCGCCTCGCCGGGTTCGAGTTCGACATCATCGTCACCGACATCGACGAACGCGTTCGTGAGGGCGAGGCGCCGGCGGCGTACGTCCGAAGGCTCGCGGCGGAGAAGACTGCCGCAGCGACGGCTCTCGTCGGACCTCGTGCGATCGTGCTCGGCGCCGACACGGCCGTCGTGGTCGACGGAGAAATCCTCGGCAAGCCTGGAAGCGATGATGAAGCCTCCTCGATGTTGCGGAGGCTCTCAGGGCGTTGGCACGACGTGATGACCGGGGTCAGCCTGAGGTCGGGCACATCCGAGCTTGGGCGTGTCGAAACGACTCGCGTTCAATTCGCGACGTTGTCCGACGCGGAGATCGCCAATTATCTGGCCAGCGGCGAGGGCCGCGACAAAGCTGGAGCGTATGCCATCCAGGGGTTGGCCTCGCGCTTTATCCCGAGAATCGAGGGATCGTATTCAAATGTCGTCGGCCTTCCCGTCGCCGCGGTCGCGGACCTCCTCGGAACGGGACTCCTGCCTTGCATCGGGTGAGGAGTCGAGCTATTCTCAAGGTGGTTCTTTCCCGGAAGTCCTTATGACACATCGATATATCAAGATGGGCGTCACCGCGGCCGTTCTTGCGCTCGCCTTCACTGGGCTGATGTGGTCGACCCTTCGCGACGGGACCGAGTACTTCAAGCATGTCGATGAGGTCATGGCCAATCGCGAGGCATGGGAAGGGAAGGCGCTGCAACTGCACGGGTACGTCGTGCCGGGCTCGATCATGGTCAAGCCCAGCACGCTTGAGTACAAGTTCAAAGTGCAGAACAACCCCGCCCGCTCCGGCGAGTCCGGCACAATCGTTGACGCCACCTACAAGGGCATTGTCCCCGACACGTTCAAGGACGAAGCTGAAGTCGTGCTGAGAGGGCGCCTCACGTCGCAAGGCTTCCACACGGATCCAAACGGCGTTGTCGCGAAGTGTCCGTCCAAGTACGAGGAAAAGGCCACCGGCGCCGGGTCGTAGGGGAGCTGTCACAATGGCAGCGCTTGGGACGTTTCTTCTTCTCGCGTCGTTCGTCGTCTGCAGCTACTCCGCGGTCGCGACCGTGGTCGGGACCAGGCGCGGATCGCGCCCGCTTGTGGAAAGCGGCATTGGTGCGTTCTACCTGATCAGCGCACTCATGACGTGCGCGTCGGCCGTCATGGTCAACGCCTTCCTGACGAACGACTACACCATCAAGTACGTCGTCCACTACTCGGACAGCGTGCAGCCGCTGTTCTACAAGATCACCTCGTACTGGGGCGGGCTGGACGGCTCGATCATGTTCTGGGTCTTCCTGTTGTCTGTCTTCGGCAGCATCGCGGTCTACGTAAACCGCGAGCGTCACCGCGAGCTGATTCCGTACGTCGTCGCGACCATCTCGGTCGTTCAGATGTTCTTCCTGTACCTGATGGTCGTGCACAAGAATCCGTTTGCGACCTACGTGGCTGGCGCGCCGCAGGAAGGCGAAGGCTTGAATCCGCTGCTCCAGAACTACTGGATGGCGATTCATCCGCCGTCGCTCTACACCGGCTTCGTCGGGATGACGGTTCCCTTCGCGTTCGGGATCGCTGCCTTGATGACCGGCCATCTCGACGATTCGTGGCTGCGCGCCGTGCGCCGCTGGACGATGTTCAGCTGGTTGTTCCTGTCCTTCGGGCTGACCCTCGGCATGATATGGGCGTACGAGGAGCTGGGATGGGGCGGCTACTGGGCGTGGGATCCGGTCGAGAACGCCGGGCTGCTGCCCTGGTTCACGGCCACCGCATTTCTGCATTCCGTGATGGTGCAGGAGCGGCGGAGCATGCTGCGCGTCTGGAACGTGACGCTCGTCATCGTCACGTTCTTTCTCACAATCTTCGGAACGTTCATGACGCGTTCAGGCGTCGTGCAGTCGGTCCATGCGTTCGGACAAGACACGACGCTCGCGTGGTTGTTCACCGGCTTCATGGTCGCGATCCTCGCGTTCAGCTTTGGCCTCGTGATCTATAGACTGCCGTTGCTCAAGGCGCGCAATGAGCTGGACTCGTGGCTGTCGCGCGAAGCGGCCTTCCTCGTCAACAACTGGATTCTTTTGTTCTCCGCGATGCTCGTTCTCTTCGGAACGATGTTCCCGACGTTGAGCGAGGCGATCACAGGGGAGCGGTTGACGGTTGCCGGACCGTTCTTTAATAAGTGGCTCATACCCGTTGGCCTGGTGCTGCTCGGCCTGACCGGCCTCGGACCATTGCTTGCGTGGCGCCGATCGACAATCAAGAACCTCGTCGATCAGTTCTTTTGGCCCGCGGCGGGCGGGCTCGTGTCCCTCGGCGCGACGCTGGCCCTCAAGATTCCCGTCTGGTCGGCCGGGCTGTGCTTCGCATTGTGCGGCATGGTCGTCGCAACGGTCGTCCAGGAATTCTGGCGGGGCGCGCGGGTCCGCCAGAAGAACACCCGCACCGACCTGTTTACCGCTCTTGTAGGCCTCGTCGGACGCAACAAGCGCCGCTACGGCGGCTACATCGTTCACGTGGGCATCGTGCTCATCTTCTTCGGCTTTGCCGGAAACGCGCGCAAGCTCGATCAACAGGTGTTGCTCAAGCCTGGCGCCGAGACCACGATCGGCCGCTACACGGTCCGCAACAACGGCATCAAAGTCGCCGACGATGGACAAAAGCAGATGACGACGGCCTACCTGTCGGTGTTCGTCAACGGTCAGCAGGTTGACGGGCTCTATCCGGCCAGGTGGGCGTATCGCCGGCACGAACAGGAGCCGACCACCGAAGTCGCGATTCGAAGGACCGTCGCCGAGGACCTTTACGCCGTCCTGGGCGGATTCAACCTCGCTGATCAATCGGCAACGCTCGAGCTTCATGTCAACCCACTGGTGAATTGGATCTGGTTTGGCTTCGGCGTCATGGCGATCGGCACTGGCATCGCCTTGCTGCCGGAGCGTTCTTTTGCTTTCGCGGTCTCGCGGCTGCCGGCCGAGGCGGCGACGACGACAGTCGGCTTGCTGCTGGCTCTGATGCTGTGGGGCGGGACCGCGTTAACTGCCCAATCCGGATCCGCAGCCGAAGCTCAATCCGGGTCGGTGCCGGGAGCGACCGGCATGCAGCCGGGCATGGGCGGCAGCGAGGATACGCGGTCGTCGTTCTATGCCCGCACGCCTTTCGAAAAAGAGATGCAGCACGAGATCGTCTGCACCTGCGGCGGATGCGGCCACCAGAATCTTGCCGAGTGCCGGAAGGACGCGTGTGTCGTCGCGCATCAAATGCGCGGGGAGCTCGCGGCGTTGATCGATCAAGGCAAGTCGCGCGACGAGATCATCCAAGCCTTCATGACCAAGTACGGGTCGGAGGAGATGCTTGGCGCGCCAGTTGACAAGGGCTTCAACCGTCTCGCGTGGCTGTTCCCTTATGCTGCCGGCGCGACTGGCGCCCTGCTGGTCGGCTTCGCCGCGGTCCGCTGGTCCCGGCATCTTCCCGCCAGGGCGGACGCCCCCGTCGCCGCCGACCCGGACCTCGAAGAGCGTCTCGACGATGAGCTCCGCGACCTCGACTGAAAAAGCCCCGTCGAAAGAACAGAGCCTTCAGCCCTGGCAATTCTTCGTTCTCGCCGCGTTGGGCTGCGCGACCGCGGCCACGTTCATGGCGCGCGGCCAGGGTGTGATCGCGGTCATCCTCCTCTCCATTCTGATGGCCGGCGCCGCATTCGTCGGGATGGCGGCGTTACGCGCGGTGAAGCCGCTGGTTACGAACGAAGAGGATCGCACGCCGACGATTGGACGGCGGACGCGCGCCGCGTTGGAGCGCGAGAAACTGCTCACACTGCGGGCCATCAAAGAGCTCGAGTTCGATCGCGCGATGGGCAAGCTCTCCGAGGAGGACTGGAAGGACATGTCCGGCCGCCTGCGGGCGCGCGCGACGCGCCTTATGCGTCAGCTCGATGCCGGCGCCGAATACCGCGAGCAGATTGAGCGCGACGTCGCGAAGAAAATCGCCGGCGATGCTCGACTGAACCGCCCGGCCACCAGCACCGGGGCCACGTGCGCCCACTGTTCGACAGTGAACGATGACGACGCGAAGTTTTGCAAGAGCTGCGGGGCAAGGCTGTAAATTGCGGATCGCGGATAGCGGATGGCGGATGGGAATTACGCGGATTGGGCTCCTGCGGGCCGTCCTGCCCGGCGTGATCTGCGCTTTCGCGAGCCTGGCTCAGTTGAGCGCGCAATTCCAGATGCCGGATCCCAAGCAGATGTCGGGCATCCCGCGTCCAGTGGATGATCTTCCGGCAGGCAGTATCTCGGTTCGGCTGATTCGCGGCAGCCTGTCGAACAACATCGCAGGACACCCCGTCGACCTGCGTGTGGCCGGAAAGGTCCGAACCGTGAAGACCGACGAGAACGGCCGCGCCCAGTTCGACAACCTCCCCGCGGGATCGCCTGTAAAGGCAACCACGGACGTCGACGGCGAGCACCTCGAGTCTCAGGAGTTTTCGGCTCCTTCGCAGGGCGGCATCCGCCTGATGCTCGTCGCCACCGACAAGACGGCCGCCCCCGCAACAAGCCCGGACGCGCCCGCGGTCAGCGGACAGGTGGTCATTACCGACCAGTCGCGGATTGTGATGGAGACCGGCGACGAAGTGGTGAACGTGTTTTATCTGCTCGATATCGAGAACACGGCTCGCGTGCCCGTCAATCCGCCCACGCTGTTTGCGTTCGACGTCCCCAAGGAAGCCGTCGGCACCGGCATCATGGAGGGGTCGACGCCGAATGCAAGCTTGTCCAAACGCCGCGTCGTCGTGCAGGGGCCGTTCCCGCCCGGACGGACCTTCGTTCAGGTCGGCATGTCTCTGCCAGCCGCGGGCGGAGCGGTTGAGATTCATCAGGTGTTCCCAGCCAATCTGGCAGGGTTGGCCGTCATCGCTCAAAAGACCGGGGACGCCACGTTGTCGTCGCCGCAGATTCAGCGGCAGCGCGAAATGCCGGCCGACGGCCGGACGTTCATCGCGGCCACGGGTGGCCCCGTCAACGCCGGGCAGCCGATCACGCTGTCGCTCACAGGGCTGCCTCATCAGAGCAGCGCCCCCCGTACGATCGCGCTCCTCCTTGCGATCGGCATCGGGCTCGCCGGCGTCATCGCCGGGGGAAAGCCGAGCGCGCAAGCTCCATCCGCGGGCGCGAATTCCACGGACTCAACGAGCCGCGCGGTCGAACGCCGCAAGCTCGTCGCCCGGCGCGAGCGGCTGTTGAGCGACGTCGCCCGGCTCGACGTCGATCGCCGCGACGGCCGCGGGCCATGGACCGACGACCGCCGCTACGCGGCAAGGCGCAAAGAGCTCGTCGACGCCTTGGAGAATGTGTACGGCGCGCTCGACGGCGATGGCGGCGACCTTTCTTCGTGACCTTCGACTTCGACAGAGTAGAGCTCGCCGAGGTCTCCCGCCATTTTGGCCGACGTCGCGCGCTGGCTCGTGTATCGCTGACCGCCCGTGCCGGCGACATCGTCGGGGTGATCGGCCCCAACGGCGCCGGGAAATCGACGCTCATCGGCATTCTGGCGACGCTCGTGTCGCCCTCGAGCGGGGAGGCGCGCTACGGCGGCCAAAGCGGACGCGATCTCGGCGGCGCGCTGCGACGGCGCATCGGCCTGGTTGCGCACGAATTGCTGCTGTACCCCGAGCTGTCGGCGCGGCAGAACCTCAGGTTCTTCGCCGAGCTGTATGGGCTCGACGCGCGTCGTGTGGTCGACGCCGCCATCGACCGGGCCGGGTTGCGCGAGCGGGCGGACGATCCGGTCGCGGGGTTCTCGCGCGGGATGCGCCAGCGGCTGGCGCTCGAACGCGCGCTCCTGCATGCGCCCCGCCTCGCGCTGTTCGACGAACCGTTCACCGGTCTGGACGACCAGGCGGTGGGCCTGGTCACCGCGCGCCTGCGGCTGTTGGCTGCAAGCGGGACCATTGTCGTCATGGCGACGCACGACCTCGAGGTGGCGGACGGCCTCGTGACCCGCGTCGCTCTCTTCCGCGGGGGCAAGCTGCTCCTCGACGAGCCAGCCGGCGCGGGTCTCCGCAGCCGCTATCGAGAGCTCATCAGGCAGGGATGACCATGTTCGGCCGCGTCGCCTTCCTCGTGCTGCGCAAAGACGCCACCATCGAAATCAAGAGCCTCGAGATCTTGTCGACGACGCTCTTCTTCGCCCTATCGTGCGTGCTGGTGTTTGCGTTTGCGTTCGTCAAGGAGGGATCGATCGTTGCCGATGCGTCGGCGGGGATCCTGTGGATCGCGATCGCGTTTGCCGGCACGCTCGCCCTTGGCCGCACATTCGAGCGCGAGCGGTACGCGGAGACCGTGCGGGCGCTACTCCTGGCGCCGGCGCCGCGCGCTGCGATCTACGTCGGGAAACTGCTCGGCATCGTGCTGCTGCTCATCTCGGCTGAGGTGATGCTGGTCCCGCTCGTCGCGCTGCTTTTCAGCGCATCATTGTTCGCACGCCCCCTGCTTCTGGCGGGGCTGCTCGTCGCCGGCACCGTTGGCTTTGCCGCGGTCGGCACGCTGTTCGCCGCGATGCTCGTCCGGTCGCGCACTCGTGACATCATGCTGCCGATCCTGTTGTATCCGATCACCGTTCCGGTGATCATTGCAGGCGTTCGCG
>Ga0182037_10001400_pt1 | contig 12553 bp, 16 predicted proteins | sample sta12Cox44000082_FD_125974 | JGI IMG/M metagenome (GOLD analysis project Ga0182037, IMG submission 125974) | Lab enrichment of tropical soil microbial communities from Luquillo Experimental Forest, Puerto Rico - statoxic.12C.oxic.44.000.082 | ecosystem: Environmental > Terrestrial > Soil >... | reverse complement strand
TGCTCGCAGAAGCCGTAGGATTCGAGACCGTAGATCACCGAGGCCGAGAAGCCGTCATAGATCTGGGCAACGTCGACATCCTGCGGGCCAAAGCCGGATCGCTCCCAGGTCAATTTGGCCGAGCTGCGGCCGCCCTCCATGTAATCGGCAAGGCTGCCGATGCGACCCGCTACCTCGAAGTGCAGCCGCTGGCCGTAGCCGGCAAGATAAGCCGGCCGGGGTTTCAGGTCGCGCGCCCGGTCGGCCGTGGTCAATACGATCGCCACCGCCCCCTGCACCGGGATGTCGCAATCGAAGAGACAAAATGGATACGCCACCATCCGCGAGTTGAGGTAGTCCTCGCGGGTCAGCGGCGTGCCGTAGAAATAGGCGTGCGGATTGTGCTGCGTGTGGCGGCGCTGGGTCACGGCCAATGTCGCCATCTTCTCGCGGCTCTGGTTGTGCCGCTCGAGCCACCGGGTATAGGCGACAGCCATGCCCTGCCCCGGACCGCCGAAGCCGTAGGGTGCCGTGAACTGCGCCGCTCCCTGCGCGTTCGCGCCCGGCAGGTTCTGGTAGGTACCGCGCGGGTTGTGCATCGCCCGCCACACCACCGCGTATCTGCACACCCCTGCGAGCAGCGCGTTGACCGCCTGCTGCACCGCCCCGCCGATATTCACCGTGCCGACCTGGATATGCCAGCTGAGATTGGGCAATTTCAGCATCGTCATCATGCAGTTGACCGACACGATCGAGATGCCGTCGACCTCCGCGTGCCCGGTCGCCGGCAGTTCCGGATAGGTCGCCAGACCGTCGATGTCGGACAGCTGCAGCCCCGAATCCGCGACCGCCTCCTTGACGGCCGCCAGCGCATGCGCCGCGAGCGGGATCTCGGCCGAACGAGTGACTTTGGAAAAGCCCACGCCGCTGACGGCGACCTTGCAGCGGTTTTCCCACATCTGGCCTCTCCCCCTCACTCGGCCGGCGCCGTCCGCGCGAGGCGGAATTGCGGCAAGCTGATGTCGTCGTTCAGCTCCTCGAAGACGACCTCGACGCGCCGCCCAACTCTCGCCTCGGTGTACGGAGCCTCCAGCAGATTGCCGGCCATCAGCGCGCCGGGCGCATCATCGAGCTCGACGATGATGCTGGCGTAAGGCACCGCGGAGGCGAAGCGCTTGTCGCCGGTGTGATACATGATCGTGTAGGCGTAGATCGTTCCGGTTCCGCTCACAGATTCGAATTTCAGATCCGTCCCGATGCACTTCACGCAGGTCGGATACGGCGGGTGCTGGAAATGCGAGCAGGTCTGGCAGCGTTGCAATTCCAAAACGCCACGCTTGGCTGCGTCCCAGAATGGCTTTGTCCACTCGTTGGGGACCGGGATCGGGCGGGTCACCCCGCTCCAGTCGCTCGATCGGGACATCGTGTCGCTCTCCTGACAGCCGGGCCGCGAAAGGGAGGTCGTTTCTATCCCGGCAGCGATCCTCTAACGTCAAAAATCCGTCCAAATAAAGTTTTCTTGTTCGAGCTTGAACCAGCCCGCTTATCTTCCGGTTGTTAAGGACCAAGGAGAACGTTGTAGATGGCTATGTTGGACCAGATCGCACAACAGAGGCAGCGGCTCTCTCAGCGGCTCATTCGAGTCGATGCGGAGCGGACAAAGCTGAGCGGCCAGCTCGGTGAGCTGGAGATCGCCGAACGCGCGCTGAGTCGATTCGACGGAAAAGTGGTGGCAGCCCAGAAGCCAAAGAAAGGGCGCGTGGCGAAAACTGCCGCGGCGGCGGTCGCGACTCCGAAAGCGAAAGCTAGCCAGCAAGCGCGGGGTACGTCGCTGGGTGATGCCGCCCTGAAGGCCGTGAAAGCGCACGCCAAGGGCGCCAGTGCCGACGAAGTCCGCAAATATCTCTCGCGGAAATTTGGCCTGACGGTCCGGCCGAACCATCTCGGGAGCGCGTTGCAGCGTCACCGCCGGGCTGGTCGGCTCGAAAACCGCAATCAGCGGTGGTACCTGCCAGCAATGGCCTAGAAACGCGCCGCGGCAGCCGCGCCGGCCGAACGCCCGCCGCTGTAGAGGCGGCCGACCACCACCGGCGACCTTCACGCGCTCGGTGTGGAATGTTTGGCGCGCATGGCGATGACGATCTTACAATTGCTCGATCAGCATTACATGCATCACCCGATCGCGGGCCCAAGGAGGGCCGGCAGTTTGGGGACCAAGGCCGGCAGTTTGGGGGCCAAGGAGAGCCGGTTGGAGCGAATGTTCGCGAAAATCCCCGGGCGCACGCCGGGCGGTCGCACGCCGTTGGCCACAATCTCGCTGTTCCCTCGATCGTCATGGCGGCTAGCGCCGAGGATTCCTGCGGGAAAGAACATTAGGGTCGCTGATAATTTGCTGCAAAAACAGCAAAAACAGCGTGGACCACCTTTCAATGGGGCCAATTAGCAGCGCGATTGCGGCTTTCTATGGGTAAACTGCGGCGATCAATCACCGTGAGCGATGTCGATGACGCTCGAGACCAGGAACATCGCCGCAACACCTGATGCCATCGCGCCGGACGGCTCAGAAGTTCGTCTACTGGGAGCGCTATCGCGCGGCAGCATGGCCGCGTTTCGGCTGACGCCGGGCGCTGCGTCGAGAGCCGTCACCCATCGCACGGTCGAGGAAATCTGGTGCTTCACCGCGGGACGCGGACGGATGTGGCGCAAGCTCGGCGAAAGTGAGGAGGTTACCGAGGTCGCTCCCGGCGTCTCGATCACGCTGCCGACCGGCACGTATTTCCAATTTCGCTGTGACGGCGGCGAGCCGCTCGAAGCGGTCGCGGTCACGATGCCACCTTGGCCGGGCGCTGAGGAAGCCTTTGTCGTCTCGGGAATTTGGGAGCCGACGGTCTGAGCGGCGGGATACGCGTTTTCCGCATCGCCGAACCGCCGGGGAAGGCCTACAATCCGGCGGCGAGCGCGGAGAAGGATAGGAGGAAATCGTGGCGAACCAGCTGATCTCCTGCGACGACCATATGGATCTGGGCCAATTGCCGGCCGATTTGTGGACCACACGGCTGCCGGGCGCGTTGCGCCATCGGGCGCCCCGCATCGAGGAGCGGGACGGCCAGGCCGTATGGATCTGCGACGGCAAGGTCTGGGGCAGCTGGGTCGGCAAGCCGGCGGCGAGCGGTAGCTCGCGGCCGGTCAAACCGCTCTACAACGCTTTTGATCGCGCGCAAATCTACGACCAGAGCGCGCGGCGCCCGGCGGTTGCCGAATTGCGGCTCGCCGACATGGACCGCGACGGGGTCGAAACCCAGGTCATCTTCGGCCCGATCTTTCAGATCTCGACGGAGGATCCCGAGCTGCGCCAAGCGTGCTACCGCGTCTACAACGATTGGCTTATGGAATTCTGCACCGCCACGCCCAACCGGCTGATCGGGGTACCGATGCTGCCGGAGACGCCGGCGGCGGCGGTAGCCGAGCTGTCGCGGCTGGCCGCGAAGGGCGGGGCGCGTCAGGTCACCCTGATGATCGCGAACATCAACCCCAAGCTCGACGACCCGGCCTGGGAGCCGTTGTGGTCGCTGCTCGAGGCCACCGGCATCATCCTCTCCTGGCACATTACGGTCTTTATCGGCCGGGGGAACGAGCGCGCGGCCGGCAAGGCCGCGAGCGTCTTCGAGAACACCAAATTCTTTATGGGCAATTTTCTCGAACCGTTTGTCGACCTGTTCGCCTGGGGCATCCTCGAGCGCCACCCGAAGCTTCGCATGGTCATGGCGGAGGCCGGCACGGGCTGGTTGCCGTGGCTCGTCGAGGAGCTCGATTACCGCCATTGGCGGCTGTGGGAAGCCAAGGAGTTCTGGGCAGACAAGGGCGGCAGCGCGCTCGAAACCAAGCCGAGCGAATTGTTCAAGCGCCAGATCTATGCGACCTTTCAGGAAGATCGCGTCGCGATGTCATTGGTGCCGTTCTTTGGTGACGGGCATCTCTTGTGGGCCTCGGATTATCCGCATCCCGACAGCGTGTGGCCTAATTCGTGGGCGGCGATCGATCGGCAGATGGCGGGCCTCTCCGCCGAGCTGCGCAGAAAGCTGACGCACGACAACGCCGCCGCGTTGTACGGGCTCAACTGAGCGATGAGGGTTTCGGCGGCGAGATGGGGTTGATGAAGCCGCAACGATCGTGCGTCCGATGAAGAACATCGCCTCGCCGCATACCGGCCGCCATTTCCTGCAAATTCCCGGTCCGACAAACGTGCCGGACCGTGTGCTGCGCGCGATTGCGATGCCGACGATCGACCACCGCGGGCCGGAATTCGCTGTCCTCGGACAGGAGATAGTTGCCGGCATGAAGCGGGTCTTTCAGACCGAAGAAAATGTCGTGGTCTACGCATCATCGGGGACCGGGGCGTGGGAGGCGGCGCTGTCGAACACGCTGTCACCGGGCGACCGGGTGCTGATGTTCGAGACCGGGCACTTCGCGACCTTGTGGCGCCAGATGGCAACGCGGCTTGGGTTAGAAATCGATTTCGTGCCAGGCGATTGGCGCCACGGCGTCGATCCGGCGCTGGTCGAGGAGAAGCTCGCCGATGACAAGGAGCGCGCCGTCAAGGCGGTGTGCGTCGTGCACAACGAGACCTCGACCGGGGTTACGAGCCGGATCGCCGAAATCCGCGAGGCGATCGACCGCACCCATCACCCGGCGCTCTACATGGTCGACACGATTTCCTCGCTCGCTTCGATCGACTATCGCCACGATGCCTGGACGGTCGACGTCACCGTCGCCGGCTCGCAGAAGGGGCTGATGCTGCCGCCGGGCCTCGGGTTCAACGCGATCTCGAAGAAGGCTCTCGCAGCCCATAAGACGGCGCGGCTGCCCCGCTCCTACTGGGACTGGGAGACGATGCTCGATACCGGCCGCACCGGCTTCTTTCCCTATACACCGGCGACCAATCTGCTCTACGGGCTGCGCGAAGCCTTGAAGATGCTGCTCGATGAAGAGGGTCTGGCCGCGGTGTTCCACCGCCACGCGCGACACGCTGAGGCGACCCGGCGCGCCGTCGCCGGCTGGGGTCTGGAAGTCTTGTGCGCCGATCCGCGCGAGCATTCCAACTCCTTGACCGCGGTCCTTGTCCCGCAGGGATTCGATGCCGACAGATTGCGCGAAATCATTCTCGACGCGTTCGACATGTCGCTCGGCACGGGTCTCGGTCGGCTGAAGGGAAAGGTCTTTCGCATCGGCCATCTCGGCCACTTCAACGACCTGATGCTGTGCGGCACCTTGGCCGGGGTCGAAATGGGGCTGCACCGGGCGGGTATTCCACACCGTGTAGGCGGCGTGACGGCGGCCCTCGAATTTCTCGGCTCGGTCCTCTCCGAGTAAAAATTCAGCGTCAATGGCAAATATGGGTTCGCGCGGCTACCCGGCTTCGCTACCTACCAGGCTGAGACGCGTCCGAAAGAAATCGAGTGCATCCGCGAGGCTCGCCGAAACGCGGAGCCTCTGCCGCCCGCTATGCACGGTAAACTCGGCGGGGCGCGCCGGTCCCGGCGCGGTTTTGACAACGCGGTACGCCGCCGCCTCGTGGGTGTGACGGAACACCGAAAACTGCGCCATTCCGTCACGATGATCGATTGCGTAGTCGCGCCAAACCCCGCGTGCTACGTGTCGGCTATAGAGTCCGAGAAGCTGGTTCAACTCAACACGTGTGAAATATACCGTTCGGTATTTCGTCCGATAATCGCTAAGGGCAAGCACCGTCGCGTTCTTCCGGCTCATCGCTGCTCATCGCCTTTTGCCGTCGTCACGCAGTGTTCCCGATTTCGCAGATGACGTCCAGCGGTCTGACGCCGGGCGCCATCGCATTGACGGCGGCATGACGCGGCAACCGGGCGCGCTCGGATTGCTCCCGTTTCGTCAACGGAATATGCTGACGACACTTTAAGCGAGCGCCGTTCGAGGCTTTTGTGAGCGACATCTTCCGCGAAATCGACGAGGAACTCCGGCGAGACAACCTGCTCAAGCTCTGGTCGCGTTATGGGCGCTATATTATCGCCATCGCGGTGTTCGCACTCGCCGTGGCAGGTGGCATCGTCGCATGGCGGGACCACCAACTCTCCGAGCGCCGGGCGCAATCCACTCGCTATGCCGCGGCCCTAACCCTTGCGCGGGACGGGACGGAAGCCGATGCGGTCAAAGTGTTCGCGGCGATCGCTCATGAGGGCGGAGGCTATTCCATACTGGCATCCTTCGAAGAAGCTGCCTTATTGGCCAAGTCGGGCGACCGCGAGAAAGCTGCCGCGGCGTATGACCGCATCGCTGCAGCGAGTGAATTCGATCCCAACCTTCGTGGGCTCGCCGTGTTGCTTTCGGCTGTGCAGCGAATGCCCGAGGCCGATCCGCATACTACGATCGATCGCCTTGAACCCTTGACTGCGAGCGGCAGCCCGTGGCGCCCGACCGCGATCGAGCTGACAGCCCTTGCTCGGCTCCAATCGGGAGACAAGGCCGGCGCACTCGACCTGTTCAAGAGCCTCGCCGATGACCCGGCGACGCCGCAGGCTTTGAGAGCCCGTGCCGCCGAAATTGCGGTCGCGCTCTCCTCCTAGCTTGCATTCAATCCAGGGATGATCCGAACGGTCGTAGCTGCGCTCTTGCCGGTCTCTTTGCTGCTCGCGGGGTGCGACTGGTTCGAGAGCAAAAAGCAGCCGTTATCCGGAGAGCGGATTTCCGTCCTCAGCCTCGATCGCCAACTCGAACCTGACCCGGATCTCGCTAAGATTGCCATCTCTTTGCCGGCGCCGGTCGTCAATCCCGATTGGCCCGAGGCCGGCGGCTATCCGAACCACGCGATGCAGCATCTGTCGCTCCCGGACCGGCTTACCCGCGTGTGGGGGGCGAATACGGGCGAGGGCGCCTCGCGGTACACGCGGGTCCTGTCCCAGCCGATTGTCGCGAACGGTCGGGTCTACGCGATGGATGGAGCGGTTCAGGTCAGTGCTTACGATGCCGCGACGGGAGACCGGCTGTGGCAAGTCGACCTCAAGCCCGAAGACGAACGCGGCACTTCATTCGGCGGCGGTGTCGGTTTCTGGAACGACCGTCTGTACGCGTCTACCGGCTACGCGCAGGTTTTGGCACTCGATCCGGCGGATGGAAGGGTTATCTGGAGAAGCAGTGTCGGCGCCCCGGTGCGCAGCGCGCCGACGGTTGCCGATGGGCGCGTTTTCGCGATAACCGTCGAGAACGAGCTCGTTGTCCTCGCGGCCGAGGATGGCCGGCGGCTGTGGGTTCACAACGCGATTCCGGAAACAGCGAGTCTGCTCGGCGGCGCGAGCCCGGCAGTTGAGGGTGAAGTGGTCGTTGCCGCCTATTCTTCAGGCGAGATCTACGCACTCACCGTCGAGACCGGAAGGCCGCTGTGGTCCGACAACCTCGCCGCGGCGCGTAGCGTCGACGCCGTCTCCGCCCTGGCGGATATTCGTGGGTGGCCGGTTATCGATCGGGGCCGTGTTTATGCTACCAGCCATAGCGGGCGAATGGTGGCGATCGATCTCAGAACCGGCGAGCGTGTGTGGGAGCAGGAACTCGGCGGTACCCACAGCCTCTGGGTGGCCGGGGATTACGTTTATGTCCTTTCGACCGACAACGAGCTGATTTGCCTGACGCGGAACGATGGCAAGGTGCGCTGGGTGCGCCTGCTCCCGAGCTATCGGAACGAGAAGAAACGGAAGGATCCGATGATTTGGGCGGGCCCGGTGCTCGGAGGCGACCGGCTGATCGTTCTCTCCTCGGACAGCGGCGCCATATCCATATCTCCCTACACCGGCGAACCATTGGGTCGGGAAGAGATGTCCGGCGGCGGGTATTTCGCGCCCGCAATCGCCGACAATTCCCTTTATGTGTTGACCGACGACGCCAAATTGTCAGCTTATCGCTGATCGGATCACCTGCGCACGATCATCGCGATGAGCTTCGCGGTCGCCATTTTGGGACGACCGAATGTCGGCAAGTCGACGCTTTTTAACCGGCTCGTCGGCAGACGACTAGCCCTCGTTGACGATATCCCAGGGCTGACCCGCGACCGCCGGGAGGGGGAAGGGCGGATCGCCGATCTCGGCTTTCGCGTCATCGACACGGCCGGCCTTGAAGAGGCTTCACCGGGCTCACTTGAGGGCCGGATGCGGGCGCACACCGAGCAGGCGCTCGCTATGGCAGACGTAGCCCTCCTCGTCATCGATGCACGCGAAGGGGTCACCGAAGCCGACCGCCATTTTGCCGGCTGGCTGCGGCGCAGCCGTAAACCGGTCGTGCTCATTGCCAACAAGACCGAGGGTCGAGCAACCCTTCCCGGCGTCGGCGAGGCCTATCGGCTTGGTCTCGGCGACCCGGTGGCGATCTCGGCCGAGCACGGCGAAGGTCTGGTCGAGCTTTACGAGCGGCTGAGGCCATTCGAGGCCTACCAGTCCTCCTTCCCCACGCCGGCTGAACAACAGCGGCCGCTACAGCTCGCGATCGTCGGCCGCCCCAATGTCGGGAAATCCACGCTCGCCAACCGGCTGATCGGCGAGGACCGGTTGTTGACCGGGCCGGAGGCGGGAATCACCCGCGATGCGATCGCCATCGACTGGCGGTGGCGCGAGCGTCCGATCCGTCTCGTCGATACCGCCGGCCTGCGGCGCCGGCCGCGGGTCGAGGGGAAGCTCGAAGAGCTGTCGGTCGGCGACGCGCTGCGCGCGATCCGCTTTGCCGAGACCGTGATCCTAGTGCTCGACGCGTTGCAGCCCTTCGAGCGGCAAGACCTGACGGTCGCCCGGCTCGTCGCCGACGAGGGACGCGCGCTGGTCCTGGCGGCGAGCAAATGGGACGCGGTCGCTGAGCCTGCGGCGGCGCTGCAGCATTTGCGCGACCGGGCGTCGATCTCGCTGCCCCAGCTTCACGGCGTTGCTCTCGTCCCGGTATCGGGACTGACCGGTTTCGGGCTCGAGGCGATGATGACGGCAGTTGGCGCCGCCGACCAGGTGTGGAACCGGCGGGTGACGACCGCGGATCTCAACCGCTGGCTCGCCGCCGTCCAGGAGCGCCACCCGCCGCCGCTCGTCGCCGGGCGCCGACTGCGTCTGCGTTATGTGACCCAGGTCAACACCCGGCCGCCGAGTTTCGCGCTCTTCGCCTCGAAACCCGGAGAACTCCCGGATTCCTATCGGCGCTACCTGGTCAACGCGTTGCGCCAGGATTTCGACCTGCCTGGCACCCCGATCCGGATGATGCTGCGCAAGGGCAAGAATCCCTACGACGCGCGCTGATCGAGCCGGCGCGCCGACCCCGCCGGCATGCGAAGCTCCAGCTATTTTCACCGACCCCTGTAAAAGCCGGCAAAACAGGGCGAATCATCGTTTCGGCGCCGAGATTTGCCCCTGACATCCTCGATAAAGCCATGCAGATGAGATACTTAACAGACATTGCCCGCCGCGCGGCGAACAGGGGTCCATTTTCGCCGATCACGGCGGCCGAATCGGGCTATCAGGGGGCTAACAGGGTGGGTTCCTTGCCGATAAATGCATTGCTATATTGACAAATTACGTAAACACTGATAGTATGGGTTGAAACTCCCTCGAGGGCAAGATGTCAGAGACAGAGCGCGACTATGCGGCCAACTATCGCAAGCCCCCGTTGCACACCCGCTTCAAGAAGGGCCAATCCGGCAACCCGCGCGGTCGGCCCAAGAAGAACCTGCCGGCGCTGCTGGTCGCCGCGCTGAACGAGCCCGTTTTCGTCACGATTGACGGGGAGCGTCGTAAGATCACCAAGCGCGAAGCGGTCATCACTCAGCTGGTCAACGAATCCGCCGGCGCCAATTTGCGCGCGACCAAGATGCTGATCGACATGATGAAGGACGTCGAGAAGAAGACCGGCGCGGAACCGCCGCCGGAGCCGCGCCGCTTCGCCCCGGCCGACGAGGAGGTGATCAAAGGCGTCGTGGAGCGGATACGCGGAGCCCTGTTGCAGGAAATCCACGACATGAACGCGGGCAACCCGGCGCTCGCGATGATTTCTTTGCCTCGAGCCAGCGTCCCGGTCAGGCAACCCGCTGGCGCCTGACGGTACGGTTTGACCAGGCGCGGCGGGCTAATGTGCGGCATCGCCCGGCTCTGGGTGCTGGTTCAACGGCATTGCGCCAGCGGCGGACCGGCGGGCCGCTCAAGGGCGATGTGCGCCATAAATCGCACCTGCTGTTTACCTGGCTCGCCGAGCTGCGAACACAACCTGTTGACGCGCGGCCAAGAGGTCATGGTCGAGGTCGACCATTCCCAACAGCGGATCATCACCCTGCGTCCCGGCGAGATGTCGCTGCACCACGTGCGCCTCGTCCACAGCTAGCCGCCCAACCCGTCGAACGACCGGCGCGTCGGCTTTGCTATCCGCTATATCCCGACGAGTGTGGCGCAAGATGTGCTGGGATTTTGAACCAATTCGAACGAGGCACCCGAGGTGAATGGCGTGCCGCAGGATCATCTCGGTACCGCCAATATCACCTGGATCATTCGATGGCGGGATCTCGCCCAACGCAACGAAGTGCTACCCCAAATTCTGTCGAGCCCCGCATGGCAGGACATTTTCTCGCGTGTGCCTGAAGGTCCGGCCAGCTATTTGCGGATCGAGGCAAAGTTCGCCGACGCGCTGATGTAATCGATCACGTCGCGCCGGTGGGCAGCACCACCGCCTGGCCATGCAGCGTCGCCCGGTAAGCTTCGGCCCAGGCCGCGGCCATCGCCGTGTGACCGTTAGAGCGATGGTCGGCGCCAACCGCGGCCATGGAGGTCAGTTCAGGGGGATTGGAGATTCGCTCGGCGCCGACCCAAGCAAACTGCCACACCTCGGGCTCTCCGAGCGCGGCACCGGACCCTACGGCGGAACCGTCGATCGGCCAGGGGGGTCACTTCCGACCATTCCGAGAAGCAGCATTCAGCGGCGACTGACGCTGCGATCACTTGGCTCGTATTCCCATGCTCACCGGCAGGTTGAGAATCTTCCCGGCATCGAGCAGTGTCCTATCGAGGCTGTAGATCACCGCAGCACGATGATTGTTGGCAATGGCCAGGTGGAGAGCGTCTCCTGCCCGTAATCTGGTTTCGAACCGGCCGAGATATCGCTTGGCCAGACCGAAATCGTCGGCGTTCGGCAGAAGGACGAAGAAGGACTCGTCGACCATGGCCTCAAACCGGGCATCCGCCCGCGTGGCCGTTTGGAGGTCCAGTCCGCCCATCCGAACTTCCCGTGCAATCAGCGAGGAAAACTCGACCCTGGTCCAATGGCTGACGGTCAACTGCTCGGCGGATAACCTACCGACGAACGCTGCAATGCTGTCGCTGGTCGCTTCGGGAAGAATGAGCGGGACGAGGAAGCTCGTGTCGAAATAAAGCACTCGCTTTCCGCTCTTACAGCCCCTCGTCTCGCGCCTCGCGCAGCAATTTGGCGCTTGGGCGCCGCAGGCGTGGCATCGTCGCGCGGAATGCGGCCAAGTCATCCAGCATCAGCGGATGCTTTGGACGCGAGACAGGATGGATATGGGCCACCGCGCGACCATGGCGGGTGATGATCACTTCTTCGCCTGCTTCCACCCTGTCCAGCAATTCACTCAGATGGGCCTTCGCCTGAACCAGATTGACCGTGACCATGATCCGCTCACGCCATGACCAGAAAACTGGTCGTATCTAGCGAACTCCCGCGGCGGCGACAAGGGGGTCGAAATTCATACGCCCTTGAAAAGCGCCGTTTCACCGCCTGAAGCCCGGACACTCGAAGCCGCGGCTATTTCAGCGCTACCGCTGGTCGTTCAAAGGGCAGAGGTGTATCGGCGTCGGTGAGGGGCTGCCGCTCCCCGGAACCGAGGATCACCCATGGACATTGCGGAGTGGCTGCAGGATTTGGGCCTGGAGCGCTATGCGCCGGCATTCCGCGACAACGATGTCGATGGCGAGGTACTGCCGGAGCTGACGGCCGACGACCTGATCAGCATCGGCGTGACCTCGGTCGGCCATCGCCGCGAGCTGCTGGCCGCGATCGCTGCGCTCGGCGCTGCAGCGCCGGCCAAGAGCCCGGCGCCTGACGACCTCACCCGGGGTCTGCGCACGCCGCCGCCACCCGAGCATCTCGCCGACAAGATTCGTCAGGCCCGTCCGGCGCTGGAAGGTGAACGCAAGCGCATCACGGTCCTGTTCGCCGATGTCAAGGGCTCGATGAACCTCGCCGAACGGTTCGATCCCGAACAATGGTTCCGTCTCGTCGAGGATTTTTTCCAGGTCGCGGCCGCCGCCGTGCACCGCTTCGAAGGCACGGTAAATCAGTTCACCAGCGACGGGATGATGGCGCTGTTCGGCGCGCCGATCACGCATGGAGATCATGCCCACCGGGCCTGCCTCGCCGCTTGAGGAGGGGGAGTGAGACAAAACCCAGACGGGCGACGAATCCGAGAACGTTGAGACCCTGAGATTTGGGCACCCCTCTGTCGGCGATGTGGGCCAGCGCCGCAAAGCTAAGAATGCTCTTTATTGTGGAAAATCAGCCCGGAAAACCAGCGGATTGA
>Ga0182037_10001394_pt1 | contig 12609 bp, 11 predicted proteins | sample sta12Cox44000082_FD_125974 | JGI IMG/M metagenome (GOLD analysis project Ga0182037, IMG submission 125974) | Lab enrichment of tropical soil microbial communities from Luquillo Experimental Forest, Puerto Rico - statoxic.12C.oxic.44.000.082 | ecosystem: Environmental > Terrestrial > Soil >... | reverse complement strand
GCTTGTTCCGATCGACCAGCAGGATGGGAACGCAGTCGGCGGTCTGTACCGCAAGCAGCAACCCAGGCGCGCTGGTCAGCGAAGCGTCGCCCTTACCCGGTTCGCTTCGAGCCGATGAAAAGTACCGGATTACGGCGGAATGGAACTGCTTCAGCGGGAGCAGCCGGAGCGCGCAGGCTCCGAGCGCGGCCCGGAATCGCTGACGATTGGCCTCAACCGCTTCGCGGGTGTCCCAATCGGTGAACGCAAGGTTCAAGACACGTTCGCCGGAATCGAGAACGCTGTTCCCACCCGCTCGCGTGCTGAAGCCGTGCACCAGCCAGGGAAGGTTCTTGAAGGGAGCGAGTTCGAGAATCTGCACGCCGCGCACGCTGCGCAGCGACCAGGGGGATCGAATTCTTGCGGCGCGCGCCGGTCGGGGAAGCGGCCTGCCGGGCTGGCGTCGTAGCCGGCGACTTTTTCGTGCGGCTGGCATCCTCCCAGTATAATTCCAAAGCGGATCTGCGTCGGCGTTCTGGGTACCGCGCCGGCGAAGGAAGGAATCCGCTATCCCGCTCATTCTGGAGAGAGGACGCGAGACCAAGACCGCATGATCGTCGGAATGGGAATCGACCTGGAGGAAGTGGAACGCGTCAAGGGCGCGATCGAGCGTCAAGGCGAGCGCTTCTTGAAACGCATCTACACGCAGAAGGAACGCGCCTATTGCGAGCAGTTCAAGGACAAATACGAGCGCTACGCGGGCCGATTCGCGGTGAAGGAAGCCGCCATGAAAGCGCTCGGCACCGGCTGGAGCCGCGGCGTTCGCTGGGTGGACATTGAAGTCGTGCGCATTCCCTTTAGCCGTCCCACGCTCGAATTACGAGGGGAAGCCCGCAAAATCGCGGACCGCCTGGGCGTACAGAATATCGCCGTCAGCATCACCCACACGTCCAAACAGGCCTGGGCGCAGGTAATTTTCGAAACCTGAAGAGAGCCGCTTCACTTCACGACCAGGAAGAAGCCGATGGCCAGCGCGTCCACGCCGGAGCAGTAGAAGCTGCGGACTGCCGAGCGCGGGTCGGTGACCAGCGGTTCGCCGAAAAGATTGAACGAGGTGTTCACCAGGATGGGCGCCGGCGCCGATTCGCCGAACTTGTGCAGCAGCTTCCAGAACAGTGGGTTGGCCTGTCGCTCGACCGTGTGCACGCGTACCGCCGAACCGTTGAAGCTGAAGCGTTCAAGGCCGGCGATGGGGTTTTTCAGGTCGCCCAAGGAAGCCATGAAGCGGCAATTCGGCCCGCAATCGAAGAATTCGTGGGCACGTTCGGCGGGCAGGGACAACGCGAAGGGATGAAACTCTTCGCGGTGCTTGATGAACTGATTGACATTATCCAGTACGTATTCGTTGAACGGCGAGGCGAGCAGGCTGCGGTGGCCGAGCGCGCGATGGCCGAACTCGGTTCGGCCCTGGTACCACCCGACAATTTTCCCGCGCTCCAGCTGATGCGAAGTTTCGTCGAGCAATTCGTCTTCGCTGTTCAGATACTTGTAGACGATTTTGCAGTTGTCGAGCACCGATTTGATCTGGTGCGAACTCGGTTCCGGCCCGAGCGCCAGCGAACCGAGCGGAGCGCGCGCCGAGCGCCCGGTCGCCTTTTTGCGCGCGAGGAACGCCGCGCCCACCGCGGTTCCCGCGTTGCCCGCCACCGGTTGCACGTAAACGTTGCGGAAACTGCTGCGCTGTTCGAGCGCGCGGACCAGTAAAACGTTCTGAAACACCCCCCCCGCCAGGCAAAGGGAGTCCGCCCCGATCTGTTCGCGAATGTTTTCCGCGAAGCGCAAGACCAGTTCCTCGAGAGCTATCTGCGCGCTGCGCGCCAGGTTTGCGCGAACCGCGCGGTCGCCTGAAGCGGAAGCCCGGGAGAGGCCAAGTTCGCGGTAAAAGCGGGGAGCGAACATGCCCGTGCCGTCCGGCCCGTGCGCGAAATAGCGGCGATCGAGGGAGGGAAGCGATTTGGAATTCCAAGTGAAGAGTTTGCGAAAAGCTTGGAGATACTCCGGCTCGCCGTCCTTGCTGAGCCACTGCAATTTGTGCTCGTCGCGCTGTGGACGCAGGCCGGCCAGTTGCGTCACGCGCGAATAGAACCAGCCGAAGGAATTCGGAAATGCCAGCGCGTGAAGCGGTTTGAGGTGATCGTCCTGACCGAGCGCGACCGAACCCGAAAAGCTGGTGCCGTGATCGAGCGTAAGAACCAGCGAGCGCGAAAAATCGGAGGTATAAAAGGCGCTGGCGGCATGGCAAAGATGGTGGTCAAAGCTCAGAAAGCGGCGACCCGCAAGGAGTTGCCGCAAAGCGGCCAGCATGGCCTCGCGCGACGGATTCTTTTTGCGTCCATTTCGTCCGTTTGTGCCGCGGTCGGCGAACGCGATCGAGGCCACGTCGGAAAGCTTCAGGCGCGCGGCGCCCAGAACCTGCTGCAACGCAAATTGTGGAAGCGCCTGCGACTCGTTGCCACGAGTGAGCTTTTCTTCTTCGATCGCAGCGACGATGCCGCGCTCGTCAAAGAGCGCGGCTGCGGCATTCGCTCCAGGTGTGGAGATACCAAGAATGTTCATTCCATCAGCCTTATGTCAGAGTAGTACCGGGTCAGCTGGCCGGAGCTCGGAAATCGCCGGAATGTGCTGATCCGCGGAGCAAACCACATCTAGGAAACGATTGGGCAGCCAGGTGCCGGAAATGCGCAGCTTAAGATAATGGGAAGAAAGGGCCGGAGTCCATTCGGTGGAATCCGGTACACCCGATTCCCGTCGCCGCAGCGTGAGGACGGAGAGCGTACGGCCGGCCTCGGCGCGGTGGAAGGCGGCGTACTTGGCCTCCCCGAGAGCGCGCAGTTCGCGGGCCCGGCGCTGGACGACGTGGCCGGGGACGTGGCCTGGAAGCGACACGGCGCGCGTTCCGGGCCGCGATGAATACGAGAAAACGTGCAAATAGGTGAAGGAGCGCCGCTCGATGAAGTCGACGGTGAGGGCGTGGTCTTCCTCGCTTTCGCCTGGGAACCCGGCGATGACGTCGGCGCCGATGCCCGCGTGAGGCAGATGTTCGCGAATCAGCTCGACCCGGCGCGCGTAATGTTCGCTGCGATACCAGCGGTGCATGGCGGCGAGAATTCTGTCCGAACCGCTCTGCAGCGGCATGTGAAAGTGATCTGCCAGCCGCGGCGTAGAGGCGAAAAGCAGAATGAGGTCGCGGGTAACGTCCAGCGGCTCAATCGAACTGAGGCGCAGGCGCTCGACCGCCGTTTCGTCGAGGATCTGCCGGAGCAGGTCGAGGAAGCCGCGGCGCGGCGAAAGATCACGGCCCCAGGCTGCAAGGTTGATGCCGCTGAGCACGATCTCTTTGTAACCGGAATCCGAGAGCTTGCGCATTTCCTCCACCACGGTTTCTGGAGGCAGGCTGCGGCTCTTCCCGCGCACCAAGGGAATTACGCAGAAAGCGCAGCGGTTGCTGCAGCCGTCTTGAATCTTGAGCGTCGGTCGAGTGCGATTGCCTTCGCCGCCTAGCACCGGAGCAACCAGAACGTCGCGTTGTCGAGAGATGTCTCCGACCAGAATCGGACCGAGCAGAAGACTTTCCGTCGGGACAAAATCCTTTGCTGAGGCTGCCTCGAGCGTGCCAGCCAGAAGTCCGGGCAGCTGCGGCTTGTGCGAATTGCCGACCACGTGGGAAACGCCGGGCAAAGCGGCGAGTTCGGCAGGAGCGCGCTGCGCGTAGCATCCGGTAACGACGATGCGGGTTGAGGGATTGGCTTTGTGAATCCTGCGGATGGCTTCCCGCGCTTGGGCATCGGCCGCGGCGGTTACCGTGCAAGTATTGAGGACAACCACGTCGGCGGAATCCGCCGAGCCGGCAACCGTACATCCGCGGTCGACGAGCTGCCGCTCGATGGCCGCGCCGTCTGCCTGGGTGGCGCGGCAGCCGAACTGCTCGATATAAAAGGTAGCCACAGAAGACCAGTTTACCGTCAACAATGCAAGGTTGACAGTTCTTGCCTGCGATCGCCGATAAAAAAGCTTCTCTAGGCACTGGTTCGCCCTCTCGCTCCCCGTGTGTCGATTGGACACCGTCGCGTCCGATCGCACACAACCGCAACCGCAGGCGCCACCCGTAACTACTTGCTTTTCAGCAGGAAACGGATTTAGTCCCCTGGCCAGCGCCGTGCACGGCCCCTGTTGTCTTTCTCGCAGCGCGCGCGCCGCGATTCGGACGCGTTTCGTGGAATGCCGTAAAATAGAAGTTTCGGAAACGTCGAATGCCTGCAAAAAGATCCGCCAGCAAAGGAGTTGAGGCAGTAATCGGCCGTCCGGTCTGGGCCGAAGTTTCTCTCGCCGCGCTCACCCACAATCTCCACGCCATCCGCGACTTCGTAAATCCGAAATCCGAAAACCGCGCCACTCCCCGCAAAATTCTCTCGATCGTCAAGGGCAACGGTTACGGCCACGGCGGTCCGCAAGTGGCCAAGGCGCTCGAAAAAGCCGGCTCCGACTGGTTTGGCGTTACCAGCGCCGAGGAAGGCGAAGCCGTTCGCAAAGCAGGCGTTCGGAAACCTATCCTGGCTCTCACCAGCTTCTGGCCCGGTGAGGAAGACCAGCTCCTTAGGAACGCAATTGCGCCGGCCGTGATCCGCTGCGAACAGCTTGCCGCGCTCGAATCCGCCGCAGCGCGCCGCAAGCTCGGCCCACGCTCGGTTGGCATTCACCTGAAAATTGATACCGGCATGAATCGGCTCGGCATCGCGCCGACCGATATCGACTGCTTCGCCCGCCAGTACGAAAAATGCCGGCGCCTCAAACTGCAGGGTGTTTTTACTCACTTTGCCTCTTCCGAGGTGTTTGCCGGCCCCGTCGCTTCGCAAACCTGCGATCAGGAAGAAAACTTTCACCGATCGGTCGAACGCCTGCGCTCTCTAGGCATCGCTCCCGGACTCATCTATCTCGCCAACAGCGCCGCCATCGCGTCGCGCCCCGAGACCTGGGCGGATATGGTGCGCCCCGGCGCCATCCTGTACGGCTACCATCCCGGCTACGACCCGATCGAGCGCCGTGCTGAAGCCGAAAAGCAATTACCGCTTCGGCCGGCCATGAGCCTGCGCACGCGCATCATCAGCATCCGCAACGTTCCCGGGGGGGAAGGGGTAGGCTACAACGCCAGGTTCGTCCCCGAACGTCCGTCAAAAATTGCCGTGCTGGCTGCCGGCTACGGCGATGGCGTCCATCGCTCGCTCGGCAACAAGGGACAGGTGCTGGTGAAGGGCGTCCTCGCCCCCATCGTGGGCATCATTTCCATGGATGTCACCATGGCCGACGTCACCGACGTTCCCGGCGTGGCCGTCGGTGACGTCGCCACCGTCTACGGCCCGGACGGCAACGGCAGACTCCTGGCCGCCAACGTCGTAGCGCGCAGCATCGGCACTGTCACTTCGGACCTTCTCTGCGGCGTCAGCGCCCGCGTCCCTCGCCTCTATACAGTGGATTTTTCCGGTTCCTATTGAATCACTGGTATATTGACGCGCCGAGCGCTGCAGGCGTATATAAGGTTCAAGGGACGCGTCAAGTTGTGGATTCGTCCTTTTGCGTGTCGGATCACGCGATTGTCTTTGCTGTGCCGCACCACAGGTTCTACAGTCCTACGCAGACGTCGTAATCGATTAAGCCCGGCGCTCAACAGGAGCTGCACGTTGCCCGAGACCCAAGGACCGCAAGCTTCCAATTCCTCACCCAACACCCGCTACACCGAGAATCTTGCTCGGAGCTCGCATTCTGCCCGCAACTGGAACGCCTGGCTCTTGCGTTGTTGCCTGGCTTTAGCCGCCGTCGCCATCGCCTTGAGTCTGGGGCCCTTCGGTCTTCAGGGCTGGCTGGCGGCCGTCGCGGGATTCGTCGTCGCCATCGTGGTCATCCTGGCGGAGCACCGTCTGAAGCGCTCCGCCCCCTCGGCTCTTCTAGGCGGCGCGCTCGGAGGCATTCTGGGCGCACTCGCGGCCCTTATGGTAAGCGCGGTGATCGCGCGAACCTCGGAGCCGGAGCCGACCAAATCATTCGTCGAATTCGCAGTCTTGCTCGGCTTCGGCTATGTCGGAGTCGCCCTCGGGGCGCGCAAGTTCGGCTCGCTGAAAGCCAGTCCGCTGACCGCGTTGCTCGGTCACAGCGCAGATCCGCCCGCGGTTCCCGCCGACGGCAAACTGCTGGACACGAGCGTGCTCATTGACGGCCGCCTCGCCGAAATTTGCGAAGCGTACTTTCTCGATGGTCCGCTCCTTGTTCCGCGCTTTGTCCTGCATGAGCTCCAGACCATCGCCGACTCGCCCGACAGCTTGCGCCGTCAGCGCGGCCGGCGCGGTCTTGAAGTCCTGGAGCGCATTCAGAAACTGCCGTCGCACGAGGTTCGGATCGTCGAGGACATTCCGGGCCAAACCGGCGAGGTGGATCACAAATTGATCGGACTGGCCTTGCGCTTCCAGGCCAAGATCGTCACCAACGATTTCAATCTCAATAAGGTCGCGACCGTGCAGGGCATCACCGTACTGAATGTGAATCTCCTAGCCAATGCCTTGCGCCCGGCGGTTCTTCCCGGCGAAGGCATGCGGGTGTTCATCCTCCGCGAAGGCAAGGAAGTGAACCAAGGCGTCGCCTATCTCGAGGACGGCACCATGGTCGTAGTCGACGGCGCCCGCCGCCTCATCAATAAAACCGTGGACATCCTGGTCACTTCGGTTCACCAGACTCCGGCCGGCAAGATGATTTTCGGCCGCCTCGACGAACGCCCCGACCCAGCTCTCCGCCAAGCCGCGGCCGTCGGCCGCGCAGAACGCTCCGAGCGTTCCGCCCGCCCGCTCTATCCCGAACCCACCGAATAACCGCCGAGGGGAATCCGTCCTGCCGGGAACCGGTTCAAGCTCCGTGGCCTACCCAAATACCGGTCGCAGCCGTTCTCCGGGAGTGTCACTGTTTCGGAAGTGGCGCTGAGCCTCGGCTACGAATCCGAGGCGGCTTTCAACCGCGCCTTCAAACGCCATGTCGGAATCTCACCCGGCGCTGCCAAACGCACACGCTCGACTCCACGATCGATCGAACCCGTTTCCGGAAAAGCCCGCTAACGCCGGCGCGAGAAACGTCCCCGCTGCCCTGGGCTTGCCGACGGCTGGCAGACGTCGTGTTCCGAAAGTTATGGGGATGCGCCTTTCCAGATTTTAGGCTAAATTCTCCTTGAGCTACGTTGGCCCAGTGAACCGCAGGACTAACGATAGCGGGCTTCTGATCGGGTCCCGCGCTGCCCCGAGACGGATGCAATTATTTTCTGGCGAGGAGAACTTCCGTGGATCGTCGCAAGTTCCTAACCAGCGGCGGTGGTGCGACCCTGGCTTCCGTTTGCCGGAAAACGCCGTCATTCTTTTTCTCACTTAGGCCGGCAGTCGAGTGGCGATCGTTCGAGATCGTTACCCGCGTTGAAGTCCTCGAGTCCACAGGCGCTACTCGTATCTGGGTTCCAACCGCGCTCATCCGCGAGACTCCCTATCAGAAAACCTTAGCGAATGAGTTTCATGCCGATGCCGGAGCAGCACAGCTAGTTGAAAGCAAGCCTGACGGACTTGGAATCGTGGTGGCCGAATTTTCGTCCGGAGCAAAACCGGTGCTGACGGTCTCCACGAAAATCAGGACCAGGGATTACCTGGTGGATTTCGGAAAAGCCGGTGAGCTCGAACGACCGAGTGCGGCGGAACTCGAGCACTTTCTGCGGCCGACGAAACTCCTGCCGACCGATGGGATTGTGAGGAAAACGGCGGCCGAGATTACCGGCAACGCCAACAGCGACCTTGAAAAAGCGCGCGCGATTTACGAGTGGATTGTTGAAAACACGTTTCGCAATCCCAAAACCCGCGGCTGTGGTACGGGCGACATACGCTTCATGCTGGAGTCGGGGGACCTTGGCGGGAAATGCGCCGATCTCAATGCGTTGTATGTCGGCCTGGCTCGCGCGGCTGGCCTGCCGGCCCGCGATGTTTACGGGATTCGGATTGCCAAGTCGGAACTGGGATACAAGAGCCTCGGCCCATTGACGGGAAATGTGACCAAGGCGCAGCACTGCAGGGCCGAAGTTTACCTGACCGGCTACGGCTGGGTTCCCGTGGATCCGGCCGACGTGCGGAAGGTGGTGCTCGAAGAACCTCCCGGAAACCTCCCGCTCGACGACCAAATGGTAAAGACCGCGCGCGCTCGCCTGTTCGGTTCCTGGGAAATGAACTGGATGGCATACAACTACGCGCACGACGTGGCGCTGCCGGGTGCAAGTGAGGGACCGATTGGTTTCTTGATGTATCCGCAAGCGGAAACCGCAGCCGGGCTCCTCGATTGTCTCGACCCCGACCATTTCCGATACGAAATTTCTTCGCGGGAAGTCTCTTCAGGTTGAGATTCCGGCTGTAGCCCAAGATTGCTCAACCGGAACGCCGACCAGGCGACCCGCCGGGAGAAAGGAATGAAGAAAGTCGAACCGGCATCCTCCCCGGCGCACGCCAAGCCACCGGAGCCCGATCAGGGAATCTCGCTTGGGCTCGGACTAACCAACGAATGCAACCTCACGTGCGCCTTCTGCTACCGCGATCCCGCGCGCGCCGATCGTCTCTCGTTCGAGCAGGTCCAAGCGGTGATGGAGTCTCTTCCGGTGCGCTCCGTGAATTTGGGTACGGGCGAAAACGGCATGCATCCGCAGTTCCACGCGATTTTGGCGTACCTGCGAACTCTGCCCGTGAAGCTCACCATTACTTCCAACGGTCACAGCGTCGCCGTTCTCGCAGCCCCTGATCTGCACGCGTTTCATGACGTGGAGTTTTCACTCGATTACCCGAACGAAAGAGAACAGGACCAGCAACGCGGCGCAGGCAACTGGGAACTCATTCACCGGCAGGCCCGGCGTTGCGTGCGTCTGGGCGTGCCCATAACGATCGTCGCGGTCATGATGAAGTCCAACTACCTGCGGCTCGCGGATGTCGCGCGGGTGGCCAAGGGTTTTGGCGCTCCCCTGCGCGTGAATGTGTATCAGGCGGTGCGGTCCGACCTGTACTCGCTTTCATACGAGGAATACTGGGAAGGCTTTCGGCGACTCCTTCGAGCCACCGATGTCATCGCAATCGGCGAGCCGCTCGTGCGGGCCATGGCCGGCCTGCCGCCGTCCGCCGGGGGATGCGGCGTCAGCACGGTGCGCGTAACCCCGCGAGCCACCACGCAGCCGTGTGTTTATTGGCCCGGCGTCGGGGAGCCGCTGTCAGAACTGATTTCGGCCGGGCCCGGAATCCTGAACACTGCGCCGTTTGAGCAGGCACGTACCCTTCCGGAAGCCTGCAGGTCCTGCGAGTTCCGAGCCGCCTGTCACGGAGGCTGCGCCGGCCGCAGGCGTCTTGACCGAGCTCTCGCGCGGCCGGATTTCTATTGTCCGATCGTTCGCGGCGAGCGCCCGCGGCTCGAAATCCGCATGGCCGCCGGCCGAAACCTACCCAAGCTCGGCAGCTCGTGCACCACCGTAGTGATGGCCAAGGATCCGGATTCCTGAAAACCGGGCCTTTCGGACGCGACGAAATTACTGCGCGTCCACCCACTTGTCCGAACCAGCCAGCTTCACAGCTACGTTTGAAAAGGAAATTCGCGCCGGCTTTCCGTCTGCCGTACCGCGGTGGTCGGTCGACACCAGCAGGGGGCCGGCCTTTTTGTAGCCCGCCCAGCTTGTTGTGACGTTGCTCGGCAATTTGGGTCCGCCGCGACGATAGACGAAGGCCACAATGCGTCCTGCAGAGCCGACGTAGAGATCCCAAGTGTCACCCGGCGTATACCCGCCGACTTCCGCCGGATACTTGACCGACACCAGCTTCGCCGTGCCCTGTCCCACCGGCAATTTTTGTTTGTCTTTCTCGGTTACATTGGCGCTCGAGTCCCAGTAGGCGTGAAAAGGGAAGATGAACCAATAGTTGTCGTTGACAAACGCCGGCTCAACTTCGTCTTTCACGTTAGCCGGTGCGCTGCTGAGCTGATTCCGGTTATAGGTAACCTTGACCGGCTTCCCGTCCTTGTCCTTCGACTCGTAAGTAACCTGGCCCGTCTTGGGCTCCCATTCCCAGGAGCGCGACAGATTCAGTTTGAGAGCCGGCAACTCGATGTTGAACGTGTAGCGCACGGCGTCAATTTGCCCGTACGAATCAAGTCCGTAGGTCTTGGCGAGCTGTTCGATAACGGGCGGGCGCGTCTGTGCCGGTATTGCGCCCGCAAGGCCCAGCGTGCCAAAAAACAACCAGCAGATCGTCGCGAAACGAATCGACTTTTTCATTCAAGCATCCTCCTCAGTGAACGAACATACCGGGTAGTGTGCAACTCTTCCCGAGCCTGCAAATCTCCAGTGGAGCGCGGGCTTTACTCGGTCGGGTCGGCTGAGCATGGCAAGGAAGCCGGCCGGCCGCACCGCAGGATCGCGGCAATCCCTGTGGCTGCTATCAGTGATCCGTACTCCAGAAGGAGAATCCAGTCGGGGACCACCCACGGCTGTCCAAGCGTGCGCAAACGCCAAACATAATAGGTAGGAATAATGCTCAGTGTCCAGATGAGGATCGGGAACGTCGAGGCCGAGCGCACGAATGGCAATGTCCAGAGCAAATACCAGGGGTAGACAACCGGGGCGCACAAAAGAGATGCCGCCATTGGCCAGGCGAATGTGGCCGCAGACGCTTCGGCGGATCTTCTGCGCATCCAGGCGGCGACCAGCAAACCGGCCAGCACGGCCAGCCCGGCCACAAACCGGGGAGCCATGAAGCGCTCGAACGCTTCGAAAACCGGGTCATTGAAACGGAACCTTTGCACGTAGGTTCCAACCGAGCCGAAAGGAATCTGGCCATGGCGCAGGAAGGGCACGTAAAGAAGTCCAAGAACGAGCATAGCCAGCGCGCCATCGCGCACCCGTACCCGCTTCCAGTAGAGGGGCAGCAATACCATCGGGAGGAACTTCACCGCAACCGCCAAGGCAAACGATACGGCTGCGATGGCACGCCACCGTCTCAGAAGTGCAGCAGCGGATATTGCGAGCAGCAGCGCCCCGACAATATCGACATGACCGCTGCCCGCCACCTCAACCGCCAGCAGCGGGTGCCAGGCGTAGGCGAGCACCCAGTGTTCGGCCTGCCCGGTGCGCCGCAACATGTCGAGCAACACAAGAACAATCGCTATGTCGCAAATCACGAATGCGACCTTCAGCGCCATCGCCGATTCGTGAATCGCCGTCACCACGCGAAAGAATAGCTGCGCACCCGCCGGATAGGGGCTCGGCACGTCCGCATTGTTCAGCGCGCGAGTTTCATCCGTATGCAAGCCGGCAAGGGAAGGATCGGCCGGAACGAGCAGATACGGGTTGTAGCCGAGCCGCTGCACGCGGCCATCCCAAACGTATCGATGCACGTCGTCATCCGGTCCCGGCGGCATTCTTAGAAACGTAACGTGCCAGAGGGCGGCCAGGGCAAGACTGAGGTAAACGACGCGCTTTGAAAATCTAGCCCCGAACCACAACTCGCGAAGCGCCAGCAGGTAAGCAACCGCCGCGACGGCGAGGGGCGCCATGAACGGCAGTTCGCCTCTTCGGCTGAAGTTAGCGGAACAAAACGTAAGGGCCGCCAGTAGTATGGCGCCGAGTCCCAGCAGCCTCTGCGAAGGAGTAAGCTTCACGCGCTTCCTCGGCTTCGGCCGAGTAGCGCGACGGCTTCTTGCCATCTGGCGAACCAGCCCGCGGTCCGCGGCGCCTTCTCTGGCGCCTGCTCCAGTTCCCGCGCCAAGCGCAGCAAATCGTTTGCGACGTCGATATCATAGAACGGTTCGGTGAAGCCGGTCGACAATGCCAGCGCCTTTGTGCGCGCCAGCAATCGATCGAGGGCGCTCCTGGTTCCCATGCCGTCGCCTTCGAACAGCGACGAATGAGCCGCCTTGGCGCCCACCAGATAGTAGCCTCCATCGTGGGTTGGCCCGACCACCACGTCATACCGGGCGAGCGTCTCGAACGCGCTTTGCAGCACCTGCGGCGCAAGGTGCGGGCTGTCGCTATTGAACGCGATGACGCGCCGCCCGCCGGCGGTGAAGTGTCGAAAGACGGAAGTAAGACCCGCCGGAAGACCGCTCCCCTGCTGCGCGACCACCTCCACCGTGTCCCCAAGAAGGTCCATCAATTCGTCCCGGTCGCGCTCCGGGCACACGACCGAGACCTCCACATCGGCCAACGACCTTGCCAGCGCCAGCGTGTCTGCCAACAAGCAGCCATAGAGAGCCGTCACTGCGGGAGAGGGAAGGCTGTCCATCAAGCGGGTCTTGACCGTACCAGGTCTTGGAGCTTTGGCCATGATGACCAACGTTCGGGTTGCGTGAGGAAGAAGCACCATGGTCGAACCAGTGCGTTTCATGAGACATCGGCCATCCGGATCTTACGCCGATCACGGTGTTTCCGGCCGACGTCGAAAATAATAACGCACGATTCGGCTCAGGATGAACCAAGCGGCTCCCAGCGTCCCCTTCACCGTTCCGCTGATTTTGGATTTGCCGATGCGCGGATAG
>Ga0182037_10001383_pt1 | contig 12644 bp, 15 predicted proteins | sample sta12Cox44000082_FD_125974 | JGI IMG/M metagenome (GOLD analysis project Ga0182037, IMG submission 125974) | Lab enrichment of tropical soil microbial communities from Luquillo Experimental Forest, Puerto Rico - statoxic.12C.oxic.44.000.082 | ecosystem: Environmental > Terrestrial > Soil >... | reverse complement strand
GGGTATGGGGGAACTGCGTGTATACAAGCGCGTGAGATATGAGGTCAGGGCGAACTGGAAGTTGATGGTGATGAATTTTAACGAGTGTCTGCACTGTCCGGTGCTGCATCCGATGCTGAACCGGGTGACGGATTATCTGAGCGGGGAGAACGACGAACCGCAGCCGACCTACATCGGCGGGACGATGGAATTCAAGGGCGCGGCGGAAACGATGAGCGTAGACGGAGTGAAGCGCCGGGACTCTCTGCCGGGATTGAGCGAAGCGCAGTGCAAGCGCGTGTTGTATTACGCGATTTACCCGAACCTGTTCCTAAGTCTGCATCCGGATTATGTAATGGTGCACCGGCTGTGGCCGAAGGGTGTCGACCGGACGGATGTGGTTACGGAATGGCTGTTTCATCCGCAGGAGATGGCAAAGACGGATTTTTACGGGGACGACGCGGTGGAGTTTTGGGACGCCACGAACAAGGAGGATTGGGGGATCACGGAACAGTCGCAGAAGGGAATTGGTTCGAGGGGATACGTTCCCGGACCGTATTCGAAAAACGAGGGACTGCCGGCGGCTTTCGACCGGATGATTGTCGAGAAAGAGGGGAGGAAGGCCTGAAGTGCAGCTAGAACGCCGGCCTTAGGCGTAGGGTGACTCAGTCCTGTTGAGCCGTCTTAATCGCCACGGTTGTGGCGTCTTTTCGCTGCAGTCGGTAGTAAAGTACCGCCGAAACGACCATGCCGTAGGTTACATACATGGCAAAGTACAAACCTGGAGGCCTACCAGCATCTCCATGTCTCCATGCGCGTATCCCGCTCGATGAGAAGAATCCGAGCAACGCTCCTGGTGCAGCAGAGTCGAGCCAATGGGACTTTAGCCGGCCGGACAGAGTTCCGGAATTGGCGCTCAATCGCTTGATTTGGCAGTCCGTATTCGGAGCTGGTTCCCTGCCGCCTGCCACGCGGATGAGGATTCCATAGATGGTTCGCACGGGCGCCCCTAGCAGAATTTGGCTCCCCGGCTAGATTCGAGCTATTTTCAGTCCTTCACTTGGGGCGCTTCACACTGTAGGCCAGTCCGACCAGTTCCAGAGCACAGATGAAGTACCAGCCGATGTCGGTTTGATACCAGCGGAGGCCCAGGCGTGCTGAGCCTGCGTGCGCGTGATGATTCCTGTGCCAGTTTTCGCCCCACGCCGTGAGCTGAAATGGCCCAAGCCACCAGACGTTCTTGCTGGAATTGCCTTCGCCTTCGTGATTCAGGTGGGTCAGGCTGTTGACGAGGCATTGCATGTGCAGCGAATAAAGCAGGCGGATTGCACCCACCCAAAAGAAACCCATCCAGCCCAAGCCAAGTAAGGGACCGCAGAAAAAGGATAGGAGAATGACCGGTGTCTCCGCGTACCCCCAGATTCTGTAGATACCACGGTCGAGATCGGGACACCAGCGCTGGCGGTCTGCCGGCGCGGACTGATACAGCCAGCGCAAATGCGCCCACCAGAACCCTCCTTGCTTGGGGCTGGAAATATCATCGGGCGTATCCGTAACGGAATGATGCAGACGATGGTAAGCGACCCAACTCGCGGGGTGGCCGGAACCGTTGAAGATGGCCCAAAAAATCAAAACCTGCTCGACGAACCGGTTCACCTTAAGAGTGCGGTGCGCCAGCAAGCGGTGGTAACACACCGTCGTCCCCAGGCCGCCCAGACAAGTAAAGAACAGCGTGAACCCCAATACTTTCAGGGTGGGAATCGGAAACAAGATGATTCCTACGATTCCCAAAACGTGGACCAAGATAAGATAGGTGAACACGCCTTCTTTGCCTCGAACCGGTTTCCAGAAAGGCCGGTCCCATGGCTTTGACAACGTGATTGCGCTGTGGGTCATTTTCGCTCCGAGACTCCATTTCTTGCTTCAATCATAGGATACAGTTTTTCGACCTTCGTACAGTTCCTGGCCTGACAAGGTCGCTCTGGCTCTTCAACTTCGTGTTCCGTTTCCAGCCTCAACACCGCGCATCTCCAGTTGCCATTCTATGCATCAGAATGGGCTCAACTTACTGGTTTTGGTCGGTCTCCTTCAAATATCTACCGCTTGGCAACACTCCGGCGTGTTTCTGTGTCACCATGGTCCTCTGAAATGGAGGTCCCATGGACCTTACCACAACCACTCGGCAAGTAGGCGATACCGTTATCATAGACATAAACGGCCGCATTGTGCTCGGTGAAGCAAGCGCCGCTTTGCGTAGCCTCGTCGCCGATCTTCTGAAAGCCGGACATAAGAAGATTCTCTTCAACTTGGCTAATGTCAGTTACATCGATAGTTCCGGCTTAGGCCAACTCGTCGGCGCCTATGTCGCCGTCCGCAAGCAAGCGGGCGAACTGAAGCTCTTGCACCTGAACAATAAAGTACATGACGTACTGCAAATCACCAAGCTATACACCGTTTTTGACATCGGCGATGACGAAGCGGCAGCCGTAAAGTCGTTTGCCCGCTCCGCAACCTGATCGCCAACTTCTCCCTACTCCCGCAAGCAGACCAAATAGACTGACTCCTGGGAATTTTGTCTTGTTCGACTCGGCGGGATCGCCGATCCACAGCTCGAAACCAAGTTCCGCCAGCGGTCGCTCGAACCAGCGTGCATGCCCGGTAGCTTCCATGCCTACCCGCGCGCGAATTCCTCTCTGCTACAGATCGCGATAGAACTTCTCGGCCTCTCCATCGCGTGGTTCAGTCGCCGTTCGTCATACTCGCCAGTCTCTTCAATCAAAAATGCAATTTGCTGAAAGCTCGGGTGATAATCTGCGCCTATAATCATCAAATTCGGCTCCTGTCTCCCGAGTTGGTCGTAATGCAACCACAGTCTACTCGGGTCCGGGAGCCGACATTGTTATGCAATCACAAAAGAAGCTATTGGCAAACGCCGACCGCGCTCGTGTTCATTACTTTCGTCCGCCGGCCTGTTGCTATGCCCTGGTGATCTGCGGCCGATGTAAAGACGTCGTGATGCGGGCGAACCGGAGAAACAGTTGCAGCTGGACTCGCGAAGGAGGACGATTCAGCGATGGGTACAAAACTGCATTAAGTCCGAGAAAGGCCAAGGGGAAGACCACGATGCCGTCGCGCCGAAGGGCTGGACAGAGATAAACTGAAGCAGTATGGACTCGCAGGTCGTTACGGTCGAACTGAGCCGGCTACGGTCCGCGAATAAACAAAAAGAGTAAGTCCGCATGAAATTATCGGACATCGGGCCAGCGTGGTGGAAAATCCTGCGCGGCTACAAGCCACTGTTATCACTCGAAATTACCCGCGAGTGCCCCCTACGTTGTCCTGGCTGCTACGCTTATGAACCAGGCCATTTGGGGTCCAGTGGCCCCTTGCGCCTGCTTAACGATTACAGAGGGGAAGCCTTAGTCTCCGGGGTGCTGGCCCTGGTCCGCCGCTTCAAGCCGATTCACGTCTCGATTGTGGGTGGCGAGCCGTTGGTTCGCTATCACGAGTTGGGAATCCTACTTCCCAAGCTCTCGAAAATGGGTATCGAGGTTCAGGTCGTCACCAGCGCGGTCCGGCCAATTCCGTCGGAGTGGCGGAGCATTAAGAAACTGCATCTGGTGGTTTCGGTGGACGGATTGCCGACCGAGCATGACCAGCGCCGTTCGCCAGCGACCTATGAGCGCATCCTTAAACATATTGCGGGCCATCGACTCACCGTGCATTGTACGATCACCCGCCAGCAGGTTCAGCGCCCGGGTTATCTAAGTGATTTTGCAAGCTTTTGGTCAGAGCGCGAGGAAGTGCGCAACATCTGGTTCAGTCTCTTCACACCGCAAGAGGGAGAACAAAGCGAGGAGCGATTGCAGAACTGCGATCGCCAGATGGCGATTGGAGAACTAGCCCGGCTTCGCGACAAATTTCCGAAGGTCAAAATGTCGCGCGCGGTACTGGAAGGCCTTAGCCATCCGCCAACTTCTCCCCGCGAGTGTATCTTCGCACGGACCGCCAATTGTATTTCGGCTGATCTGGTCACTCAGATCTTGCCTTGCCAGTTTGGAGGACGGCCGGTTTGCTCGGAATGTGGATGCATGGCATCCGCGGGATTGGCCTGTATCGGTAAGTATAAACTAGGGGGATTGGTGCGTGTTTCGAAGATTTTCGACGTTTCCGAGAAGCTCGGAGAACGTTACCGTCAACGGGTGAGTTAGCCACAAGGACTTACTGGAACGGAGTCTGCGAAACAAGTCAGTTCAATCAGCTAGCTATGGTATACTGTGCCTGCGCTTAATACCGCGGTTGTGTTGTGCGGCCCCTCTAGTTTCTGGTCTGAGAATATCCGCCCTCCGTTTTCTCCGTAAGTTTTCAGCGTAATTTAAAAGAAGACTGGCAGTTACGACCGTCGCGGCACTGGCGTATTTGCGGTGTGCCCGTCGACTTCTAGCCAGCAAGAGAGCACATGCAAAGTTTCTCAGAACTAACAATATCTCCTTCGTTGAAGGAGCGACTCGCCGCGGCGCGGTTTTCGATGCCGACACCGGTACAGGCGGCAGCCATTCCACAAGCCTTAGAGGGCAAGGATGTGCTCGCCACGGCCCAGACAGGAACCGGCAAGACACTGGCGTTTTTGATCCCTGTGATGGAAAAACTTTCTGCTGCAAGGCCGGCAGGAATCGCCGCGCTTGTCCTCGTGCCGACGCGCGAACTAGCAATGCAGGTGGTAGCGCAATATGACGCGCTTCGGAGCAAAGCGTCGCAGCCCGCAGCATTGGCGGTCGGCGGACTACCGGAAGGAAGGCAGCTTGAGGCGATTCGGCGAGGAGCGCGGCTCATCGTGGCGACTCCTGGCAGGCTGGAGGATTATCTCGATCGCAGATTGGTATCCCTTAGTGCTGTCAAGATGCTCGTCTTGGATGAAGCGGATCGCATGCTGGACATGGGATTCCTACCTGCCATGCGGCGGATTCTTTCAGTATTGCCCAAGGAACGCCAGACTCTCTGCTTTTCCGCAACTATGGATGGGACCGTAACTCAACTGATCCGGGATTACACCAAGAACCCAGTGCGACTAGCATTGGGTTCTACGTTAAAGCCGTCGGAAAATGTACAGCTGCAGGCGTTCGAAGTGGGCGAAAACGGTAAATCGGAAATGCTGTACAACCTTCTCGATAAAGAGTCCGGCCGTTGCCTGGTGTTTTGCCGGACCAAACGTGGCACAGAGCGCATTGCCAAGAGCCTGAACCGCCAGGGAATCAACGCAGCGATGATCCATGGGGACCGTTCGCAATCCCAGCGAACTGCGGCCCTGAGCGGATTTCAGCGGGGACAGTATCGCGTGCTAGTCGCGACGGATGTGGCTGCCCGCGGCATACACGTACAGGACATTGCACACGTCATTAATTATGACCTGCCGGAGTTGGCAGAAAACTTCATTCATCGCGTTGGCCGCACGGGGCGAGCCGGCGAACGCGGAGTTGCTTCGATTCTCTTCGTGAGAGAACAGAGGACAGAGCTATTTCAACTGGAACGAGCTCTTGGAATTCGGATGGAGCGAATTTCCACGAATGCTGATGCGTTCGAGAAGATCGTGCGCACCCGCCGACCCCGCATGGAGCGCCTCCCGGCTATATCTGGCGCCAGGATGGTGCGTTTACCGGGTGAATTCCTCCAGGCGCAAATGGACTGCTAGCTTCCGCGAGCGAGACCTTTGGAGATGACCGTATCCCGATGCGCATTGATGTGCGACCATCAAAACGCGAGTTTGCGGTTCTTTCGGAACCTCCCGATTCGTTTAACGCTGCGACTGTTTTCGCTTCCGGAAATGGAAAGCCTTTGTGAGTGATAGCGTTGTCCGCTAGAGAAGACGACGAGTTCTGAAATCGCCCCGCCTCAGCTAGTTCTGGCACACTTTGGAGAATCCTTGGCGCGACACATTGACGGACGAGTTTGGCCACGTTCAGCAGCTCGGACTTAGTGGTAAGGAACGAGGGTACCTGCTGGTCATTCCACATCAGAACGTTGCGAAGACTACGCCCATCCCTCCGCCGCCCGGTTTCCAAGAATGCGATAATGCGAGATGGTCGTGCCGGCAAAAGGGTTGGAAGCGGCCATGGGAGCGTATTAGGTTTGCGGCTTGAAGCAAGTCAAATGGTCCTGTGAGCAGAAACTGCATCGGGTGTCCCGTATGTCTTTGTGAGACGAACCCGCATTAGCCAAAAAATTAAGATGACTAGTGGGAGGATGGTAAGAATTAAGTATAGGCCTGTGCTAAACAACACCCGAGGTAGGTGTTGCCCGATCCTGACGGACGAAAGCAATCTTAGCGGCCGGTTCGAAGGACCGAGAAAAAAGGATCCTGCTGCGATGAACAACCCAAAACACATTCGCCACAGATGGCGCGCGATGCGCTTTGCTCCAAAAACACCGCTACGCACGAGCATGCGAACGTCTCCTGCGGCAGCCAGTAACATCACGGAACCCATGAAAAACGTCATCCCAACGGGAACTCCGTCCTTTGAGCTTGCTCCGCTACGCACGACGTTAATCGCGTTCAGCCAGGTGAGGCTACCGAGCGCCAAAGGAATAAGCAGTGCAACCCAATCTAAACTACGTCTCGTTTCCCCTTCCGCACGTTTGGCGGTCAGCCATGCCGTTCCGATTAGATAGAAGGTAAAAATCCCGCCGCTAACATTGCTTGGCTGATGCTTCACAATCCCCAGATAGACCGCCCCGACTGCCATGACCAACATGGAAGCCACGAACACCTTTCCAGCAAGGACATGGCGAGGGGAACCTTTTCGAAAACAAATAGCTGCGGTTCCAGAAAGTAGGCCCAAAATACCACCGCAAATGTGAATAACGAGCATGGGGGAATAGATCATAAGGACTTCTTTCCGAAGTATACGTGTACTGGCGCTCCAGAGTTTCAACCGGCTGATACGTTGCTGAACTTGTAGATAGATACTCTTAACGTCGTCGTTCGGGTTGGCCCGAGTAATTCCGAAACCGTTCACCCCTGACTAGTACTGAACTTTCCGGGAAGGCCGTTTAGAACGTAGCCGCTGGCGCGGCGGACGCTTCGCGCACTATGCTCGGCACGCCATGCCGCAAGATGGCGTTTTCAACTACGATTTTCGCTTTCTCTGATTTTTCCAAGCTTAATCGAACGCCCTCCAGAACCCTCCCGCCAACCTCTGCTCCTACGCTCAAACGACGTTCACTAGGACTTGCTGTTCAACTCAAAGTAACTTTCCCAGTAGCAAGATCATAAACTCCGGCCTTTACCTTTAGTTTGCCAGCTTTAAGGGCATCGCGGATGACGGTTGAGGACGTGCTTAGCAATTCGGCCTGAACCTTCGCATTGGCTTCGATTGCTTTCTCGAAATTGCCACCAGACTGTTCCACTGCCTGCCGAAGGTGCGGGTACAAAGTGCTGATTTGTCCGGGGACAGCGTCGGCTGTCATTGCTGCCTTTACTGCTCCGCAGCTACCATGGCCAAGTACGAGAAGAGCTTTGACTCCGAGGACAGCAACACCATATTCCAGGCTGGCAATGATCTCCGGTGTCACAATATTGCCGGCGACTCGCGTGACAAAGATGTGGCCAATCGTCTGGTCAAAGACAAGCTCCACAGGCACGCGAGAATCAGCGCAGGCGAGCACCGCGGCAAAGGGCTCTTGTTTACCCACGGTATGTTCTTTCAGGATCGTCAGGTCATGCTCAATCGATGTCAGCTGATTTGCTGCAAAACGCTGGTTACCGGCGAGCAATTCTTGCAGAGCTGAATCTGGACTCAGATTGCTTTGGGCGTGAACCTTATGAGGAGCAGCAAGCTCAATTCCAGTTCGCGCCGCAACAACGGCTGCACTTGAAAGAACCGTTTGAAGAAAGTGTCTCCTGGCGAAATCTGTCTGAACGCGAGCATTGTCTGACATTTTGCAAATTACCTCCTGGCAGATTCGGGTCCCAGCGGGCTTCATCTTAGGTCATTTGTATCTGTTAGTTGACTCTTATCTGCGTTAGGGTTGGAAATTCAGGCTGTTTCAAGCGATCAGCCAAACACCTCGGTTGTAATCTGACGACCACGTTTCGCCCGCTTGGCGCAGCCAAACGGAGCCGCGCCGGTTAGTCGTCAAAATGCGTTCAGACTTCCCAACCGAAGGGCTTAGCCACGGTTCGCTTGTTCTACCGGAGCTTCTAGGGCATCTCCCGCAAGGGAGCTTTCATCATTTCTTGAAAATAAATTTCTTAGCATCTGGCCAGAATTCTTTTAACGTGTTGGTAGCGATTTTCCCCAGAAACCCATACCCAGTCCGGGCTAGGGCGTGAGATGTATCCGACACGCTCTCGGCACGCCCTGTGTTCGACAGGAAGTTGCTGCTTGGATAGGCAATAAAGCGCGCGTAAGCGGTCGCAGTTGACCGTCGCGCCGAGTGGCCATGACTGTCATGACGAAAATGTGGGAGATGCGTTCCTTGAACGGCTTGTCCAGCGCTGGGACATAACGAGGATCTTCTCCCCAGATCGCTCCCAGACCGGCCTCTATGGTTTTACTTGTGATCACGCCGGTAAATCGCATGCCGTAGCGCTTAGCGAAACCATCCCAGTGAGGGCCATATTCCCTCGGTGAATTGGTTGCCGTGCCCAAGCCGGCGCTGAACAAGCCGCGCAAGAGATTTTCCGGTTCGAAGGGCGAAACCAAAACCCATTTGACACGTTGTTTCCCCGTGATCGGCTGGTAAGTTGTTTGCGCGAATGTGATTTTCGGTTCCGGCGCAGGCGGCGGAGGGTTGGTTTGATGTGCTTGAGGAGAAGCCAAAGACGGGGTCAGCAGAAGCGCCGTGCACAGGCCAATCCACCGCACTCTTGCCTTCCAGGAACTAGTCACGGTTTTTGGTCGCACCTGCATGCTCAGCGAGGATGGTACCAGTTCGTACCCGCCTCCATTTCATCGAGAATTCTTGGACCATCGGATGTGCTGAAGTCCACCGGAATTCTCGAGCACCGGGGTGTTTACGCCAGGAGCTTCCGACGCGCCGTTACGAAGAACCGCACCGCAGGGTCGTCACGCTCACGCGGGAGTTCTATCCCTGAAGTTCTAAACTGAGCCAAAGGTATGGCCGGAAGTTATTGAATACAAAGGCCCGAGGGCTGGCTCCCCCTGTAATTTCTCTCAGTAGGTCAAAGTAAATTTCCGCACTAATCTCACCACAATATTTACGCGGTAGCTTCCAAGACTGCTTGTTCAAGCTGAGGAGGGCGTGTTGAAGCGACTAATGATGGTGATTCTAGTAGGAACGACGATGGCCTGGGGGGCGAGGACGAAAGCCCAGACCAATCCTCCACAAGAGAGTGTTCAACATACGATCAGCGATCGAGATTTGGATCTGCTCCGAAAGGATCTCCGCTCCAAGAGAAAACAGGTGATTGCTGCGAACCTGAGCCTTACCGACGCGGAATCGACAAAATTCTGGCCCATATACGACCAGTACGTGTCAGAGTTGATTCCGATCAACGACAAAAAGTTCGGCCTGATTCAAGAGTATGCCGACAATTGGGGAAAACTGACGAGTGAGCAATCCCTGTCGTTTGTCAGGCGGTGGTTGGATCCGGACATTGAGACTGCACGTCTACGGCAGAAGTACGTGCCAATCGTATCTCAAGTACTGGACGGAAAGAAATCGGCAACTTTCTTCCAACTGGACCGGCGCATTGCGATGATGCTCGAGCTGCAGGTCTCGTCACAGATGCCGCTAGTGCAAGCGCAATAGTCGCGGCGGGCCCTCGCTTACCCTTTTTGACGCCTACCGCCTGGAGGTTATATGACTCCATCAACCATGTCTTCAGATTCCGCTCTCGTAACCATCATTCTGGGCACACTCGCTTTGGGGCTGCTGGTCACAATGGTGTTGTTGATTCGCTTTCTATGGGACCGTAATTTGAGTCTTGGTAAGTCGAAAGACCTGGACAAACTTATCTGGCAGTTGCATCGCATTGCGAGCGCGATGGAGCATCAAAACAACTTGTCTTTTCCGCCTGTTCAGCCCGGTACTGAAGAACCTCACGACCTCGCATATCTGAGACCGATCGCGGTTGAATCGCGCAGAGCTGGTGCGCCAGCGACAGCAGCCGAACCCGTAACTCAACCAGTCACTCAAAAACAAGCGCCGGGTCCGACTGTTGGAACCGAACAGGCGCCCGCGTCCCTTCCGGCGCGCAGCGAGACTACCTCCGACAGGCCTCAACGTGCCGGGGTCAATTCCATGTTTGGCCTCTGACCGGCGGATGCCTCTGTCCGGCCCTTCCAGGACGGAAAAAGCCGATCGAGCTAATCACGAAAACAAATGTTGGTGCGGCGGCACTACAAATCGCATCGAGATTTTCTTAAAGCGGAAGTACAAGGACTTGAATCTCCGGAGGAGTGAAACCTCAGACATATGCTCACTTGAGTCGATTACGCCTGTTTATTTCGGTCTTACTGACCATTCGGCACGGAATAAGGACGAAATCGGTGCAACTGGTGGAAGCCCAGACAACTTGCAAGAGCACCCGCCCTGCAACCCCGGAGATTGTCCGCACATCTTAATATCAGCGGTTCGCAGCCGCTTGTTAGTTTCCAGCCTTAAGGTTTCCAGCAAGTTGTTTGTTCTCCAGCCAAACGTAAAGAAAAAGGAGCCTGTACCCTAGGACAGTGCTCTGTTCGCGGCATAGTCAGTTCGGCTATCGCCGCGGTCTGCCAGACTCAGAGAATGAGACGTCGATTCCTTTTCGTAATACTGTGCCTCGCGATCGCCCCGGCAGCCTTCGGCCAAGATATCCAGCCGGCCACCGTGCACCCGCTTGAACCGCGTCCCGTAACCAAAACAGAGGGCCGCAAGATTCTGGCCACCATTTCAACGGTGGACGCCGACTCCGAATCCGAAACGGACTGTTCGCATTTCGTTCACGACGTTTACGAACAAGCTGGATTCCCCTACGACTATGTCAGTTCGCGCGAACTCTACATCGGCAACACAAATTTCATGCGTGTCCACAAGCCCCAAGCCGGCGATCTGGTTGTTTGGCGCGGGCATGTCGGCATCGTCATCGACCCCGAAGAACACTCCTTCTTCAGTTCTGTGCGCTCAGGTCCCGACACTCAGTTTTATGACTCGCCCTACTGGCGGTCGCGTGGTATCGCTCGTTTCTACCGTTACAGGACGGAAAAGCCGCTCCGCTCCAGCCAAACGCTCGACGCTGCGCGCGACGCGAACCACCAACGCCTTCCCGCCGCCAGCCGCGGTTCGGAGAATTATCCGTCATCCAAACTGTTAAAACCCTTGCCTTCGTCGAGCTGTGCCCCGGCTGCTGACCCATCCGGTTCAGGAACTTTCGAAACTCCTCGAGAGATCGTTCTGCAAGTGGCCGGAAGAAATCCTACGCCGGACGAAGTCGCGGCCGGATTCATTGGAATGAATCAGGATTCCGCCAAATCCCTTCGCACGCGCGCTCTGAATAGCTTGGGAAAGCCGACAATTGTTTATCGCGAGATTCGCGTCTCCGCGGTTCAAATCAAAGGCAAGCGCGGAACTGCGCTCGTTTCGATCGAATCGTTGGGCACTCTTCCGGATTCGTACGCGCACGCTCAACCGCGCTGGAAAGAAGAGTCTCTGGAATTCGAGAAGACGAAAAGAGGCTGGGTGATCAGTTCCGTCCAGGAGGTTGCTTATGTTTCGCGTGAAGGCGCAATGCAAGTTCTGTCGGCGCGGCTCGCGGAGCTCGCTCAAAACACAAGCACCACTCCCGCACAGGAACAGGAGCAGAAACAAATTATTCACTTCCTAAGCACGCTGATACCAGACAATTCCAGAGCGGAGTCAGCGCAGAGTAATTAAGACGCGAAAGGCAGCCCAGCCAAACTGAAAATTCGGTCGGTCGTAATTGTTCGAAGCAAAAGAAAGACTTGGCTCCCCCGAGTGCACGATTTTGGAACTTTTCGACTTTAGTCTTTGAAACTTGCGCTTAGTCTTCCAGCAAACCCTGGAAGGTGCCAAGAAGTCTCGCACCAATGCAAAAACGATTGGCTGGAGAGACGTGGCCGCTAGTCAGAGGTGGAGAACGGCCAGTGAGCTAGGGCGTATGGTGATCCTCCAATCGAGGGCGCGAGGCGTGGGGCCGGGGCGGGCTTCTGGCAGATTCGACGCGCTAGCTTGATCGGTGAAGACGAGTTTCTCCAAGGGGAGTTCGCCTTCGAGAAGCTCGACCGTGATGGTCTGCCGGTCGAGGGAAATGGTGCCAAAGCCGAGAGCGGTGGAGAAGAAACAGCGGAACGGGCGAATAGGTAGCCGAGGACCAAAGTGAAGCGTGCGGTCAACAGCAGAGTAACGGAAGCCAGACGCGGCTGATAGCAAGGCGTAGCTGGACATGGCACGCGCATAGTAGTTGCCGCACTCGTACTCGTTCCAGGGATTGCGGACACGGCCATCGTAGCGGCTGCGTGTGGCCTTGACGACAGTTAGACCTTCTTCAACGAGGCCTTCGGCAATTAGATGAGAAGCGAACTGATATTCGATGCCGGACCAGACTTCATCGGAATAAACAAATGGCAGGGTGGGTTTGCCACCGCGCGGCCAACTGCAAAGGAGTAGACCGGGTTCGTGGCCCATAGCGTAACCGGGACGCTGCG
>Ga0182037_10001377_pt1 | contig 12679 bp, 16 predicted proteins | sample sta12Cox44000082_FD_125974 | JGI IMG/M metagenome (GOLD analysis project Ga0182037, IMG submission 125974) | Lab enrichment of tropical soil microbial communities from Luquillo Experimental Forest, Puerto Rico - statoxic.12C.oxic.44.000.082 | ecosystem: Environmental > Terrestrial > Soil >... | reverse complement strand
TTGGTATCCGGGGCCTGTCAAGAGGGCCGCTGAAGGGGGGCAGCGAACTTGAAGCAACACATTTCACACATGCGCGATCCGCACGCAGTGTCGTACATCACATGAGATCGTGCGCTAGCTCACCACAGACCCTGATACGTTAGTACCGGTTCTAGTGGCCTTGCTAGGTCCAGGGCAGAGCTGGAAGCTGCTTTAATCGTTTTCAAGGAGAGGTTGATCATAACGAGTTCTCTTGAGAGGTGCACCACGGTTCCTCTTCGGGAAATGGCGTGGCATAGTTCCGCGTTAAGTGCCATGGGTCTCGCCAGCCTCATGGTAGGGTTAACTCAACTTTGCGACCAGAGTCGCCTCGAGGAGGCCCAGTACGGAACGCCTGAACATGCGCCAGCCGACATGTTCGTGCTAACAACCGGAGTTGTAGGGAAGAGCCAGACCTAGAGCCCAAACATGGAGTTGACCCCGGCGTGCCGCGGAGGTTCGACAGACGGTTCGGAAGTCGCGGGCTGTTGCTCGGCAGGCTCCTTGTCCTCGGACACGGGCGCCATCCCGCTGGGTGCGGCGACGCTCTGCGCAGCGGCCTGGCGAGCGGCTTTCGCAGCTTGAGCCGCTGGCTGCTGGAGATTGCCGAGATCACTCGGCTCTTCCGTGCCCGGCTGAACAGCGGGAAACGACAAATTCATTTGGTGCTCCATCGCACTCGCGATGCGATGCAACTGCCAGATGAGTTTTTCGAGCTCTTTCGAGCGGCCCAGGTACAAGTTGCGGTCCCACAGAAAGCGGATCGCCAATACTACGAGGATCGGCAGCCCGATCGCCAGTGTGGCGAGCACGATGGTCATGAGCGGCGAGTCGAAAGGGGCGGGGGCCTGCGTCATGGTGCCTCCAATTGCAGGGCCTCTAGCCAGAGCATAACGCACCGCGAACAGCAGTGACAAACGAATCGTGCGGCAGATCGCTCACTAGGGCGGTCCCAAGAAACGAACGCTCTAGCATTTCCCGAGACTGCGAGAAGCACTTGAGGGGTCCTTTGGTTTCTCCCACGGTCATTGAGTGATCCGTTCCTTCGCGATGGCTGCCGTTCAGAATGCACATGCGCCTCAAGGCGAGCGAGTTCGACCCAAGGTTCTAATAAACCGAGCCATGCCGCTGTACTGTCAAATCTGACAGATGCTGAAGGGCAAGACACAAACGAACATAGAGCAGGGTGTTGGAAAATTGCTCAAGAACCATCCACCTAAGAAATAGTCGGCACGGAGCAGCCCTCCCATTGATCCGAGTGCCAGGATTTCCGACGTCCGCAGTAGGCTGTATCGTTACTTCCTAGATTGTGAGCGGGACGCGATGTTGGCGGGTGGTCGATCCAGTTCGTTTCCAACACTGAGGGGCCTTATCCTGGGACTTCTCCTAGGGCTATCTTGCGTGCCCCCTTGTGACGGCTACTCCATTCTTACCCATGAAGCGATTATCGATGCGGCCTGGAAAGACGGCATTGAGCCATTGCTCTTGCAGCGATTCCCCAAGGCGAGTCCAGAGGATTTGCTTCAGGCCCATGCCTATGTTTATGGCGGCGCCATCATCCAGGACCTGGGTTACTATCCCTTTGGCGACCGTTTCTTCAGTGATCTCACCCACTATGTGCGAAGCGGTGACTTCATTCTGGCCTTGATCGACGAATCTCGCGATATAAATGAATACGCGTTTGCCCTGGGCTCGCTGGCGCACTACGCAGCAGACAATGCGGGACATCGTTTAGCCACCAACCTTGCGGTCGCCATGACTTATCCTGCACTGGCGAAGAAGTACGGGCCCACCGTCACTTATGAAGATAAGCCCTCGGCACACATGAAGGTGGAGTATGGCTTCGACGTGGATCAAGTAGCCAAAGGACACTACGCGCCCAAAGCCTATCACGACTTTATTGGCTTTGAAGTCTCCAAGCCGGTCCTGGAAAGGGCCTTTGCAAGAACCTACTCGCTGGATCTCTCGAGCGTCTTTTTCTCCGTGGATTTGGCCCTTGCCAGCTATCGGCATGCCGTTTCAAACGTCGTTCCGGGCATGACCAAAGTGGCTTGGCATCTCAAGAAGGATGAGATTCAGCACAGCGATCCTAGCGAGACGAAGAGCAAATTTGTCTACCATATCTCCAATTCCGAGTACCGCAAGGAATGGGGCCATATCTATGAAAAGCCGGGGTTCTTCGCGCGCCTGAAGGCATTTTTCCTGCGTCTGTTACCTAAGGTTGGCCCTCTGAGCGGTCTGGCCTTTCATCCACCCACACCGGCTGTAGAACATCTCTATATGGACAGTTTCAACCAGGCGCTGGAGCGCTTTGAAAAACTGCTCCTGGCAAAACGGCAAGACCAGCTTCGACTGCCCAATGACAACCTGGACACCGGAGCGGAAACCACGGGGGCAGACTATAGACTCGCGGATGACACCTACGCGGAGTTGCTGAAGAGACTGGACGGCAAACCGGTTTCAAGCTCACTGCGTCAGGACATTCTTTCCTACTACGGAGATCTCGAAAAGCACTATGCAACCAAGAAGAAGTCGAAGGAGTGGCACGAAGTCATGAGGGAATTGGATGTTCTGAAGTCGACAACGGCGACGGAGGCATTAGCGCACTCAGACCAGTGAAGCGCCACGCGATGAAAGATGCCCACCCAGCGCCTAAATCTCTGACGGTGAGCTGTTGAGCAGGCAGCGAGAATCCGCGAACACGCAGCAAGGCGACAATTGAGCATTAGCGATTTTGTGGTATTTTCGCTGCGGCGTTTGTGGGCAGCTGCCGAGCGACGCCCGCAGGGCGAGTCTTGGCGGCGCGGTTTCTCTTTCGCTCATGTAGTGAAACGATTCGATGTAGGCGAAGTCGCCCGCATCCCAGCTGCCGAGAATCTCAGCCACAAGCTCCTTGTTGCGAGCATCAGTCATAGTGACCATTTTCGCTGGTCTAGCCCGTCTTTCGTAATAAGGGCAGAGCGAACCGCCTAACCCTTGGTTCGCAACCAGTCGATCGAAAGGGTCGGCACTACAAGCTGTTCCCTGGCAGCGAAAAGGGGCGTTAACGCGCTTCGATTCCCTTCAACTCCTATTAACATCCCATAGGTGTAGTGCATACTTCTCTGGTTTTCCCATTGGAGTAGTGTGGGCGACAAGGCAGACGTTCGGCAGGGCACTCTCGCCCTCATGATTTTGAAAACGACGCTAGGGCCACTCCACGGCTACGGCATTGCGCGAGCAGATCAGCGGCGGAGTGCTGTCGCTGAATTACGGGACGGTGTATCCAGCGTTGCTGAAACTCGAGCAGGAAGGCTCGATTGAATCCGAGTGGGGTGTGTCGGACAACAATCGCAAAGCGAAATACTACAAGCTGACGCGCGCGGGCCATAAGCAATTGAAACGCGAAGCACGGGATTGGCAGCAGGCGCAAATGATCCTCGCGAAGTTCCTGTCCGCTACGGAGCCTTCCACATGAGCCAACTCTGGAAACCTTTCACCGCCGAGAACGCGCGGAGGTAGCTCTGTGAAAGCGGTGCGCGCTTGGTTCCATCGTTCCTTCGGCTTGTTCCGCAAACGGAGCAGCGATGCGGAATTCGCTGCGGAGTTGCAGAGCCATCTGCAACTCCATATCGAAGACAATCTTCGCGCGGGGATGACGCCGGAAGCGGCGCGCCGTGACGCACTGCCCACAGCACGGTTGTTATGGTGATCTTGCGGTAGCCATGGATGTGGCGCACGATCTGATCATTTCTGTACGGGACTTGGATCGGCGGCCAAGTCCAGTATTGGTTTTTTCTGAAAGACCAAACTGAATTTCTATTTCACGAATGTTGGCGGATATGCGATGGACTTCTTTACCGTCTCCACCATCACCTTCGGAGTGCTTTACTGCTTATTCGTCATTGGCTACGATCGACGACGATTCTGCGCTATGGTACCCGAGGCCGCCGCACGAGATCGGTTGTTCGGCGTTCCCTTCCCAAGCATCCTTGTTACGGAACGACTCGGCGGATATACTGGGGCTCTTCCGTCCGTTTGGCGCCAGACGAGAGATACCAAACGGGACTGCCTACAGGTGGAACCTTGTCAAACCATCTGATTGAGCAAGGGGAACCGGCGCCTCCGAGAAACCACATGACGTCGGCGGCCCCGATGTTGACAAGGGCTCGCATCCTGATCGGTTTGTTCGTTGTAGTGCTTGTGTGCGTTGCCTACCTATGGTTTTTCGGTCTTCAGACGCTCATTGCTCTAGAGGCTCGCTACTTAACGCGAAAAGCACCGGTTGTGAGGGTGGCTCCTGCGCAACTCACGGATTTTTCGATTTCCCGGTCACCAGGCAGGAAGCTCTCGTATTTGGGGTATGAATTCGAGGTTCCCTGGAACGACGTGGATGAGGCTAAGAGCGGGCTTATCCAGGACAGCAACAAGGCCATGATCGTTTTTCAATCGGGGAACTCTCTCTCCGTTTGGCACGGCTCGCCGCGTGCTTTCTTGAACACAGTTCTATCAAACGACAAGATCGATCAAAACACCCTGCGGCGGATAGTCGGAGACGAAGCTCTGCAATCAGATTACTCCCTTTATCGTACCATCTTGCAGATGACGCCCGGCAAAATGACTCCCTTTGAGTCACAGAGCGACGTCGCCAACCAGGCTTTGCTCCTCCTGGTAAAAGGAATTTGCATGCCACCGGGTTCCGAGTCCGGTGTCTTTGCAGTTGGGGCGGGAGAATTCTCGGGATTTCAATTCGGGCGCCCGGCAAATCCATCCGGTGAGTTGAGCGTCAGGCTCTTTTCAGCCAGCAGTTCTCTCAATTTCATTTTCGTTCAGAAAGCGGGCGGCTCCGCCGTCATCTCACAGCCGGACATCAACCGCATCCTCCACACGTTGCACAAAGCCACATAAGAGCGAACGCCCACAGAACAATTAGCGGTCTCCAAAGGAGTAGCGTGGGCCCGATGCCGTTTCGTCACATCGGTCAAGGTCACGCAGCCGCGATCATCGGGACCCATAAAATAGGAGCTACCGGAGGCTCGATAGACGCATTGGTCCGATTTGGCATTGACGGGAATGATGCACTGGACGGCGCCGGGAGACGTCAGAGGGAACGTTTATCTTGGCTTTTTTGGAGCGGCTATACTGATGACTTTTGTGTCTCTTATTCTCAGTCTTCTAGGGCGAGGTAGTCCGAGAATCGTGGCCTTGATTTGGTGTTTCGTGTTGGGTTGCCAAATCGCCTTAACCATCATGATTCCACTGAGGGAGGCGGGATAAGGACGTCTCACTCGCTGGGGCCTGATTGCGTCGCCTAATCGGAAAACATGCTCATAGTACCCGATCCCTGTTAGCAGGATAAAGGGACGCACAGACTTACTCTTGCGGGTTCCGAAAACTCTTCTCCACTGGGCCGAACTCCTCGATACGGATTGATTCCGCAACAGGAGCATTTGCGCTCCGGTTCGCCTCGGTGCGTGTGCCAGCGCGGACAAGATAAGACCGAGAGCTACAACGCACCGACGCCGCACGGAGCCGGTCAGCTATTCGTTGCGAAGCGCGACGACTGGATCGACACGCGCGGCGCGCTGCGCGGGAACGACGCAGGCCAGGAGGGCGATCAGGAGCAAAGCGGCAGCCGTGGCGGCGTACACGGCTGGAGCAGCAGGCCTGACCCCATACAGCAGCGTCGCAAGCAAGCGGCCAAGCACGAGCGCGAGGCCTAGCCCTGCTGCAAGCCCGAGCAGAGCGAGCCGCAAACCGCGAATGACGATCATGCGCGTGACGTCCAGCGGACGCGCGCCCAGCGCCATGCGCACCCCGATTTCACGCGTACGTTGCGCCACGGCGTACGCAAGCACGCCGTAGACGCCCATGCACGCGAGCACCAGCGCGAGGCCCGCAAAAATCCCGAGCAGGACCATCGGCCGCTCGCGGTCGGCGACATTCTCCTCGATGATGGTGTCCATGCTGCGAATGCGCGCGAGCGGCTGCTGCGAATCCACGGCCCACACGGCGCTGCGCACGGCGTTGGCGGCGTCCACGGGATTTTGCAGCGTGCGCACCACCAAGTAGTCAGCACCGGGACGCTTGACCTGCTCGGTGGAAAGATAAACTGCCGGCTTCATACCCAGGAGCAGGCCGCGCTCTCGAACATCTGCGACCACGCCTACCACGGTGCGCCAAGGCTCCTTTGCGAGATAGCCACCCATGTGCAGGTGTTTGCCGACGGCGCTCTGTCCCGGCCAATGGCGGCGTGCAAGAAATTCGTTGACGACAACGACAGGTTGCGAGGACTCGACATCGCTGTCTTCCAGGAAGCGTCCTTCGATAAGTCTTGCTCCGACGGAACGAAGATATCCCGGAGTGGCCTCGCGGTAGAGCGCATCGTTCCACTTGCCAGGTTCGGGAGGCGGCGCCCCTTCGATGATGTAGCCCTCGGTGTCCCCCTCGGAGGTGAATGGCGCATCCGAAGTAAATCCAGCGCTGACAATTCCGGGCTTTGTCCGCAATTCCGCGAGCACGTTACGATAGAAGCTGCGGATTTTAGCGTCCGTGTCGTACTTAGGTTGAGGCAAAGGCAGTATCGATACAAGTAGATGATCGGAACGGAATCCCAGGTCCATTCGGTGAAGATTCCACAACGTTTGAATCATCAGCCCGGCACCGGCGAGCAAAGCGAGAGCAAGGGCAAACTGCCCGACCACAAGCCCATCGCGCAGCCGCATACCGCTTGGTGATTCGCCTCCGCGGTCTCCCTCCTTTAGTGCGTCATGGGGAGAAACATGCGTGGATTTGAGCGCGGGAATGAGGCCAAACAAAACGCCGGCAGCTAGCGAAACGCCGGCGGTGAAGAAAAGCACCGGCAGATTCAGCGAAAAAGACGCCGCACCGACCTGCTGCGGAATGAAGCGCCCAAGAACACGCCAGCACTGGCTGCCTAGCCAAAGTCCGAGCGCGCCTCCGGTAACTGCCAGAAGCAAGCTCTCGGCGAGAAGCTGAGCGACGATTTGCTTCCGGCTAGCGCCGAGCGCGATCCGTACGGCCATCTCGCGTCGGCGGGCCGAAGCGCGCGCCAGCAGCAGGTTCGCCAAATTCGAGCACGCGATCAGCAGGACAAAGATGGAGGCGATCTGCAGAACCCACAGGCCTGCGCGAGCGTCACCGGCATATTCCTGCTGGATAGGCACGACCACCGCACCGATATTGGCGTTGTGTTCGGGATATTGCTGCGCGAGCCGCGCAGCCACGATATCCATATCGCGCTGCGCTTGCGCCACAGTGACTCTCGGCTTCATGCGCGCAACCACGGTCAGATAGTGGGAATCGCGTTGCGCCAGCACCTCCGGGGTGTAGTAGCCCGGAGTCCAGTAATCCATATCAGGGACCGGGAAGAAGAACTCGCGGGGCATCACGCCCAGCACAACGGCACTCTGACCATTCATCAAAATGCTGCGGCCAATGATTTTGGAATCACCGCCAAAGCGCCGCTGCCACAGCGGATAGCTAATAACTACGGATTTGCTTTTTGCGACGTCTTCCTCGCGCGTCCAGGGACGTCCGAGAAAGGGTTGCACTTGCAGGACATCGAAGAAGTTAGCGGTGACCGCGCCGCCCTGAACCTGCTCGGGCGCCTGATCGCCAGTGAGGCTGGCCGTCTGATAGCGCAAGGCTGCCATATCCGTGAAGACCTGGTTCTGGGCGCGCCAGTCCACATAATTGGCGGGCGCCGGGGTGTTGTGGGCGAATCCAATGGTGGAGGCGTCCTCCCATACGATCACTAGCCGTCCGGGATCGCCGTAGGGCAGAAGCCGAAGCAGAAGAGCCTCTACGGCGCTGAAAATAGCCGTGTTAGCGCCAATCCCGAGCGCCAGCGCCGCGATAGCAATGATGAAAAAGCTGGGGTTGTGGCGGAATTGGCGAAAGGTCGAGACAACAACTTGATGCAGGTTCATATCATCAAAAACGCAGCAAAAACAAAGATGTTCCCGCGAATTCGACTGTTATTAGAAGTTCGGGCCGGGGCCCCCGCTCCGAGGTTGTTCGTCAGCGCCTGATAAGTTCCGCTTACCCGAGAAGTTCCTGGTAGTACTTGACTTCCAGCACGTCAAAGAACCACTAGAAGAGACACTCCGTCGCGTCATTCGTGAGGAGCTCCGCCGTGCGTGCTAAAGTCCGGGAAAGAAAGGTGAAGGTCTTCCCGCAACCAGTGCAGCGACCCCGACGGATCCCAATCCAGTCGTGATGCGCATCGTGCATCTGCTTGCGACGGCGTCCGTGGCCGATGATCAAATCGCATTCACAAATCGGGCATCGCCGCAAGATGACTTCGGCGCAGCTCGCGGCCCACTCCGTTTCGATCTTGTGCTCCGGGACAGAAAGTGGGATAAACGAAATCGTAGCTTGTTGGAGCTCTGCCCCGGCGTTGACCTGCCAAGATCTGAGCCGCAGCGGAGCTCCTTCCTCCTAAAGAAAAATCCAACTGGAAGAGAATACAGCTTCCGCTACGCCCTTTTTTAGGGGTGTGATTCACAGGATTGGCTCGATTCCGTGCTTTTCACATGAAATTCTTAGTCGGGTAACACCGCGTACGCCCCCCCAGCGTACACCTGCGAGGTTCCCAGACCGTTCATCAGCCATGAGGAGGTTAACGTGAAATCTCGGTCTAATTCCCCGCACAGAAGCTCAGAAGCTGCGGGCGCAAATGGTTCGTCCAGTTTGCACCGCCGCGTTCTCGCCATGGGAATCGCGGTACTCTTCGCCTTTTATCCGCTGACGCCCGCAGGCGCGGCTCCACCGGCTCTAGCCGCAACTGCGAAGGCCGCAGCGGCGGCGGCACCCGCCACTTCTGCCGGAGGTTGCCAGCTCAACTCGCCGCTTGGCAAGGTCCGACACGTAATCACCATCATCTTCGACAATACCCACTTCATGCGCGATCCCGCACGCAATGGCTCGACGCTGGTACCTTCCGACCTTGAGCAGATGCCGCATTTGCTGACCTTCATCGAGAACAATGGCGTGCTTCTTTCCACCCATCACACACAGCTGATCTCCCACACGTCGGACGACATCATTACCATGCTCACCGGCGTCTACCCGGAGCGCCACGGGGTGGCCACGGCCGCTAACAGCTACCAGGAATACCTGTCGTTTGGTGCCACCGGTTTTCAGTCCGGCTTCACGTACTGGACTGACCTGAGCCGGGATGGCACCTATAACCTGCTTAGCGGCCCGAAGGATCAAAACCATCCGAGCGGCGTCAACGCCCCTGCTCCTTGGGTGCCCTTCACCCGCGCCGGCTGCGATGTGGGCGCCGCCGGTGCTGCAGACATGGAGATTGAGAATACCACCACCGACCTCACCACCATTTTTGGAAATAACGTGCCGCCGAGTACCGACCCCTTTGCGGACTTCGAGGGTGTTGCCATTCACTGCGCGAAGAGCAGTACACTTTGCTCGGCCGCTAATGGAGGTTTTCCCGACAATTTGCCGTGGGAGCCGAATGCGGATGGCTCAGCGGCAGCGACCGATCCGGCCACCGGCACTTCCACTGCTTACGAAGGGTATAACGCACTCTTCGGCCACCAATTTGTCACCCAGGCGTTCCGCAATCTCAGGCTGGGCAGTCCGGTGCTGGGTATGGATGGAAACTTGTTGGACCTCAACGGGAACACCATCGTTGATGACTTCAAAGGCGCTTTGACGCCCGGCTTCCCGGGCTTCAGCTTGCCGCCTCAATACGCGCTGGGCTACGTTGCCGATATGCTGGAGGCTGGTGTCCCAGTGGTTTATGCCTACATCATCACCCCTCACCGGCCGACCCCGAGTAACCCCTACAGCTACGGCTTCCCATCAGACGCCGGCGACTATGGTCCGGGTGAAGCGCACTATGTGCAAACACTACAGCAGTACGACGATGCCTTCAACAAGTTCTTCACCCGTCTGGCCGGAGACGGAATCACCGCGGCAAACACGCTCTTCATAATCGGCGCGGAGGAGGGCGATCACGTGGTCGCGGCGAATCCCACCAACCCCGGCTGCGATGGCGTGACCACCCCCTGCACTTACGGCAACACGCCCGGCAATGAGGCCGGCGAGCTGAACCTAAATTTCAGGGGTTTGCTCCAGGCCGAGACCGGCATCAAGACCTTCGCCTCAGTCACTAACGATTCCGCACCGGATATCTACCTTGGCGGCAACCCCGGCCCGAACGATGCCACATTACGGGCTTTTGAGCGGGCGTCCGGCACGGTAAGCGTGACCAATCCGATTACCATGGCTACGGACACCATCGCGCAAGCCATGGTCAATCTCCCCGAGTTCAAGATGCTGCACATGCTGACGTTCGATTCGAACCGGACGCCGAGCTTCACGATTTTCGCCAATCCCGACTACTTTGTCACCGGATCGACCGCCTGCGGGACCAGCACAACGCCGGCTACCGCCTGTGTCAGGCAGCAGCCCGGCTTCGCCTGGAACCACGGCGACGTTCAGCCGCAGATCACCACGACGTGGCTTGGTCTGGTCGGTCCTGGCGTGGATCAGGCGGGCGTGGACAACGCAACATTCTCGGATCACACCGACATCCGGCCGACCATGCTCACGCTTGTGGGTCTGACGGACGATTACCCGCATGAGGGACGCGCGCTGACCGAAAAATTAAGCGGCTGGGCGCAGCCCTCCGCCGTCAAGAAAAGCGCAAACTTCGTCGCGCTTGCGCAGATCCTCAAGGAGATCAACGCGCCCGTTGGGCCGTTGGGCCTTGCCAGCATCCACGCGTCCACCGTTGCAATGGCAAGCGGTAGCGCCGCAGACGACTCCACTTACACCAACATCGAAAGCCAGCTGGCGTCCTTCACAGCGCAGCGCGATGCGTTGGTAGCGCAAATCGTTCCGTTGCTCGAAGCAGCGGAGTTCAACGGAACGCCGATTCCCGACGCGACCGCGGCCAGCCTGATTCAGCAAGGGCAAAGTCTGCTCTCCAGCGTGCAAACCTACGCAGGCGGTTTGCAATAGCGAACTGCAGTAGCTGATGCAAAGTACAACGAGAGGGGCGCGGCTCACCAGCGCCCCTTTTCTGTGCAGTCTGTTCTCCGCGCCGAACTTCTGCGATTTGCCAGCTGAAACCGCCATTTCCGCCTTCGATTTCAAGCATAACGCGCTAGCTTCCAGATGGTCGGCAAACTCGAAGTGATCCATGTCGAGCCGATCAGTAACCATAAGTCGGCTTGTGGAACGCGATTCGGTGACGCCATCTTCAACCCCGGATTATGGCAGGATGACGTGCAAGCCCGGAAGTAATCCACTTGAAAACGCGCAATCTGTGGAAGTGCCGCTTTCCTGACGGATATATTCCAACTTAAGTGAAGACTGGGGTTTGTACCCTACTTCCTGAGTCTCTTGAGCCGAGGAATTGACATAGCCATCGAAGATGGCTAGAATCGAAATCATGAAGGTAAGCGTCGCCGAAGCCAAGAACAAACTGCCGAAACTCATCAAGAAAGCGGAGAACGGTGAGCGCGTCACAATCTGTCGTCGGGGCAAGCCCGTGGCGGACCTAGTACGTACGACCAAGCCGACAAGGCAGAAGCCCGAATTGGGCTTCCTGAAAGGCAAAAAGGTCGTGCTCGACCCGGACTGGTGGAAGCCGATGACGGACGAGGAAGTAGACGCCTTCTTGGCGGGCCGCTACTGATGCGTGTCCTGCTGGATACGGTGGCGTTCCTCTTTGCTATTGAAAACCCGGACAGGTTATCGCGGAGGGCGCGGGCCGTGTTGAGAGAACCGGCGAACCAACGCGAGCTCAGCGTTGTTTCGCTGGCAGAGGTCGCCATGAAGAATGACGCCGGAAAGCTGAATCTCAGCCGTGAGGACGCGTTGGAGGCGCTAAGGCGCCTGCAGGTGACCCTGGTGGCGTACGCGGAAGCGCACGTGTTACAGCTGATGACGCTGCCCGTGCACCATCGTGACCCGTTCGACCGCATGCTGATTGCGCAGGCGCTGGCCGAAGACGTGCGTGTGATGACCTGCGACAAGGAGTTCCGCAAGTACAAGGGACTAGAGGTGATTTGGTGATGAGAATCCCAATAGCAGCCGGATCGCTCCGTTCAAGCCTATCACCTGATCTGGCAAGGTCTCGTGATCGCTTCGGTTCAGGCAGGACTTACGCTGAGAAACAGACTTCCGGCGGGGCAAAACAATGCGGCGCGTTGCAGCTACGCGGCATGGTAAATTTTTTTGACTCATGGTGGGCCTGGGTGGACTTGAACCACCGACCTCACCCTTATCAGAATTGCGGTCATTGGTCCCGCGCGAAGAATTTAAGCTTGCCGCCTTCTTTTGTGGAGCCGCCATGTGCTTCCGCCGCTTCACAAACCAAGTCCCTGTCCCGCAGCGCTCGTTTTGAGCTCCGTCGTATGCGAAATACGAATCGCAGAAAGATCGCAAGCATCGCCATTTCAACTACACGATTCGCAACTTACTTGGTACAGCCAGCCACGGATTTGGTCTTCAGGCACCCAACTGTAAGGAATTAAGTGCGTGCCTGTTCGACTTTTCGGGTGGGAAGCTTCCAGTTGGGTCTGACGAAGTGGCACGTATAACCGTGCGGATAGCGCTCCAGATAGTCCTGGTGCTCGGGCTCGGCTTCCCAGAAGTCCCCGGCGGGCCGCACTTCTGTGACAAC
>Ga0182037_10001369_pt1 | contig 12720 bp, 9 predicted proteins | sample sta12Cox44000082_FD_125974 | JGI IMG/M metagenome (GOLD analysis project Ga0182037, IMG submission 125974) | Lab enrichment of tropical soil microbial communities from Luquillo Experimental Forest, Puerto Rico - statoxic.12C.oxic.44.000.082 | ecosystem: Environmental > Terrestrial > Soil >... | reverse complement strand
TCAATGCCGGTCTCGCCGATCCAAAATTGAAGACACGACTTGCCGACCTCGGCTACGTGACGTTCGGGGGCTCATCCGCCGAGTTTAGAAACCTGATTTCACAGGAAATCGATAAATGGGCCAGGGTGCTTAAGTTTGCAGGCATAAAACCTGATTGATCCGGGCGCGCCTGGTCTTACCGGGCCACCCGCGCTTCTCGCCGCGCCGACGAGGTGATCGAATAGGCTGCAATTTGCTGCACTGCATATGTCAGCTCGTGTTGCTGTGGACGGCTCCTCTACCGGCACGCGAGTGCCATGGATGTGGGGGCTGTTGAGGCCCCCACGATTCGGAGGAGCCAAACATGCAAGCGGTCACGACATCGCCAAGTCGGCTTTTCAAATCCACGGAGTTGACGCGGCAGGTGATGTAATCGTTCGCCGCCGGCTCAAGCGCCATAAAAGGAGAACCTGGGGCCAACGCCGTTTACGGCGTGGACGTGCGCTGCAAAGGCAAGGGTGATACCTGGAGGGAGCGCGCGAGGATAGAAGGCCGAGAGGTGGGGGGATTTAAGTGCACTGACTGTCACCAGGCAGCGGCCGTGAGCCATGCTCTACGACCTCCTCAACTACGACGCGGAACTACGACCGCAGCCGACACCATCGCCGCGTGAGCCCTTCCGCCGGCCAGCGGCGCGAGTCGGTCGCAATCATGGCATCATCTTCAGCCGCGCTCGTGGCCGCCGCGGACGATGAAATATGCAATGGCGACGAGCGGCAGCGCAACCAGCGTGCCGGCTGCAAAAATCGTGGAGAAGGCCAATCCCAACGGATCGTGCAGCGGCCCGATTGCGAATGCGGCGACGCCGTAGCCGAGCTGATAGAACGCGATCAGCTCTCCCGCCACCATCGCCGACAGATATGGAAACTCCTTGCCGCCGAAGCTGATGCTCAGCGGCAGAAACGCCGAGCACGCCAAACCGGCGAGACCCAGCGCGACGATCCCGCCGGTTTGGCCCTGCACGCGCGAGGCAAGCTGAAATGTAAAGAGCAGCAGCGCCGGGAGCGCGGCATAGATCCAGCGCGCCGGCACGAGCCCGGAGATCAGGGCGATGAACACGCGGCCCAGCGTCACCATCACCCAGAACGCGGCGAGCGCGAACGCGGCGCCGCCGGCCGACACGCCGCGCTCGGTCGTGAGGTAGAGCACGGCCCAGTTGCCGTTGAGCGTCTCGGCAATCCCGTAGACGAATACGGCGGCGGCATAGAGCCAGAACCGCCGCGGCAGATTGGCCCAGCCGACGGACACCTCACCGGCAGCGGCGTCGGCGGAGGCGCGCAAGGGCTGCGTCAAAGCGATGCCGGACAGAAGCACAACGACGCATGCGACGAGGAGCGGGAGCAACCACCATGCGCCGATTGCCACCACGAGCGCGACTAGCACCGGCGCGAGCGCGGTTCCAAGCCCGAGCAGCGCGTTGAGGATGAGAACCGCACGGTCGATCCATGCGGGAAAGAACGCCTCGGCATAGGTGTTGAGCGCCATCACCGTCGCGCCGAAGCCGAAGCCGAGCGCAGCGGTGGCGAAGAGAAGAACTGCGAAGGCCGCATCCGGCGCGCCGATGAGCAGGCGGCTCAGCGCCAGCAGCGTCATGGAGACGATATTGCCGGCGAATCCTGCCAGCAGCACGCGGCGTAAGCCTAATCGGCGCGCTAGCTTCGGGGCGAGCGCCGAGGCGAGAATGGCGAACGCCACTTGCGGCACGAACATCGCTCCGTACCGCGTGCTGTCGAAACCGAAACCGTCGGGGCTGGTGAAAATCGAGCTCGCGGCTGGAAACGTCACCAGCGCAAGGCCTTGGGCGACGGCGGCACCATAGACCACGCCGATCTCGGTGCGGCTTGCCATCGCCAACGTCCTCACGCCATGCGCTCAAGCCAGTCGCTGCAACAGGTGATCGCCCACCCGCATCGCGTTGGCAATCGCGGTGAGCGACGGATTGACCGCGCCGATGCTGACAAAAAAGCTCGTGTCCACGACATAGAGGTTGTCGAGCTGATGCGCCTTGCAATTGACGTCGAGGACGGAGCTCTTGGGATCGCGACCGAACCGGCAGGTGCCGGCCTGATGGGCGCAGCCCGCGACCGGAATGTCCGTCTTCATATACAGGTTGCGCGGAATCAAATGATGATGCATGCCCAGGTGAGTCAGCATCGACTTGAGCTTGTCGTACAGCGTCTGCCGAGCCACTTGGTTGTTGGGCTTATAGCTCAGCGTGACCTTGCCGAACTCGTCCACCGTGACGCGATTGTCCGGATCGGGCAGGTCCTCCGTCGTGAGCCAGAAATCGACGGCGTGGCGCGCGAGATTGCTCAATAGGCCCATCGGCAGCAGCGCGGTCTCGATCGGCTTCTCGCCCCTATACATGGGCGCGAGCGACTTGCCGGTCATCTGGATGTTGCCCATCGGATACTCGAATCCCTCCATCCCGAAGTAGAAATCATTGAGCGCTATGGTCTTCTGGAACACGGTCGGATTGGGTTCGCGCGAGATCGCGAGTACGGCCTGGCTGTTGTGGAACATGTAATTGCGCCCCACCTGATCCGAGCCATTGGCGAGCCCATTGGGGTGCTTGTCGTTGCGCGACATCAGCAGCAACTTCGCCGAATTGACCGCGCCGCAGGACACGACCACGATGTCGCCGCGAAAGACCTCTCGCTCGCCCGCGACTTCGGCGACAACTTGTGTGACCGCCGTGCCCGCGGCGTTGGTTTCCAGTCGCACCGCCTTGGCGTTGCGCAGCAGCGTCACGTTGCGGAACTCGAGAGCGGGACGCACCGCCACGACTTCCGCGTCGGACTTGGCGTGCACCAGGCAAGGAAAGCCATCGCAGGTTTGACAGCGAATGCAGGTGCTGTAGGCCATGTTGGCCTCGTTCAGCATGATCGCGCACGGTGCCGGGAACGGACGACAGCCGGCCGCCGTGAGCTGCTCGAACAGTCCCGCGATGCGCGGCTCGTTGGAAACCGGCGGGTACGGATAAGGTCCGCTCGCGGGCGGCTCGGTCGGATCATGCCCGCGCAATCCGTGCACGTGATACATCTCCTCGGCCTTGGCGTAATAGGGCTCGAGGTCCTCGTAGCCGATCGGCCAAGCCGGCGAGATGCCGTCGTAGTGCTTGAGCTCGCCGAAGTCCTGCTGCCGCAGCCGGTAGAGCGCCGCGCCGAACATCTTGGTCGCGCCGCCGACGAAGTAGTGCACCTGCGGCTGAAACGGCCGGCCGTGCGCGTCGTACCAGGTATCGGGCGAGACGTAGCGGTTGTGCACAAATACCGCCGCCGCATCCCAGTTCTCCGCCTCACGCTTGAGCCAATCGCCGCGCTCGAGGACGAGGATACTCTTTCCCGAAGGAGCGAGATGTCTCGCCAGAGTGCCGCCGCCCGCGCCGCTGCCGACAATGATGACGTCGAAGCGCTGATCCATGTCCGCTCCCGCCTAGAGCCCGACGCTGGCGTGCATGATGCCGCCGTCGGCGAAGATCGTAGTGGCGGTCAGATAGCTGGCGCCGTCTCCGGCCAGGAAACCGACCACGCTGGCGATCTCCTCCGGGCGCGCCATGCGCCCGATCGGTATGGCGGCATCGAGCTCCGCGAGCTTGGCGGGATCGTTCATGGTGCTGAGATTGATCGGCGTCGCCACGGCGCCAGGACCGACGCCGACAATCAAAATGTTGTGCTTGGCGAGCTCGACACCGGCGGTGCGCGTGAGCATGCGCATGCCGCCTTTCGCCAGGCAGTAGGGCGTATTGCCCGGCATCGGCCAATCCTCGTGCACCGAGGTGATATTGATGATGCGGCCTCCGCCGCCCTGCTTGATCATCTGCCGCGCTGCGATTTGCGTGCCGAAAAATGCGCTCTTGAGGTTTATCGCCATGACCCGGTCGTACTGCGACTCGGTCGTGTCCAGCACGGAGGTACGCGTTTCGATGCCGGCGTTGTTGACCATGATGTCGAGCCGGCCGAACTTGTCGACTGCCGCGGCGACGAGCTTCTCGAGATCGGCGAGCTTGCTCACGTCGGCCTCGACGCCGATCGAACGGCCGCCGAGCTTGCCGATGCGCCGCTCCAGCGCGTCGGTCCCTTCCGGATGCGCCACGTAGTCGATGACGATGCTGGCCTCTTGCCGTGCGAGTTCCAGGGCGATCGCCTCCCCGATCCCGCTGTTGCCGCCGGTGACGAGGGCAACCTTGTTCTTCAGCGACATGTTCGTGTCCTCGATGACGATTTGCAGCGCTCGAGCGCCCTTCCTTACCCCTGAACCGGCTCGGCCGCCGCCGGTTCCGTGTGCGTGACATGAGCAGCGTTTTCCTGCGCGAGCTGACTGATCAGATTCGCCACCAGCCCGGTCCAGCCGGTCTGGTGCGAGGCGCCACAGCCGCGGCCGTTGTCGCCGTGGAAGTATTCATGGAACAGGATGTAGTCCTTGAAATGGGGATCGGTTTGAAATTTTTCGTAGCCGCCGAACACCGGGCGCCTGCCGTCGGCGCCGCGCAGGAACAGCCTGAGCACGCGGCGGCACAGCTCGTCGGCAATCTCATTGAGGGTCAACATGACGCCCGAACCGGTCGGACATTCGATTTTGAGGCCGTCGCCGTAGAACAGGTGGAAGCGGCGCAGGCTCTCGATCAGCAGATAATTGACCGGTATCCAGATCGGTCCGCGCCAATTCGAGTTGCCACCGAACATGCCGCTCTCGGATTCGCCCGGCTCGTATTTCACGCGATAATGGACGCCGTCGCATAGGAAATCGTAAGGATGATCGAGGTAGCTCCGCGACAAGGCTCTTACCCCGTAGGGCGAGAGGAATTCCGACTCGTCGAGCATGCGCCGCAAAAGGCAGGTCATGCGGAACACGCGCGCCAGCGCGATCAGGCGGCGCCCTTCCCACACCGACTCGTTCCAGCGCGAGACGAGCTTCACCAAATCGGCCCGTTGCTCGCGATAGAGCTCGAACTTGCGCCAGAGCTCGGGCCGCTTCGCGATCAGGTCCCGGTCGATGCAGCCGACGGCATACAGGGGAATCAATCCGACCATGGAACGCAGGCGAAGCGGGACTTCGTCTCCCGAGGGCAAAAACAGCACGTCGTAAAAGAACTTGTCCTTGTCATCCCAGAGGCCGAGGCCTTCTTTGCCCATTTCGGTTATCGCCCCGGCGATGTGCAGAAAATGGTCGAGAAATTTGATCGCCATGTCCTCGTACGCCCGATCGTGCCGGCTGAGCTCGAGCGCCATGCGCAGCATGTTGAGGCAAAACATCGCCATCCAGGCCGTGCCGTCGGATTGCTCGATGTAGCCGCCGGTGGGCAAGGGACGTGAACGGTCGAACACACCGATGTTGTCCAGGCCGAGAAAGCCGCCTTCGAAGATGTTCAAGCCTTGCGGATCTTTTCGATTCACCCACCAGGTGAAGTTGAGCAGCAGCTTGTGGAAGAGCCGCGCCAGGAATTCGAAATCGCCGCTGCCGCCCGCTTGATCGCGGTCGTTCTGGAACACGCGCATCGCCGCCCAGGCGTGCACCGGCGGGTTGACGTCGCCGAACGCCCATTCATACGCCGGCAGCTGGCCATTCGGATGCATCAGCCGCACCTCGCAAAGAAGTAGCAGTTGCGCCTTGGCGAAATCCGGATCGATCAAGGACAGCGTGGCGCAGTGACAGGCGAGATCCCAAGCGGCAAACCAGGGGTATTCCCATTTGTCCGGCATGGACATGATGTCGCCGGCGATGACATGCGCCCAGCCGCTGTTGCGGCCGTGCTTGTGCCCCTCGGGCGGTGGCGGTTGGTCCGGATCGCCGTTGAGCCATCGGCGCACGTTGAAATAGTAGAATTGCTTGTTCCACAGCATCCCGGCAAAGGCTTGCCGCTGGATGCGCCGCATGTCCTCGTCGGCAATGTTCTTCTGCAGGGCGGCGTAGAAGGCGTCTGCCTCTCCCTTGCGCTGCGTCACGATGTCGTCGAAGCCGATGAAGGCATCCATGCGCGGCTCGCCCGCGCGCAGCCGGACACGGATGGTGGTGCTGCCGCGGGGTGGGATTGCGCGCAGATAAAGCCCGGCCGCTTTAGTGCCTTCGCCCGCGGGGTTGACGGCCTCGCTGCGGCCGTGGATGACGTAATCGTGGAAAGCGTCCTTGCAGTAACCGTGCGCGCCGCTGACGCCGAATACGCGCGCGAAGTTGGTTTCGTTCTCGCAGAACAGCAGCCGATCCGCCGCTTCGAACGCGATCGCATAGACTCCCAGTTGCTCGTGCTGCACGCGCACGCGCGAGCCGCGCTGCTCCTGCAATAAGGGGCGTTTCACGCCCTCCGACCAGCTCCAGATGTTGCGGAACCAGATTTGCGGCAGCACATGGATGGACGCTTGCTCCGGGCCGCGGTTGTGGACCGTCAGCCGCATGAGCACGTCTTCCGCGTCCGCCTTGGCATATTCGACCTCGATATCGAAGTACCTGTCGTCGTTGAAAATGCCGGTGTCGATCAGCTCGAACTCCATCGCCGCGGTACCGCGGCGGCGCGCGTTCTCCTCGATCAACCATTCGTAGGGGTACGCGGCTTGCGGCAGCTTGTAGAGCATGCGCGCGTAGGCGTAGCTGGGGACGGCGTCGAGGTAGTAGTAGAGCTCCTTGACGTCCTCGCCGTGGTTACCTTCTTCGTTGGTCAGCCCGAACAGCCGCTCCTTCAGGATCGGATCGCGGCCGTTCCAGAGGGCGACCGACAGGCAGAGGAACTGCCGGTCGTCGCAGAAGCCGGCGATGCCGTCCTCGCCCCAGCGATAGGCGCGGCTGCGCGCCTGGTCGTGTGTGAAGTAATCCCACGCGGTGCCGCCGGGGCTGTAGTCCTCGCGCACCGTCCCCCACTGCCGCTCGCTCAGATACGGGCCCCAGCGCCGCCAATTCTTCGTACCGGCGCGGCTTTGCTCGAGACGTCGCCGTTCGGCGTCAATGATCATCGGTGATCCGCTCAAACGCGCCCATGAGCTTAGGTGCACATGCCCTGCCCGGCCTGACGCAGCAAGCGCCAGGCATCGAGCGTGCAAGCGACCGACCACGCCTGCGCGGGCGCGCCGCGCGGGTGGTGCGGAGGATCTCCGTCGAAAATCTCGCCGATCGTGCCGACCCCTTGGTCCTCGAGCGCATCGCTCAGCGCTGCCAGCAGATCTTGCGCCGCCGTCGCCTCGCCGCTGACGCGATAGCTTGCGAGGCAGAACGGGCCCAGCAGCCAGGGCCAAACCGGCCCTTGGTGGTAGCCGCCGTCGCGCTCCAGGACACCGCCGCCATAATGCGCGTGGTATGCAGGACTTCCCGGCGCGAGCGAGCGCAGGCCATACGCGGTGAGGAGATGGCGCTCGCACGCCTGCACGACATTGGCCTGATCGGCGGCGGCGAGCGGGCTGTGCGGCAGGCTCACCGCAAATATCTGGTTCGGCCTGATGCTGGCATCATCCCCGTTGGGACCATCGATCACGTCGTAGAGACCCTCGCCGTCTGCGCGCAGGAAGCGTGCGAAGCTTCGTTTGGCGGCTTCCGCCGCGGCGCCGAAACGATCGGGCATCCCCAGAGTTGCTGCGAACGTGCTCATGATGCGCAAGGCGTTGTACCACAGCGCGTTGATTTCGACCGGCTTGCCGATGCGCGGCGTCACCACCCAATCGCCGATCTTCGCATCCATCCACGTCAGTTGCACGCCGGCAACCCCGGCCCTGAGCAGGCCGTCGGCTCGATCCACGGCGATGCCATAGCGCGTCCCCTTTTGGTGCCAGTCGATCATGTCCGAGAGCACCGGGAACACCGCGCGCAACGCGGCAACATCCTTGGTCGCCTCGAAGTAGGCGCGCCACGCTTCGAAGAACCACAGCGATGCATCGGCGGTGTTGTATTCGGCGCGGTCGCCGGCGCCGGGGAATACGTTGGGGAGCATCCCCTGGCTGACGAAGCTCGCGAAGGTCGCAAGGATGCGGTGCGCGATCTGCGGCCGCCCGGTCGCCAGCGTCAGGCCCGGCAAGCTGATCATGGTATCGCGGCCCCAGTCGCCGAACCACGGATAGCCGGCGATGACCGATTGGCCGTCGGGCACGCTGGCAAGCGGCCGGGCAAAGACGAAGGCATCGGCCGCAAGCGCAAGGCGGGCGATGCACGGCGGGGCATCCCGCATGGCGGGGCTGCTCGCGATCGCAGTTGAGACGGCGCGCCGGTCGTGATCGAGACGGCGCCCGAGCGCCGCCGCGAGATCGCCCGCAGGCTCGCCGTGAAGGCTCGCACCGATGCCGCACCATTGTCCCGGCAGGAGCGGCAGCGTGACCTCGCCCACGCACAGATGATTGTCGATCGAGTCGAGGCCGCGCTCGGCCTCGAGCGCAAGCGCGAAATCCCGGTACCACTCGCGCTTGGGCACGATGCTGCCGCCCGGCGCGCGAATGCTCAGCGCAACGCCTCCCCTGTCGGTGAGCGACAGGCGTTCGCCCTCAACGGCGATCTCGGGCGCAAATCCCCCCACCGTCATCGTGCCATGGTGGTCGCGGTCGTTGGCAAGCAGCGTCACGCGCAAGGACAGCGCGTGTTCCGCCGGCTGCGGCTGCGGCAAGAGCCGCCAGGCCGCATAGACGGTATGGGCGCCCGGCTCCATCCAGACGCGCGCCTCGATGCGGTATTCGCCGATCTCGAAGGTCCAAACCGGGGTAGAATAATCGAGGTGAAAGCTGCCGATGCGAATGTGGCCCGCCGGCGAGACGGCGCCGCTCTTCCACCGGTTCGTGAACAGCGGCCAGGAGCGCGCCCCCGCGACCACGGTCGCATCGGCCTTGGCGAGGATCAGCCGGCGTCCGAGCGGCGATGCGACCGGCGCGATCAGCAGTCCATGGTAGCGCCGGGTCAAGCTGCCGGCGATGGTGCCGCCCGCGTAGCCGCCGAGGCCGTTGGCGATCCACCATTCGCGGCGCTCTGCTTGACCGAGATCGCCGCAGATGGCGCGCGTGAATCGGATCGAAGATGGAACCGGAATGGCTCGGCCGCGTGACCTAACCTCCGCGCCTGCAACCCCCGATGGATTGGGCGGCGCAGCCTCGCCCCGGTCCGCTAGCGGCTCCTTCATGGCGCTGCGCCCATATCGCGCTTATCGCGGCTTGAAGGAGAAGGCGTCGCGCAGCGACGTCATCCCGGCGCAGCCGGCGACGTAGAGAAAACCCCCGGCAAGCCCGAAATTTTTGAGGAACGGCCAAAAGTTCTGAGTCCATTCGTTGCTGTTGAACGGGGGCCTCCAGAAGTTGTGGAACAGGACGGCGGTGGCGATCACGTAGAACACGAACAGCAGCGCCGCCTGGCGGCGATAAAAATCGAGCAGAATGCACACCGGGCCGAGGACCTCGAGCATGCCGCCGAGCACCAGCAACACCACGGCGAGCGACGGCGGCAGCGCGATCAAACCGTGGCCGGCCTGCGCCATGGCCGATTGGTGATTGAAAATCTTGTCGAGCGCGCTGAACGAAAAGATGAGCACCAGACACAGTCTGGCGATGAATTCGAGGACCTTGTTCTCTTGGCTCATGGCTCGCTCCGCCGCGGGAGGCTTTCGCAGAAGGTATTCTGCCGGCTATTCCTCGACCAGCCGTAAGGCGTGACCGTTGGGGTCGCGGATCATCACCGCTTTCTTGAAACTGAGCTTGGCTTGCGCCTCCGCCGGTATGGCCACCACGCTCGAGCTGACGAACTGCACACCCGACTGGCGCAATCGGCCGGCGAGCGCCTGGATATTGTTGCTCACCAGCGTCGGCTGCCAATGCCAGAGATCGTTGGCCTTGCTCTCGGCGGGCATCAACCGGCCGCCGGGCGGCGTCTTGTACTCGAGGAACTCGACGTGCGGCGGCGCGGCGGGCGGCATCATCGCCGTGACCAGGCAGGTATCGTTGATGAGGCCGTCCAGCATCTCCTGCGTCGTTCCGCTGTTCAAGGTGGTGACGCCCACGGCAAAGCCGAGAACGTCGCGGTAGAACGTCACGCCCTTGTCCGTGCTGGGCACCGTCATGGCGGTATGGTCGACGCCGCGAAAAAGCTTGTTGCTGGGCGCCTGCCACGACGGGGCGCCCTTGCCCGGCGGAAAATAGATCAGCTCGAGCGGATGGCGTTCCGGATCGTGAAACTTGATCGCCTTGATGCCGGCCGCTCCGGGATTGGACGGCCGGATGGTGATGGGATGCGAGGAGATCTGCCGCACATTGTTGTCCTGCAAGATCTTGTAGGCGGCATCCATGTCGCCCACCACGATGGCCATGTGCTGGAACCAGGCGTCGTTGCTTTGGGACCACACTGGGATGTTGCGTCCGGCAGGTGGCGAGACATATTGCGTGAGCTCGATGATTTGCTCGCCCAGTTTCGACTGCACGATGCGCATATTGGAGTTGAACACGCCGGTCAGCGCGTCGTACTCCGTGCCGACGACGCGGAAATCCGCAATCTTCTCGAACTGCAGCACGTTGGCGAAGAAATTCGACTCGCGCTCGACATCGGCAACGGTGAAACCGATGATTTTCACCCGCTGCACGCCTGCTGCGCGATCCTGCGCCCGGGCGACGTGCGGCGATACGAGCAAGAGCGCGAGCGCGCCCACCGCCAGCAAGGCCAGGGGCACCGCCACGCGCGCAGGCGTTGGTTTGCGCATCGGAGACTCCGAATTTAACTCACGCGCGACGGGACGCGGCTCGCTGCACCGAACGCTGCCGACATATGCATCGAGAACGCCCCAGCGGCGGGTGAGTCTATATTAATCTCGCCGGGCCGCGGTTATGACTGACGAGGACTCATTCCGCGGCGCTGGCCAGCGACACGTGTCCGGAGCGCTGCTCGCACGGCTTCTCCGCCCGATCGAGATTGTGCGCCGTGATGACCAGCGCGATGTGGGAGAAGGCCTGGGGAAAATTGCCCAACAGCCGTTTGCCGGCGGGATCATACTCTTCTGAGAGCAGGCCAAGATCGTTGCACAGCGTGAGAAGGCGCTCGAACAGCTTGCGGGCATCGTCGCGCCGGCCGAGCAGGATATAGGCGTCGGCCAGCCAGAAACTGCAGGCCAGGAACGCCCCCTCTCCGGGAGGAAGGCCGTCTTGTGTGACGTCCGTGTCGTAGCGGAGCACAAATCCGTTGGTCATGAGCTTGCGCTCGATCGCCTCGACCGTGCCGGCCACGCGCGGGTCGCTGGGCGGTAAGAAACCGACCACGGGAATCAGCAGCGCGCTCGCGTCCAAGTGCTCCGATCCGTAGGACTGCATGAACGCGCCGATCTTGGGGTTGAAGGCCTTGTCGCAGACCTCGGCGTGGATCTGCGCCCGCAGTTTGCGCCAATGATCGATCGGCCCTTCGAGACCGAACGCCTCCGCGCTCCTGATCGTTCGGTCGAAGGCGACCCATGCCATCATCTTGGAATAGGTGAAATGCCGGCGCCCTCCCCGCACCTCCCAAATGCCCTCGTCTTCCAAGGGCCATATCTCTTCGAGGTGGGACATAAGGACGCGTTGAAAATCCCAGGCATCAGCGAGGGGTGGAAGACCGCCGACGCGCGCTTGGTGCATCGCGTCCAGGACTTCGCCGAAAACGTCGAGCTGCAACTGATCAGCGGCCGCGTTGCCGATGCGCACCGGCCTTGAGCCCTCGTAACCCGCGAGCCAGGGCACCTCCCATTCCGCGAGCCGCTTCTCACCGGCAAGTCCGTACATGATCTGAATTTGCGACGGGCTGCCGGCGGCGGCCCGCAGCAGCCAATCGCGCCAGGCGCGCGCCTCGTCGTAATAGCCCGAATTCATGAGCGCGAGCAGCGTGAGCGTGGCGTCGCGCAGCCAGCAGAAGCGGTAATCCCAGTTGCGAAGTCCGCCGAGCTGCTCCGGCAGCGATGTGGTGGGCGCCGCCACAATGCCGCCGGTCGGCAGATAGCTCAGAGCTTTTAACGTGATGAGCGAGCGCAAGACGAACGGCGCGTACGGCCCGGTGCTCTTGTGAACGCTCGTCCACTCCTCCCAGAAATTCTGGGTTTGCCGCAAAGCATCTTCCGCGTCGACCGGATCAGGCGCCGGCAGATGCGACTGCAAGTACATCAGAACAAAGGGGATGGTCTCGCCGGCAGAGACCGTGAACTCCCCGACCGACGTCAGCTGTTCCCCGCGCATTTCGACCGGCGTCCGCAGGACAACCATGTCGGGACCGGAAATCGCCAGCAGATCTCCGTTTTCCGTGCGCTTCACCCATGGGACCGATTGACCGTAATCGAAGCGGATGACCAGCTCGGTCCGTATCGCGACGGTGCCGCGGGTGCCGACGACGAGGCGCACGAGGTGGGAGGCTTGCTCGCGCAAGGGCATGAAGTCGATCACCGTCACCTCGCCGTCAGCGGTGGTGAAGGTGGTCTCCAGGATGAGCGTCGCGGGACGATAGCGGCGGGTGATCCGCGATTTTGCTTGCGCCGGTGCGATGCGCCAGCGTCCGTTCTTGCTGTTCCCGAGCAGCGCGGCAAAGCACGCGCCGGAGTCGAAACGCGGCCAACAGAGCCAGTCAATCGAGCCATCCTTGGAGACGAGCGCGGCCGTCTCGCAATCCCCGATGAGTCCGTAGTCCTCGATGCGGGCGCCCATGAACACGACCTCGCAAGAACGCGGCGGCGAAAACAGCGCGCGCCGCGTCGACAGCTACACAACCCCGGTCCGCCGACTG
>Ga0182037_10001367_pt1 | contig 12729 bp, 15 predicted proteins | sample sta12Cox44000082_FD_125974 | JGI IMG/M metagenome (GOLD analysis project Ga0182037, IMG submission 125974) | Lab enrichment of tropical soil microbial communities from Luquillo Experimental Forest, Puerto Rico - statoxic.12C.oxic.44.000.082 | ecosystem: Environmental > Terrestrial > Soil >... | reverse complement strand
GCGAAAAGGCTGAAGCAGTGGCCCCACCGCCGACCGCGGCCACTCAGGCTGACGCAGATCGCCTCCAGGTAAAGTACCAGTCACAACTCGACACGCTGGGGAAAGAAGGCGCGGAAAAGCTTCACTTGGCGGAATATGCGCCCCCCGGTTTCGTGATTTTTCGCCATCAGGTCTTCCTTCAGTTGACACTTCGCAACCCTGAGCGCTTCGATAAAGAAGCCGGTTCCATTTATAAGCGTGCCGCGCAGAGCTTTGACCTGTTCCTGGCACCGCAGCTCAAGGCGCTACTCGCAAAAGTACCGGACGACCCTGAACTCGCTGGCCTCGACGTCACCGTGCTCAATCAGCTCGCGGCGAAAACACAGCCCTCCTCCGAAGCGATCGAATTTGTCTGTCCCTTCAAGCCTCTTCGTCAATTCGTGGAGGCCGAGATCACCAGCCAGGACGTTATCAACCAGAGCGTAGTATTGGTGAACGGCGTGCGCATCGCGCTCAACCTCCAGCAGGTGGAGTAATTTTGGATTTTAGATTCCGGATTTTGGATTAAGCTCCGGCGTGCCACCGGTTGCCCGAAGGGCAACACCGGGAGTAGCCATAGCAGGCCATATCCTGAGTGCCCAGATAAACCGTCAAAGTCAGATCCTGTCCGTATCCGTGCTAACCGGCCTGAGCAGCTCGATGGCGTGAAGGTGAACGATCTCGCCGGTCTCCGGGTTGACCTCTGGAGTGATCCGATACGTTTCCCGCCGAGCAACGTATCCCTTCGCCTCCAATTCCAGCACACGGCGGTGAAAGGAGTCAGCATCCCATTCCCGGACCACCATCACGTCACTCATCGGCGCTCACCTCACTGTCCTATGTATGACCAAGGTTCACTGCCCGGCATGAAAACAACCAAACTACGCTTCTGTCGCGAGCCGGGTGAGGGGGTTCAGCCCGCTATTGTGGAAGCAGAACAGTTGACGACGGACAGAGCCGATTTCACGCGGAGCCCAATGTGGCGCGCTCCTGCTCAATCCTCTTGATCGTGACGCGGAGCCAGTTCTTGACTCTTTCTTCCAGCCCCTCCTGGTTCTCCTGTGCTTCCAGTGTGTCCACGGTCTGGCCGGATTCGTCCAGAGCGATGTGATGACAGGGCACGGTTTCCGAACGACGTTCCTCGGGTACGAACTGCATCAACAGGCAATCGTTGCAAGGATGGCTCCTGTATGGATCTCCAAAGTTGATGCAGGTCAAGGAGTCCTGGAAAGCAGACGTAGCTTTCCAGGGCGTGCGCACGGACCGCCCGTAGCCGCCCTGCTCAAGAAAGTCCAATTCGAACTTGAGAATCTCGAGGACGTCGCGATCGTCTTTCGGCATTGCTGTGAACCTCCCGGCCCTGGACCCACCAGGGCCTCCGAATTGCCGCCTTCCACCTATTCCGAGATGATCGACCCTGCTGATAAATAGCACGCTCCATCGCCGCCTTCTGTGACGTACATCACACACGGTTGTGATCTCTGAACCGGGAATGGCCCGAACCTCCGCTCTGCGCCAGCCCTAGGGCCCCCGACTTCGAAAATAGCCTCACAACCACGAATGCAGGCCGGGCTTGCCCCGGCCTGAGGCCGACCAAGGGTCGGCCCTACATTGTCGGCAGTGACCACAGTTCATGGGCGCGACTATTTCGGGAATCGATCTACTCGTTTTCCGGAGCGGCCGACTCGGAAGCAGTCACCGAGACCGTCCTTGGCACCACCGCCGGGCTGGCTTGAGAAGCCCTTTCTATTGCCGGCAACCGCTCAGTGAGGGCGTTCACGATCAGTTTCTGGAAATGGATGCAGAGATGCTCGCTGTTGATCAAGAACCTGCCGCGTTCCGGGATACCCCCCAGCAACCCGTGCTGAACGGAGTTGGTGAGAGCGTCGTCCTCATCTCCGACCTGTTTGCTGAAGGCGATCAGATCTTGCGCAAATTGCTCGGATACGCCCGGCCCAAAATAATGCTCGGAGAAGCCCCTGGCTTGGTTGGGACCGTCGGGAACCCAAACATCGATGGAGAGGTTGGGGAAACCCGGGTTGATGTTAATCGTGACGGTTGGGCCACAGCAAATGATACTGCGCCTGTGCCACCTCGCCCCGCGCGTCGTAGGTCTTCACCTTTGCTTTCCCCTCGAGTGCGGACTGGCGAACTTGCCCGACCTGACTCGCGAACCAGCCATGCGCAGTGAGGTTATAGTTCTCGGGGGTGACGTCAATGGCGGCGCTGAAACCCGGATGCGCTACGGCGCAGTGGTAGCATTCGAGATAGTTCTCGAGCATCGTCTTCCAGTTGGCGCGCGCATGCCATTCTTCGCGCTGGTAGAGCTCAAGGGTGTCGAGGTTGATTCCGCTCGCAGTGATGATCTCAAGCAGGCCTCCGAAGAATGAGGCCAAGGACGAGGCGTTCGAATCCAGATTGACGAAGACGAACGGGCCCAAGGCTTCCACCTTAAGGGGCAGAAGCGGATAGTCCTCCAGCCGGAAGCCCGGCTCAGCAGCTGAGCGCGGCGCGCCTTTCAAGCACCCCGCCAGATCATATGACCAGGCGTGATAGGGGCACTGCATAATCTTGGCGTTGCCGCGGCCTTTCATCACTTCATGCCTTCGATGCCGGCAGACGTTGATGAAACCTGCCAGGCCGGCTTTGTTTCGGATCACCACGACGGGCCTCGCCCGCGTTACCGGTGATATAGTCACCTACACCCGCAAGTTCCTTTGCCGGTCCGATGTAGTTCCAGGTCTTTCTGAAGATCATCTCGATCTCCAATGCGGTGATCGAAGGGTCGGTATACCAGCGGGCGGGGAGGGATTCGCCGCGGTTAAGCGCGGCGAGCAAGCTATCGGGGCTCTCTAAGCTCTGGATCATAAGAATTGCTCCCTTCATTGGCGGGCTATGATGACCCCCGGCTCCGCTGAGGCCGGGTTGACCAAGCAGGTCAGGCTGACCCTTAAAGGCTGATAGAAAAGGAGGGGTAGTCGCCAAAGCAATCGTGCCTAGCACGCTCACCCTCTGGAACGGCAGCCGCGCCGACACCCTGCCAACTACCGGGGCACTCACTCCGTAAGTGATGGCTGACCTTGGCGGGAGAATGCGGGATCAACGGCATCACCATTCCGTAAAGGAAGTAGTCAATGAAAAGCGAGAAGGCTACCAGCCCTACGACTGTCCGGGGCTTGGAACGGGTTGGAGCTCGCAGCACCACTTTGGAAATACTAGCCAACGCCATTCCTGCTTTCGGTGGCGCTCTTCTGGAGAACGGACTCGATCGCCGCCCTGACTTGTGGAACCGTAACGGAGAGTATGCACTCCGGGCGCTCGAAGCGGTAGCAGCGGTCACCGGGGCAAGGGTTACACTCGTAAGGGTTCTGCACAACTTGGTATGGGCGTCCGGGTCCCGGGCGCGGCCAAGGTCCCCAGACGAGCGAGCTCGACGAACCGAAGATCACCACCGCAGGTCGCCCCAGAGCTGCCGCCATGTGCGCCGGACCACTATCGTTGCCCACGAAAAGCCGTGCTCCCGAAAGAGCAGCCGCAAACTCACCCAAGCCCGCACCTTCCAGCCGCCGAATCGGTGCGCCGGCGGCACGCTCCACGGCGTCGAGTACTGTAGACTCGTTCGGACCGCAGGAATAAACGGGGGCGATTGCAGCGTCATGCTCTAAGGCTGCGCCCACCTGAGCAAACTTTTCCGGCGCCCACCGCTTCGTTGCATATAACGCCGCAGGATGAATGACCGCGTACTCCTGCTCGCCAGAAATACCCAGGCGCCCGCGTTCTGCTTCCCACCACGTTTGACAGTGTGGCCCAACCAAAAGGCGAGCCGGCGGCACAGCTTGCCGGCTGAGACCCAGCCAGAAGAAAGCCGAGGCCTGGTGCTCCGCCGTGTGAAGGGTCGGCTGGCCGAGAATGGTTCGGGCATCTGGAATGATAAGGTTATAAACACCGAGGGCGCGATAATGATGGAACCCTGCTTTCCATTGTGCTCCGCTCGAGCGCGTCAGGAAAGCGCTGGTGGGACCGCCATGAAGATTCACGCAGAGGGAGAATTCACGCCGTCTGATTTCGCGAACCGCTCGGAAACGCGAAGCGGCCTTCCTCCAACCCTTCCCCTCTCCCGGATCAAGTAGCTCTTCCACGTCCGGATTCCCTTCCAGCAATGGTCGAAACCCGGCTTCAACGACGACGGAAACTCGAAGATCTGGTCGCCATTCTTTCAGGAGCTGAAGGGCGGGGGTGAGAAGAACGATGTCCCCGATGGACCGAAGGCGAATAACCAGAATCCGTGCCTGGTGAGGAAGGTTAGGGAGAATTGAAGCCGGCATTTTCTATCGATTGACCACAGCGGTGTGACCAGCGCTACCCCGCTTCAATCTTGGCTTCGTCCACAAGCATAACTGGTATGTCGTCCTTGATGGGGTAGACGCGCCGGCATTGGCTGCACTTCAGTCCCTGCCCATCGGGGGTGAGCTTAACGGGCGCCTTGCACAGCGGACACACCAGAATATCCAGCAAGTCCTGACTAATGGCCATGAATCGACTCCTCCAATGTACGGCTGCTGAATTTAGCAGAGGCCCCGGGCAAATTCAACCGCATCCTGAGGGTCCCGCTTCGGGGGACTTCGCTATCATGACTGGACCTGGCGTACTAACTACGCGGCGACGGACGCAGGCAATCGAGCGAAACCACCAAACCCCAACTTCTAACGTTGCGCGCCAATTTGGCACAGGGAGAGGTGTTCCAAGGGAATGACAATGCTAAAATGGAAATGGAGGGATGGGTGAGTGGTTGAAACCGGCGGTCTTGAAAACCGTTATCCTGCTAACGCGGGATCGGGGGTTCGAATCCCTCTCCCTCCGCCAGACTAATTCTTCAGCGGGCTGCTGAAAGAGCATGTGATCCCGAGTCACACACGTGCACTTGGGTCACAATTCCCGTTTCTCTAAGGCGGCGTCTGTGCTGCTGGTGAAGGTGTTCTACAAAGAGCTGGTTGTGGGGCGCTGACCGCGCTGGCCACCCATCATTGGTACTACAACACCCTCTTGTCACCGGCGCTGGCATCCGCCGTGGCAACGTTGGTCGATGTCCAACGCCGGGAACCGGTGAGACAGGTCAATGTGGCCTGTCGACTTCGTTGCTTTATAGAACACGGTTCGCCAACTTCGCGGGGTGGGGCCGTGAATGCAGAGACAACAGGGGCTGCTTCAGAAAAGATTCAGGATTTTCTGCCTGACTCCATAGCCATCGATACGAGTGCGCCAATCAGAATGGCGGGGAAGAGTTGGCCGACAATTCCTTCCGCAGTGGTCAACGACCGGGCGAAGGCGCGCACCGGGATAATGTCGCTTCCAACGTTTGTAAGAGTGCCAAAGCTGAAGTAGGTTAGCTTCGACGTAAGTTGGTCCATGCTCGTTGGCATCGTGACAAAATGGAAGGAACCGGGCAGAAGTTGACAGGTACGGGTGGTGGCCTGTACGTAGACCCGATGACGCGAGACAGTTTCCCGTGAGAGCATCAAACTTGCGCGGCGAATTCGACAGAAGGATCTTTGCATGACCGGAGAGAGCCTCTCGCGAGATTCCGCACTCGAAGTACTTCAAATGCTGATCAGCACTCCGTCGGTGAATCCGAGCTTAGCTCCCGACGAGGGCCATGGAGAGGCCGCGATCGCGCTGCGGGCGCAAAACTGGCTGGCGTCGCAGGGGCTGCGCAGTTGGCTGGAAGAGGCGACTGCTGGCCGCGCGAACGCCTTGGCCGAGACAGGCGACAGCCAAGGTCCGACACTTGTGTTGTGCGCCCACCTCGATACAGTGGGAACCGCCGGGATGGCCATTCCTCCGTTTGAACCGGTGGTAAAAGGCAGCCGCGTTTACGGACGCGGTAGCTACGACATGAAGGGCAGTGTGGCAGCGGTGATGACCGCGGCGGCAGCGCTTGCCGCAGAAGGTCTTCGTGGACGCGTGCTGGTAGCACTGGTCGCAGATGAGGAATATGCCAGCATCGGCGCGCAGGACTTTCTGCGGCGACATCGGGCGGACGCTTGCATCCTCACCGAACCCAGCGAAGGCAGGCTTACCCTCGCGCACAAGGGATTCGTCTGGGCAGAAATCGTCACCACGGGCCGCGCTGCTCACGGCAGCCGATGGGACCTCGGCGTGAGCGCCATCGGCAAGATGGGGCGCATCGTCACGGCGCTCGAGCAGTTCGATCAAGTTGACTTGCGAACCCGCATCCATCCCTTGGTGGGCCCGGCTTCGATGCACTGTGCGCTTATCCAGGGTGGCAGCGGCCTTTCCACTTATTCCGAACAATGTGCACTGAAGGTGGAACGGAGAACTCTGCCCGGCGAGACTCCCAATCAGGTACTTCAGGAACTCAAAGAAGTGGTGCGAGGGGCAGGTGAGGAGGCGGAGGTGAAGTGTCTTCTGGACCGCCCGCCTCTCGCTTGTGATCGGGAAGCGAAGGTCGCCGTCTGCGTGCGCGAGGCAGCACACTCAGTGACCGGCCGGAGGCCGGAAGAGACAGGCGTTGCCTACTGGATGGACGCCGCGCTCTTCGCGGCCGCCGGAATTCCGACGGTCAACTATGGTCCAGCCGGCGCCGGCGCCCACGAAGCCGTGGAGTGGGTTGACCTGGACTCCGTGGTAAGCTGCGCCCAGGTGCTCGCGGAAGCTGCCCGCCGTTTTTGCCGCTCTTAACGTTGAAGTGGACGGAGCGGCACAAATATGAAGAGAGAAGGCATCTCTTGGAACGCGGACCTGCAAAAGTGTAGTGAGATAGCAGACGACAGATACTCCACGCGCAAGAAAATCGCGCCTGCGCCACAGCAGTAATATCCAGCGGAGCGCAATGAAACCATGTCGGCGCTCGTGACAGAGTACTTGGTTCAGGGACCGCGCGAGACTCGCGGGCCCAAGCGTCCGTTTCGCCTGCCCAGCTTCAGAATCGGTTGGCCTCCCAAGGAAAATATCGCCGATCGGCAGGCGCTCTATGACATCCTGGAAGCCGAGGGCGACGACCGGCTGTACGGCGTTAAGCCGCCCGCCACTTGACATCGTGGCGTTCAGACTCTAACATCATGATGTGCGGACAACGCTAACTCTCGATGACGATGTGGCCGCCAAGCTGCGAGCGGAGGTCCGACGTTCTGGCCGGCCTTTCAAGCAAATCGTCAATCAAACTTTGCGCCTCGGCTTCAGTTTCCGGAACCAACACCAGTCACTCCCTCCTTTTAGGGTGAAGCCTTATGACCTGGGACTGCGGCCGGGCTTCAGCTACGACAATATCGGGGACCTGCTGGAGCGACTGGATCAAGTGGAGGAGGGCTCGCGCCGGTGACGCTGATCGATGCGAACCTGCTTCTCTATGCATTCGACCTTTCCTCATTGCATCATCGACCTGCCCGGCACTGGCTTGAAACTACCCTCTCAAAACCGGAACCGGTGGCGCTCTCCTGGGCGACCATTCTAGCCTTCTTGCGGATCGGCACGACCCCACGCCTCCTCCAGCGTCCTTTAGCGATGGCTACCGCCGCTGGCATGGTTTCGCAATGGCTAGCAAGGCCTACAGTAACCGTCCTGAGCCCCGGTGATAGACACTGGGAGATTCTGAACCGCTTTCTCACTGAGGGCCAGGCGCAGGGTTCATTGGTTACTGACGCGCATCTGGCTGCCCTGGCGGTCGAACACGGAGCGACCATCGCGACCCTTGACAGGGACTTTGCACGTTTCCCTGGTTTAAGGTTCTTCAACCCCCTGCTCGCGGAATTGCGGAGCTGAAGGTACTCACAATTCACCATTCACTATTCGTATCGCAGCGCCCTCATCGGGTCCACCTTCGTCGCCCGGCGCGCAGGAATGTAGCTCGCGAGAAGCGCCACACCTGCCAGCCCGAGCGACACCGCAACAAAAGTCAAAGGGTCAACGGGCCGGACGCCATAAAGCAAGCTCGACAAGAAGCGCGTCACTCCCAGCGCGCCCAAAACTCCGCTTACTGTGCCGATCAGGGTCAACCTGAGCCCTTGGCTGACCACCAGCTTCAGCACTTCCTCCCGCTGCGCCCCCAGCGCCATCCGAATTCCAATCTCGTGCGCGCGCTGCGCCACCGAATACGATATTACACCGTAGATTCCCACGACCGCCAACGTGAGCGCCAGTGCGGCGAAGCACGCCAGCAGGAGCGCATTGAAGCGCGGCGAGGCAACTGACTGGTACACGAGTTGTTCCATCGAGGCGACATCGAACACGGGCATGTCGCCATCCACACTCTCGATGACCCGGCGCAAAGTATTGGTCATGCTCAGGGGGTCCGAGTCCGTGCGCGCCACAATGGTCATGAAGCTCAAGAAGAATGGTCGCGGAGCTTGAGAATATGGAACATAAATCGCCAAAGGCGCGTCTTTCTGAAGTCCCATTTGCTTCACGTCGCCGGCTACGCCTATTACGGAGTACCACGGACTTCCCTCCCACCCGAGGCTGATGCGTTTGCCGGGAGCATCGCCCTTCGGCCAGAAGCGGCGAGCCAAGCTCTCGCTGACAATAGCAACCGGCTGTGACTTGCCGGTATCGTGGTCGTCGAACCAGCGGCCCTGTATTAAGGACATGCCCAGGGCACCAAAATAACCAGGGCTGACCACCAGCTTGCTGGCCATCAAATGCCGTGACCTCTCGCTCTGCCCCTCGATCTCAAAATCGCCCAAGAGACCACCGTCGCCCATCGGCAGTCCATAGGAAACAGTGCCCACCACGCGCACTCCGGCGAGCGCGCCCATCCGTTCGATGACCGCGTCATGAAACGTCTTCATCTGAGTCTCGGTTTGATATTTTGCAGGGGGCAGAATCAGATTCATCGTCAACACGTTTTGTGGCCTAAAGCCCGGCTCCACTTCCATCAGGCGCGCAAAGCTTCTGATCAACAGCCCCGCTGAGACCAGGAGCACCAGCGTGAGGGCGAATTCGCTGACAGCCAGCAGGTTCCGAAGAGTGAGGAGACGAGCCCCCGGAGTCGCCGTGGTTGCGGATTCCTTTAGAGCTGAATTCGTATCAGCCCTCCACGCTTGAAGGGCTGCAGCCAGCCCCAACAAAAGGCCAGATGCGAGCGAGACGGCCAGAGTGAAACCGAGCACCCCCGCATTGATGTTGACTGCGGCCATCTGGCTGATAACGCCGGGCTGCGCCAGGTCCTGGGGCATCAGTGAAACCAGTGAGTCGCGGCACCAGGCGGCAAGGACTACAGCCAGACTGCCGCCGAGAACGGCCAGCAGGACGCTCTCAGTGAGCAACTGCCGGAGGATTCGCCCGCGGCTGGCGCCGAGGGCACTTCGAATGAGGATTTCCCTCTGGCGTGCTGTCGCTCGAGCCAGCATCATGTTGGCCACGTTTGCGCAGGCAATGAGGAGAACCAATCCCACGGCTGCCAGGAGGGTAACCAGCGCGGTCCGAATGTTCAAGACCATGGCATCCTTGAGGAATATGAAGCCGAGGGTCGGTCTTCCAATACCAGCTCCATAACGTTGCTGGCTGAGCCGATGCTCGATCACCGCCACGTCATTGCGGGCGCGCTCCAGTGAAGTGCCAGGCCGCAGACGCGCCACAATCTGGTCCTCGGCGTTCGAACAGTCGTTCGAGAGCACGAGCGGTTGCCAGAAGCTGGACTGGTTGGGAAACTGAAAGCGGGCAGGCATTACTCCGACCACCGTAAAGCTCATCCCGTCAAGCGTAATCGCCTTTCCTAAAACCGCCGCGTCAGAACCAAATCGCCGCTCCCAGAGCTGCCGGCTGAGGAGCACAACATTTCCGTGTCCCGCCTGTTCCTCTTCGGGAAGAAAGGTTCGTCCAAGCAGGGGCTTCACGCCGAGCAGATGGAAGAGATTTGGACTAACAGTCGATCCGAGAAGACGCTCCGGTTCTCCGACTCCCGTGAGGTTGGAGGTCGTGCCGTGAAATGCCGCCATGTCCTCGAAGACTTGGTTTTGAGCCCTCCATTGAACATAGTCCGGATCACAAACGGACCCGGGTCCAGCAAGCCCCCATGCCGTGTGGGTTTCCCAGAGCGTGACCAGACGCCCCGCGTCCTTGTAAGGCAGCGGTTCGAAAAGCACAGCATTCGCTACGCTGAACATCGCTGTGTTCGCGCCGATCCCGAGCGCCAGCGTCAGCACGGCGATGGCGGTGAAGCCGGGATTCTTGGCCAACATACGCAGGCCGTAACGCACATCCTGGAGAAGTGCCGTCATGGATTGCTCCGAAAATCGCGAGTTGGCGAATAGCGAATAGCCCTTTTTGCTCACCGGCCGATTCGCTATCGCTATTCCATTTGCTTCATTCGTACCGCAGCGCCACCAGGGGGTCCACCTCCATTGCTCTTCGGGCTGGAATGTAACTTGCCAGCAGGACTGCGCCGCCGAGCAACAGCGAGACGCAGACAAAGGTGGGCGGGTCTGCCGGGCGAACCCGGTAGAGCAGGCTCGACATAACCCGCGTTAAGGCCAGCGCGCCCGCAAGACCCGTTCCTACGCCGATGAGCATGAGCACACTGCCTTGGCCGAGGACCAGCTTCAACACATCCATGGGTTCAGCGCCCAGCGCTAGGCGGAGGCCAATTTCGCGTGTGCGCTGGGCGACGTTATAAGCTACCACGCTGTAGATTCCGATGACCGCCATCAGCAAGGCCACGAACGCGAACCCCCCGAGCAAGAGAGCCCCCAGGCGCTGTGGCGCCATTCCCGCACTATGCGCCTCCTCCAGCGTCTGCAACTCAAACACCGGCTGATCGGCGTCCAGATTCCGCACCACGTCTCGAATCGCGGTCCCGAGCGACTTCGGATCGCCGTCTGTCCGAACCGCAAGCGACATCGCGGGCATGGGATACTGAGCTAAGGGCAGGTAGACCTGACCCACCTCGCCCCGCCCCAGGAATGCCAGCACTGGGCGCTTGACGGCGCCCACTACTCCCACGATCTCGAGCCAGGGTTGCTTGGAGCCCAGCTTGATTCGTTTTCCAAGCGGATCCTCGTTTGGCCAATAACGGGTGGCGGTCCACTCATCCACGATTGCCACTAGGGGAGCGCTCTTCCGGTCGGAATCCAGAAAGTACCTTCCGCGTACCAGAGGTATACGCATAGCGCGGAAGTAGTCGGGTGTGGCCGCGTCGTGCAGCACCAGTGGCATGTCGCTCTGCTTCGGCTCCGGGCGGTTGGCAAAAAACATTCCCGAACCGTGAATGTTGTCGCTGGGAGGCAATTCGTCGCATCCTCCGGCGAGACGGACTCCCGACAAGGTTCGAACGCGCCGCAGGACTTCTTCAAAGAAAGCAGCCTGCTTTTCTGGCTCCATGTATTCACGATCCGCGAGGGCGATCCGCGCGGTCATGACTCCCTGTGAATCGTAGCCCGGATACGCTGAGCGCATCCGCAGAAAGGTCTGCAACATCAGGCCGGCGCCGGCCAAAAGCACCATGGTCATCGCCACCTCGGCGACCACCAGGGCGCCGCGTATTCGCTGGCGCGGGCCTCGAACTTGTGACGAGGTCACCGCCTTGAGCGTGTCATTGAGATTCGTTTTTCTCGCCTGCAAGGCGGGCGCGATACCGAACAACACGCCGGTCGCCACGGAAAGCGCAAAACTGAAGAGCAGCACGCCGCTGCTGATGGTGACTTGCGAGGGATCGGGCATGCCGTCCAGGTCAAAGGAACCCACAAGGTCGATACCCCAGAGCGCGGGCAACAATCCCAGGACGCCGCCTGCCAGAGAGAGCACCAGACTTTCGGTGACGAGTTGGCGCCCGAGGCGCCCACGACTGGCGCCCAAGGCGGCGCGAATGGCCATTTCCCTTCGCCGCCCCGCGCCCCGCACCATCAGCAGGCTCGCGATGTTGGCGCAGGCGATGAGCAGAACAAAGGCGACCACCCCAAAGAGGACCAGCAGCAAAGGCCGAATCTCCTCCACCCCGGCCTCTTCTAACGGTTGGAGTTCCAGCGTGTTTCCCGTATCTTCTTTGGGATATTGCCGTGCTAAACGACGGCCTAGTTCCGCCATGCGCTCTCGCGCCGCAGCCAGGCTGATACCGGGGGCGAGCCTGCCCATGACCCCCCACGAGCGCGTGCCGCGATCCGTCGCCACAGATGCTTCAAACACCAGCGGCGTGTAAAGCTGCTCTTGGCTGGTCTTTGGAAAGTCTCGTGGTAACACACCGATGACTGTATAAGTGCTGCCGTCGAGCACCACGCCTTTGCCGATGACGTCGGGGTCAGCGGCAAAATGAGAACGCCACAAGGCGTAGCCCAAGATGACCACGTGGTCGCGCCCGGGCTGGGTGTCTTCGCCTTGGAATACGCGGCCCAGTTGCGGCCTAACCTTCAGTATGCCGAGCGTCTCGGGCGTAATCGAGAGCCCCAGCACCCGTTCCACTCGGTCGCCCATGCGAAGGTTGAATCCCGAGTCCTTAAAAGCCGCTAAGCCTTCGAAGACCCCGCTCTGCTTCCAATCCACATAGTCCGGTACCGAGGCGGGGAAGTGGTGCCAACCGCGCTCGGGATTGTTTGTCCAGACCATTACCAAACGCTCAGGCTGAGGGAAGGGCGCGGCATGAAGCAAAGCGGCATCGACGAGGCTGAAAATCGCCGTGTTCGCGCCAATGCCCAGGGCCAGAGTCAGTACGGCCACCACGGCGAAGCGGGGACTCTTGGCCAGCATGCGCAGGCCATAACGCAG